>Ga0080006_1149546_pt1 | contig 104063 bp, 107 predicted proteins | sample RS3BMetagenome_FD_69209 | JGI IMG/M metagenome (GOLD analysis project Ga0080006, IMG submission 69209) | Ferric oxide microbial mat and aquatic microbial communities from Rainbow Spring, Yellowstone National Park, USA - RS3B (SPADES... ...
CTACGGTAGCCTACGGTAGGCGGTGACCACAGCGTCGAATACAGTGCTGAAGAACGACTGACACGAATTGCACATCCCGCCTTGTCGGGAGATACCAATGTCTCCACGAATTCCGGCGTCGTACGCTAGTCACTACTCAGCCATCGGTTTGAGGCATTTGGTCAATGACCCTGCCGATGTTGTCACGCAACGTCTTGGCCTCCTCAACTGATCCTCCAATGCGAGGATGAAAGTCACCGATTGAAAGAAGGTGGATGGCCTCACTGATCGCATTGTTGATGATCACCAGATCGACCAGAGACACCTCTAGAACCGCGTGTTGGCCTTTGATCTGTAGCACAGTCATCGGGATCGGTACTCCTCGGCCCTACTTCAAAGAATTGAATATCGCGCGCACCGCCCTGTAGGCAGTGCCCAAATCCGGACTCGACGAATCAAATATCACCACCGTCTGGGTCGTTTTATCGTAGAAGGCGATCCGCCCATTCCGCAGTTCCCGCGTTACCCCCTGGTCCATTGCTTGCTGAATTTGGGTAGCAAATTCCTCCACAGACTTCATTCCCCATTCGTCAGCATGTTCGTCCCAGGCATGACCATTTGCGATCCGTTCCGCAATCGTCTGATTCCCTACGGTTTCGGAGACCGCGCAAGTATCAGTAGGTGCAGATGGTGTCGCACCCTCGGCCCCACCAGGCGACCCTCCGCTCGGCTGACCCGGTTCCGCCCAAGGCAAATCGTCGACGAGTCCCTCGCCCCCCCCGGCATCTCCGCCCTCAATGCTGCCGTATCGCCCACTCGAATCCACCGCGTTGGTCGGATCATTGGCGACGTAGGCGTAGCGATTATACCCCTGGCTGCCCGACGCGCCCTTGACCAGCGGATCCTTGCTGATGAACCGCCCAAGCGTCGGATCATAGTAACGCGCGCGGAGGTACAGGTAGCCGAGGGTGCTGTCGTACTCCTGACCTGCGAAGAGATACTCGCTGGATGCCGTGCCGGTGTGCGAGCGGACGTTGCCAAAGACGTCGTAGAAGGCCTGGGCGGTGACGTTGCCGCTGGCATCGGTCAGAACCTTCGTGCTGCCCAGGTCGTCGCCCAGGAAGTAGGTCTGATTGCCACTGTTATCGGTCTGGCTGATCAGCTGGTAGCCGTAGACGTAGCTGTCGGTTCCGTCCTGCAGCACAACCGGATTCGCAGCGTTGAGGTCCCAGGTGTAATTCGTGGTTACCCCGCCCACCGTCTTGCTCGCCCGCAAGCCGTCGCCGCGGTAGGTGTAACTCACGCTGCCGCTGGAGTTCGATGCCCCGCTCAACCGGTTTTCGTCATCCCAGGTGTAGGTGTTGGCGCCCGCCGTCGTCTGGTTCCCGTTTGCGTCGTACCCGTAGCTGGTGCTTCCCGCGCTCGTTAGACGATCATTAGCATCGTAGGCGTAGGTCGTCTGGGTGCTATTCTCGACCTTGGTCAGACGGTTGCCGACGGCGTCATAGGTGTAGCTCTGGACCGTCCCATCGGTGTAGGTGACGCCGGTAATTCGATTGAGGTTATCGTAGGTGTACGATTCGGTACCGTCGGGGCGCTGGACGGACTGGCGAAGCCCCGCGGCGTCCAACGCGTACACAAAGCTGAGGGTTCCAGCGGGGCCCTGATCGACCAGGCTGGTGAGTTGGTCGGCTGGGTTGTACGCGCGGGTCTCGACAACTCCGGTTGGATATTTCGTCGTGAGGAGATTGCCCGCGTCGTCGTACCCGTAGCTGGTCACCTTACTCTGCCAATCAGTCACCGTGCTCAAACGATTGGCGTCGTCGTAGGCGTACTGGACCAGTTTGCCGTCGGGATAGGTGATGCTGGTGCGATTGTCCGCCCCGTCGTAGCCATAGGAAACGACCTGATTTCCCGGGAAGGTCACCGAGGTCAGGCGATCTCCCGCGTCATAGCCGTAGGTCGTCGCGCCGGTGCTGTCGGTCATCGACGTCCGCCGATTGGCGGCGTCGTAGCCATACGACACGCTGCCCACCGGGTAGCTGATCGTGGTCGGGCGATTAATCGCGTCATAGGCGTAGGTCGTGACGTTCCCGTTAGCATCGGTGCGCTTCGTGCGATTGCCGACGCCGTCGTACTGGTAGACCGTCTGCTGGCCCAGGGGTAGGGTCTCGGTCAGTTCCCGATTGAGGTTGTCATAGGTCCACGAGGTCTTCTCGCTATCGGCATTGGTGACCGAGAGGAGATTGTCCACGGCATCGTAGGCGTTGGTCGTGGTCCCGTTCGCGGCATCGGTCACCGTGACCAGGCGGTTCTTCGCGTCATAGCCGTAGGTTGTCGTGTGGTTATCCGGATCGGCCGCCGTCAGGCGATTGTTTGCGTTGTCGTAGGTATAGCGGGTAACCGAGTTGCGCGCATCGGTGACCGAGAGCAGGTTGTCGTTGTTGTCGTAGCCATACGCGGTCGTGTGGCTGAGCGGGTCGGTGACCGAGGTCCTGCGTCCGGCGAGGTCGTACCCCGTCGTCCAGATCTTGTTGTACGGGTCAGTGATAGTCGTCTGGTTGCCGTAGGTGTCATAGCCAAAGGCGGTTTTCTTCCCACGGGCATCCGTGATCGCGACAACCTCGCCGTAGGAGTCCGGGGTGTAGGTCGTCAGATCGTTGTTGGCGTCGGTCTTCGTTAGGAGATTGCCAACGTTGTCATAGGTATAGGTCGTCTGGTGGCCCAGGGGATCCTTCGCGGTGAGTAGGTCGTTCAGGGAGTCGTAGGTGTACGTCCAGACGTTGCCCAAATCGTTCTTGCGGGTGAGGACGTTCCCATTGGCGTCGTCGGTGAAGTAGGTCCAGTTCGTCGTGGTGGGCGCGTCGCGGGCGTCGGTGAGCTGGATCAGGTTATTGTGGCTGTCGTAGGCGTAGTAGATACTGTCGCTGTTGGCGTCGGTGATCTCAGTGGTCCGGAGGTTCGTGTCAACGTAGTACGTGGTGACGCGACCTAACGGGTCGGTCGCGACGGTCTGTCCACTGCTGTAAGCAAACTGGGTTTGTTTCTGCAGGGCATCGGTTTGGCTGACGACGTGGCCGAGTGTTCCGTACACGTTGGTGAAGACGACGCTGGTGTTGGGATCGGTCTTGGAAATCAGTTCGTGTGCGCTGTCGTAGGTGTAGGTCCAGGTCTGGTTCCGAGCGTCGACGACGCTGGTCAGATCGCCCGCCGGACTGTAGCCGTACTGGACCCTTCGCTCCAGGGGGTCGGTGACGCTGCTGATGTGCGCGCCACTGTACGCCAGGGTGAGTTGACGGCCCGCCGCGTCGCTGATGGCCGTGAGTTGACCGCTACCGTTGTACGCGAGGGTGAGAGCGTTGCCGTTGCGATCGGCGAGCCGGCTGAGTTGTCCGGTGGTCGAGAACGTCTCCTGGGACTGGTTGGGAAAGCGCAGGGTCCAGGTGCCGTCTCCGTTCTTGGTGAGGGTGGTGAACTGCCCCGGGGGCGGTGTGTAACTCCCGTTGGACGGGGTGTAGAGATCCACCCGACCCGAGGCGTCGACGATCAGCACCTCACCGCTCGGGTACACCGTCAGGTGAGTATCGTCGTTCTCCTCCCAGCCGTAGCCGAGCGGGCCGTCGACCAAGCGGGAGGCGTTGTAGGTCCGGCGAAAGGTCAGACCAGGGCCCCGTCCGGGGATCGCGAAGTCGGTCTCCGGCAGGGTGAAGGCGCCGGTGGTGACGTCGACCGGGTCGCCCTGATAAGCGCCGGTCTGGTGGCAACCACAGCCACTCTGCGGATCCTGCGCCGCCGGGAGCGGGGTGATCGCGCCACTCGGGAGGTCTCGACGAAAGATCTGCGTGTCGTAGCTGTTGGTATAGGAGTCAATCGTATTCGCCGACTGATCCCAGAACACACGGGCCGTGCCGGTCTGATTGACGACAAGGAGTGGATTAGCGGCGGAGACGTCGGCGTACCCGTTCGGCGGGCGATTCGGGTCGTCACCAACCATCGTCTCGATGACTGTCCCCGGCTGGGTCGGGTCGTTGGTCTGCCAAACCACCCCGTCGTCCGTGCTCGTCTGCAGGTAGACGTAGTTGTCCCAGGGGTAGACAAAGTGGGTGTAGGCGAGGTCGATGGTCCCCGTGGAATCCTGGGCCAGGCTCAGTCCGCGCGGCCACCGGGTGCTGTACGGCAAGGTGATGTAGACCTGATTCGACCAGGTCACCAGGTCGGGCGAATTGGCGAACCACACCACCGGGTAGTTAGTGCTATCGTCGACGCCGGGATATCCTTCGTTGACGCCGATTGGGGACGGGGCGATCCAGGCTAGCCCCCAGGTACCCGACGCGAACCGGTTAATTGAGAAGTAGGGATAGGTGATTCCATCAAGGGGGCCGATGGCCTGCCCGACCGACGCTTTGGCAGACCAGTTGACGAGATCCGTCGAGGTGACGTATTGGACCAGGCCCGAGGTGTCGGCCAAACTCCAGAACACATAGACGGTCCCATTCAGGTCGCTTGCCTGGATTTGGTAGACGCTGTCGGTTTCATTGGTGAGCTGGGTCGCTCCCGACCAGGTCAGTCCGCCGTCGGTCGAGGTCCGCAGGAAAATCTGCTTGGTCGTCTGACCGACCGGTGGGCGACGATAGAACACCCCGAGGGTCGAACCCACTCTGACCAGGGACGGAAAGTCGCTTTCCGTCGCGCTCGTGCCGCCGTCGATCGGAATGGCGGCGGGCCAGTAGACCGGATCCTGGGTCCCGAGGCTGCGCCGAAAGAAGACGGTCGGGAATGTGCCGATGGCGAGCCGGAAAGTCGACGCCGGCGGCGAGCCGAAGGCTGGCCGGCTCGGCTAAGGAAGCGACCGGAGAGTTGCTGCCAACCTGGTGGGCCTCCAGGTGAAGAGCGGGGCCAAGCGGATGGAGCCGTTCGAGACCCGCGCTTTGGTCGGACGGGAGAATCTGAAAGGAGATCGTCGTATTGGTGGTAAGAGCGCCGGAGGGAATGTCGAGTTCGCCGCCGTCCGGGAAGCGCACGGTCCCACCGGACGGACCGACGATCGTGCTGGTTGTTCTGGTAACGATCCGCGGCTTCCGGGCGCTGGGAGTTACCGTGGGGGGATTACGCATGGCGTGGACCGGGGTCGCGGGCAGTAGGGACACGATGAAGGAGAAGAAGAGGGCGGCGATGAGGAGAATTCCTGGAAGGGAGCGAGCCATTCGAAACCTCCGGCGCAGTTCTGGGTCAGTAGACTGACTGGGATAGGGCGGTCACGAGAAACTGCTAGGTCGGAGGCAGGATAGTCGGAACGCCCATCGAATGCAAGGCCGGATGCTGCACTCTTACGAGTCTCTAATTCACGGCAACCGCGAAGCGTGCCTTTACGCATTTTGACGCTTGGCTGCCAGGGGTGAACTTTGCACGAAGGCATGGGGCACCACGATTACGCGGTGGTCTCATTCTCAAATCACCAGGCCAACGCCACCGATGCGTCCACGACAAAGGCCATTAGCGTCGACCCTCGTCAATCATGTCGCGGATCGACAAACCAGCCAGGCGATTTCCCCGGCGATACTCTTTCAAGCGATCGATGACCTCGGCAGGTGCGTCTTGGCCTCGTCCGATCCAATCGTGTCCACGTTGCCACCTCGGATAGACTAGGTCCGGTTTGCAAAAGGTCTGTCGCCGCCCCGGCCCAAAGGGCACCCCGCGGGCGTAGTGTCGGCGGGTTGAAACCCGGGGCGGAGCCCGAGGCGGCATTGGGACTTTAGTCCCCCGCCCCTTCGCCTGCCTTTATGCCGAGTAACGAAATAGTCGGGTATAAGGCACTAGCCGGGACCGGACCTAACCCCCTAACCGCCTTCCCGATGCGGGAAGGGGGAATTCAGCTGGCGGAAACGCGGTAGCTATTGCGTTGGCACGGTGGGACTCCCCTTCCCGCGTCGGGAAGGGACGGGGGGTTAGGTCCGGTCTCTCAGTCGCCGTTGTACCCGACTAATTTGTTAATGTTCATTAAGGCAGCGAAGGTCGCAGACACAACCTGATCTTAGACCAGACTAAACTCGAAAGAAACAATGATCAACTCCCCTGACCGCGGCAACATCGGGGGGCAGCCCGACCAAGCGTGCGGATGCTAGAATACAGTATCGTGGGGAACTTCCGGCCAGGACGCGCGCCGAGATCGCGGGAAGCGAGCGCACGCCGGGAGACGCCGCCGAACGAGCAGGGGAGGCCGTACGATGCCGGTGAGTTTGGCGAGCGTAGGCGTTTTGCTCGCAGGGTACCTGCGCCCCCAGTGGCGGCGCTCGCTGCTCCTCGGCGTCGTTCTTGTCGCCAGCGCGGCGCTGCAGGTGGTAAATCCGCAGATCATTCGCCAGTTTATCGACGTGGCGACGAGCGGCGCCGCCTCCCCGGACCGCCTGGCCGCGACGGCCCTTCTGTTTATCGGCATCGCGCTCACCCAGCAGGCCCTCGCCGTGGGAGCGACCTACGTCGGACAACTCGTCGGCTGGACCGCCACGAACGCCCTCCGGGCCGACCTGACCGCGCACTGCCTCCGCCTCGATCTCTCTTTCCACAAGACTAAAACTCCCGGCGAGTTGATCGAGCGCATCGACGGCGACGTAACCCAATTGGCGACCTTCTTCTCGGAGTTCGCTGTTCGGATCGTCGGGAATCTCCTCCTCCTGGTCGGAGTTCTCATCGTAATGTGGTTCACGAGCCCCCGGGCCGGCCTGGTCTTGACCCTCTACGCGGCGGTTGTTCTGGCGACCTTGAGCCGGCTGCACGCTTTCGCGATCCCCTACTGGCGCGCGGCCCGCCAGGCGAGCGCCGAACTTTTCGGATTCATCGAGGAACGCCTCGCCGGCACGGTCGACCTGCGCTCGTCGGGAGCGACGCCGTACGTGATACGCGGGTTACTCCAGCGGACCCGGGTTCGCTACGACGTCGGGCGTTTCGCCCGCCTGCGCGGCTCGGTGCCCTGGTCGGTCAATCTGTTCTTCTCGACGTTGGGCTACTCCATCGCCTTCGTCCTCGCCGCCTACCTCTACCGCCAGGGGCAACTGACCCTGGGCGCGGCGTTCCTGGTCTACTACTACACCGTGCTGATCTTTCAGCCGCTCAACGTGATCACCCGCCAGATCGAGGATTTTCAGAAAGCCGGGGCGAGCATCAGTCGGGTTCAGGATCTCCTGGCCACCCGAAGCAGCCTCGCCGATGGTCCGGGCACGACGTTCCCGAGTGGTCCCCTCGCCGTTGCCTTTGACCACGTCTCGTTTGGCTACGACGACGAGCCGGTCCTCCCCGACCTGACCTTCGAAATCGCTCCGGGAACGGTCCTCGGTCTGCTGGGCCGCACTGGGAGCGGAAAGACGACGATCAGTCGGTTGTTGTTTCGCCTCTACGACGTGGAGGCCGGCCAGATTCGCCTGAGCAGCGTGGATATCCGACAGGCCAGACTCGCCGAGTTGCGCTCTCGGATTGGCCTGGTGACTCAGGACGTCCAACTATTCAACGCGACCTTGCGGGACAACCTCACCTTCTTCGACCGGAGCGTCGGCGACGAACGGATTCTCGCCGCGCTCGCCGACCTGGGCCTGGCGGAGTGGTCCGCGGCTTTGCCCCGCGGACTGGACACCCTCCTGGGCGCGGGAGGGTCCGGGGTCTCGGCCGGAGAAGCCCAACTTCTCGCTTTTACTCGGGTGTTCCTCAAGCAGCCCGGCCTGGTCATCCTGGACGAGGCCTCGTCGCGGCTGGATCCGGCGACCGAGCGCCTTGTCGACCGTGCGGTAGATCGTCTTCTCCGGGGTCGAACCGGCATCATCATCGCCCACCGCCTCGCGACGATTCAGCGCGCCGATCGGATTCTGATTCTCGAACATGGGCGAATCGCCGAGGAAGGTCCCCGCGCGGAACTGGCCGCCGATCCCTCCTCCCGTCTGGCAGCGCTGCTGCGCGCTGGTTTCGAGGAGGTGCTCGTCTGAAAGCCTCGACGTTGCTCTGGCGAATGGTCCGATTCCGCCAGTTCCTCCACCACGTCAACGCGCTCTGCATCGTCGCGGCGTTCGCGCTGGGGACGGTTCCCGGCCTCGTCGCGCGCGCCTTTTTCGACCAGCTGGTGGCGAGCGGCGGCCAAACCTCGCAAAGCTGGCTCTGGTGGCTGGCCGCCTTGCCGGTCCTCGGCGGTCTGGGGCAGCTTGCCTTTTTCTTTGGCTGCCAGCTCACCAACGCGCCCTTCATTCTCACCAACGCGGCGTTGCTTCAGAAAAACCTTCTCGCGCGGATCCTGGAGCTGCCGGGCGCGCGGGCATTGCCGGCGTCGCCGGGTGAGGCAATCAGTCGCTTTCGCGACGACGTGGACGGCGCCACCGAGTACCTGATCGACTTCAACGACCTAATCGCGTTAGCGGTCTTCGCCGCCATCGCTCTGGTCATCATGCTGCGGATCGACGCGACGATCACCCTGGCCGTATTTCTGCCTCTCGGATTGGTCGCGGCGCTGGTGAACATCGTCCGGCAGCGGATCGAGCGTTACCGCCGCGAAAATCGCGAGGCGACCGGCGCGGTGACCGGCTTCCTCGGCGAGGTGATGGGCGCGGTTCAAGCGGTCCAGGTGGGCGGCGCCGAAGATTCCGTTCTGACCCACTTCCGAGTCTTGAACGACCGGCGACTCCGGGCCGCGGTCCGCGACAATGTTTTCGACCAGGTACGGGAGGCAATCTTCGCCAACACCGTCAACGTCGGAACCGGCGCGATTCTCCTGCTGGCCGGGCGACGGATGGAGGGTGGAGCGTTCACCGTCGGCGACTTCGCGCTCTTCGTCTTCTACCTGGGCTGGCTGACCGAGTTTACGACCCTTTTCGGACGGCTGCTGGCGCAGTACCGGCAGGTGGGCGTCTCGATCGGTCGGATGGAGCTGCTCCTGGCCGGCGCGCCGACCGAAACGATCGTCCGGCACGGCGATGTCCACCTCAAAGGCCCTCTCCCCGACGTCACGGTCGTGCGGCGCGTCGCTACCGACCGACTGACGACGCTGGAGACGCGCGGGCTCACCTACCGCCATCCGGAAACCGGCCGCGGCATCGCCGATGTCGCGATGCGGATCGAACGCGGCAGCTTTACGGTGATCACCGGGCGAATCGGCTCGGGGAAGACGACCCTCCTCCAGGTCCTGCTTGGCCTACTGCCGCGCGACCGCGGAGAGATCCTCTGGAATGGCCGCTCGGTCGACGATCCGGCGACGTTTTTCGTCGCGCCGCGCGCGGCGTACACCGCGCAGGTTCCGCGACTCTTCAGCGAGTCGCTGCGCGACAACCTGTTGCTGGGACTACCCGAGGCCGAGGTCGACCTGTCGGCCGCGGTGGACGCCGCGGTGCTGGAGCCGGATCTGGCCGAGATGGCGGAAGGAATGGATACGCTCGTCGGCCCGCGCGGGGTCCGGCTCTCCGGTGGCCAGATTCAGCGGGTCGCCGCGGCGCGCATGTTCGTTCGCGCCGCCGAGCTATTCGTCTTCGACGACCTCTCCAGCGCGCTGGACGTCGAAACCGAGGACGTGCTCTGGCGGCGCCTCTTCGCGCGTTCCGACGTCACCTGTCTGGTCGTCTCCCATCGGCGCGCCGCCCTCCGCCGCGCCGATCACATCATTGTCCTCAAAGATGGCCACGTCGAAGCGGAAGGCACCCTCGACGAACTCCTGGCCGCCAGCGACGAGATGCGGCGCCTCTGGAGCGGAGCGGACTCCGAGGGCGAGGGAGGGAAACCGCCGGAGAATTGGAACGTGAGTAATCGGGACGACAATTCGGCCAGCTACCCCACGTAGCACTCCCGCATGCGCTGGAGCGTGTCCGCTATCTGGGCGTAGCTGTCGAAGACAAAGTAGCCGTCGTGGTACTGGTGCGGCAGGCGACGCATCGACATAAAGGTGTCAAAGTCGAACGGAACCTTCGGCGTGCCCTCGTCGAGAGCGTACCGCAGTTCCCCGGGCGAGGAGAGCAACCCCGCTCCGTAGATTCGGAGTTGAGCGTCTTCCGTGATGAAGCCGAACTCCCAGCTGAACCACCAGAAGTTGGCAACCCGGGTGCGCTGCTCGGCCGGAACCGCGTAGTAAAGGTGACCGAACTCCTCGGCCTGGGCGGCGACGTTCGGGTCGTTGATGAACGCGAGATGCCCGAAGTATTCGTGAAACAGGTCAGGAATTGGCGTGTAATCCAGTTCGTCGGGGCGTCGAATGTAGTTGGTGACCGGGAATCGACGATGCCGCAGGTGCTCGAACCAGACGTCGTCGGCCAGATATTCGTTCTCCGCGGAGACCAGCGTCCAGCCACAAAGGGCCTGGAGACGATCGCTCATCTCCCGCAGGTCGGGAATCCGGCTGTAATCCAGGCCGATCCGTTGCATCCCGGGAAAGAACGCGCGCGCGGCGACGTTCTTGACGAGATCGTGCTGTCGGGTGCAGAGCTTGTTCCAGGTTTCGTGGTCCTCCGGGGAATAGTCCGTGCGATGGCGATCATAAGCGATCATGGTAACTTTCTCCTCGATACCTTTGCGAAGAATCCAGGAGCCAGAATCCAGGAGCCAGAAGGGGATCCGCCCCGTACAACGCGTCGTCTTCGCCCGCTCGGTTCGACCGCGGGCTCTTCCATCGGCGAATTCTCCTTCTGACTCCTGACTCCTGGCTCCTGGCTCCTGTATTCCGCGTCAAAGGATTCCCGCGCGAGGCAGGATCTGGATCTCGTCTACCGCCGCGCGCGGCGAGGCTCGGAGCGCCGCGAGCACGGCGTCGGCGACGTCTTCGGGACGGAGCATCTGCTGGCGGTCCAACCCCAGGTCGTTGGTATCCCAGAAGGGGGTATCGACCGAGCCGGAGATCACCGTCGTGAGGCGGACGCCAGCGCGACGCACCTCTTCGCGCGCCACCGCGAGAAAAGCGCGGGCTCCCGCCTTGGCCGCGCAGTAGGCGCTGGCTCCGACAAACGTCTGTAGCGCCGCGATGCTATTGATCGCGACGAAGTGCCCATGGCCGCGTTGCGCCATGCGAGGCAGGACGGCGAGAGAGAGCGAGACCAGCGCGTCGAGGTTGATCGCGCGACCGGCATCCCACTCTTCGACGCTGAGTCGATCGACCGTCGCGAAGCCGCCGCTCCCGGCCGCGTGGACGACGATGCTCGGAAACCCCCACGTTTCTTCCACCGCTCGGAGGCAGGTATCTATCGCCGTGGGCTGAGTCAGATCGGCGACCAGGGCCAACGCTTGTTCCGCTCCACCCAGGTTGCGCATCGCGGTTTCGAGGGTCGCCGCCGATCGACCGATGCCGGCGACGCGTGCGCCGTCCTGAGCCAGAGAACGAGCAATTGCCAGTCCGATGCCCCGACTGGCTCCGGTGACCAGCGCGATTTCGCCGCTTAGCCCGCTCATCACGCGCACCCCCGGCGCAAGGTGAACCGGTTGCGCGGAGTCTCGTAGAGCGCTAGCTCGACGAGCGACGCGGGACAGGCGGAGTCCAGCCAGTCCCAGACAACTCGAAGCAGGTTCTCGCTGGTCGGATTGAGACGGTCGAACGGAGGCACCTCGTGATTGAGATGGCGGTGGTCGAGTCGCGCCAGGACTTCCGACTGGACCACTTCATCCAGACAAGCCAGGTCGACGACCATGCTTGTCTGGGAATCCAACGGTCCGCTTACCGTCACGTCCAGTCGGTAATCGTGACCGTGACCGTGCGGGTTATTGCATTTCCCAAAGAGCAACTGGTTTTCGGCATCGCTCAACGTCGGCTCGTGTAGACGGTGGGCGGCAGAGAAGGTATAGGTACGCGTCAGACCGATCCTTTCGTTCACAAAGTCCTCCTGGTTTGCCTGGGCCGACGGCGACATCTCGCCACTCGCCGCGCACCAACCACGAAGTAACTCCCCCTCGTTGATAGCGACGTGACAGATGTCGGCGGAGGCCTCGGGAAATCGCGCGCGAAGCGACGCCCCTAGCTCGTGGTAGCAGTAGCGCGCTAATGCCTCGGCGGTGGGTTGGGTGCCCGCGCGAAAGCTGGGCACCGACTCGTTGAGGTACTGATGATCGAATTGCCGAGTGAGTTGAGCAATCAGCAGGTCCAGATCGTGGAGGTTAAGGATCATGCCCGATGCGGCGTTGATTTCCCCACGCACGGTAACCGCGAGCGTATAGTTGTGTCCGTGCCCAAACCGGGAGGTGCATCGCCCGAAGCGCGCGTGGTTCTCCGCCTCTCCCCAGCCGTCGCACCAATAGCGATGGGACGCTTCGAAGAAGCTGTAGCGGGTTAGCTCGGCTATCCCCGACGGACTACCGAGACTATCAGACGCGGGTCGCACGGACCGCCTCCAATAACGATCGCTTAATGAGCCTTTACTTCTCTAAGGACGCGACCGGCAACCTGGCCGTCTGAACGACGTGAGAGCAACTTCTGTGCGCGCGGGGTACGGAGTCTCTGGATCGATTCGTGATGAAGTTGGCGTGGGAGAATGAAAGAGCCACTGCCTCGCTAGAACGGGGATTTGGGGGTGTCCCCCGAATTTCCCCTTGTCCGGTGGGGCGGGGGCCCATAACCAAGGTGGTCCCCAGATCGAGCACGAGGAGGCGGAAAAGAAGAACATGGCAAAGCCGCTCGCGGAATACCGGTGTATCCCCTGTCGAGGCGGAGTGCCTCCGCTGACGCCGGAGGAGTACCAGCCGCTACTGGAGCAACTGGACCACGGCTGGAAGGTTGAGAACGGCAAACTGGAGAAGAGCTTCGCGTTCAAGAACTTTGTCGAGGCAGTTGACCTCGTGAATCGGATCACCCCAATCGCCGAGGCCGAGGGGCACCACCCGGACCTTTACGTCGCCTGGGGCAAGGTTATGGTCTACCTCTGGACCCATAAGATCGACGGTCTGACCCCCAGCGACTTCTACCTGGCGGCGAAGATCCAGCGCGTCTATGACGAACGACGGACTGGAGCGGGGGTCGGGGAATAGGGCTGGGGGCTGGGGACGAAGGCGACCAAACGTCGTCGTTAGCGTGCTGCCACGTAATCGGCCGGGATCATCGCAAACAAAAGCGCGTCACTCAGAATTTGAGGTGGCATCACGACATCGTTGCGGAGCGTGCCTTCGAGGACGTAGCCACAGCGGCGAGCAACCGCGGCGCTCCGTTCATTCTTGGCGTCACAGCGAATCATCACCCGGTTCGCCCCCAGGGTTTCGAAGGCCAGCTTCGTCGCCAAGCGAACCGCTTCGCTCATGTACCCTTTGCCCTCGTAAGGCGCGCCGATCCAGTAGCCAATCTCGAACGCCGACACTTTCCAGTTGCGCGGGTGCAGGCCGACGCTGCCGAGCAGTTCCCCGGCGTGGGTAAAGATGCCCAGAACGAACTCTTCGCGGAGAAGCCAGAGCGCGGCGCTACGGCGCAGAAACGGACGCGCGTCGTCGACGCTCTGATATTGATCGGGCCAGGCTAGCCAGCGCGACAAATGCTCGCGCGAGCGATCGACCAGGGCGAAGAAGGCGGCGGCGTCGCTTTCTCGCCAGGGACGGAGAATGACTCTCTCCCCGACCAATTCCCCCGGCAGGTCGATCCCCAGGTGCTCAGATTCGGCCATTCTTCCGCATCCTCTTTATCGCGGTCGTCGGTAGGCCCAACTTCGCCGTTGGACTGGCTCGACCCGCACTATCCCATTCCCATAATAGCCCGCATTCGCCCGATCAGCGACTCCAGTTGCTTTTCGACCTCGCCGTTCGTGGTATCGACCGTTACCACACCCTCGCTCGACTCGGGCGGCTCAAGAAAGGCTGCAATCCGCCCGAAGTGCTCCGGCGTATTGATTCCCGTAGAATTGCTTGCCAGGGTTGCGGAACGTAAGCAGGCGCCCCTGTTCCAGATCGCGCTACCTCACCGATCGCGGTGCAGAGGGCTCGCTGCCCGGAAGAGCGAGAGCGAAGGACCGGTCGCCGAGCGGTGGAAAGGGTCGGATCGGGTTGAAGGTCAATTTTGAAGAATCATCTGATCGGAGCAAGCAATGAAGTATGTTCGAGTCGGATCGAGCGGACTGAAAGTATCGCGTATCTGCTTGGGCTGCATGAGCTACGGGCGGCGCAGCGACCTCTGGCCGTGGCTGCTCGACGACGAGCAAAGCCGGCCGTTTATCCAGCGTGCGCTGGAGCTGGGCATCAACTTCTTTGACACCGCCGATCTCTATGCGAATGGGACGAGCGAAGAGGTGGTTGGCAAAGCCCTGCGTGAGCTTACTTCTCGCGATGAGGTCGTGATTGCCACCAAGGTGTATTCGGCGATGGGCCCGGGCCCCAATGACCGCGGCCTCTCCCGAAAACACATCTTCAGCGCGCTCGACGCCAGCCTCAAGCGTCTGGGGACGGACTACGTCGATTTGTACCAGATCCACCGCTGGGATTACGAGACCCCGATCGAGGAAACCCTGGACGCGTTGAATGACGTGGTCCGGGCCGGCAAAGTTCGCTATATCGGTGCTTCGTCGATGTCTGCCTGGCAGTTTGCCAAAGCCCTGTACACCTCGGATTTGCACGGTTGGGCGCGTTTCGTCTCCATGCAGCCCCATTACAACCTGATGTACCGAGAAGAAGAGCGGGAGATGCTTCCGCTCTGCCAGGACCAGAACATCGCGGTGATCCCCTGGTCACCGCTGGCGAAAGGGAGACTGGCCCGCAAACCGACGAAAGGACAAACCGAAACCCTTCGCGGTCGGACCGATGTTTTCGCCAGGCGATTTTACTCCGACGAAGACGTGAAGCTTGCGCAGCCGGTGAGCGACGTGGCCGAAGCCCGCGGTCTGCCCATGGCCCAAGTCGCTCTGGCCTGGCTGCTCTCCAAACCGGGCATCACCGCCCCGATCATTGGCGCAACCAAGCCGCAGCACCTGGATGATGCCGTCGCCGCCCTCGCGGTCCAGCTGACCCCCGACGAGATCCGCCATTTGGAAGAAGCCTATCAGCCACATCCGGTCATGAGTTATACGTGAGACGTAATCGTTCACGGGGTAGCCGGGTGCGCGGGCGGAAGCTAGAATCGCGGTGTGGAGGGGAAGTGAGATGCAGAAGGTCAAACGGGCCGTTGATCCTCTTGACGGGTCAGTTGTGCCGCCCGGCGGCATCATCGATGCCGTGGACGTCCCGGGGAGTCGCCAGTGACCGCCCTCGAGTTGACCCGGAAGCACATCCTCGGGCATCGCCGTCGCGTCAGCGCGCTTGAGGAGCGGCTACCGCCCGGCCCGGCGTCGCTTCGCCGTGCCGCCTGGGCCGGCCTGACAGACAGCATGCCGAGAGCCGCCCAGCTCTCGATTCACGCTCGCGTGGCCGACACCATGCCGGCGGCATGGGAGGATCCCTCGCTCGTCCAGGTCTGGGGCCCGCGCTTCAGCGCGTACGTCGTCCCCGCTCCCGACCACTGGGTGTTCTCTCTCGGTCGGCTGTCCGACGATCCGGCCGGCATTCGCCGTGCCGAGAGCCTTGCCGATCGCCTCGAGGCGTACCTCGAGGGGCGCCGGATGGCCTACGGACCGGCGGGGCGAGGGATCGGGGTGCATCCGAACGAGCTGCGCTACGCGGCCGCGACGGGCCGCGTGCTCCTGCGCTGGGAGGGCGCGCGCCAGCCGGTCGTCTGGACCGTGCCGCGCCCGAACGTCGATCCCGAGGCGGCCCGCCTCGAGCTGGCTCGGCGGTACCTGACGACGCTCGGGCCGGGGACCGCGGACGGCTTCGGTCGGTGGGCCGGCATTCGACCTCCGCGGGCCAGGCGGATCTTCGACGCACTGGGGTGCTCCCTCATCCCGGTCTCAACGCCGATCGGCGACGGCTGGATCCTCTCGGGCGACGAGCCGTCGTTCCGAGCGGAGCCCGATACGCCCGCGCCCGCCCGGCTTCTGCCGAGCGGCGACGCCTACTACCTCCTCCACGGCCGCGACCGAGAGCTCCTCGTGCCCGAGGCCCGTCTGCGCCCGACACTCTGGACGCCGCGGGTCTGGCCGGGTGCGCTGCTCGTGAACGGCGAGATCGTCGGGATCTGGCGACGCGATCAAGCTGACGTCACCATCCAACCCTGGCGGTCGCTGGCGTCTGCCGAGCGTGCGGTCATCAAGGCGGAGGCCGTGTCGCTCCCGGTACCGGGCGTGGCCGGCGGAATCCGTGTCAGTTGGGTGGGTGAGCTAGCAGGCTAGTATCCGGTCACGAGCCGGAGCAGCTCGGCGTGATGGCGTGACGGGGCGGCATGGAGCTCCGAAGCGCTCTGCCAATGCCTGCAACTGATCGGTCCAGGCTGCCAGCGTCTCGGGAGTGAGCGGAGTACGGTTCGGCATGGCCGTCCCTTTCGCTAAGATCCTCACGTCGGGTTCGTGAGAGGAGCTACGATTCCGTCGGCGGACCAGAGTTCGCGAAGTGTCGTCACTTCCCCGTCGGGGCGAATATCCGTCAGGTTCCGGGTCCGGTGCCGATTGAGCCAGACCGCCGTCACGCCCGCCCGCTGGGCTCCCCGCACGTCGTTTTCCAGCGAGTCGCCAACGTGAAGCAACTGGCTGGGTGTGCAGCCCGCTTGCGCCAGGGCAATCGCGAAGATGCGCGGATCCGGCTTTTCAATTCCGTGATCCTGAGCCAGGACGATAAACTGAAACCGACCGGCAAGGCCACAGCGCTCGGGATAGGAGTTGCCGTTGGAGAGCAGGCCCAACCGATAGCGGGAGCCGAGGGCCTCCAGGCAGGGGATAACGTCCGAGAAAAGCGTGATATCCTCGAAGCGATGGTTCAAGTAGACGGCGTTGAGATGATGAGCAAGATCGTCGTCGATCACCCCGATGCCTTCCAGGGTACGGCGGAAGGCGCGGAAGCGGATCTCCTCCAGGTTGCGGATCTGCCCTTTCAGCTCCGCGGCAACCTGATCGCGAATCCCGATCATCTTCCCAATCGACAATCGCTCCCGCGCAATCGGATGCGCCCGCGCGAGTTCGTCGAGCGCGCACTGGAGCGCGTGACGCATGACCTGATCAAAGTCCCAGAGCGTGCCGTCGCCGTCGAAGGAGATCGCCCGGAATCTCTCCCATCCTTCGGTCATCTTTGCCTCCCACCATCGTTGGCACATTCAAGCCTAGCGACCATTAACCGCTCCACTCACGTCCTATTGATCCGAGCGTAGCTCGCTAAAGCTCTGGACTGAAGTCCAGGAGTAGGGACAGGGCACTGAAGTGCCTTTGGTGCGGGTGCGCCACGGATTGTCAGATTGCAAAGCGGGGTGTCAAACGACACCAAAAGGACTTTAGTCCTCCGTCCCTACTCCTGGACTTCAGTCCAGAGCATGCGCGGGCGCCAGACCGATTGCTTTAGCTTTCCACGCCGCGATCAGTAAGTAGGTAGCGATCGTAGCGGGAGTTTCGGGATGACTCTGGTAGAGCGCTTCCAGGAACGGTGCGCTACCCACAATCAACACGCCGTTGCGGACTTCACCGAGGGGGAAGTCCCGGCGGTTATCAGTCACCAGTGTCCCCGGTATGCCAGCGGCGATAGCCGTCTGCACGATCGGGCGGTCATCGTCATCGCTCAACCAGTCGAGTTCAGCATCCATAGCAGAGAGGAAGTCGACCAGAGTCAGAACCCGGGCGAGTGCGGCCACTTCCGCGTTCACCTTCGCGCGCGAGCGCTCCAGGCGAGCCTTGATATCGGTCTGGCTTGCCTGCTCGCGAATGGCGCGCCGAGCAATCCACTCGGTGCGGACCCGAGCAAACTCTACGGCAATCCAAACACTTCAGTAACCGCGGTAATAGCCGAGAGCGGCGGCGGCCAGGAACTCCCGGTTCCGAGTGCCCAGGAGCACCGTCGTGTCGAGGGTAACCCGTTCAAAGGTCGGCTCAGCCAACTTCTCGTGCCTGCTCGGCAGCCAACTGATGGCGGACACGCTGGACCAATTCCCGAACCTCCTCCTCGGTCGGATACCCCTCTGCGCCCATCTCGACGAGCGTCCGACGGACCTGGAGGACCTTCTCCACGCTCGCCGCGGCAACCCGCCAGCGACTGCCGACCGGTTGTCCTTCCAGAGTACCACGCCGGATCCAATCTTTTACGGTCGGCACGGTCACGCCCAATTGTTCGGCGGCCTGTCCGGTGCTGAGCCATCCCTGCGAAGGTCGGACCAGCGCCGCCAGGGCTTCGCGAATCGCCTCGGCCTCCGCTGTCCGTTGGGCCCGAGCCATTTCCTGCTCCAGTTCGGTGAGAGCACGGATAGTTGAAGGTTTTACCGCCGCCTGCATCAGACATACCTCCTCGCCGCATGTCCACCGTGGTCGACCATTGTGGCCGCACTTTCGATTCTATCGATAAAATGAAGATATCGCAATCGGCGCGCCGTGCCCTTGCGGGACTTCGTCCTTGGTGCATTCATTGGGAAGCGAGAGTAAGTGTCCGACTGTCGTCGGCTCCGCCACTCCTCGCAAGAGTGGTGACGCTTATGGCTCTACCGCAATGCGGCCTCCCGCCGGAATTGATCCGGCGTCTCCCAATCGATGCCATCAACCTCAACGTCGGTAATCGGCATCGTCCCTCCGTTACACGTCAAGGTAGCGACGAAGAAGATCCGCGTATGGTTTGCGCTCTTCGGGACTGGTCGTCCGTCCCCGCATACGATAGAGATCATCACCGGAATAGCGGGGAAAGACGTGGAGGTGATAGTGCCAGACGTCTTGATTCCCGGCCGGCTCGTTGTGCTGGCGAAAGGACGTGCCATCGCAACCGTAACCGGCCTTCATCGCGAGGGCGATGCGCTTACCCACGGATTGTACCTCGTGGAGCAGATCGTCCGGAATGCTGTAAACGTTCTCGTAATGTTCGTTGGGAATCACCAGGACGTGACCCGGGTTGTTTGGCCACCACCGCGAGGAGATCAAAGCGGTAACCGACTCGGTTTGAAGAATGATGTCCGATTTCTTCGTCCAGGGATCGTCTTGCTCGATCCCCTGAGCGATTTGGCAAAACGGACAAGCGTAGTCCAAAGGTTGATGACTTTGCAAAGTGCTGTACCCCTTAGCGCGGTCCCAACCCGCTTCACATCACCCATCGGCACCCTCGTCGTAATAGACCAGCAGATCCATTGGCGGCGGCGGTTGGCCAAGGCGGGTGAGCAGGTCGGCGATCTCGCTCCGATGATGAGTGCCGTGGTTGATGAAGTGCAGCAACATCTGCCAGAGCGGATACTCCCAGGTTTCGCCGGAGAAGTTCACGTAGCGGACCGGAGTCGCCAGTCTCTCCGACGAGAGACCGATCAGAAACTCGGCGACGTCTCGGTCGTGGGCGTCCCAACGAGCGCGGATCGCCGCGAGGTCGACCAGATCAGACGGGTCGATCCCGCCAAGCGGTGATCGTCCCTGGAATCGCTGAAGCCAGGTGACCTCGGCGCTCAGCAGGTGAACGAAGGTCCGGTGCAGGGAATCGGCGCCTCCACCAAAGTGCTCGTGGTGCCGCTCCGGCGGAACCCGCTCGGCGAGCGCAAGCAAGCGCTCGTTTGCCCAGCGATTGTAGCCGAGGAGGGACGCGATCTCTTCGACGTTCACGGGTTTCCTCTCTTTTTCCTCGTCAGCCCGTCTCCGAATCCAGCCGGATTCCCCGCTCCGCCGCGCGCCGCCGAGCGGCCCGGGCGTACGCAAAGGTCCAGGTGATCGTCGCCAGCGTAATGGCTCCCAGGATGATCGGAGAGACCGCCAGGACAACCACCGACGGTAGGCTGTAGACCATAATCACGCGGAGGACAAACTCGCCGCCGAACGCAAAACCCCAGACGACCGTGATTCGGCGGTGCACCCGCCGGTCGCCGGGCATCCGTTCGTATTGAACCTCCAGCGCGGCTATCTTCGCCGGGTCGCCGCCGGTCGCGAACTCCCGGGCGAAATAGAACATCAGCGGGCGCGGGAAGAACAATGAGACAAAACAGGCGATGCCGAGCGCTCCGGTCAACAGAGACTCGCGAATCAGCAAAATCTTCGGGTCACCTCCCAGGGCGATCCCGATCATGCTGATGACGATGCCAAGCAGGACAATCACCCCGATAATGTTGAGCCGGTGGTCGCGCACGATGTCGACCACGCTCGCGATCAGGGGAAAGACCGCGGCAATGCTCAACGCCGTGAACTCGGAGTCGGAGACGTAACGTTTGACGAGAAGGTACAGTAACGCCGGAATCGCTCCATTGATCACGACATTCAACACGACGCCGCGCGCGCTAAACGCGCTGGCCGCCTCTGGCTCTCGTTTGCCATGACAATCTCCTTCCGCGCTGGTGACGCGTGGAAAACCACTCTTCCTAGACGCGACTAAGACAACTCGGCGACCGGAGGTTTGGTGAGGTGTCCACCGAGGTCGCCCAACTAATCCGGCAACCCCCAGACGGACGGCGTCGCGAGTTCGAGAATGTTGCCGGCCGGATCCCGAAAGTAGAGCGACTGTCCGCCGTTCGGCCAACTGACCTCGGCGTCGATAGTAACGCCAAGGCGCCGCAGGTGCTCGCGCCAGGTTGGGACCTCGGCCGGCGTCATCGCGAAAGCCGCATGCCCCGGACCGCGGGCGCCGTGGGGCGGGAAATTACCGGAAGGCTGACTGGTTGCTCGCGGATCGAATAGCAAGAACATCCTGTCACCGCAGCGGAAGAAGACGTGGCGGCCAGGGACCTTCGCGTCCAGCTCCAGACCCAGCACCGAGGTGTAAAAGGCTTCCGCCGCGTCCAGGTCGTCGACGTACAGGCAGGTTTCGAGGACACGCTCGGCGCGCATCAACCCTCCTTAGGACGGTAACCCAGAACCGCCATCAATCGCACCAGCGCTGCGGCATCGTCGAGCGTCGCCGGGCGCAGGCGCGGCTGGCTTCCTGGTTTTGGCACGTCCCAACCTCCGGTTCTGGTGGGGCCATGATACAACCATCCTCGCGAGCGAAGAAAGAGGTAGGGTATGATTGAGACCCACGATCGACCTTCGGCCGCGATACCGACGTGGCTCGGAATGAGGTAAAGGAAAATGGTACGGCTTACCCTGCTGAGCCAGGCGGACTATGAAGTGTGGATCGCCCGGTCAATCGAAGAGTACGCCCAGGAGAAGGCCCACGCCGGAAACTGGACCTCGGAAGAGGCGCCGCGACGAGCGCGGGACGAATTCCAGCAACTGCTCCCGAACGGCCTGGCAACGCCAAACACCTACCTCCTATCCATTGAAGACGAGGCAAGCGGCAGGAAAGTTGGCTTACTGTGGCTTGCGATTCGTGACCCTCGGGCCGGTCGGGCCTTCATTTTCGATTTTCGGATCGACGAGCCGTATCGGCGGCAGGGCTACGGGTTCGGGGCGCTACGCGCGTTGGACGAGTTCGCGCGGGAACTGGGTATGACGGAAATCGGACTCCACGTCTTCGGTCACAACCACGCCGCTCGGGCGCTCTATGAGAAGGCCGGTTACGAGATAACCAACGTCAATATGGTTCGGAAGCTCGGCTAGTTGATCATTCGAACGAAGGAGCAGAGGAAAGAGACATGGCCGAAGATAAGGACGCGTTGCTCCAGCACTATCGGCACATGCGCGAGGAATTGCTCGCTGCCATCCACGGACTCCGCGACGAGTTGCTGACCGAACCATCGCTCGATGGCTGGTCGGTCAAGGATCACCTCGCGCACCTCGCGCTCTGGGACGACGTCCGAGCCGGCGAGGTGGCCCGCATCTCGGCCGGCCACGACTCCGCCTGGCGCATGTCGCCCGAACAGGACGAGGCGTACAACGAATTGGGCTATTCCCTGCGGCTACCCCTGTCGCTGAACCAGGTGCGCTGGGAACTGGCAACTTCGCGACAGCGACTACTCGAAGCAATCTCGTCCGCTACGCCGCGCGGGCTGGACCCGTCGCTCTACGGCGAAGCGGGTCTGCGCAGCTCGCACGAAGCCGCGCACGCGGAATGGATCCGTCGCTGGCGGCGCGACAAGGGAATCTGAGGCGAGAAGAAAGAAGTCAGGAGGCCAGGTAGGTTACCTAACGTTGATCCGGTAGTTTAGACCCCGGTAGCCCCAGCCCACGACAAGCCTCGCGCGGAGCGATCCATGTCCGAAAGTACACGTCCCTTATTCGTCGAGGTCGCCCTTCTCCCTTCCCTCGTCACAACGATCGAATCCAAGCTCGTGGTCGTCGTCGACGTCCTCCGCGCTGCCACCTCCCTCGCGGTCATGGCCAGCAGCGGCGTTCCCGAGGTGATCGTAGCCCCGGATCCCGACGCCGCGCGTCAAATTGCCAGAGAGATTGGCAACGCCCGGCTCTGTGGCGAGTCGGACGGTCTCAAGCCAGCCGATTTCGATCGCGGCAATTCGCCCGGCGACTATCGGGATCCGACCATCGGCGAGCGCCCGATCGTCTTCTGCTCGTCCAACGGCGCCCGAGCCCTGCATCAGCTCGCGGCCGCGCCGCTCCTGCTCTTCGGCGCGCTGGTCAATGCGCGCTCGGTTGCCAAGGTTCTGGTCGACCACGCCGACCGGGGCCACGAGCGCATCTGCCTCGTCTGCTCCGGTAACGGTCACGGCTCGCAGGTGAGCCTGGAGGACACCTTTTGCGCCGGGCTGATCGTCGACCACCTGCGTGATTCGAGGGGAGGCGAAGTCATCCTCGACGACGCCGCCCAAACCGCGCTCCGACTCTATCGGAGCTATCTCCCGAGCGAGAGTTCCCAGCACGGAAACCCGGCAGCCGAAGCTGCCCGGGCCATGTTCGCCGAGAGTTCCGCGGCGCGTAAGCTTCGCTCGTGGGGACTGGATAAAGATGTCCAGGAGTGCGCGCGGGTCGATCAGATCAACGAGGTTATGAGGGTGGCACCGAGAGGAGAACTGTTGGTCGCGACGCCAGTCCCGAGGCTGTTTCCCGTCACGACAACGCCAAAAGATCCGCCCGCAGCACTTCCAACTGGTGGCGTATGAACCGATTGAGCGGAACCTTTTGAAGACTCCGCGATAAGGCACGGACGTTGATCAGGATGCTCGCAAACCGGATGCGCAACAAGTAGTCGGCCGGAAGCGAGAACCATTTCCCATAGCCCCGAACCAGGGATGGTTCAAGCGGGAAGGGAAGATACTCCCCGTCCCGGAAGTGAGAATGTCCGAGGTCATACCAGCGGTCCGTGCCCCGAATCTCGCCAAAATCGATGATGCCGGTGTACTGGCCGGCCTGCTGGTAGATGTGCGTCGCGTCAAAGTCGCCGTGTGCCAGGCAGCCGGCGTCACTTTGCAGCCACGCCGCGTGGTGGGCGACGACCCAATCGAGCGCTAAGATCTCACTTTGATCCAGAACGGTGCGTCCCAGGAACGCCAGATCTTCGTTCCAGAATTCCAGGGCAAAGGCACGATAGGTTGGCCACGGCGCTTGAAGGTCGCTCCCGCTCGCCACCCCACGCTCGATCCAACCGAAGCCGTCCACCGAAACGCCGTTGATCCGCGCCAGGTCTTCTCCCGCCTCGACGAGAATCCGCTCGGTCTCGCTTTGGGAGAGGCCGGTGGACTGGCTGAGCGGTGCTCCCGGGATCTCGGTCGTCACCATGATCGACCGCCGCATCAACTCGTTATACGGCTCGAAATAGACGACCTCTGGCACCTTCACGCCATTGTGGCGTAGCCGACGGTGAACCTCCATTTCTGGCCGGAAGCTAGCTCCTTCTTCGGGAAGCACCCGCAGATAGAAGCATTCCTCCGCCGCCATGAGCCGATAAACGTAGGTAGACCCGCCTTCCCGGGGGCGCTCTATCGTCAGCGGCGTTGCCGGAAAAACCCGGCGAATCACCTCGCGTATTGTGGTCACGTCTTGAGCGGGTTCGCTCGAATCGTGGCTCAGCAGACCATCTCCTTTTAGCCCGACCACACGGACCATCTCGCAATCTTCCGGCAACCGTTCCCGTGAGAATACGACGGGCCACACAACTTCGCTGGTTGGTGAACTGGTTCAATCGCCAGCCACATACGCCGCGAAATGCGCGTCCACCTGCGAAACGGTCTCTTCCAGCGACCGTGTTCCGTCGACGTCGATCACCGTCAAGCCCAGATCGAGCGCCTGCTGGCGCACGTACGTCGCGAGCCGCAGGTCGCGACCGATGTGGTTGCGCCGCGCCCGCTCGGGATCGCTGGTATCGGCAAAATGCCCCTTGGCCCGACGCTGGTAGGAGGCGCGCTTGAACTCCTCGGATGATACCAGCCAGATGGCCTGTCGTGTCGACGAGAGCAGCGGGAGGACCAATTCTGGCAGAAATCCGTATCCTTCCGCCACGATCGGCGGCGCCGAAGGAAGCGCCCGAAGGTCCTCGATGGTGAAGTCGAACCGCTCCGGCGCAGTGAGAAGCCATCGTGCGACCATCTCCTGTGGCGTCGTCTTCACCCAGCCGTCGTCGCGACTTCTCGCCAGATCGGCGTGCATCCGCGGGTGGCGGGTCGGATCGATCCGCGCCCAGTGTCCTGGCAGTTCAAGACGATCGTAACGATCGTAGTGGTACTCTTGCCAGCCGCGCTTCTTTGCCAGGGCCATCGCGACCGACGTTTTACCGGCGTCGGTCGAGCCGCCGATCCAGAGTACGTAGGGGAGCGCTGTCTTCACACACCCTCCTTTACTGATCCGCGCGTTGGTGGTTAAAGCTCTGGACCGAGGTCCAGGAGTAGGGGCGAAGGACTGAAGTCCTCCGGTGGCAACGGGCAGCTTGTGGTTCGTTCGTTGCCATTCGGTGTTACATCGCCACCCGGACCCTTCAGGGTCCCGTCCCTTCTCCTGGACTTCAGTCCAGAGCCTATGCTAAGCCAGATCAATTGCTTTAGCAGTTTACGCAGCGATCGGTAGTAAAGTAGGCAGCCGGAGGAGATGAGTCAATCAGTCTGGAGCGGCTAGATCTCACGACTGACCGACCAGGTGGTAGGTGTCATTGTAGCGCTCCAGGCGCCAAACCTTGTTTGTGACGCGCCACTCGGTGAGGGATGTATGGGTCGGCTCCAGCTGGGCGCGAGGTCCAGAAGGCGGAATGCAAAACCGATCGAGCAGCGAGACCACGATAAAACCGGCGTGGGACACTGCGATCACCGTTTGCCCGTCGAACCGCTCCGCGAACCGATCGAGGGTTGCTCGCACGCGCCCGACAAAGTCGGACCAGCTTTCGCCACCCGGTGCGAAGGGACGATCGGGATCGGCCTGCAATTCGAACGCTCCATAGCATAAGCGATAGTCCTCCCAGGAGAGGCCATCGGCCTGGCCGGGGTGCACCTCGCAGAGATCGCAATCGGTTTTATACCATGTGAAGCGAAACGCGCGTGTAGAGAGTAGACCGGTACTCGACGTGCACACCCGCCAGCTTTGACTCGTCTGTGCCAGAGGCCTACAATCTGTGGCACAAGGTGGCAACTAGAGCCGTATTTAGGAGACGCGTTATGCCGACCGTATCGGAGCCGATCACTGTACGAGTTGGTCCGCAGGGACGGTTGATTATTCCGGCATCGCTGCGAAAACTCCTAGAGATCAACGTCGGAGATACGCTCGTCGCGCACTCTGAAGCCGGGCGCCTCATCTTGGAAAAGCCAGATGTCGTTGTCGCGCGCCTTCACGATCGATTTCGAGTTATCCCGCCCACGGTGAGTCTAGCCGATGAACTGATCGCTGACCGGCGTGAGGAAGCGCGCCAGGCCGATCGATGAACGAGGTTCCGGCTCCCCTGAACATCATTGACGCATCGGCACTTCTTGCCTTCCTCCATCAGGAAACCGGTCACGAGATCGTCTTGCCCGCCCTTCACGTTTCAGTGGTCTCAAGCGTCAACTGGTCCGAGGTTGTGCAGAAGGCGCTCACGCGTGGCGTCGATGCGAGCGGGTTGCATAGACCTTTTGCGCCTCGACGAGAATGCCCACCTAAGACGTTCAAAGACGGGCTATCCTCTCCAAAACCCCAAAGTGAGGGCTTCACCCTATGGATCGGTCGCACGTCGCGCGGAATAACGCCTCGCGGGAGCGCCTGCAAAACGTCGTCAGCGCGCTGACTGACGATAACTATCCCCTGATCGTCCACGGCGACTGGACGGTAGCCGCTACTCTGGCGCATCTCGCGGCAGAGGACCGCCGGATCCAGGGATGGTTGGAAGATTGGGAACGGCAGGAAATCAGCGAGGTAGCTGCCTTGCGCGAATGGGAGCAGTGGGCCATCCGGACGTACGGCCAGAATGACAATGACAAACGGCTTTCGCAGTGGCTTGCCGCGGAGCCCGAAGCTACCGTCCACGAGATCATCGTGGCTGCCGAGAGCATCGACGCCAAGATCGAGACCTTTCGCCGGCCCTGGCCGAGGCGCTTCTGAGCACCACCCCCTTCTGGGGGAGCCGGCGCCAGTGGGCGCTAGACCGGTCCATCCATCGCCACGAGCACCTGGACGCGATTGAACGCGCTTTGTCCTCCGCCTAGAACAATCGCCTCGTCTGGCTGCCTTACGACAACGCCGTCCGGAGCGTGACGCCGGCAATCGTGCGGAGCCAGTTCATCAGCGCTGCCCTTACGATCCGGTGAATGGTGAATATCGGACCCTTATTTGTACTCATGCCAGGTGCTATAATGGTGGTGAGGGCCGGGTGGTCTGGTGACTCCTATCCTTAGCCGGACGGTTCAGCCAGGTGAAGGTCTCGATTGGGCACTGATCCGCGGTGAGCGGGGAGCCCGCGAGATCCCCCGGTTTTTTTATTTGATCAGACGGAGAAGGTTCGAAGCCCGCGCGCGGAGGTTGAGCGTCCGCTCCTCCCGATACACCGCGATAGCTGCCTCGTGGGCCGATAATTTTTTCCCAATCGCTCGGAAACTCACGCGGTTTTTCGAGAAGTCAGGAAAATCCTTGCGGGCAAAGTTGAGAAACATCCCCAGGATCTCGGCTTCGCGACCCGGATATTCAATGTCGACGATGATCTGGTCGATCCGGACAAGTTGCTCTCGGAGCAGCAGATAGAGCGCGGCAGCAAAGACTTTTAGATACCACGTTCTTCCCGATTTTCCTCTTCCCCTCAGTTTCTGAAGGCCGGCTCGCTTTTCAACCGCGGATATGAGTAGTGTCCCGGTGATCGGGCCGGAAAAGGCGAGCACGGTGTTGACATTGGTTGCCTCGATCTTGCCGCTTTGGTCAACCTCAACAGAAATCCCGCCCGGCCGCGATTGCGCCATCGATCCTTTTCCCAGGGTCTTCAAACGATCCCTTATGGTAGCAGGATCGGCGGATCGCTGTACTTAAGGATTCAGTCGTCTTGTATTGGCGGTGCGGAACTCTTCCGCACCAGACCGCCCAAGTCCAGCAGTTCGTGGATCTGGTTCTCAACTAGAGTTCTCGAAAGCGTGGGGGATGTCCAGGGTGAACAAGCGACAACTGAGGCGTGATGACGAGATCATGCGCTGGGCCTGGTGGTCAGCCTGGGCAGTGATGCTCGCAAACCTCACGCACGCCCAGACTTTCGGACGCCACGACCCGACGATCTTTACACGCAGCGTTGCCGTCGACGTCGCGTTCCCGGTGCTACCGCTCATCCTGGCGCCGGTCTTCTTTACTGGGCGCCGCGTAAACCGCTAAAGCATTTGATCTGACTGAGCCCAGGCTCTGGACTGAAGTCCAGGAGAAGGGACGGGAGCCTGAAGGCTCCGGGTGGCGAGGCAACACCGAGTGGCACCGAACGAAGCACAAGCTGCCCATTGCCACCGGAGGACTTCAGTCCAGTGCCCCTCCTCCTAGACCTCGGTCCAGAGCTTTAGCCACTAACGCTCGGATTAAGAGAGGAAGTCTCAGCCAACGGCGGTAGGAGTCTCGTGGATCAGCATGGGCGACAGTTCTGGTCCGGCCGGCACTGCTGCAACGCGAGGTTGACCTGCTTCCCGGCCTTACAATATGAGCGAATCCAAGTGACCACGGTAAACTGAGTGGACAACGCCGAGCAATCTTCTCCCGTCCTGCCCACGCTGGTCGGCGAGCGGGTCATCCTCCGCCTGCCGGTGCCCGGCGACGTCGCGGCGCGGATCGCAATCCCGCGCGATCCGGAGGAGAATCGGATGTACGGGGGAGCCGGCGAGCCGAAGGTCTTCACGACCGCCGATGTCGAAGCGGGCCTGGCAGTCCTCCATCAGCAGGATCTCACCACGGCGCGCCGCTTCCTGATCGCGGCAAAAGTCTGGCCGGATGGCCGCCCGGCTGACGAGCCCCACGGGCGATACATCGGCGGGATTCGCCTCCACGGGATTTCTCCGGCCGATCGCCACGCGCGCTTAGCGCTCGGCATCTTCGATCGGCGTTTCTGGTCGCACGGCTACGGGACCGAGGCGATTCGGCTCATCCTCCGCTACGGCTTCGAGGAGATGCGTCTGCACCGAATCGATCTCTTTGTCCTTGAGTACAACTTTCGGGCGATTCACGCCTACGAGAAGTGTGGCTTCACTTGCGAGGGCAGGTTGCGCGACAACGCCTTCGTCGACGGCGTCTGGTACGACGACCTCATCATGGCGATTCTCGAACCCGAGTATCGCGCCCAACCCTGGTGCGCTCCTGAGGGACAGCAACAACCCGTTTGGTCCGCGCTCAACCAGAGATAACCGGACGGAAGCCGTGGTCGTTGGTGTCGCGACGATCCGGCGGATAGCAGAGCCGCTGGGCGCCTCGACTGGTGTAGGCTGGGCTGAGCCAGGCACCGCCGCGCAACACCCGGCACGGACCCGAGCGCCCGGTAAAAGTTGCCGGTCCGGGAGGATTCTGCCAAGGGCTGTCGCGATAGTAGTCGGGGTCGTACCAGTCGGAACACCATTCGCGGACCTGGCCGGCCAGATGCCGCACGCCGCACCAGTTCGTATCGCGCGGATAGCGATCCAAAGTGGTCGGCCCCTCAACCTGGGCAACGTGCTGACCCCGCCATGACGACAGGGGATATTTCCCGTCGGCACCGCGTCCTCCACCGATATACCAGCTTCGCCACTCCTCCTGGGTCGGCAGGGAATGGCCGGCAACCTCCTCGCCGTAGCGACACGCCCCGACTTCCCAGGCGTTTCCCCAGGGGAAGATGTATCCCTCGGGGCCGCGCGCGGCGTACTCCCATTCGGCCTCGGTGGGAAGTCGCGCGCCCGCCCAGCGGCAATAGGCGACTGCATCTTCCCAGGAAACAGAACTGACCGGCAAGCCTTCGGTGCCCGGGAGCGGCTGCCGGTCCTGCCAGGCGCTATTGTCTGGTCCGTGGACCGACGGATCAACCGGGGCCGGGTAACCGGTGGCTTGCATGAACCGGTAATACTGACCAATCGTGACCGGGTCGCGGTAGATCCAAAAGCCGGCTAGCTCGACGCGATGCGGGTAGAACTCGCCGATCCAGTCGTCACCGCCGAGACGATCCAACCAGTAGACATCCCAGCGATTGCTCTGCCAGAGTTGGAGCGTCTCCTCACGGGAGCTTCCCATCACGAAACTCCCGCCGGGTATCCAGAGCAGGACCGCTCCGTCGGCTCGATTCAGTCTCACTCGATTCAGGCCCATAGGCGCATCCGACTCACTCATTGTCCTTGGGATGCCCGAAAGATACGCTCATGATAACGACAAATTGATCGCCGACCGCGACCTTGATGCGCGCCCGACGATCGATTTCCCATTGCCATTGCGGGAGTTGCTGCCCGCGGAACTCGCACCATGCTTGATCGCCCTTGAGTCGGGTATAACGGCTCCCAACAGGTTCGGTCGGCGTGTTAGCGAGATGATCCCAGCAGCGCAGCATGGACTCGTGGCGCGTCTGCAGCGCGGTATCCCAATCGTCGTGGACCTGGTGATTGCGGGAAAAAACGCGGTATGGGGTACGCGGCGTCGGCCGAGGAATGGCTTCCGATTCGCGTGGCATCAGCGGGCTGGCCGACCAAGATCGATCGGGTTGTCGGCGTCCCAGCCGACGCGCTCGCGCTGGCGTTGCTCGTCCCAAGCAGCAAGCGCGGTTGCCTCCCAGGAGTAGATCGTCTCCGCAAGGCGACTCAGTTGCCCGGACTGCAGCACCACGGCGCCAACCTCGCGCAGCTCACGAATGCACCCATCGCGATCGATTGGCGTCAGAAAGACCAGCCAGGGGAAGATCGTCTCGACCGCGTGTGGCTCACCCGTCGATAGAGCGAAGAAAGCAAGCATCGTCTCCCGCAGGGCATCGCTTTGTCGGCGGGTCATGAGCACGATGTCCTCACCCTCCCGTCGGCGAAGAACCACTTCGCCCTCTTCAAGCGCGGGCATCACGCGCCCCGAGTGCTGCAGAAACTCCGACAGAGTAAACTCCTTCGCTGGCATCAGCCCTCCCTTTCTCCCTTACTTGGGAGTCTTCCTCAAGACTATCTCAAATGGTATTCTGAATTCAAGGGTTGGCTTGAGCTACCACGCAGAACCCATGCCCGTCCCAGCCGGCCATCCCATCGCCCGGTGTGCTAGACTCTGCCCTGCTTTCATCCATCGAGTTCGCGGTAGCCCTTCCCAGCGCGCGTCCCCTCCTGGCTCCCGGCTCCTGTATTCTGGATTCTGAGGCAATGGTGTCTGAAACGATGGCAACAACCTATTCCGAAGAGTTAGTGCACATCCAGGCGGCAGATGGCATTGAGTTGGCTGGAACTGGCTAGATCACCTAGCCTGAGTCGCCCCGGTCGTCCAGTCGCCGGAGGAGGTCCAGGTTGGTGGCAAGGTGGGTCTGCCCCCAGGCGCTGAGGTTTTCCTGCCGGCTGGTCTGCGCAATCGAGGTAAGGCAGAAGAAGAGGTGCACCGCGCGCCAGGAGGGCAGGTCGCCGCCCCGAGCCTGAACGTATGCCTCCCAGGTGGCCCGACGGAGGACGTCGAACGTCGGCTCCCAGGCAAAGATGCCGAATCCCCACTCTCCGAAGTCGAAGTCCTTCAGTGGGTGACCGACCCCCGCCGTCTCCCAGTCGAGGATGCCGGCTACCCGTAGCTGGTCGCCCACCAGGATCTGTCCCTCGTTGACGTCGCCGTGGACGAATACCGGAGCCATCCGCCGGACCGGTTCCAGTTCTATGAGCCAGTCCGTCGCTCTTTTCTCCGGCAGAGCCAGCCGCTGGGTGGCGGCGAGCGCCGCTTCCTGGAGCGAGTCGCGGTCGAACAGCTTCCTAAACTCGGCAAGCCCCGGCGACCGTCGGGCGCGCAAGCGCCGCGGTAGGGTCCGGACGTCCAGCCGATGCCAGGCGGCGATCGCCTGGCCGAGGCTAGTCAGGACGTCTACTACCTGGTCGAGCGTCGCGCTGTCTTCCCAAGTGGACCAGGTCTGGCCCGGAAGACGAGAAACCGCGGTAAAGGGATACGGCGAAATGTTCCGGTCGCGCCACTGGCCGAGGAGTCGCGGCGCCGGGACACCACGTCCGGCCAACGCTTCCAGGACCGCCGCTTCGTAAAGCAAGCCGGCTACCCGTGAACGGTCCCGGGGAATGAGAAAGACCCGGTCGGGACTCAAAATCGCGTGTCGGTGCCAACCTTCAAACGAAACCGCGAGCGGGACGCTTTCCAGATCACAGAGTTCACGGAACCGCGCCAACTGCGGTTCGATCAGCACGGCGTGAAGGCGATCTTCCCTCAATGAATACTCTTTCCCCACGTGCTTCCGCGCTCAGTATAGCAACGCCTTACGGTAAGCACAGTTCGACCGTGCTTACCTGGTCAGCCTATCGAAAGGCTTTGAGCTACCATCCCCCCACCACGGTTATAATCTCGGTAGTACCGCGGTTTCTGTTGACGAATCGGATTGCCTGGCTCAAAGGTATCCTGCTCATGCGCCTCCTGCTGGTTGAAGACGATCCCCGGGTCGCGCGCCTGGTCAACCAGGCGCTGGCCGAGGCGGGATACGAGACCATGGTCGTGAACGACGGTCTCGCCGCGCTCGCCTCAGCCGAAGGCGGCGACTTCGATCTTATCATCCTGGACATCCTCCTGCCCCACCTGGATGGCCTCGAAGTCTGCCGAAGACTCCGCGAGCAACGCGTGCGAACGCCGATCCTCATGCTAACCGCCCGCGACCGCGTGCCGGACCGAGTTCGCGGCTTGGACGCCGGGGCCGACGATTATTTGGTGAAGCCGTTCGCCGTCGAAGAGCTGCTGGCTCGCCTCCGGGCGCTGGCGCGCCGACACCAGGAGGAGGAGAGCGAACGGTTGGTCGTCGCCGACCTGTGTCTGGACCTTGCCATGCGCACACCGCCGAACGGTCCGGCCGCCCGCTGGAGCTGACTCCCAAGGAGTTCACCCTGTTGGCGGTGTGCTGCAACCCAAGGGGCATCGGGGCCAGACCGACCTCGACGACGTCGCGATTGTTCCCTTTTCCACCGCCCAGCAGCGGCTCTACGGCGCGAAGCTGGATAGCATCCTCCTCCAGGCGTCGCGAACCGAGCAAATTCCGTCGGTCATGGCTGCCGCCACGGCCACGCTGGATCAGAGCCACCAGATTCCAGTCGGCGGTCAGCGCGATTTCAGCGTCCAGGACTTCCAGCAGGTCGTCGACACGGCCCGGCAGCAATCCGCGTTGCTTACCCGTGTGCTGAGCGCGGTCGTGGGGGTGGCGCTGGTGATCGGCGGACTCGGCGTGATGAACATCATGCTGATCTCGGTGACCGAGCGAACCGCCGAGATTGGCCTGCGGCTGGCGGTGGGGGCGCGGCCGGCGGATGTCCTGCTGCAGTTCCTGGTCGAGGCGTTGACGATGACGGTCGTCGCCGGACTGGTCGGACTGCTATTGGGCTTCGCCACTTCGATCGCGCTACGCCTGCCGGTCCGCTTACTGGCCGAGTATCCCGCCGTGCCGGACCTGGCGACGAGCGCCCTAGCCTTCGGGGTTGTGATTGCCACCGGCGTCGTGTTCGGCCTGTATCCCGCTTTCCGGGCGTCCCGATTGGACCCGGTCGTGGCGCTGCGCGCCGAGTGATCAGAACCAAATCCTCACCAGATACCCAAAGGCCCCGCGGCTGATCCCTCAACGGAAACGTACCGAGGCAAAGATGTTTGTCTCATAGCGATTCTGGTGCTCTATGGTGATACACTATCTACGTGATTCACTTCTAAGGTGAAAACAGGATGAAGTACCAGAACGTCACGATTGCGCTTCCGGAGGAACTCGTCCGCGACGCCAAGCATCTCGCGGTCGACCGCGGCGTCTCGCTGTCCCGGTTCGTCGCCACTCTCCTTGAGGAGCGGGTAGAAGCAGCCAGGCGGTACCAGCACGCGCGGGAGCGCCAGCGACAGACGTTAGACCGCGGCTTTGCCCTGGGAACCAACGGCAACATCGACTGGCGGCGTGAGGACATTCATGAAAGGTGAGTTCTGCGACACCAACGTCCTCGTGTACGCGTACGACACTACTGCTGGCGCGAAACGCGAACAAGCCCGACGGCTGCTGGAACGCCTCTGGGAGACCGGCGCCGGGGTGGTGAGCGTCCAGGTGCTACAGGAACTCTTCGTGACCCTTACCCGGAAGTTACCTCAGCCACTTCCCATCCACGAAGCGCGCGCCGTGGTAGCCGACATGGCCACCTGGGAAGTCATTGCGCCGGATGCCGCCGACGTTCTCGAGGCAATCGACGGAACCGGCCGCTGGCAAGTGGCGTTCTGGGACGCAATGATCCTGCTAGCAGCAAAGCGGGCGGGCGCCACGGTGATCTGGTCAGAGGACCTGAATGACGGACAGGCCTACGATGACATCACCGTCCGAAACCCCTTCCGTCAAGACCTCAACCTGCCTTCCGTACCATCTCCAGGCTCGCCTTAATTTCCTTCCGTTCGAAGCAAAACAGCAAAGATCGTGCACTGACCGGGCGTGTTCTCCAGACTAATAGAACCACGGTGCAGTGTGACAATTTTCGGTAGTGACTGGCATTAACTGTTCTGAACGCGCAAAGTAAGGAATTCTTGCCAGGACCAGGGATGGTCGGTGAGGTTGAGGACCATGGCCGGGTGCGCTGGAAGTAAAGGCGGCCGTCACAGGGTTCGGGCAAAGGGACGCGCAAGGCGATGTGGGGACGCAGCCAGTTCTGTTCAAAGATGGACAGACGGAAGAGAGCGTTCCAGGACGCGACCTCCTTGGCGAAGCCGGGGGTCTTGCGGGTCAGGCAATTCAAGCGGTCGCGTAAGGTGCCATTGAGCCATTCGAGATGGACCGCGTAGGGTTGGTCGATCGGCTCGCCAATCGTTGCCCGCACCTCGACCCGCTCCAACCGACGCGGGGTGCCCTCTGGGCCACGATGTTTCACCGCTTGGGTCAGGCGGATTCCTTCAGTCGGTCGCAGGATATCCCACCTGTCGCGTATGCCGGAGGGCTCGCGTTCCGCATACGTCGTCGTGATCGTTGTGACGTAGGGCTCCCAGCCATCACTCACGTAAGGAATCCCTACCTGCCCTTGAGTTCGCTCCCGGGTTTTTGTGACGACCTCTTGGGCCAACCGCTCCTCGCGCGGCCCGCTCGCCCAAGCCACCAAAAAACGGCTTTCCCGATCCTGGCTTAGACAGCCCCACCTTTCGCCTTGCTCGTCGTCCGATCCACAATCGCCTTGCCCCGTTGGTAGGGTGCCGCCCCCTGTTTGCCGACGAACGACCAAAACTCGTCAATCTCCACTTCGGTGAGTCTTAGATCGTGCACCAGCACGTCACTGACCGCCTCGACGTGATCACCGATCCGGCGGATCCACTCCGCGATCGTTTCGTAGTTATGCGGGGCGCCCTTTGGGCCCGGCTCTTCCGCGGCCCGCAAACTCCCCCGCCGTAGCACCACTAGGACCAATACGGTTTAGCTAAGGGGCTGGCCAGTGTGGCATCAGGGGTAGGGGCGATTCGGGAATCGCCCCTACCCCTGACCCGCCACCGGACCGGTGCCGTAAGGCCAACCAGCTCCGCTCGCGAGGCCCGGTTCGCTCCGCGTCACGGTTGAGACGAGGCGAAGGCTTCTCGGGCAGATCGCGATCTGCCCCTACCCGCGATGCCGCGTCGGACAACCCGCTATCTAAACCGTATTGGACCTAGCTCCCTCGCCACCTTCCCTCCGAGGAAGGGTGGAATAAAGCGCTTTGACGAGCCTTGCTGGTGTGCTATATTGGCGTGGTCGGTGCGGCGTACGTGCGAGGTTGGAGCGAGGAGCCCAGGCGGACGCGCTTCGAGGCGTCTTTCGGCAGCACGGAGTCAGGTGATGGTTGCTGAGTCAGGTACGATCCAGAAGATTCCGAGTTATTGCGCCCTTTGCATCTCGCGCTGCGGCGCTACCGCGATCGTCGAGAACGGTCGTTTCATCGCCCTCGAGCCCGATCCATCGCATCCCACCGGCCAGGCGCTGTGCGCCAAAGGGCGGGCGACGCCAGAACTTGTCTACAACTCCGAGCGCCTGCTCCACCCGTTGAAGCGAACCCACCCGAAAAGCGATCCCGACCCCGGCTGGCAGCAAATCACCTGGGACGAAGCGCTCGATCTAACGGCCGCGAAGCTACGGCAAATCGCCGCCGAGCACGGTCCGGAGAGCGTCGTCTTCACCCAGGTTTCTCCGTCCACCTCGGCCATCGCCGACGCGTCGGACTGGATCCTTCGCTTGATGCACGCCTTCGGCTCACCGAACCTCTGTTGGTCGATGGAACTGTGCGGCTGGGGTCGTTCCGCCGCGAGCTTCACCTTCGGCACCGGCATTGGCATGGGTTCGGGATCGCCGATGCCGGATCTGGAGAATGCCGGCTGCATCCTCTTCTGGGGTTACAACCCGAGCCTGGCGCGACTCGCCCACGCAACCTCGACTGTCCAGTCGCTGCGACGTGGGGCGCGACTCATCGTCGTCGATCCGCGCCGGGCCGGGATGGCCAACAAAGCTGATGTCTGGCTTCGCGTGCGGCCCGGCAGCGACGGAGCGCTGGCGCTGGGCCTGGCGAACATCATGATCGAGCGCGGCTGGTACGATCGCGACTTTATTCGTGACTGGTCGAACGGGCCGCTGCTGGTTCGCTCGGACAACGGCCGCTTCCTGACCGAGGCCGACCGGTCGTCGGACGGCAGCGCTCGCCGGTACGTTGCCTGGGACGCTTCGTCCGATAGCGCCCTCGGCTATGACCCGGTCACCCGCGGCTTCGAGCGAGCTAACGCGGAGCCCGCGCTTGCTGGCACGTACCAGATCAGCACCCAGACCGGCCCGGTGACGTGTCGCCCCGCCTTCGACCTCCTGGTCGAGAGCGTCCGACAGTACTCGCCCGCTGCCGTCGAGGAGATTACCGGGATCGAGGCAGGCGAGATCGAGCGCGCGGCTCGGATTCTCTGGGAATCCCGTCCCGTTGCCTACTACGCCTGGAGCGGGGTCGAAATGCAGAGCAACTCGACCCAGATCGCTCGAAGCATCTCGCTCTTGTATGCTCTGATCGGCAGCATCGATCGGTCGGGTGGCAACGTCATCTTCCCGGTGGTGCCAAGCCGCAACGTCGGCGGTCGCGAGCTACAAGAACCGGAACAACTGGCTAAGGCGCTCGGGCTCGGGGTTCGACCGCTCGGCCCGTCGCGCTCGGAGTACGTGACGACCGACGAGGTGTATCAGGCGATTCTCGAAGACCAACCGTACCCGGTGCGCGGGATGGTTGGCTTCGGCGCGAATCTGCTCATGGCTCACGCCGACGTTCGGCGCGGGCGAGATGCTCTGGCCGCGCTCGACTTCTACGTCCACCTCGACCTGTTTATGAGTCCGACGGCGGAACTGGCCGACATTGTGCTACCGGTCACGACCCCATTCGAGGGCGAAGGGCTCAAGATCGGCTTCGACATCAGTCCGGAGGCGCAATCGCTGGTTCAGTTGCGGCGCCGCGTGGTCGAGCCGCGGGGTGAAACGCGATCGGACGTGAGCGTCATCTTCGATCTGGCCTGCCGCCTCGGTCTGGGCGAACATTTCTGGAACGGTGATATCGACGCCGCCTACCGTGCCCAGCTTGGTCCGTCGGGCGTGACGCTCGACGCGCTACGGGCGAATCCGGCCGGGGTCCGGGTTCCCCTCGAGACGCGCCACCGGAAGTACGCCGAGGAGCAGGCCGGCGTGCCGCGTGGATTCCCCACGCCAACCGGCAAAGTCGAACTTTATTCCGAAACACTCCTGAACCACGGCCACCCGCCGCTGCCAACCTACCAGGAGCCGCTGGTCAGCCCCAGGTCGCGGCCGGACCTTGCCGAGCGCTTCCCGCTCATTCTCACCTGCGCCAAGCAAGCCGTGTTTTGCGAAACCCAGCACCGGGGGATCGCGACCCTGCGCAAGCGCGCGCCGGAACCGGAGGTTGAGCTCCACCCGAGTGCGGCAGCGAGCCGGTCGATCAAGCCGGGGGACTGGGTCGTGGTGGAGAGCCCGAACGGAGCGATGCGGGCGCGGGCGAAGCTGAACGAAAGCCTCCACCCGAGCGTCGTCTCGGGCGAGCACGGCTGGTGGCAAGCCTGTCCGGAGATCGGCGCGCCGGGCTACGACCCGTTCAGCAACCGTGGCTCGAACTACAACCTGCTCATTGGCAACGCCGCGATCGACCCGGTCAGTGGCTCGGTTCCGCACCGAGCGTACGTGTGTCAGGTGCGGAAGGACGAGAGCTAACCCCCTAGCCCCCTTCTCTCTCAGGATAGTTTACCACTGCTATTCCCCGTCTCTACCCAATTTTCTGGGCGATAGCGAGTCCCAATCCGCTGCCGTCCGTGGAACGCTCCCGGGATTTATCGGCTTTGTAAAAGCGCTCGAAAACCCGGGGGAGGTCTTCTTCCGCGATACCGATACCGGTACCCGCGATCTGAAACGTGATCGCACCCGCTTCCCTCTGCAGAGTCACCCGGATGCTCCCTCCCTCCGGCGTGAACTTGATGCTGAAGCAAGTTCTCAGTCAGCCGAGACAGGCGGGTGCTTTCGGTTTCGATAATCGTCAGGTAGTAGCGTTTGTCCTCCCGAGGAAGACCGTCGTCGCGCAGCGCCTGGGCAAACCCGCGAATCGAGGTGAGCGGAGACTGAATTTCGTGGGAGACGTTGGAGACGAACTCTCGTCGCATCTGTTCGAGCCGCCCCAGTTCGAGGGCCGTCTGGTTGACACTTTTCACCAGGTCGCCGGGGAGTTCATTTTCTCTCCACCGGAAGTTGTCGTTCAACTGCACGTCAAAGTCCCCCCGCGCGATCCTTTCCAGCGCTTCGACCCCATCGGAAGCTTCGTAAACCTCAAAGCCGTCACTCCGAAGAAAGGCCCGGGCCAGTTCCCGAATGTGCGGATCGTCGTCGACAATCAGAATCCCACTCATCGGACCTTGTCCCCTGTCACACGCGCCTTGCTGAATATCAACCGATCAATCGGTATGACGTCGTACCGGACTCATTTGCTAACGTCGTCTCAGGATGGCACCCAGCAGGCCGGTCGGCTGTCCACCCGGGCTTCCGGCGGAAGGTTCGCCATCCGCCTCCGATCGAGCCGACGGGAGTCTGGGCGTCAGCCTCTCCTCAGGATCGCGGAATTGCATCACGTACAGGCGCGCGTACAGTCCATTCTGCTTCATGAGCTCGTCGTGCGTCCCCAGTTCGACGATCCGCCCGCGATCCAGCACCGCGATGCGCCGCGCCACCTTGATCGTGCTCAGCCGGTGGGCGATGATGACCGTCGTTCGATTCTGCATCAGTCGGTCGAGCGCCTCCTGGACCAGTTGCTCGGATTCGTTGTCCAGGGAACTCGTCGCCTCGTCCAGCAGAAGAATCTGCGGATTCTTCAAAATCGCCCGGGCGATCGCGATCCGTTGGCGCTGGCCGCCGCTCAGATTGGTCCCCCGCTCGCCGACCACCGTATCATACTGCCGCGGGAATTCCCCGATGAAATCGTGGGCGCTAGCAGCGCGCGCCGCGGCGATCATCTCCTCCTCGGTTGCGTCGAGTCGGCCATAGAGAATGTTCTCGCGGATCGTGCCGCCGAACAGGATCGTTTCCTGGGCGACGACGCCGATTTGCTCGCGCAAGCTCCTCTGCGTCACCGCGCGGAGGTCCCAGTCGTCGATGCAAACTTTCCCGCCGGTCGGATCGTAGAAGCGGGAAATCAGGTTGAAGATCGTGCTCTTACCGGCCCCGCTCGGTCCCACCAGCGCCAGCACTTCGCCGGCTTGGACATCCAGCGACACGTTCCGCAGGACCGGGACGTCCGGCTCGTAGCCAAACGAGACGTCCTCGAAACGGATCCGTCCCTGAACCGGTTGTAGATCGATCGCCCCCGGGGAATCTTGCACGCTCGGCTTGCTGTCGAGAATCTCGAAAACCCGCCCAACCCCACCAATCGCCGCTCGGAGCTGTCCGTAGAGACCGGCCAGCCCACCCAGGCTCGCGGCAATCGAGAATCCGTAGATCAAAAAGCCGGTGATCATCGCCAGGCTCAGTCGCCCGGCCATGACCTCGCGCCCACCGTACCACATAATGGCGGCGATCGATCCGAACCCCAGGAACATCATCAGCGCGGTGAAGAGCGACTGATAGACCGACATCCGCAACGACGCCTGAAAGGTCACCTCGGCGGCCTGGTTATAACGTCCGGTCTCGTAGTCTTCCCGCCCAAAGCTCTTGACGACTCGGATGCCCTGCAGCCCTTCCTCGGCGACGGTTGTCGAAGCGGCCAACTGGTCCTGGACCTGCCGGCTGACTTTCTGCACCTGCCGGCCGAAAACCGCGGCGACCCCGATCAGCACCGGTACGAGCGCCACGATGAACAGCGTCAGGCTAGCGTTCATGGTCAGCACGATCACGATCGAACCGATCAAAACGAGTACCTGGCTGAGCAGCGAAGTCAGATTGCTCGTCAACATGGTACGCATCTGAGTCACGTCGCTGGTGAGACGCGAGACGACGTCTCCCACCCGCTGCCGGGCGTAGAAGTCCAGCGAGAGCCGCTGAAGCTGGTTGTACAGGGAAGTACGGAGATCGTAGACGATCCGTTCGCCAATGTAGGCGAGCAGGTATGACTGCAGAGCCGCGAAGGCGGCTTGCAATAAAAAGAGGCCAACCAGAAAGAGCGCCAGGGTGTTGAGGGAACCAAGATCCCGAGATTTGGTGACCGAGTCGAGCAGGCGCACGATGACCAGAGGGAAGGTCAGGCCGGCCCCGGTGGAAAACAACAAGGCCAGAATGGCCAGCGCCAGTCGACCGCGATACGGTCTCAAATAGCCGAGCAGGCGCCGCCAGTCGACCGCGCGGATCGAAACGGCGGCGCCGCTTTCGTCACCCTGGGTCGCGCGCGCCCGCCGTCGGGGACGCGAGTGGCTCATCATCGCGCTATCACCTCGGTATCACCCGCGCGCCCGGTACGAAACCATCGCTCGAGCCGCGTGGTCGATCACCATCGACAATACGCGCCAAATGTAAACTCAGTTTGAACGCAAGTGGTTGCTTCGCCGTCAACGATCCGACGAGCTGATGTTGGGCAGTATGACGTGCTGGCCGTCCAGGTAACGTGCCTTGCTCCCCGACGTCATCACGGTTACGCCACCCTGGCCGGAAACGATGTAACGTCCAGCGTGTCCCACCAGTGCGGTCAGGCCGTCGATACCGACCATCGTCGTCGTACGCGGCATTGCGCTGAGTGTAGCGGAGATCCAAGACCGCATCTCGTCGAAATGGGGGATCACCAAGATACCGGGGACGAGACCCAGGGCTGGCCGGGTCCGCCAGACTTGCGGGACGTCGACCAGTTCGCCGCCTAGCACCATCGCCCCGGCGGAACAGCCGGCGACCACGCCGCCGGACTCGTAGACCCGCTGGATTGCCTGCCAGGCCAGCGTTCCCGCGAGGGTGTCCAGCAGGTAGCGCGGCTTCCCACCGGAGAGATAGACGACGTTCGCCCAGGCGATCTGCTCCGCCAGATCCGCGCGCTGGGCATCCTCACGGGTGAGCACCATCAGGGAACGCACCTCGGCCCCCAACCGCGTAAAGTGCTCGCTGCCCATCCGCGCCCAGCGCTCCGGAACCCCCGGGCCGTCGGGTGCCGACGCGGTAGGGAGGACGACGACACGCGCCGTAGGGGCGACGGACGCGAGCAAAGCCCGGTCCACCGCCTCCATCGCCGGCAGAAACTCACCCGCCCCAACCAGGGCGACCGTTCCGTACGAGCCAGATCCCGCTGCCATCTCTTCCATGGATCTCCCCTTTCGGTCGTCGTCAATCTCCCCCAGCGGCCCCTGCCATCGACCGGATCCTCCTGGTCGTCCAGCTCAACGTTCCACCCGGTACGCGCCCACAGAAGCTTCGCGAGATTGGCCTGTCGCGAGCCATCCCGCCAGACTTGGGCAAGGCTCCCCGCGGGAATAACAATGGGGGAGCCGAGTTCGCGGGCTCGCTGGAGAAGTACCGCGACGCGGCGGCTCCCCCAAGCGTCGCTTTTCTCGTCACCCGTCCCGCGATGCGAAACCACTCCAGTCGAAGATTGCCCCCAGGTATTCGTCTTTACGATTGAGAAGTCCGTCGTAGGCTTGCTGGCAATCGCGGGGCGAGAGCACGTGAGAGATCAGCGGGTCGACCACGAGTTGCTCGTCTTGGATCCAGCGGAGAATCTGCTGGTAGTTCTCCCGAATCGAGAAATGGCTCCGCTCGGTCGGATCCATCGGAAACGTCCATTCGAGCGAGCCGATCATTTTGATCGCCAGCATGTGGATGCGCGAGAGCATCGGCGTAATGTCCATGGTGACCCGCGCGCGGGGGCTTCCGAGCAAAACCACTTCGCCGTGTCGCCCGGTGATCTCGACCGCCTGGGCGATCAATTCCGAGCGCCCGATCGCTTCAACGGTGATCCGCGCGCCTTTGCCACCGGTCCAATCTCGCACCACCTCGGCCAGATTCGCCTCGCTCGGATTGATCACCTCCTGAATCCCACAGCTTCGCGCGATCTCCAGGCGACGCGGGCTGAGATCTACCCCGAGCACGTCGGCGCCGGACCGTTGCATAAGCTGAGCAGCGAAGTTTCCCACCAACCCCAGGCCAATCACCACGACCCGGTCGCCCGCCGCGACCGACGACGCTCGGACGGCGGTGATCGCCACGCCAGCCATCCGCGTAAAGACCGCCCGGCGCCCGTCGGCCTCCGCGGGAACCGGCAGGAAGAACCGGCGAAGATTCGCCTTGACCAGCGAACCGTGGTTCGAAAACGTGAGGATGCGATCGCCGGGTGCGACCCCGTCGCACGCCGGTCCTGTCGCGACGACGGTGCCGAGGTGGCCGTAGCCGGGGTAGCGCGGGAAAGGCCCCGGCCAGCGGGCTTGCCCGGGCAGGGCCGGAGCCTCGTCGGCAAGATGGGTGAAGTTGGCGAGTTCGGTGCCGGCGCTGATGATCGAGTACTCACCTCGGACCAGGGCCTGCCCGGGCCCGAGGTCGTCGGGCGAAACCGCCCGCTCGATGAGGGTCGCCTGATTCGCTTGCGGGAAAACTACGTCGTGGCTATGCATCGTTCCTCCGTGAGTGGAATCCAGAAGCCAGAATCCAGAAGTCAGAAGGAGAATAGGTTCCTGCAAAAGGCTGCCGTCGACATGTTCGAATCAGCATTGGCAGTATGATGACTGCTACGATGGCGACTGTCCAGATCCCGTGTATCCTTACTGGAGTCGGAGCGTAGCGACCGTGAAGATCGAGCCAAGAATCGATCGAGCGAGTCTCGTCGCGGCCGTTCGCGTGGAATACGGGATCGAGGCTGAGGATCTCAGCTTTGTTCCAGTCGGCTTCGTCGCGGTGTGCTACGTCGTGCGCGTGTCTGGAACGTCCCGCTATTTCCTCAAGCTGTGGCCGGACACTCGGGTCGTTCAGGAAAACCTGGCAAACCTGGACCCGTCGCTACGGCTGACCCGCGCGCTCTACGACCGCGACCTCTTCCGACGAGTCCCCTACCCTTTGTGGACCCGCAAAGGCTACCTCCGGGCGGACTATCGGGGACAGCTCTTCGCGCTCTTCCCTTTCCTGGATGGCACCCCGGCTCCGCTCTGGGCGGAGCTATCCCTTTTCTTTCGCGACGAGTTCGCGCGCACCGTCGCGGCGATCCACCGCGCCACCCCGCGCCTCGCCGACGTGCTCCCTCCCCGGGAAGTCTTCGACATACCGTTTGAGCCCGCGCTTCGCGAGGGACTCGACGCGGTCGGACGGATCGGCCCACGCGCGCGTCCGGGTCTCCAGTCCCTTCGAGCGTGGATCCTGCCGCACCGCGACGAAGTTCTGGATCAACTCGACCGTTTGCATCGCCTACAAGACAGCGTCCGCGCGCTGAATGGCCCTCGTGTGCTGATCCACGGCGACCACGGCGGCGACAACCTCCTGATCGACGCCGACGGCCGGATGTTCGTCCTCGACTGGGACGGAGCGACAATCGGGCCTCCCGAGTTTGATTTCCACTCCGCCCTCGGCGACGGATTCGCGCGATTCCTCCAGGTGTACCGCGAAGCTGGCGGATCCGGTCCCTGGTATCTCGACAACTTCGCCTTTTCCCTGCTCCGCCGCGCCCTGGGAGATTTCGCCGCCCGCCTGCTGGGGATGCTGGAGGAGGATTTCTCTCCCGACGAAGACGACGAAGCGTTGCACGGCATGGAATCCTGGGGCTTCCGGCGCTGGCGCGAACTGGACAAGACCCTCAACGCAATTAAGCTCGCCTGCCCCGAGGTCGTAATCGGAAGCTAGTGTCCTGTCAACTCCTGTTTGATGAGCTTGGGTCGCCGCCTTGAAAGGCGGGCGAAGCGGCGGAGGCGCTAAAGCGCCCGGTCCGGGGGCTTCAGCCCCACTGGGCCTACGCCCGCCTTTCAAGGCGGCGGTGGTCACAACCATTCATCACCACCGGCTTGACGAAGCACTAGCGCGGCATTCCAGTTAACCCCTGCTCCATTCCCGCTGCAAGTCTTTGATCCGCGCCAGTTCCGCCGGGGTCAGATCGCCGTCCGCCGCTGGAATGTTTGCTTCGAGTTGCTCGACGGTCCGCGCGCCGGGAATCGCGCAATGCACCGCCGGATGGCTCAACACGAAGCGAATCGCCGCCTGGGCGAGGGTCTGACCATCGCGCTCCAGAAAACGCAACTGCTCGATGCGTTGGAGGCGCAGCTGCAGCAGATCCCCGGTCGGTCGCCGCCATTGCTGCTCCAGGGGAATCGCCTGGCCAACCGGAAACTTACCGGTCAATAAGCCGCGGGCGAGCGGCATGCGGACCATGATGCCGACGTCGTTTTTCTGAGCCAGCGGCAGCAACTCGTCCTCGGCGCTCCAATCGAGCAGGTGATACTCGATCTGGAGGAACTCGGCCCCGTGCTGGATAGCCCAGATGCCCGAGGCATGGTCCTGGGTCGAAATACCAAAGAAGCGGATCTTGCCCTGGGTCTTCAGCTTATCGATCGCGGTGGCCCAGTCGTCGGTCTCGAGCTGGCGCACCGTCGGGCTATGCAGCATGTAAAGGTCGATCGTATCCCGCCGAAGCCGACGCAGGCTGTCCTCGACCTCGGTCAGGATGGTCTTCGCCGAGTACTCGCGTTTGCTGCCGTCGTTGGTGATCGGTGGATATCCCACCTTTGTCGAGACGTAGGTTCGCTCCGGGTCGGCGCTGAGCACCTCGCCGAGCACGGCCTCGCTGCGTCCCTGGTTGTAACTGTTCGAGGTATCGAAGAAGTTGACGCCAAGTTCCCGGGCGCGCCGGACAATTGGCGGCCACTGCGCCGGATCGACGCCGGGATCGCCCAAACGGTTGGATCCCATCGAAACCGTGGAAACCGGAAAGCCGGTTCGTCCAAATACCTGATAGCGCATGTTCCTCACTCAAATCGCAGTTTCGCTGGCGAAAGAACCGCTAGTAACCACGTTCCTTGTCGACGACGTTGACGAGCGTCTCGCCTCGCATATAACGCGCGAGGTTATCGGCGAAGATGTCGGTGATCCGCTCGTGGTTGAAGGGCGAATGACCGCTGGAGTGCTGGCCGAGAATGACGTTCGGCAGGTCCCAGAGAGGCGAGGCATCGGGAAGCGGTTCCGGACTGGTGACGTCCAAACCGGCGCCGCCAAGTCGGCCGGCGCGGAGAGCGTCGACGAGCGCGTCCTGATCGATAGCATTGCCGCGCCCGACGTTGTACACACAAGCGGTCGGCTTGAGCAGCGCGATCTCCCGAGCGCCCAGGATCCGGTAGGTCTCACTCGTACCGGGCAGGCAGAGCGCGACGTGGTCGGCGTCCGGGAGGATCGCGCCCAGGTCCGCTGGCCGATAGACCGCGTCCAGGTCGGGGAAGGGCTCGCCGCTCCGCCGCACGCCGAAGACGCGCATCCCCAGTGCCTTGCCCTTGCGGGCGAGCGTCCCGCCGACGTCGCCCAGGCCGACGACGACAATTGTTTGCGCGTCGAGCTCCCACTTTTCCTCGCGGGCTTGCAGTCCGACCCGGCGGCGCTCTGGTTGAGCCTGCACCAGCAAGGGAACGCGGTTCGCCAGCGCGAACATCATCGCCAGGATGTGTTCGGCCATGGGGATGCCGTGGGCGCCGCGCGCGTTGGTCAGAATCGCCGGATGCTCGCGCATGCCATTCGCGAGCATGCCATCCACCCCGGCGATGCCGGCCTGGACCCAGACGAGATTCTTTGCTCGCTCGATGGCCGGTCGGGGCAGGTTCTTGGTGAAGATGATCGGCACATCCGACACGTGGGCGGTCACCCCTTCGGGCGTCGGGGCAAAGATGAACTCAATCTCCGGAAAGCGCGCCCGTAGCCGAGCCAGGTTGCGCTCTCCCACGTCCTCGCCAATCAGAATCCGCGGTGGCACCGGTCCGTCCTCCCATGTGCGGTTTGTTCCGCTACTATATCATTCGTTCCATTAGGCGTCGCCGCGGCGAGCGGATCACCGGCGGACATCTCAAAGCTAAAGCCGACAATACCGAACCATCGAGGAGATCTGACCATGAACAGTCCGCGCAAGGCCGTTGTTCTGCTGAGTGGCGGCGTGGATTCGAGCACCGTTCTGGCGATCGCCAGGGAACAGGGCTTTGCCGCGTTCGCCCTGACCTTCCGCTACGGGCAGCGCCACGAACTCGAGATCGAGGCGGCGCGACGGGTAGCGGCAGCGCTTGGCGTCGCCGAGCACGTCATCGTCGACATAAACCTGCGGCAATTCGGCGGCTCCGCGCTGACCAGCGACCTCGACGTGCCGAAGGACCGCAGCCTGGACGACATCGGCCAGGGCATTCCCGTTACCTACGTACCCGCCCGGAACACCATCTTCCTGTCGTTTGCCCTCGCCTGGGCCGAGGTGCTCGGCGCCAGCGACATCTTCATCGGCGTCAACGCTCTGGACTACAGCGGATACCCGGACTGTCGGCCGGAATACATCGAAGCCTATCAGCGCATGGCCAACCTCGCGACGAAGGCCGGGGTCGAGGGCCAACAACAACTCGTCATCCACACGCCCCTGATCGCTCTCTCCAAGAAGGAGATCATTCAGCGGGGAATCGCGTTAGGCGTCGACTTTTCGCTGACCCTCTCCTGCTACGACCCGTCGTCAAGCGGCGAAGCCTGCGGCCACTGTGACGCGTGCCAACTGCGCCTGAAAGGCTTTGCCGAGGGGGGAACCAGCGATCCGGCGCGGTATTCGATCCAGCAGCCCCAGACCCGATGAACTGCATGCCAGCTAGAAATCGTTCACTCTCACGGTTTACTGGTCCGACGTAGTCTTTCGATCGTTTCTGGTTTAAGCCCAAACTTCGCCGAGCGAAGACCCGCGATCAGAGCGCCGAGACGTTCGACCGTGGGACGAGAGCGCGCGACCCCAGCCTCGATAACGTCGCGCACCGTGACATAAGTAAACTCCAGCCGACGGGCCACATTGCAGGCATCTTCGTCGGATGAGAGGAAAACGCCGATTGACTGATATCGCTCCACCAAATCGAGGCAAGCGGCCTCGCCTCGGCCAATGCCGTACTCTCCGATAAAGTGCCTGCGGCGCGGAAGCTCCTCGATTAGCAACGGATCCACGACGAGACTGCCTTCCTGTCGATGCCGGGTCAATTGCACAGCGTTACGGAGCCAAGTTGCATAGCGCCTGCCTTCCGAGGCCGAATTCGAGCAGTCGTATTACATAGGTAACGTGGTGCGGCAGTGGCGCGGAATTGTAAGAAGCCATAGACATCAACAGAGCAATTCACAGGATTAGCTCCCATTGGAACTTGCTGAGTACTGCGCAAACGACGCCCCACCGGTCTGGAATCGTCTGATCCCCCAGAGCACCCAACTTTGTAAACGAAATAGCCGATTGCGAGCGCTCAAACAAGGCAACCGAATGCAGGTCGTTATGGTGACGACTAGGATAAAATATACCATCCACACTAGACGCATGATTGTGAATCGCACTCGCCCATTCACGGGACAGATCGTAGTCGTCGCCGCATGTCACACGCTGATCCATACCTGTCTGGGCTAAGCCGTCGCCGGCAAGGTAGGCCAATCTTAGAGTGCGATTCAGACGTGCCTCTGCCAAGTAAAAGTCATTCAATTCGCTGAGTAAGACGAACCGTCCAGTTGTGACAGCCCGCCGTGTAGGCACGATCACCTCTAGCAGGCAGCAATCGAGCGTAGTTGCAAAATAGCACACTCCAAATGATCCGTCAGGCGCATCAAACCGATTTTGGATAGAATGCCCAAAGAAGGCTGGATTAGGGTGCTGAACGCGGTTTAGCCGATATAACAACATCGTGTCGGGAACTTCGAACACCGGTAACGGCCAACAGTTTCCCAGCGGCGGCCTAGCGGGAGGGTCCGCAGGACGATGGCGGGGTGAGGATGACACCACTATGCGCCCATCGCCCCCCGGTTCCGAGCAAGATTCTTAACCAGATCAATATTGTGCTCTGTCCCTTCTTGCAGCGCTTCTAAGGGCGTCCGACCGCCCAGCGCAGCCGATGGAGAAAGGAAGAACTGGGCTTTCACCCAAGGATGTACGGCGCCAAGAATTGTGAGTATCTCTTTGACGAGTGGCGCGACGGACGCGCCGTGGGATTCTCCTTCCAAATAGAATTGCCACTCGGGGAAGACGTACGGTTCTGGAGCAAATGAAACCCCTAGAATCCTTCCTTCGCTTCTCCAGGCCTCCACAGTCTCATCACTAACGATAAAGAGTTGCGAAACCTCGCGTTGGGTAAGCACAGGCCCAATCTGTGCGACGGCCTCCTTCTGTGCCTCACGTCGCCGAGTCGACATTGCTTTCAAATAGTCGTGTGCCCGCTGTGTCTGCCCGTGAACCACAGGCAGCCCCACGCCTTCACTAGAGAAGTAAGTCCTGAGTTGGCCTTCCGTTAGTTGGACATTGAACGCACCTGTGCCCCAGCCCCCCGAGCCCGGCCGAGGTACACGTGCAAAGAAGTTTCGCAATACTTGCTCCGAATCGCTCGTGAGCCCATACGCCGACAGGATGAACGCATCGATTTCGTGTAATGTACGATGGCAACGCTGGCTTATAGGTAGTGGCATTTCCCGACCGTTCCACGAATTGCGAAGGGTCGTATATTCTTGGACCAACCTGACGATATTAAGTACTTGGTCGTGAGAAAGCCGTGGCACCGGCGCTGCCGCGAGCAAGCGCTTCTGATTATCGCGACCTGTTCGACGAACCCTAATGTAGGCGTTCGTGACTGGGTTGTTGATCAGTGCAGCCAGAAGCTCTACAGGAATTCCCTTCCGTGGCCAGATCGCGTGAAAGCGCTGAGAGCACACAAGTCCGCTGACATCGGCCGTCGCTACGATCGTCCACGGCCCGCGACTCATCCGTGCCGCATTGGCAATCGCCTTCGGTCGCTCCCAAGGTAGCTTATCTGCGTTCACGTGTTTGCGCATTACACTCGGGTCCATATTTAAAAAGACGCAATCGGGAAGAACGTAGGGCTCAAAAGTTCGAGGAACTTGCCAAACGCCTCGTACGTAACCTGGCTGCGGCGCCTCAGAAACCAGTTCGGACTTCCGAGGTGAGAATGGTGGCTCGTACTCGATTCCTCGGTGAATATCGCCAACAGAGTCAAACCTTGGATGGTCCTTGAGCTCAATCCAAACCTGGCGAAGAGGATCATGTTGGAAGACATTCGTCGCAGCACTCTCTGCGGATGGCCACTCAATATCTTCTGAAAGAGTCACGCGGCCGGTTTGGAGGAATGTCGAGTAGTCAGACTTTGTTACCGACGCATCCCGAACTTTCCGAACACGTCCCCCTCGATGGTGAGCTAACAGGAGGACGGTCTCCGCCTCGGAGTGTGCGAACGCGTTGTCCGGAAGATCGACGAGCTCAACCTCCAGGTAGGACTCTTCGATCTTGCCGCGTATAGCGCTATAGCTCTTGCCATCACGGAACACGCGCGGCAGAACAAGTCCCAAGAGACTAGGCGGTCGTTCCATAACAAGGCTAAGAATTTCGACTGCTTTGTTGGCACTGCGTAGGTTGCCATAAGTCCGACGCTCGGTATCGGAGAACGACTCAAATGGCGGATTGCACAGCACCACACGGGCAGATGCCAATTCATCAGAAAGACGCTGGTCTTCGAATACGTCCCCCTGAAACAGGCGCCATCCGTTGGGATTCGGGTAGTCTGCAAGCATGAGCGACAGGTGTGCCACTTCAATCGCAAATGGGTCCTTTTCGAAACCAGCCAACATTTGCACAAAATAGTCGTGGCGCTGATCAGTAGGTGTACCGGTTGGTAACAACTCACGGAGTCGGCGGAGAGCGGCAATTAGGAAGACAGAACTTCCCGCGAACGGCTCCAGAACTCTTCGATGGTCTTCCGGAATGATCTCGAAAGGAAGCCGCTCCACAACGTATTCCGCAACTTCCGGGGGTGTGCTATGGATACTCAAACTTTGCCGCACATCCGGTGTGACCAGCGTATTCTCATAAATGTACGCGAGAGTCTCGATTGAGATGTTCTGGAAGTGAAACCCGTCACGGATGTGTCGCCATACGGTGTCCTGAACGTGAGGATCGCGTAGTGCCGGATCAGGCTTTCGGGAAGAGAAGTAGAAATCCTCCACGCCTGCTATTACTCGTGCCGGGTCATCGTATATCCACTGGCCAGGATGCTGACGATCGGCGAGTAGTTTTGCCGCGAGAAGGCGAAAGACGAGTCGGTACAACCCGATTTCATCTATGTTCCCGAGATGGTGTTCTGGCCATACCTTTTGAGCGGCACCAATCGTTTGTGTCAGCAGACCGTGCAGCTTCTCGCGAACGACACTCTCGATTAGTGGAAGGAGACCGGCATCATAGAAGTCCAGCTGTACCGGGGAGGAAGGAGGGATCCGTACCTTTGCTCGGAACATTGCCTCAGGGTTCCACTCGCTGCGGTGTTCGCGCAGGACATTCGCGAGTTGGTCAGGCGGAAATTGATCTTGTAACACTGCGGCACCCTGGGCAGTTACTTTCCACCGGTTCACCTGGTTGTGCCCCAGAGAAAGGATCTGAGGGGCACCGAGGGCGCGGTATTGATTTATACTCTCAGGTCGATTGTCCTCTGCTATGACGACTCCGAAACATGCCGTGCGATAGTTTGTTGGCTCCTGTGCAAAGGCGGCAAGCGGGATCCGTCGTTCATCGGAGTTAGTGAGAACGTCGGCGAACACGTAGTTCTGGCGTAGCAGCCCCCCAGTATAACCGAGTTCCTGCAGGCTAGTACGCGCCGTGTCAATCAGTGTCCAGATCGTTTCACTTTCGGCCATTGTTATGATCCCAAAATGTGTGCGGGCGTGCCGAAGGCGTATCGCACTATGGCTTGTACATCTGTACAGCTACGCTTGGCGCACTTAAACCAGGGTCGCCGGTTAGCCGGCACAACGCGTTCCTCACTGATCCTCGACAGGCGTGACCCAGTCACGCCACCAGACAGACTTGATCGACAAAGTCGTGAACAGGCAGGAGTAGAAGCAATTGACGGTGGCGCTTGAAGACGTCAACTACCCCATCGTCCGAAAACGCGTAATATACCGAGTGACCGTCCGTAAGCAGATATGTCCGTGGTTCAGCCAATGGAAGACCACCCTCCTCAAGATTACGAACAATCCGCTGCACCTGATGTAGACTGAATCCCGCGCGCCGCAGTTCACATACGATCATCGCCTTGACGACCTCATGACCCGTATAGAACAGGGCAGGGCGTCCGCCGTGAGCTGATAGATCACGAAGGGACGGCTGAATAAGCCTAATGCGAGCCCAATAGCTCACCTGCTTGCGGGTCATGCCAGTCATCCGTATGAGTTCTGGTACCGTATACCGATGCTTGGAAAGCAGGGCCTGCCTTTCGGCACGATCAACAACTGAAGTGAGACCTTTAGCCCCAGAAACGTCAAATTGCATTACTGTCTTCATTTGCTCAGTGTTTTGCACATTGTAATCTGCGTCTGTTGACTCTGCAAGCATCGCTTGACTAAACCCCTGACGTTTTGATATAAGGAATAGCAGGCGGCCGAACGTCTTTTGTGGCCTTGCGGTTGCTCCAAATGAGCCAATTTCGTCGCTCCCTAGACTGCTTAAGATCGTTTTGAGTATCGTTTCCGAGGCGAACGCGGTCCACCAAACCGAGCGGCCGAGCAGCTAATGCGGGCCAAGCGCCGATGCTAGACCATCGGTGAGTGGCCCTCGACCATCGCATGACGCGCTGAGGGTCGGAATTTACTGGAAATGCGGGCATTAGCAGCCTCGCCACGGCCCAACAGATCAGTGACCGACGGCTTATATCAAAACTTCAGTGACTAAATCAAGGCCATTTAGTCGTGCTGAGGTTTTGATATAAGGCTGGCCCTCGGAAACGGCGGCTGGGCGCCGAAAACAGCGGAAAGCCAGAATCTGCCAGGGATTTCGCTGCTGAGTTTACCGCACCGGTGAGGGTCTTTACCGGCCCCGGCGGCCTCCGAAAACCTCGGGAAGGATGCCGATTCTCCGGCCCGCAGACCGAAACTCGTTGCCGGACCTGGCCTTAGACGGCGATTCCTTATATCAAAACGTCAGAGTCGTGACAGTGACCTGCGACGGTCTAGTGCCAAAGATAGACAGCTAACCCGCGAGAACATGAGGCCGTATCTCTTGCCTGAAACGGAAGTCAAATCGCTTTGAAACAATGCACCATCATTGGCACAAGATTGGTCCGCACCCGTAATTGCTTACTCCAAGTCGCCCGAGTCACTTCGACGGACCGGGCTGGACAACCTCGCCCTTGCGCCGGGAGTATGATCGTGCATAAGCGGGAGTGGTAGGCAATGGCGAATCAGTTGCCGAGAGACGGCGTGCTTATTGTTGTAGACTTCGGCCGGGAAGCGAACCTGCATCGTGGCCAGCCCTTGGAGCAGAATCGATACTCCATCGGGACCAGAGAAAGTCATCACCTGGAGGACGACCGTGTCGAGGACGTACTCAGGCATAGAGTTCGACCGGCTCCTCGACGACCTCCGGGTTGATACGCTCGTCGAGCTCGATGTTGCTGATGCCGAGTAGATCTGCAATGCGACGCGGAGACAACCTCTTCTCGCGCACCGCCTGATAGGCAAGCTCCAGGAACACGCGAGGCAGTCTTTCCTCGACTGGCAAGGGTCGCCTGGCTAGTTCATAGGGGGACACGGCGTAACCCAGCGCGTGAGCCAGCATGACCGGTCGCGCGACAAACGCGTCTCGCGGTCGCGCGAGCAAGTGCTCACCGTCGAGGCGCTGCAGCATGGCCTGGTAGCTCACCCCAAAGAACCGTGCGAGATGCACGACATCTTCGGGACGACTGACAGACTGGACTGACAAGTCGCGGATGCGCTCGCGTAGAGCTTCCGAGGGCACGAGGAAATGCGCAGCAAATCGGTCCGCGAACAGTTCTAGCGGTCGCGTATCCTGGGTGCGGCACAAAATCACCGGACGATCGTAGTGATACAGCCCGTGGGCAAACTCGTGGGCGAGCGTGAACGGACGGCGGGTGTAGGCCTGGTCTTCGTTGACCGCGACGATAGGGCCCAGGTTGGGGTGAAGGAAGAAGAGTCCGGAGAGACATCCCTCCCCTTGACCAAACGGAATGGCGAACACCTTATACCCTTGGGCTTCGAGGAAGCTGCGAAAATCGGCGAGTGGAGCAACCCCCAGATCGAAGTGGCGCCTCGCCTTGTCTGCCCACAGCGCAACGTCCTCACGACTGAACGATCTCTCCGAGAGGGGGCCGAAAGGCGGATGAGTTGGCGTCGGAAACGCGACGCCGGTGCGCTTGTACAATTCCTCCAAGGCATGCGCCTTCTCGATGAGGCGAGCAATTCCCACCTTACTTTCGGTTGGCAGTTCCTCCGCGCGGAGACGAAGAGCTTCCTCCCAATCTGCTCGGGGCGTATCCTCGCCGAAGAAGAACCGAAGGGGAACACCATACAGGCGACTCAGCCGATCGAGCGCCAGCGCATCGACTCGGCGCTTGCCCGACTCGTATTGGCTCAGGGCAGCCGGGGTTAGGCCGAGAGCTTGCGCGGCATCGGATTGGCTCAATCGAGCCTGTTCGCGGGCCTGCCGCAGCCGTTCTCCCAAGCGTTCCTGGTTCACCGGATGCCTCCTTCACGAAATGTTAATCAACAAGTAACTATAGCCAAATATTAACATTTACTGACTTCACAAGCAATCGATCGGAGTATTTCGAGTCGGTCGCCGCTCGTTTGTCAGACCGGCGAACCGCTCGTTGAACTCGAAAGCGAATAGATGCTTTGCTACAACAAGCCCCGAGATGACCCGCTCAGTCGCACTGCTGGGAAGCTTATCCCAGCGCGCCTTTTTCTGACTTCTATATTCTGGCTCCTGCCTCCTAGATTCCGTCGTAACCGCCAACGCTCTTTCGTGCCGCGTCGCACTCGGCGCAGTTGGAGCCGACGGGGTGGAGGAAGACCAGCGGATCGCTCGCCAGGTGTTCGCGGGCAACTTTCACGACGTCGCGCGAGCGAACGAGCCGAGCCTGAGCGTGGCCGACCGGCCCTTCGGATTCCAGCCCCCGCGCTCGCAGCCACTCGTCGGCGAACGCGAAGCGCGCGCAGCAATGGTCGTTCTCGCCGTAGTCGATTCGCACCGGGCGGCCAGCCTGAAGTACCGTGCAGTACTTCGGCACGCGGTACGGAACCCCGGCGAGGAGCTCAGCCAGGTGGAGCGTCGTGTTGGCGGTGTGGTCAACCCCGAGCAGGAGTACCTGACCATCCACATCGTGCACCCGACCGACCGGGCTTGCCCGGATGTGGGGCGGCAGCGGGAGGGAGTCGGCGGTGATCGCGGCCGCTCGCGGCCCGGTCGCCGCGAAGGCGAAGCAGTGATGACTACGCAACACCCCGGGCAGACGCCAGAACGTTTCCGCGACAATGCCCAGGTCCGACGACGCGGAACTGGTCCGCGGGTCAAAAGGCTCGTCGTCGTTCCCGGACCAGGAGGGCATCACCAGTGTGCCCTCGGGTCCGAGGGCAGCGCGGAGAGCCTCGATCAAACCAGACGGACCGCCCTCGACCGGCCGAGTTGCTCGGAACGAGGTGTGGACGAGCAAGACACCACCCCTCCGGACGCCAAGCGCCCGAAGTTGCTCCGCGACCTCGGCTTTCGTCAGTTCATTCCGCGCGGCCTGACTCTCTCGCATACGTGCTCCGGTTTTCGTCGATTGTACCGCGTGTGGGCAACCACGAGAGCGTACGACAATTGGTGGTCCGCACGACTCGTGCACTGGCTACCGAACGAGCGGTCGCCGGTATTCCCGAATGTCGACAGCGTCGCCGCCTTGGAAAGGTGGGCGTAGGGACAATGGCGCTCAAGCGCCGTCCCTGCGAGGGCTTATGATGGTTAACAATTAAATCGGGCAGAACCACTTGCCGTGGCTCAAACAACGCAATCGCCGCGCGCGCCTTTTGGTGCGAGGTTTCGATTGGGTAGGGTGAGGGCCCTGTCCCTCACCCGCTCCCGGACCTTTCCCGCATCGCGGACCTTGTGGTTGTGGCCGGCAGAGAATTGGGCAGGCACGAGGGCCTGCCCCTACGCATGGTAAGACAGACGGCCGCTTTCCTGGTATACCCGACTATTTTGTTAACCTTCATCAAGGCGGCGACCCAAGCTCATCAAACAGGAGTTGACAGGACACTAGAGGCTGGGGGTTGGGGAAATAGGCGACTCCGGAAGCGGCTTGCCACGCGCGGTTGGGGGGGCGATAATGGAGACGGTCACGAGCCGGAAGGTCATTTCCCGCGCGGAGAAGCCCCGGCCAGAGAGGACACCCATGGCGATTGAGACGCCCCAGCGCCCCCCCGCTGGCCTCAGCTTAGACGACGTCTTCGTCGTCGACGCCGACGTTCACGCCCACGAAGTTCCCCAGGAACTCGCCCCGTTTACCGATCCACCCTGGCGCCAGGCCGTGGAAAACGCGGCGCGGATTCCTCGCCGCTATCTGGACGTCCCGACCTACGTCGGAGGAGGAAGCAGCCCGCTTCCCGGCGCGGCGTTGCCGAGCCTGCGGGGCGCGCGCGAGGAGATTGTCTGGACCTCCGAGCAGATGCGGCGCGAGCTGGACGCCTTCTCAATCGATGCCGCGGTGATCTTCCCGGACTTCTTCTTGAAGATTGCCTCGGCCAGCAATCCGGACTACGCGGCGGCGCTCGCCCGAGCCTATCACCGCTGGATTGCCGAAAAGTGGCTGTCTGAAGACAACGGCCTCTATGGCGTCATCGTCGCGATTCACCAGGATCCCCAAGAGGCGGTGCGCGAAATCGAGCGCTGGGCCGGCCATCCGCGCTTTGCCTGCGTCTTTCTCCCCACCTGCCAGGTGTATCCGCTCTGGGGGCATCGGCGCTACTATCCGATTCTGGAGGCCGCGCAGGAGGCCGGGCTGGCCGTTGCGCTGCACTCGGTCTCCGGCAGCTCGGTCGGGTTTCCGTTCAACGTCGAGCAGTTTACGACCGCGCCCACCGCTCACACCGCGTCTCACGTCTTCGCAATGATGTCGAATCTGATGAGCTTCCTCGAAAACGGCATCCCGGCCCGCTTCCCCAGACTGAAGTTTCTCTTCACCGAAGCCGGCCTGACCTGGGTGCCTTTTCTGCGGCTACGGTTGGACAAAGAGTTTATCGAGCAGCGCCGGGTCTGGCCCTTTTATGACGACCTGCCGAGCAAGCTCATCGACAAGATGTACTTCGCCACGCAACCGATCGAAGAGCCACAACAGCGTCAGGATCTGGTCGACCTGATCCGGATTTACAATGGCGAGGATACTACCGTCTTCGCCTCGGACTGGCCGCACCACGACTTCGATCACCCTCGAGTCGCCTTCGAGTTGCCCATCTCGGACCTGGCCAAGCGCAAGATCATGGGGCTTAACGCGCTGAAGGTTTTCCCAAAGATCAAGGTGCCGGAGAAGTACCAGGGCGGAGCGGGCGATCCTCCCACTCCACGCCAATCCAGTGTCCGGTAAGGTTACTTCCGGGGCAGCCGCTTTGACCGGTTGGCCGCGGGTCCTGGCGGCGGTTCCAGGGAGCGTGCTCCGGTAGAAGAGCGTCGGGCGCCCCGAGCCAGAAAACCTGATCGCAGGCCGAGCACTTAATAAAGTAGCGGGTTGGCTGCTCGAGAGCCCCTCGCCGGTCTGCCAACCTCTACACCGTCACCAGCACCTGCCCGTCTGCTACCCGAACCCGAAATTGCCGGAGGCGGGCGCGGCGGGCGAGACAGCGGCCGGTCGTGATGTTGAACTCTAACCCGTGCCAGGGACAGACGACGATCTCGCCCTCCTGGACCCAGGCCGGCTTCCACGCCGTGTCAGCGCCGGCCGTGACGGTCCCCCCGACAAATCCTTCGCAGAGCGGTCCGCCCTGGTGAAAGCAGTGGTTTGGAATCGCGTAGTAGGTGCCCTTAACGTTGAAGACGCCGACCTCCAGCCCATCGCAATTCACAATGCGCTTGGCCCCGGCGGGAATCTCCTCGATCCGCCCCACGACGTGCTCTTTCCGCATGGCTTTCGTCTGTCCCTCGTCTTCACGCGCTCGCAACGGTCTTATCGGGGGTATCATAGCACCGTCGCGACTGTCTTTCCTGGATGATGTTACAATCGCCGTCGACATTCTAGGCACGGAAAGCAAAGGAGTTGGACCATGCCACCATTCCGCTGGGGGATTCTCGGAACCGCGAAGATCAATCGGCGCTTCATTCCCGGCGTTAAACTCGCCGGCCACGCGATCGCCATCGTGGGTAGCCGAGATCCGGAGAAGGGTCAGGCGGCCGCGGTCGAGTATGGCGCCGAGCGGTCCGGAACCTATGAGGACGTTTTAGCCGCGAAGGACGTCGACGCGGTCTACATCTCCCTCCCCAACAGCCTGCACCTTCCCTGGACGCTCCGCGCTGCCGAGGCTGGCAAGCACATCCTCTGCGAGAAGCCGATGGCCACGACCCCGGCCGATTGCGCGACGATGATCGGCGTCTGCGAGCGCGCGGGGGTCCAACTCGTCGAAGCGTTCATGTACCGCTATCATCCGCAGTGGCAGATCGTTTGGAACGCCCTCAACGAGGGTCGGATCGGGAAGTTGCAGATGCTGCGGGCCTCCTTCAATTTCATCCTGCACGACAAGAGCAACGTGCGGCTGACCTCGTCGCTGGAAGGTGGCGTCATCCAGGACGTCGGCTGCTATTGCATCAACGTCGCCCGCTGGTTTCTCGGCGAGCCGGTCCGGGTCCGTGGCCTGGCCCTGGACCTCCAGGGAGTCGGCGTCGACACGAACAGCGCCGCGGTGCTCGAACACGCCGGCGGCGCGCTCTCGGTGCTCAGTTGCAGCTTTGAGACAACCGGCGTCCAGAACGTCGAGTTCATCGGCGAAAAAGGACGGATTTACGTTCCGACAGCGTTCGTTCCCCCAGAGCAAGCCCCGGTTCAAATCTACGACCGCGACGGCGAGCACCTCGAACTGGCGCCCGCCGCCCACTCCTACGCTCTGGAATGCCTTGCCATGGAACGCCTCGTCCGCGACGGTGTCCCCGTCCCGACAACCGGCGAAGACGCCCTCAAGACCCAACTCGTCATCGAGCAGTGGCAAAAGAACTGAGTGAACCGCGCGGCCGGATCGAAAAACTCGAACCGAGTCAGGACTAGCTGGCTACTTCGGCTTGCGCCACGCGGCTCTGCTCGAGTCTTTCAATGCGACGCAAGATTTCCAGGATCAGGTCGTTTTGCTGCTCCAGGTGCAAGAGGATTGCTTCGACTTCCTTTTCCGCCTTCAGGTTTACTTGATAGTCGGACTCCGCGCGCAGTTCCGCGTGTCGCCCCTGGAGATTCTGACCAACCATGATTAAGGGCATGAGATGAATCTGGATCAGGTTTGAGATGAAGAGCCAGAGGACAAAGGCCGGGTAGGGATCGAAACGCAAGTTCGCCGGGGCAAGCACATTCCAGCCAAGCCAGATGATGGTCCAGGCGAGAATGATGAAAAAGAATCCCATCGTACCGATCTTGTCAGTAACGACGATCGCGACCCGCTCTAGCGTACTCAGGCTCGCATCATGAGCCTGGTTGACGTTGACGATTGGCCGGGCCTGGGCGCGGAGACTGTGCCAGGTCGGGAGATGCTGAATACGCTCGCGCAGAGACTCAACCACGCCGAAACTCCTGATGCTACGTACCCACCTGACTCGTTCAGTCGGTGGATCGCCCTAAAGGATAGCTCAGCGCGCGTGTGACGAGAAGGGCAAAGAGAAGCAAAGCCGCGCTGGCTCCGAGGGCGGTCGTCCAGAGGTTCTGCAGGTAGCCGGTCAACGGAGAATCCAGCAGGACCGCGAGCGAGAGCAGCAAGTTGCCCAGCCCATTCAACACCAGATTGCCCACCGCCGTGGCGGTGTCTCCACTGAGGCCGAGTAGCCCCAGCGCGATAAAGGCCACGACCAGCACCTCGGGCAGGTAGCTCCACGGACTCGGAGCGGGCGCGACCGCTGGCGCCAGACCGGAAATCTGGCGCAGGCGAGCCGCCAGGGCCGGCGGCGGGTCGACGACCAGAGCAGTTTCGAAAATGCTGTCCAGGGCGTCTTCTCGCTCAGCCCAGGACGGGCAGGTGGGACAGGTGTCGACGTGAGCGTCCAGAGCCTCTCGCGGTTCACCGGCGCGATACTCAATCCAGAGCGCGCGAAATTCAGCACATGTCATCACGCCTCCTGAAGCTTCGGTACGGCCAGGCTGCGCGCCAGGGCGAGTTTTCCACGCCGAATGTGCGCTTTGACGGTGTTCAGAGGAAGACCGAGCACCTCGGCAATCTCCTCGTATTTTAAGTCACGAAAGTAATAGAGAGTAAGCGCCAATCGCTGGGCGGTCGGCAAAGTGACCAGCGCGGCCCGCACCCGGGCCGCGGTCTCCCGCCGGTCGACCAGCCGCGTTGGATCTACCAGAGGGTCGTCGTCCGGGACCTCGCCAGTTTCCGGGTCGAGGACGGCCTCGGCGTGACGGCCGCGACGGCGGAGAGCGTCGAGCCCCAGGTTCGTTACGAGACGATAGAGCCAGGTCGTGAACCGGGTCTCCCCCCGGTACGTACCAATGGACTGATAGAGCCGCAGAAACGCGTCCTGGGTCACATCGGCGGCATCTTCCGGCCGGCGCATCAAACTGAGCGCGATGCTGTACACGTAAGACTGTTGCCCCTCGATCAATTGTCCGAGCGCAGCCCGGTCGCCGCCTTGCGCGCGGCGGACGAGTTCTGGATTCGGCTCGGCCAAGACAGATTCCTCCAGATCGCTACGCCCGTCTCGCGGCGCCCGCGAAACCAGGCGATGCGGGAAGATCTTTCCCAACCCATTAGACGCTATCTCTTATGTTATTGTTGCGGCGCTGGATCCGCAACAAAGGTCGGTCGCGCTTCGTCCAATCACCAGAAAGGGACGAACGAAAGTTCACCGGCAGATCATCCCCGGGAGGAAACCGTGGTTACGCAACGGATCTACCGCAGTCGCACCGATCACATGGTGAGCGGCGTTTGCGGCGGTCTTGGGCAGTATTTCGCCATTGATTCGACTTTGATTCGTCTGAGCTTCGTCGTCGGCACGCTCCTGACGAGCGGCGTGTTGATCGTTCTGTACGCCGCGATGTGGCTGATTATTTCCGAGGAACCTTCGCGGCTCAGTGGGACGATGACCGGCGGGTTCGCGGGAAGCGAATCTCCGGACCCGTCGATGAGCAGTGATCCTTTTGGCACCGCGGAATCATCCTACACGAGTGGCAGCGCTGGCGGATCCCTTGGCTTCTCGTCGCCGCGCGATCTGAGCGAGCGCCAGGCTCGGCGGCACCGCTATCTTGGCTGGCTGATGGTTGTCCTGGGGGTTCTGGTCCTTTCGGCTAACCTGCACCTGCTGAGCTGGCTCCAACTTGGCGTAACCTGGCCGGTCTTCCTGGTGCTGGCTGGCGTTCTCCTACTCTTCCGCCGACGTCCGGTAGGGTAAAGAGGGAGAGATGGCTCAACCCAACTGGTCGAACGGCCCACGCGGGGGACGCGGCCTCGTTCTTCCCTTCCTGCTCATCGTCGTGGGCGGCGTCCTGCTCCTGAACAACCTCGGCGTACTCTCCTGGTCGGTCTGGTCGACCCTCGCTCAACTCTGGCCGGTCGTCCTGGTTCTGGTCGGCATCGAACTCGTCCTCGGACGGCGAACTCCCCTATTGGGATTCGTCGTCGCGGCAATCGTCATCGCCGTCGCAATCGGCGTGGTTGGACACTCGTCGGCCGCTTTGAATCCGGTCACCCCCAATACAAGTGGATCGACGCGCAACGGCCCGCGAGTGGCCGCGACAACCACGTCAACGCCTCATCTCGAAATTCCCCTGGGTGACGCTCAAAGCGCACGGGTAAACTTGAGCGTCGGGGCGGGAGACTTGCACGTCGGCGCGCTGCCAAGCAGCGACACCGGAGTCCTTGCCACCGCCGACGCGGCACTCCCCAACGGGGTTAGTCTGGTCAAGAATCTCGCGAATAATGGCGGGGAAGTGGATCTGACGCTGTCAACCGAAGGGCGAGGGGGCTCTTTCTGGCCTTTCGCCAACCGCGGCCAGCATAGCGAAAACCTGGCGGTCAATCTGACGAGTAAGGTTCCGCTGACCTTGCAAACCAACCTGGGGGCAGGCCAGTCGGAACTCGACCTGACGAATCTGGCGATTCAGACCCTCGACGTGAACAGCGGCGGCGGTCAGACGACCGTTCGGTTTCCCAGCAACGCCAATCAGATTCGCGCAAACATCCGGAGCGGAGCCGGCGAGTTGACCTTGATTATCCCACCGACTGTCGGCGCCTACTTGCACACGACCAACGGCTTGGTTTCGGTTCACGTCCCTTCCGATCGGTTCACTCCGGTCGCCGACGGCTATCAGTCAAAGAACTTCACTTCGGCAAAAAGTCAGATCGAGATTTATCTCCAGATGGGCGTCGGTCAAGTTGACGTTCAATAGTGCGTAGGGCATACTGAATCTGGAGAGGACTGAGGTCGTATCGGAACCGATTTCGCGTCGGATAAGGAGACTCCCCTGAGCGAAAAAGTGACGGCACGCCGAGTTCGCGTCGATACGGTCATTCCGGTCTATAACGAAGAGAAAGACTTGGAGCGGTCGATCACAACGCTCCGGGAGTTCCTGATCGCGAACGGCGCGGCGTGGAAGTGGCGCATTGTCATCGCCGATAACGCCTCTCGTGACCGCACCCTGGAGATTGCCCAGGCGCTCAGCGCGCGCTGGCCCGATCAGGTAGGCGTGGTGCATCTCGATCAAAAGGGGCGCGGGCGGGCGCTGAAGCGTGCCTGGACTGAATCAGACGCCGACGTTGTCTGCTACATGGACGTCGACCTTTCCACCGATCTCAAGCACCTTCCCCCCCTGATCACCGCGCTCGCGACGGGCGGTGCCGACGTCGCCTTCGGCTCGCGCCTCATGGCAGAGTCCGAGGTTACCCGCGGCCTCAAGCGGGAGATCATCTCGCGGTCCTATAACTTGATCATCAAGCTCTTCTTCTGGCACCACTTCCGCGATGCCCAGTGTGGTTTCAAGGGCATCACTCGCCGGGTCGCCGAGGAGGTTCTTCCCCTCGTCGAAGACAACGCCTTCTTCTTTGATACCGAGCTATTAATCATCGCGGAGAAGAACGGCTATCGGCTGCGGGAGATTCCGGTCCACTGGGTCGACGATCCGGACAGCCGAGTGAAAATCGTCAAAACTGCCACCGAAGATCTGAAAGGGCTCTGGCGACTCAAGCGCCACTTTCCCCGAGTCGGACGAAAGCAGCGCATCTCGGTGTCCCAACATCTATCGACGTAAGGACGGGCTTGCCGTCCCCACGCCGACAGATGCCTGGAGGGACTAGCTACGAGTTCAGCGTGTCCCCTGGTTTGTCGGTGCCTGGCTCGTCTGTCCCTGACCGACGTTAACCTTCTGCGACGTTTGGCCACCCGTCTGGATATTCAGCTTGTGCTGCCGAGCGGACTCCACCTTCGGGAGTTCCAGCCGCAAAACGCCGTTTTCGTACCGAGCGCCGGCCTGCTGCGGGTTGATTTCCACCGGCAGGTCAATCGTCCGGGTAAACTCGCCGTGCGGAATCTCGTGCAGATACCAGGTCCACTGCGCGGAGCCCGCTTGGTCTGCCTCGCTGGGAACGGTGGCGCGAATCGTCAGAGTGTCTCCGGTCGCGGTGACGCTGAGATCCTGAGCCGAGGCTCCCGGCAGCGTCGCGATGACGACCAGGTCGTCCGGGGTTTCAAAGACGTCCAACGGCAGTTGGCGGTTGCCACTCATGGTCGATGGATGAACGTAGCTTTCCTCGAGCAAGCGGTTTACCGCGTCACGCAAGGAGGTCATCTCGCCAAACGGACTGTATTGACCGAGGCTCATTGGCGTTTCCTTCCACGAAAGAATGCGGCGGACGCCAAAGTCCCTCGCCCGACGAGCGCCGCGCGATGAGAGTCGGCCGGACGAAGGGGCAGGACGGCGCCACGCGAAAGCCGGCAATTCCTATGCCCCCCGGTTGTTCTTGCCAGTCCGAGAGATTCCGCCGGTCGCCGGGGCCGACTTTTGGTTTTCATGCACAAGTACAAATGGCATAAAGTAGCGTGAATAAACAATGTAGCTAAGCGACTTGCCGATTTACAATAAGTATTGGTAGATGGTATCAAAAACCACGCCGCGACATCGATTGGTTGGCTGGTTCTAGAGCAAAGTAAGGAGAATCGCCGTGTTCTTAGGATTGGGAAATTCTCTCGACGTCCCCTACGGGACGCCGACGCTTCGCCTCCTCGACGGCCGTCCGCCCACGGCAGAGCATCAGGTCTATTCGACGTTACAGCAGCGCATCCTGGACGGGATTTTACGCCCGGGCGAGCGCATCGATTTGGAAGCCGTCGCGAGTGAACTCGCGATGAGTCGGACGCCGGTCCGCATGGCGCTTTTGCGTCTCGAGAGTGAGGGACTCGTGACGGTCTATCCCCACCGGGCGGCGGTCGTCACGGATGTCTCGGCGGCCGACCTGGAGCAGATCTACGCCGTGCGGATTCATCTGGAGACCATGGCAGCTCGTCAGGCCGTGCCAAAGTTGAAAAACGCCGACCTGGCCAAGGTTCGCGGCATTCACCAGATCATGGCGGCAAGTTTGGACACGGCAAACCTGGCCGCGTTCACTCAATACGATCGGACCTTCCACCTCGCCCTCTATCAGGCCGCGAACAACAAGTTTTTGACGGATACCATCGACGAACTTCGGAAAGGGAGTCTGCGGTTTCTCACTGCCTGCGCTCCCCTGGAATGGTTGGTCAGCGCCGTCGCCGAACACGAGGAGATTTTGGCGGCCGCGACGTCTCGCGACGGCGAACGGGTGGCTCAACTGATCGAACAAAGCCTCAGTAATACCTGCGAGCACATCATCACCGAACTTTCAACCCGCGTCGCCTGAGGCGATAGAAGGAGCAAGGCGTCTTCCAATCGACGGGATGATTCTGGTACAGGTTGTGCCGGTAAGGCCGGGGTGAGAACACCCTCGGAGCGGGTTCGTCGAGAACCTGCTCGCGAAAGGACCAATGGCCGCCGAGCCCAACCCAGGCGAACCGAAACCCTCCCGCCCAAACCCAGCAGGCGGAACAAACGAACCAGCCCAAAACCCCCAACCCTCCCACCTATCCGAAGTCGTGCGGAACGTGCCGGAGGAAGGGGTATTCGTGGGCTCGGCACAACCCTCCGAGCCACCACCCGGCGTCGTCCTACCAAACCCCACTCAGTTCGAGGAGCAAGGAGGACTGGGCGGGCTATCGACTTCTCTCCGCCGCTTGCTATTCGGCGCTCCCCTTGCGACAAGCCAGGAGCACGAGGAACGAGTCGGCAAGCTCAAGGCGCTCGCCATCTTTGCCTCGGATAACATCTCCAGTTCGGCCTACGCGACCGAAGAGATCATGCGCGTGCTGATCCTCGCGGGCATCGGCGCGCTCGCCCTCACGATGCCGATCACCCTGGCGCTGATCGGGTTGATCGTCATCGTGTCGATCAGTTACTTCCAGGTGATTCGGGCTCACCCGGAGGGAGGGGGAAGCTACGAGGTCGCGCGGACGAATCTCGGCCCCCTGGCCGGGCTAACCGCGGCAGCGGCACTCTTGATCGATTACATCCTTACCGTGGCCGTCTCGACGGCGGCGGGTATCGCCGCGCTCACCTCGGCCTTCCCAGCGCTGTATCGTGACCGGGTGCTGTTTTGCCTCCTGGTTATCTTCGTCATGATGATCCTGAACCTCCGGGGCACCCGCGAGTCCGGTAACGTCTTCGCCGCGCCTACCTACCTCTACGTCGTAAGCATCCTGGCGATGATCGCGGTAGGGTTCTACAAGGCCGCGACCGATCAACTCCCGGTCGCTCAGGAAACAGCCTCGGCCGCCAGTTACGCTCAGAACGGCGTGTTTGAAGCCCTGACCGTCTTTCTCGTCCTCCGGGCGTTCGCCTCGGGCGCCGTCGCGCTGACGGGTTTGGAAGCGGTTTCCAACGGAGTGCCCGCGTTCAAACCGCCAGAGGTGCGCAACGCGCGGATCACCCTGGCAAGCATGGCAATTCTCTTCTCGGTGATCTTCTTCGGCATCAGTTTCCTGGCCGGTCGCATGCACATCGTGCCGGACCCGGCCGAGGTCGAGACCGTGAACTCTCAGGTCACTCGCCTGGTCCTGGGAACCAACCTCGGATTCTATCTGGTGCAGTTCTTTACCTCGCTGATTCTCGTTCTGGCGGCCAACACGGCATTCAACGGCTTTCCCCGGCTCGCCGGTATTCTGGCCCAGGATCGCTACCTCCCGCGGAGTTTCCAGTTTCGAGGTGACCGCCTGGCTTTCACCGCCGGCATCGTCGCCCTGGCGCTCATCGCCGGCCTTCTGGTCATCGCGTTTCAAGCGAGCGTAACCGCGCTGATTCCGCTCTACACCATTGGGGTGTTCGTCGCCTTTACCCTGAGTCAGATCGGTCTGGTCAAACACTGGATCGAGGCACGCGAGCGCGAACCGGGCTGGCAGTGGCGCATGGTAATCAACGCTCTCGGCGCGCTGGCAACCGGTGTCGTCCTGATTATCGTGGCGGTCACCAAGTTCGCGCTCGGCGCCTGGATGGTGCTCATCCTCCTGCCCCTTTTCATCTGGGTCATGATGAAGGTCAATCAGCACTACCACCGGATCGCTTGCGCCGCGGTCCCGGAGACTCCACTCAATCCGTCGGAGATTCACCCCCATATCGTCATTCCGGTCAGCGAGGTCAACATTCCATCCCGTCAGGCCGTCGCGTTCGGGGAAGCAATCGGGCACGAAGGGGATATCGTCGCGGTGCACATCGCCGATAGCTTAGAAGCCGCGGAGGAGTTCCGCCAGCAGTGGCGAGCGGCAAATCTGGACATCCCCCTGGTCATTATCCAGTCTCCCTATCGCTCGCTGGCCGCCCCGTTCCTATCCTACGTCAGAGCCTTCCGCGAGAAGTACCCGCACGACCCAGTAGTAGTGATCATGCCGGAGTATGTTTCCTCGCACTGGTGGGAACATCTGCTCCATAACCAGACTGCCTTTCGCCTGAAGACGGCTTTACTCTTTTACCCCGGCGTCGTGGTCGTCTCGGTTCCCTATCACCTGGGGGTGGACGTACCGGCCCAGAGTTGTGAGATACCCGCGAGCGGGAATCAAGTCCACTGAGGGTCGCGCCGAGTCGCCGCCCCGGCCCAAAGGGCACCCCGCAGGCGTAGGGCGGGTGGTCTGAAGCCCTCGGATCGGGCGCTTTAGCGCCTCCCGCCCTACGCCCGCCTTTTAAGGCGGCGATCCCAAGTTAACCCCTCGCCGCCCTCAAAGGCCGTGAGGGCAAGTCAAATCGGCACAGAACTTGCCGCCAAGCAAGTGGCGGCCTCACTATTCGCGCATTAGATGCAGGATATTGTCGTTCTCGCTATACTGATTCAGAGCCTTTCTTCACAGTTCGACTGACTACGAGGAGGTAGTACGGTGCGAGCGATCGGTTCGGCGACGGAACCGCGCGCGGAGACAAAGGCGTCTTCGCCTCCGGCCATGACTCCACAACTCTCTAACGAGCAACTTCGCCAACTCTACGAAACGATGCTGCTCAGTCGCATCCTGGACGAGCGCTTCTGGATCCTCAACCGTCAGGGGCGCGGCGCCTTCACCATCTCCTGCCAGGGACACGAAGCGGCCCAGCTCGGGCTGGGCTACGCGCTGGAACCGGGAAAGGATATCGTCTTTCCGTACTACCGGGACACCGGCCTCGTCCTGCACTTCGGAATGACCCCACGCGACCTGATGCTCGGATTCTTCGCCCGCGCGGCCGACCCCTCCAGCGGAGGGCGCCAGATGCCTAACCACTTCGCCTCGGCCGCGCGCAAGATCATCTCGGTTTCCAGTCCGGTGGCGACCCAAATTCCCCAGGCGACCGGTGCCGCGCTCGCCTCGAAGTTGCGGCACCTCGACGAAGTCACCGCGGTGTGCTTCGGCGAAGGCTGCACCAGCTCCGGCGCGTTTCACGAGGGCTTGAACTTCGCCAGCGTCCACCGCCTGCCGGTGATTTTTGTTTGCGAGAACAACGGCTGGGCGATTTCGGTGCCGCGAGAAAAGCAAATGGCGGTTCCCAACGTCGCCGAACGAGCCAGTGCCTACAACCTGCCCGGCTACGCGGTCGACGGCACCGACCCCCTGGCGATGTACGCCGCCGCGGCCGAGGCGGTCAAACGGGCACGGTCCGGCGGCGGCCCCACCTTGATCGACGCGCGGGTGGCCCGTCTCACGCCCCACTCCAGTGACGACGACGACCGCCGCTACCGGGCAACCGAGGAAATCGAGCAAGCGCGTCGCTTGGATCCGATTCCGCGCTTCCGTCAGTTGCTCCTCGGTCGGGGCATCCTCGACGAGGGAGCCGACAAGGCGCTCCGCGAGAGAGTGAGCGCGCTCGTGGACGACGCGGTTGGGTTTGCCGAGGCCAGCCCCGAGCCGGACCCGGCCACGCTCGGGCGCCACGTCTTTGCCGAGGACACCGGAGACGGATTAACCACCGGGCGCGGCGAGGTAGCCGAATGGCGGTAAAGACTCTGCTCGAAGCGATTCGGGACACCATGTTTTCTGAGATGGCCCGCGACGAGCGGGTCATCCTGATGGGCGAGGACGTCGGCGCGAAAGGTGGCGTGTTCAAGGTCACCGAAGGACTCCAGAAAGAGTTCGGCGAGGATCGAGTGATTGATACGCCCCTGGCCGAGGGGGTGATCGTCGGAGCAGCGATCGGAGCGGCCCTCAACGGCCTCCGACCGATCGCCGAGATTCAATTCGCCGACTTCATCTGGCCGGCGATGGACCAGATTGTCAGCGAAGCGGCGCGCATGCGCTACCGAACGAACGGAACCTTCGCCTGCCCACTGGTCATTCGCACCCCCTACGGCGGGGGAGTCCACGGAGCCCTCTATCACTCCCAGTCGATCGAGGCGACCTTTGCCCACGTACCGGGGCTGAAGATCTGCGCGCCGGCCACCCCGGCCGAGGCAAAAGGGTTGCTGACCGCGGCGATTCGCGACGAGGATCCGGTCCTCTTCCTGGAGCACAAAAGGCTCTACCGCTCGATCAAAGGCGAGGTCCCCGACGGCGAGCACGTCCTCCCCATCGGTAAGGCAGACGTCAAGCGCGAAGGGTCGGATCTGTCGATCATTACCTATGGCGCGATGCTCCACCTGGCGATCGAGGCAGCCGAGAAATTGTCCGGCGAGGGCATCTCGGCGGAAGTGCTCGACCTGCGAACGATCCAACCACTGGACCGCGCCGCGATCGCCGCGACAGTCCACAAGACGAATCGCGCGCTGATCCTGTACGAAGACAACAAAACGCTGGGGGTTGGAGCCGAAGTCTCGGCCTTCCTGGCTGAGGAGCTGTTTGACGAACTCGACGCGCCGATTACGCGCGTCGCCAGCCCGGACGTTCCGGCCATGCCCTATAACCACGGACTGGAGAAAGCCTTTCTTCCGCAGTTGGAGGATGTCGTTGGCGCCATTCGACGGTTGGTGGCGTATTGAGGGGTGGGGTTTTGGGGGACGGACCTAACCCCCTGCCCCCTTCCCGACGCGGGAAGGGGGAACCTGCTTGTTCCCTCTCCCCCTGGGAGAGGGTCAGGGTGAGGGCAGTTCCTTCCCCCAACCCCCAATCCCCTTTCCCCATTCCCCCGCGCAGTTGCGCGTCCGCCAAACAGTGAGTACCATGGTTTCGGTTAGCATCGCCAGATGGACCAGCGAGAACAGAGGTGAGTACAAAGCATGCCGGCTATCACCATGCCCCAACTCGGCGAGTCGGTGACCGAGGGAACGATTGGACGCTGGCTCAAGCAGCCTGGCGATCGGGTCGAGCGCGACGAGCCCCTGGTGGAGATCATTACCGACAAGGTTAACGCGGAGATTCCTTCGCCAGCCGCGGGAATCTTGGAGCGCGTCAGCGCCGCGGAGGGTGCGGTGGTGGCAGTTGGCCAGGAGATCGCCTTCCTCGTGACGGCGGCCGACGGCCAGGCTACCGCGGTCATCGCGGTAGGCGCGGCGGGCCAAGTGGAGGAAGAAGTCGGCGACTCTCCCCGCGGCTCACCGCTAGTCCGTAAGTTGGCGAAAGAGCACGGGTTGGACCTCCGGCAGATTCGGGGAACCGGCCTGGGCGGTCGGGTGACCCGCGAGGACGTGGAAGCGTACCTGCGAGAACACCCCGCGGCGAGCGCTGGTGGAATGACCGGGCCGGCCGCCGCGGTCACCGCTTCCCGGACGACGAGCGCGACGATCACCACGGAGAAACCGAACGGCGAATCCGGCGAGGCGATGGCCCTATCGCCGATGCGCCGGACGATCGCTCAGCGGATGGTCCAGAGCGTCCACGAAATCCCCCACGCCTGGCTCATGGTCGAGGTCGATCTGACCGGACTGGTGAAACTTCGCGAGGCGACGAAAGAGCAATTCAAGCGGCAAGAAGAGGTCGATCTCAGCTACCTTGCCTTCGTGATGCAAGCGACCGTCGAGGCGCTCCGACAGTTCCCGATCGTCAACGCGACCTGGCAGAACGAGCGCATCGTCCAGAAACGGGAGATCAACCTGGGCGTCGCGGTTGCCCTCGACGATGGGCTGGTGGTGCCGGTGATCCGCGACGCCGATCAAAAGAGCCTGGTCGGACTCGCTCACGCCCTGGCCGAAGTCGTCAGCCGAGCCCGCTCCGGTAAGCTGAGCGTTGGCGACCTCGAAGGCGGGACCTTCACCGTCAATAATGTCGGCGCGTTTGGCTCGATCGCCTCCCAACCGATCATCAACTATCCGCAGGCGGCGATTCTAAATATGGAAACCATCGTCAAGCGCCCGGTCATCGTCGACGACGCGATCGCGATCCGCTCGATGATGAATCTGTGCCTGTCCTTCGATCATCGGATCATGGACGGCGCGACCGCCGGTCGCTTCCTCCAGAGCATCAAGAAGCGCCTGGAGGGCTGGCGGCACCCCGGCAGCTCAATTTGGTAGGAGACACATGAACCCAACCGCTACGCAACCCCTTACCCTCCACCAGCGCCCACCCTGGCTGCGGGTCCGCTTTTCCACCGGCCCCAACTATGGGGACCTCAAGGATCTGGTGCAGCGGCTGTCGCTGCACACGGTTTGCGAAGAGGCCCACTGCCCGAATATCGGGGAGTGCTGGGAGCACCGCACCGCGACCTTCATGATCCTTGGCCGGGTGTGCACCCGCGCCTGCCGTTTCTGCATGATCACCACCGGCGTGCCGGGGGCGGTGGACGAGGACGAGCCGGAGCGGGTTGCCGAAGCGGTCGAACGGTTGGGGTTGCGTCACGCGGTGGTAACCTCGGTCGCTCGCGATGATCAGTCGGACGGCGGCGCCGGCGCCTTCGCCAGGACCATTGAAGCGATCCACCGCCGGCTGCCCAGCTGCTCGGTGGAAGTTCTCATTCCAGACTTCGCGGGCTCGGCCGATTCGCTTCAGATTGTGATGGCTGCCCGACCGGAGATCCTCAACCACAATCTGGAAACCGTGCGACGCCTCCAGCGCCGGGTACGCTCGAAGGCCTTCTACGAGCGCTCGCTGGAAGTGCTGCGGCGCGCGAAAGAGATGGCTCCGGATGCTCGGAGCAAATCCGGCATTATGCTCGGGCTGGGCGAAACCCGCGAGGAGATCTCGGAGACGCTCCGCGACCTGCGCGCGATTGACTGTGACATCGTGACAATCGGCCAGTACCTCCGCCCCTCGCCGCTTCACCTCCCGATCGAGCGTTACGTCCCGCCGGAGGAGTTCGCCGAGATCAAGGTCGAGGGTCAGCAACTCGGCTTCCGTCACGTGGAGTCCGGACCGCTCGTGCGCAGCTCGTATCACGCCCACGAACAGGTTCAGCGGGCCGAGGCTTAGACCAGTGGCCGTTCCGGCCTGGCTCCTCCGGCTCGATCGGGTCGCCTACGCCGAGGCCTGGGAGTTCCAAAAGCGCGCGGTCGCGGCGCGGGCAGCCGAGGAGATTCCGGATCTGCTCATCCTGCTGGAGCATCCCCACGTCTATACCCTGGGGCGAAGCGGCCACGCCGAAAACGTGCTGCTGGACGAGGCCGCCTTGCGCGCGGCCGGGGCCGAGCTGTTCTGGGTCGATCGCGGCGGCGACGTGACTTATCACGGGCCGGGGCAACTCGTCGGCTACCCGATCATTCACCTGCCCCGGCTGGGCAAGGACACCCACCAGCATCTGCGGCGAATCGAAGAGACCCTGATTCGCACGCTAGGTGATTTTGGCCTGGCAGCCCGGCGAGACCCGACCTACACCGGGGTGTGGGTTGGCGACGAGAAGGTCGCGGCAATCGGCGTGCGGGTAGCGCGCTGGGTGACCAGTCACGGCTTCGCGCTCAACGTCGATCCGGACCTGTCGTATTTTGGGAACATCATCCCGTGCGGGATCCAGGAGAAAGGGGTCACCTCGCTGGCCAGGCTTTTGAAGCGGCCGGTGACCCGCGCCGAGGTCGAGCCCATTCTCCTCGGCCACTTCGCCGAGGTCTTCGACGTCGCGCTCACCGCCGTCGAATCGGATGGAACCTGGCCGCGGGTACCGACAGGCAATTCGTAGGAAGGAATCCAGGAGTCAGAATCCAGAAGGGGAACCGGCTTTCCCGACCCGCTTCTTCTCCCGTCTTCTGGATTCTGGCTCCTGTATTCTGTATTCTGTATTCTGTATTCTGACGCAACGGCTGGTAACGCACTTGGAAGACAGACGCCGATATACCCTTCGGGTGAGGGTACGCCATTACGAGATGGACTCCCTCGGCCACGTGAACAACGCGGTTTATTTGCACTATATCGAAGAAGCGGCGATCGAACACTCCCGGCGCCTCGGTTTCGAAGAGGCGCGCTGGAGCGACCTCGGCGGGAACTGGGTCGTCAAGCGGCACGAGATCGACTACCGCCTGCCCGCGGTCGCGGCGGACGACGATCGTCCGGGTTCGCGACGGCGCGCTGATGGTCCAGGCGTTCAGCGAGTGGGTCTGGGTCGGCCCCGACGGCCGCCCGCGCCGTCTGCCGCCGGAAGTCATCGCGGCGTTTTTGGCGGGTGAGGGGTAGGCCCGGGCCGGGAGGTTCAGTTGCTGCATCGCCATGGGCAAGACGCTATGGGCGGTTGCCTGCGGGCGGCAGAACTCGCGCACCTCGGCTGGGCCCATCAGCCGGGAAATGCGCACTGCCTGCATAAACCGCGCGATAGCCGGATCATACATCCGCGCCCGCAGGTCGTACAGTCCCGACTCAGCGTCGAGCTGCTGACCGGTGAACCGGAGGGGCTGGGAGCTATTCCCGGTTGTCTTGAGCGGCACTCCAAACGCATCGGTCTTGTAGGTGGCGAGGACGTTCCCAGGGCCATCGGTAATCGCGCGGACCAAGCCCAGACCATCGGTGTGGTAGACCTGGAGTCTACCCGAACCATCCACCGCGTAGGCGAGGCCCAGGCCGTAGACGTACTTCAAGGTGCCATGGGTGAGGATGTTGGGCAGCGAACCATTGACGTCATAGACGTAATTCGTCGCGGTTCCCCCGACCGTCTTGCTTGCCCGCTCCCCGTCGCCATCGTAGGTGTAGGTTGTCGTGGTTCCGCTGATCGTCAGACTGGTCAGCCGATTGGCCTCGTCGTAGGTGGCCGTGTTCGAGGCGATCAGGGTGAGGTTGCCGTTGTTGTCCGAGGAATAGCCGCTGCTCGTTAGCCAATCTACGGTGTCGTATAGGTAGTGACAAGTGTCGGGCTGATCGTCGGCCAGGCGAGATACTGGGTTTCCGCAGATATTCCGGTACGATCTCGACGTCGTGGGAGCAGAGCCGCTCGTCGACGACGCGCTCCGGCGGATTCGCCGGGCCAGCAGGCGGTACGGGTTAAAGCCGAACGCGACCGAGACCCTGGTTCATCAGTTCCTGGCGGAGGTGACCGGTCACCGATGAAAGTGATGGCCTGACATTTTCTTCCCGGAGTTTGATTGATGTGGATATTCCTCTGTCGATGGCGCGGCTATTGTGGCATGTGGTGCTGCTGGGCCAAGCCGCGCCATCGACAAGGCGTTCGAGTACCTGGCGAGGATGTTCCGACTCGTTATAGATCTTGCCCTTAGATTATCGCTCGCCTGTTAGAAAAAGGTCCGTTCAAGACGTCCGGGTGAGGCATTTCCGATTTCATCAGCTGCCCCTGCTCGAACTTGGTAACTTCTGCCCGGGGAGATTCCGTCATCAGATGCGCCTGCTCTACGAGTTTGGCTTGCGCGAGCTGGAGAAGATCATATCCCTGTCGAGCAGCGGCAGTGGTGCGATAGCGTTGCTGGAGGAATGTGCGCTCGAGATTCTCCTGGGCAGCGAGGTACTCGGCCAGGAAGTCACGGGCTTGTTTTCCCACCAGTCTGTATTGTTGTCGCATCAGCTTGACCTGCCGCTCGTGCGCCAGCAGCCGTGCCCAATCCCAGGCATATCCCGCAGCCCGTCCAAGGCCCGCGAATGGTAAGAACACCACCGCGAAAGGAAGCGCCAGTATCTCAACGAGGAAATTCCAAGTGACCCACGGCAAGCCACCTAGTGGGGCCGATCCGCGAAACATAGCATTCTCCCGGGCTGGTGGGGGATCTTCCCCCACCAGTTACCATTCTTACCGCCGCTCGATGTTGCCGGCGACTCGATTGATCCCCGCCCGCGACACGCGCGACGTCCCCTCGGTGAAGACCTCACGCGCCATTTGAATGTAGGTCGGAGCCGTGGCCATCGCCAGCTTGCTGTTCCGATACGCTTCGAGCGTCTGCTCGTAGCTTGCCTCAGTCTCTAGAGACACGGCCACGAGGTCCGCCGCCGCGGATCCGATCAGATTGTTCGCGTGGATGACCTCGGCGATCACGTTCTGGTTGTGCCGTTCGATGGCCACGTGCCGTCGCGCCTCAGCATCGAAGAGGCGGGTAATGAAGTTCCCCTTATCTTCGACCGGTACGGTCACGGTTTGCTGGGCCACCGGAGCCGGCGGCAGCGAGGCCGCCAAAGCTTGCTGGTAAAGAGCCTGAGCATCTGCTGTCCGGCGAACATTCTTGGCCATGACTACTTTCCTTTCTCGATCGTGGGTTCCGCCGGTGTCGTCACTGCGCTGGCTAACGAATCAGCTCCCGTGCCGAGTACGCCGGCGAACAAATCCGGGTGGCGCTTTTGGAGCTCGCGGAGTTCCGCGAGCCGTTGCATGCGCTCGTTCATCTCCAACAGGACCAATTCCTCCTCGATCTTGCGAAGAAGACTGGCCCGCTGCGCTCGAACAAGCCGGACATAATCCGGCTGCTCGGTCGCAGCTTGCTGGAAGTCGACCCTCCCCTGCCGAATCGCGTCGACGAGCTGCCGGGTCTGGTCGAACATCGCCTCGGCGTGTTCGGTGAAGACCTGCGCGCCCATTTCCTCAGCGGTTGGTCCTTTCCGTGCCGGGTTTCGACGGAGCACGCGAAACGCTCGAGGAATTTTCATTGTCTAGCCTCCTCTCTTGGCTGCGCCGTTAGAATGAATAGCCTCGCTCTCTTGCCCCAAAGACCGCAGAACCTGCTCAGCGAACATATTTGCGGGCGGTTCTTCGAGGAACTTCTTCCCGGTTTCAGTGATCGCGTAGACCGCGATAAAGACGAGGACCGGGAGGAAGCCGGCGAGAATGAATGCTGCTAGGCGCTCAGCAAGGCCGTGGGAAATGAGGAAAAAGTCCGCAATCTGCCCCGGCATCCGGGTTTGGACAAACAAGCCGCCTACCCCGAAGTTACCCGCCCACTCGGTAACGCCGAGGAGCACCACCCCGGCCGTCGCCGCCTGTCGGGCCCGACCGGCCGGACTAATGACCGACAAGGCAACGAAAACGGCCGATAGAATGACGGTTACGACAGCGAGGATCCATGCCATCGATGGGGAGTTTGCCCAACCATACGCTTCGACCATGTGGGCCATGCTGGCGACCTGGGCAGCGGCGGTTCCCACGAGAACCGCAATGAACAACCCCATCTGAACCCGTTCGCGTTTGGTCATGCGATTGCCTCCTCAGATGTTTTAGCTCCATCTCGATATAGCTTTCGTTGGTCACGACCGTGACTAGCACGGCCCACCTTCCTTGGGTGTAACCGGAGTGCCTTAATGATCTGATTTACTATCCCGAGCGGCTCCTGTTCGGTCGTGTCGATTGCAAGCACCGGATACTTCAGCAATTCTTCCTGGAATCGGCGCGTAAGATGTCGCTGCTCTTCCGCTCGGTCGTTGAAGCTCCATCCCCGGCGATCGATTCTTTGCCGCCGAAGCCGTTCAGCGCAGGTTAGGACAACTGTCAGATCCGGTTGGACCAACGCTAGCGACCCGTAATCGATCTCTAGCGTCAGCCCAAGCACTCTGTGGTAGCACTCAGTAGTCAGTAAGTACCGATCGCAGACGACAGCGGACTGCTGAAGCAACGATTTGATTCGCTCGGATGCCTCGACCACGCCGGCTAGATAGAAGAGGTAGCGTCCAGTCACGGTCAGGATTCTGGGGTCGACGACTGCACGTACCACGTCGAACGGCGGGGGTGGTGTCTTTAGAACCGCCCCACCCAATGCGGCGGCAAGGAGTTCTGCGACCGTACTCTTACCGACCCCAGAAACACCCTCAAGGACAACGAATGGATGTCTATCATGCACGTTACGCCTCCTTGCGAAGGATGCTACGTACGGTGATCGTCATATGGCGATCACCCACCGTATACGTCCGCGAGTCGCCCGCGCTGGCGCCGAGCAGAGAAGTCCCGAGCGGGCTTTTGAATGAGATTACGCCTGCTGCGGGGTTAGCCTCGTGGGCACCGCGAATCGTAACGGTCGCCGTTTCACCGTCGTCCCACTCGACCACGACCGTCGAGCCGATCTGAATGATGGAACCGGTCTCGGAGATTTCAACGATCTTCGCTCGAGCCAACACCTCCTTGGTATCCGCGAGTTGGCGCATCAAACGCCGCTCTTCCTGCTCGATGAATTCGAACTGAGCGTTCTCATGCCATGCGTTACCGCCAACCTCCGCTGCCTCGGCCTTGGACACACGTAGCTCCTCCAACTCCCGCTCGAGCTTTGCGATCCTGCTTTGCAGTATCTCCTTACCGGTGGTCGTGATCATCTCTCCCGTGTTCACATCGTCACCTTTCAGATCAAACATCCAGAGTCGAAAACATGTAATTGCCTTTGATTGTCCGAATCGTCCGAATCACCGCAGATGGCGAAAGCTCGTGCGCAAGCGCGACGAAAGTCCCCCGGTCGATAAAGTTGAAGCCTTTGTCGCCAAGGAAGATACGATAATAGCCGTTCCATACTCGCGCAACGTGAGAGCGACGCGGATCCTCGATCTCAAGCAGAAGAATCCGTCTGCCGGTCGACGCCAGGGTGCGTAGCACTGTCCGCACGTCGTCAAGGTTTTCAAGGTGATGGCAGAGGTTCTTCATTAGCACAGCGTCGAAGGGTCCGTCGAGCGGGAGGTGACGGACATCGGACTGGACGAAGCGCACCGACAGCCCTTTAGCGTCAGCAGACTTCTTCAGATACGCCAACGCCTCAAGGTCGACGTCATTGACGACGACGGTCTTGCCCGCAACTGCTAATTCGAGCGCGAAGGGGTCATCGCCCACCGCGACATCGATGACGGTCTGCGCTCCGTCCAGTGCCGCTCGTAAGTGCGACCGGATAAGCCACGAACTCAGAGGTCGCGTGAGTGGCGCGACGATGTGTCGATGAGTGGCGCGGGCGAGAGGCCGCAACGGTAGCTCCAACCGGCCGAACGGCGCAATCGCGACGGCGCCAGGGTCAAGAATTTCGAGCTTAGCCATGGTGTCCCTTCTCTAGAACGTGCAAATGTTCTGATCAACGGGGTACCAAGACGCGCTCGCAAACCGCAAACGCAGATTAGTCGGGTAGGTGTACCAGCTGTTAGAATTACAGCCGGCGATTCCTACACCAGGTCAACCCGGATGGCCCTACTGATTTCGCGTGTTGCCTTGGTGCCGCCGTCGATTGCCGCCTCAGGAATGGCCAAGTTGGTGGCTCAACTCGGCCGGAGCTGGGGCGGTGTCGTCATCTCGGATCGGAAGTCTTGATTGAGTTTTCAGCTACTTCGTCCTCCTCGGCTCTTTACGTTTGTTTAGCTCTTAATGGCTGAAAGCGATTTTGCCACGCCAATCGTTTTTTCCGAGGAATTTGTGACTCGAGTCATAAGCTGCTGCCGGCTAAGTAGCGCCTTGCTAATCTTCAGTAATAGAAACCGAGCTATGGGTAGGAAGCTAGATATGGAAGTGAACCGCGAGCTTGGAGATATCATTCGCCGTTATCGAGAAAGCAAGAGCTGGACGCAATCAGAATTAGCTCGAAAACTAAGGAACCCGTCTGATCCAACTCGGCCGATCGATCCATCTACGATAAATCGCATTGAGAATGGCGAGCGCGGGATAAGCCTGGAACTCTTTAGACAACTCGATTCGGTTCTCGCGTTCGAAGGCGAAGATCGAGACGCTCTTATCCGGGCAGCCGGTATAGATGATTTGACTGAAGAACTGATTATCGATAATGCCATCGAACGAACCATTCGAGAGAAATTCGAGGCATCCCTTCGCTTACCGATCATTAGCGAGGCTCTCGCAAACGTCTCGTTCCTCCGCGAATGGGGCATCGCACGGATCTATCTCTTACGGGTAGATATTGGCCGATCTATACCGCTCTTTGAGAGATTGATCTCCCAACTGCCGGAGGATTCGCGATCCGAACTCTGGAGCATTATTTGCCTGGACATGGCGGATGCTCTAATCCACGTCGGAGACCTCGATCGAGCATTACACTTCGCGAAAAGGTCGGAGACTATCTGCCAGGAGATCCAAAAAGCCAGGCGATCCCATCACACCACAATGGGGCTCGCACGAGCCATAGTGATGCAGCAGGAGATCGCTTGCGTCAGAGGTGACCGGGATACCTGTTGGCGGTTGCACGAAGCCGCAATTGAACACCTGGAAAAGTCTAGCGATACTTTCGGGTGGGTCAAAAGTCTATATTTCTTGGCACTTTTCCATTTCTGGAACGAAGACTTCGCCCAGGCGCAAGATTATGCCAAACAAATGCTCAGCCATCTGGATTGCACCAGAATCCGCCTAGACCCCTGGTTTTGGATTCGCGACGGTCTATTTTTAAGCTCTCACTGGTGGCTAATCCATACCTATGCGTTATTATGCGATTTACTCTCGCTCGCCCCGAATGTCTCAGATACTGATGCAAGGACCTACGGCGATAAGCTCGATAGGGAGCGACGTGTTGCCTTTTGGGCGCGTGAGATAGTGCCGTTCATGCCACGATACTCCTGGCTACGCAAAGGTGCTGACGAGGATAAAGGGGTAACCAACGACCGCTTTGGTCGACTGGTGAGAACGAGCTACCGGTTGAACTATCATATGTACCTGCCCGAAATGTTGGTCAGTTGGGGCGACTTCTTGAGACGGGTGGATGGCGATGAAACTACCGCTCGAGAGAAATACTCTGAGGCGCAGGCCGTAGCAAGAACGCATGGCCTCGGCCTTCTCGGAAGTGTCGCCGCTAATCGTCTTCAAATGCGTACCGCTCGTTTACCCAAGCGGTGTTGACCGTGTCAGCCTAGACGCGCAACTGGTTGACGCTGCCAGAGGCACTGGTTGTGAATGGGAAGGCTTCAGCCGTCCCGTTCACAGCGGTTCCATAAGCGGTTCGGCCGTGGAATCCCCCAGGACAGATAAGGCTCGGTTATTGCCGCGGGGCGGGATCATCTTGGCAACCAGTTCGGGATTAGACAAGTCGCCATTCTCGAACTGGGTGATGGCGGATTGGAATCCCAGATCGGGATCGGAAGAGCCCTTTCTGACGGACTAGAGGAAAACTCCGCCGGCGTCGTAGCTGTAGTCGGTGCCGTACGCGTAGTTCACACTGCCACGGAGCTCCGTCTCGGAGGTCACCTCCGCGCCGTTGCTGACCCCTTTGGGCGAGACAGTCTCGACCAGATTATTCTTGGCATCGTAGGTGGATAAGGTGACAAGCGGATTGGCCCCGCTCGTTGGTGGCGATTCAATCCGTCGGGTGACGTTGTTGTAGCCGGCCAGGGATGGCTGGCCAGTGTAATCGTGGTTGTAGCAAGTCGTCGCGGAGTTGCCACGGGCATCGGTCATCAACGTCTGGTCGAAGTTAAAGAGGTCTAAGTGATGTCCACTATTACGGATGAGACTATGGTGTTATAGCATCGCGCTCTTATAACACCATAGTCTCAAAACTCAATGGGCAGAAAGCCTACGCCGAAATGTAGCCGCCGTCGACGAAGAGCACCTGGCCGGTGATGAAGTCCGAGGCCGACGAGGCGAGAAACACCGCCGCGCCGCCCAGGTCCTCCGGATCGCCCACCCGCCCAAGTGGGGTGCGCGCGACGACCGCGGCGCGAAAATCGGGTAACTGCAAGACCGCCCGCGAGAGGTCGGTATCGATCCAGCCGGGCGCGATGGCGTTGACCCGGATGCCCCGGGCGCCCCACTCCACCGCCAGCGAGCGGGTCAGTTGCCCAACCGCGCCTTTGGTCGAGCCGTACAGGGCGCGCCCCGGCAGGCCAAGCTGGGTCGTCAGCGAGCCGATGTTGATGACCTTGCCGGAGCCCTGGGCGAGAAAATACTTCCCCGCCGCGGCGCAGGCGAAGGTCACCGACTTGATGTTCGCGTTATAGACCCGGTCGTAATCGGCTTCGGTCAACTCGACGGTTGGCTTGCGGCTCGCGACGCCGGCCGCGTTCACCAGGATGTCGATCCGGCCGAGGTCCGCGACGGTCCGGTCGACCATCGCCTGGATCTGCGCGACGTCGGTCACGTCGGTGGGAAGAACCAGCGCGCGCCGGCCCACCTTTTCGGCCTCGCTGGCCACCGCGGCCAGCGCTTCGACCGAACGGGCGGCGAGGGCAACGTCGGCCCCGGCCTCGGCGAGCGCCAGCGCAATCGCGCGCCCGATTCCCCGACTCGCTCCAGTGATCAGCGCCACCTGGCCGGTCAGGTCAAAGTTTCCCCGCATCGCCCTTATCCTTCTCGACGCGAGCCGCCACGGCTAACTCTTCGCTCAACAAACGAAGCGCGGCGAGCGCGAAGGCGTGCTTGTTTTCCATCCGACGGTCGTGGCCGGTCTGAATCTCGCCAATTCGCTCCCGGCCGGTCGGTCCCTGGACCGCCAGGTACGCCAGGCCGGCCGGTTTGCGCGAACGCCGGCCAGTTTGTGGGCCGGCGATGCCGGTCTCCCCGATTCCCCACGCCGCGCCAAAGGTCCGTCGAGCGGCTCCGGCCAGCCAGCGGGCCATCGCTTCGCTCACCGCGCCGACCCGCGCGCTATCCTCGGGAGTAAGGTTCGCCAGTAACCGCTTGCTCTCGTTTGAGTAGGCAATCGCCCCCCCGGCTAGCCACCGCGACGCGCCGGCTCGGTCGGTCAACAGGTCGACAATCCTTCCGCCCGCCGCGGTTTCGACGACGCCGAGCAGGTCACCCCGGGCGCTCAAGCGCTCGGCGATCTCCTCGACCAGCGTCTCCGGAGAAAGGTCGACTGCCGACGGAACGGTGACAACCCGCTCCCAGGTGTCGTCCAGGCGCGGCACGGTTTCGAATCGCGCCAACTCGGCCGGAGCGATCCAGCGGGCTTCGCTATTCTCCCAATTCAGCCGAAGTTTCTCCGGTTCGCGCGCGGCGAAGGCAAAGGGATGAACGAGAAAAGTCCGGCCGCTCGGCAGATCCTCGGCGAGCATGGGAACGCCAACTACTCGAAGGGCGATGTCGTCGCCGCCGAGACCAGTCTCTTCCGAGATTTCGACCCGCGCCTGCTCTTCTGGAGTGCGCCCTTCGTCGATCGATCCGCTCACCGCGGCCCAGCGGCCCGGAAAGGTGCGCACTGCCGCGCCGCGCCGAAGCAAAAGGATCTTGCCGGCGTGCTGCAGAAAGGCGGTAACGACGCGCTGCGTTTCCATCGGTGTTCCTAGACAAAATCCTCGGCGAAGTAGCGGGCCGACAGGGGTTCGCCGGTGACCTGCGCGAGGGTCGTGTCCCAGTCGGCGCGCGCGCCGCGCCGGAACAACTCGGTTCGCAGAAACTCGCCGGCCGCCGAGGTGTTGATCAACCGCCCATAGCGCTGGCCGATCGCGCGATTGAGTTGGGAGGCCATCAACTCGCCGAGCATGTAGTTCTGGTAATAGACCGGATAGAGCGCGAGGTGAATCTTCGCGGCCCAATCCGGCGCCTGGCGGCCTTCCGGCCGGGTAAGCATCTGGTAGCGTTCGACCAGATCCCACCAGAGCGTATTCAGGTCGCGCTCGGGATTCGCGTAGAGCGCGCGCTCGAAGTTGGTCACAACGAGCACCCAGCGCACAAAGATGAGCATGCCCAGGCGCTGACGAGCCCGGAGATGCGGCGCGACCTCGGCCACCTCGTCGGCTGGAGCGCCGGCGACCTCGACCAGCCATTCCGGATTCAGGGCGAGCCGTCCCATGAGCATGGCGATCGCTTCGGTCGAGAGGGTGTGCGCGGGACGGCGGAGCAAGAAAGGCAGGGTCGAATCGAGATAGGTATCGTAGACGGCGTGCCCCAGTTCGTGGAGCAACGTTTCCATCCAGCGCTCGTCGGATTCCAGACTGCACATGACCCGCACGTCGCCCTTTCGGTCGATGTCGGTGCAGAAGGCATGCTGGTACTTGTTGGGACGAGCGTAGAGGTCGCTCCGGGCGAGAGTATCCCGCACGTCCATGCCGATGCCGTCGTAGCCCCGGATAGCAATCTCTTCGAGCGAGCGCCCGGCGAGGAAGCGATCGACGTTCACCGCGCCCACCCGCGGCGGCCGCTGAAAGAACGGGTCGTGATAGTGCCAGGGGCGCAGAGCCGACACCGGCACCTGATACCGCTCGGCGAGGATCGCGTCCAGTTCCGCCTTGACCAGGCGGAACGGCTCGCTGGTCAGGCGGTCGAGTTCGTCGAGGGTCTGGAAGAGCCGGTCCTCGTCGATTTCGTTGAGGCGCAGATTCTTCGCGTAGTGGTTGGCGTAACCGGCGCGCTGGGCCGCGTCGTTGCGCAGTCGAGCCAGGGCGATCACCTTGTCAGCAACCTTCTCGCCAATCTGCTTCGACGCTTCCCAGGCGGCCCTCAACCGCTCGGAATCGGTCTCAGTCATCAGAACGGTCGCCAGATCGTTATCCGAGCGCGGTTTCCCCTCGAAAACACCGCGAAACGTATTAAAAGTAGCTTCCGCTTCCTTCTGCAGCTGAGTGATCTGATCGATCGTCTTTTCGTCCTGCTGTCCCTTGGAGAAGGAGTAGAAGAGGAGTTGCACCTGTCGCGCCAGGGAGGGATTTCCTGAGAGGTCCGTCTCGTTCAGCGCGCGAACCCGGGCGAAACGCCCCTCGTCAGCATAGATGCGCATCATCCGCGCGCGGAGCTGGGCTACCCGCTCGTCGTGTTCCGGGGCGCCGGTCGCCGCGGATTCCCACTCTTCGAGCGCTTCCTCGCGCATCAGCGGCTCAACTTCGGCGACGTGCGCGCTCACAAACTGTTCGGCATTTTGCTCGACGTTTTCCACGGCAAACCTCGTACGGGGGGTTAGGGACAAGGGGTTGGGGCTTGGGGAAGGAACTTTTCCCCCCTTCCCGACGCGGGAAGGGGGCGAGGGGGTTAGGTCCGGTCCCCGTCCCCCGACCCCTTATCCCCAACCCCCATTTCTCAATGGTCAGTCGGTCGGCGCTGGAGAATCTCCAGCGCGTGCGGCAGGACGCCGAGGATCGCGGCGAGCGATTCCCGGACACCCTTGGGACTCCCCGGCAGGTTGACGATCAAGGTCCGACCGCGCACGCCGGCAACCGCCCGCGAGAGCATGGCCCGCGGAGTATGCCGCAGCCCCTCCAGGCGCATCGCTTCGGCCAGACCGGGCACCTCGCGGTGAATCACCGCGCGCGTCGCCTCGGGGGTCACGTCGGTGGGCGAGAGGCCGGTACCGCCGGTCGTCAGGATCAGGTCAAGCCCGAGTTCGTCGGCCCATTCCCGCAGGACGCCAGCGATCGTCTCCTGATCGTCGGTCACCACCAGGTAGGCCTCTACGGTCGCGGCCAGTGGCTCGATCAACTCGCGGATCGCCGCGGCGCTCGTGTCTTCTCGTTCACCCCGCGCACCCAGCGTGCTCGCGGTAAGGATGCCAACCCGCATCAATCAGCTACCCTATTCCGAGGATCCGTTACCCAATCCGTTTCCTGGCTCTGTCTCATGATAGCGTAACCGCTCAGCTACCGTCTAGGTCGCGGCGGATATTCTCTGATCATGAGACGGAGGATTTAGCGGAATGCCCGACCGGCTGCGCTACCTCCAACTCAACTCGGTCGCGGGTTCCCCAGCCAGTTGGCGAAGCTGCTCTGACGAGGTCACGTTTTGAACGTCAGCGAGAAACGCGGCCAGGCTACCGCTCTTTCTCCGGATGGAGAGCAGCAACGGCGCGTACGGGTTCCCCCCCGTGGCATACCATCCATAGAACGCCAGAAAGGCGGTGTTCAGCCGACGGACGTAGTAGCCATCGTGCAGAAGCACCTGTTGCTGTTGAGCCATATAGGAATCTGCCGCGTGTACGTTGCCCCGCGCCAGATCTGCTTGAACCACTTCGCGAATCTGCCGGAGCAGGGTGTCAAATGGGGGTAGGGCCGCTGTCCGCGCGGCATCGACGGGAGGGGTGGCCCACGATGTCGACGAGGCTTTCGTTAATCGTGGCCATGTCGTAGCTCGAAAAGTAACTCTCCCCGAGTCGATGCAGCGCCAGGTAGTGGAATGCCCACTCGTGGCAGATGGTAATCAGCGTGTCTTCCAGCGGCTCGTCATCGGGAATCATCGCCGGGTAGGCCGCGAGACCGCCAATCTGGATCACGACCGAAGAGACGCCAAACGGAACAGTCTCTGATTCGATCCGGTCCATGGAATGGGTGGAGAGATTATCGCTCAGCAGCACCGTACCGATGATCTCGATCCGATGATACCGAGCCCACGTCGTGGGCCTGCCCGGGCTCCGCGTTGACACGGGGAATAAGGCGCGTTCCGGCTAGCCACGGGGCCTGTGCACATTATTGTAGTACTGAGCAGCGCGCACAGACAACCCAATGGCTGGGGATTCTCTTCCTCACTTTTAATCGACTGGTTTTGTTTGCTCTGCCACAATAGGTGGCGCGTCCGATTGGTGTCAGCGCGATTGGAGGGTCCGAGGATGGAGAAGTGACCCGTGGCCACAAGGCAGTACGCCGACTGATTACCGTCGCTCCGTGGCTATTCGGGATCATCCTCCTGCTCGCGGCGTGCACCCAAACGTCACGCGATGACGGCTATGCGTTTCTCACGCGCTATCGCTCGGATTGGCAGCAACCAGGGGCAGGAAAGGTGGAGGCCGAACCGCTCTTTCACGCGGTGCCCAGCCTTACGCCGGCCTCAACCGTGACGCCGACGGTCACAGCAACGAACTCGGCCCATCCCCGGGTCTTTATCGATCCCGGCCATGGCGGTGTCGACACCGGAACGATCGGCACGACCAACGACGGAACCGAGGTCGAAGAGAAGAACATCGCCCTGGCCCTCGCCTTACAAACCGCCGAGGATCTCCGTCAGGCTGGCGTCGAGGTCGTTCTCTCGCGGACGAACGACTCTCTTCCGGGCTCTGTTCCGGCGGACTATACCGATAACGGGACGGTGCTCACGCCAGACGGCGTGCTCGCCGATCTGCAACGACGGATCGACCGCGCCAACGCGAGCGGGGCCCAGGTGCTGCTCAGCATCCACTTGAATGCCTACAGCGATCCGTCGGTCGGGGGCACCCAGACGTTTTACGACGGCGCGCGTCCGTTTTCGGATCAGAGCAAACGCTTCGCGACACTCGTTCAACAGAACGTGGTCGACGCGCTTCGGGCGGACGGGTTCAACTTTCCCGATCGAGGCGCGACCGACGACCAGGACCTTCAGGCCGAAAGTCTCGGGGCGTTGAATGAAAACTACAACCACATCGTCCTCCTGGGGCCCGCCGTTCCTGGACGGCTTCGCCCCAGCCAGATGCCCGGCGCATTGTGCGAGACGCTCTTTCTCTCGGATCCGGCGGAGGCCACCGCGGTAGTGAGGCCGGGCGTTCAGAAAGTCATCGCCGCGGCCTTTGCCAAGGCCGTCGAGCAATTTCTTCAGACCAGTAACCAGTGAGCGTCGCACCGGCCCTGCGGCATCCTTTCTGCCGGTGATTCGGCGGCGTGCTCCCTGCGGAGATACCAAGAGGTCACGATGAGACAGCGCCTAGCTCGGATATTTTCGTCAGTTGCTCGGCTCTCGATCCGGAGAGGTGTACTACCGGTCTTCCTGATTGCCCTGGCGGTCGCCCTTCGGCCGGCATCGGCGCTGGCGAACGGGGGCACGATCGAGGTCGCCGACCGGCCAGTGGGGCCATACCTCATCGCGGTGATGACGAGTCCGAGTCCACTACGGGTTGGTATCGCCGACCTGAGTGTCCTGATCTACCTGCCAAACTCAAAGAAGGCCGTCGAGGACGCCACGGTGTACGTCCTGGCCAACCGGGACGGCAAATCAGCGAACCCCAGCCGATTTCCGGCGACCCACGCGAACGCGACGAATAAGTTCTTCTACGCCGCGAGCGTCTCGTTCCCCGCGTCCGGCGAGTACGCGATGACCGTTCACGTCGCCGGCCCGCGGGGGGGCGGCAACGTGTCTTTCAACGTGCAGGTCGCCCCGGCGACCTTCGCCGTTTCACCGGTTGAGGTGGCGTCCGCTGCGATCCCCATTATTGGTTTTGTCGCGTGGTACATTTTTCGCGTGCGCGCGACGAAAAGGGGTTCGACCAAGCGCACATCAGGCGGTATGCTTTAGTTCGAATAGTCGGGGTTTTAGATTGGGAGGCCGCTGGCCGCGCGACTTCCAAGGCAATTCGGTCACGGGTTCCGCGGCCAGCCAGCGCGGACTCACTGGAGCTGGGTCAAGGCGTTCGCGATATCCTGGTACGGCACGTCGCCGGACTGCGCGAAGCGAATGATGCCGTTGCCATCGACGACGTAAATGGTTGGGTAGGAGTTGGCGCCGTAGCGATTGACCGTCCCGAAATTCGGATCGATCAGCATGGGATGCTGGACTTTGAAGGTGTTCTGGAACCAGGTCAGGTCGCTTTGGTTCACCAAGCTGCGGTCGATTCCCCCGCTGGTATCGTAACTCCGGCCATACGGGCTCGCCAGGATCGACAGAGTGTGCTCCCCGCTGGGGGCAAACGTCGTGTCGACCTGATTCAAAATTGGCGCTTCGTTCTGGCAGTGGGGACACCAGATCGCGAAGAACTCGAGCACGACTGGATGGCCGCGCAGATCGCTCAACTTCACGTGCTGGCCGCTCGACGTCGTGAGGTCGAAGTCCGGCGCGGTCGAGCCGATCGGCAGCATCTGCGAGACCGGATTCAAGGCATTGGGATTGGTCAGCGCGCTCGCGGTCGTCCCAGTCAAGTTGCCACGCAGGAAAGCGACGGCGACGATCAGCGCGACCACGACGACGGTGCCGGCGGCAAGGCCGACGCGCAGCGTCTGTCGATCGGCCTTCCGCGCCGTCGATCCTCGGTTGAGTGACTTTGCGCCACGGCTGGGGGCTCCTTGCGCCACCGTTGGTGGACTTTCCGGCCCCGGTGACCCGGACTGCCGCGCCGGATTCTGGTTCCTCTTCGCCCGACTCTTTGCTTGTCTCCGATTCACTGTCATCCCTCCCAACCCCCAGAAATTGATCGGCGGTCGGCACCAGGATGCCGAGCCGGGGTGACGGCCAGAGATTCCTCGCTTTCCTTCCGCTCGCCGAATAGCAGGACGTCCAGACTGAGGGCAGAAGTATCACCCCAAAAGATTACCGCCGCGACACCAGCCAGAACGAGATCGCGCACGACGTCGAACAGGCCAATCGTCAGACCGCCGAACAGCCAACTGAGTAGTGGTACGGACGCCAATAGCCCGGAGGTCTGGAGACAGCCACAGCCGTGCGCCGTGTTTCCGGTGGCCACGTTAATCGCCAGGGCGATCGTGAAGATCAGGAGAAGCAATCCCGCAACGATCGCCGCGGGCCGGACAAACAGCCCGAGCAGGAGATAGAGCGCGAGCATCGCCTCGAGCCAGGGGAGAGCGAGTGCGAATGGAGCGACCAGGAGATTGGGTACAATGTGGTAAGCCGCGACGTCGGCCTGAAAGATGCCCGGCGCACTCAGCTTTGAGATGGCTGAAAGCGCAAAGATGAGACCGAGAAGGATGCGTGCCGTAAGAGGCGCGATTCGTCGCATTGTACTCCGCCTTAGGGTGACCAAAGACAATTCCCCGTAGAAACCATTGTATCAGGTACACCAGGTTAGAAGTGACTTAGCCGGGGTGATGCACCAGGCGCCGCGGCTGAGAAGTTGGCCGTAGACGCGCGGGGCAATGGACGCGCGGCCGCGGCCAGCGCGAGGTTCATTACAGGCTCGCGGCCAGGGATCGAAGATCGCCCGCGAGTTGCGTCGGCGTAAAGTCGGGGTCGAGCAGGCGGCGCTCGCGTCCCAGCGGATCGATCACATAGACGACGGCGCTATGCACTCCCTGAAAGGCCGAGTTATTCTGCGCGGCCGCCGGGCCCTTCTGGACCAGCAGCGCGGCCTGCTCTGCCGACACCGGTCCGATACCGTAGGCCTTCCAGATCGGGGTCAGCTCAGCCCGGGTGCCGGTCAGGAAATCCCACTTCCCGGCCATGCCCATTGCCTGGGAATATTCCGCGATGCGCTGGGTGGTATCGGTTTCCGGGTCAACGGTGATCGCGACGAACGCGACCTTGCCCGCGTCCGGTCCAAGCTGGGTATACGCCTGGTGGAACTTCTGGGTGATCAGCGGACAAACGTCCGGGCAACTGGTGTAAATAAAGGTCAAGGCAACTGCCTTCCCGCGCAAACCGGCGAGGCTGATTTCGTGGCCGGAGGCATCAGTCAGTCGAAACTCCGGCGCGGGCGTGGAGTTCAGGTTGGTTCCGACCAACTTGGGCTGACCGCCGCCAAACGGAAGAACGTTGGTCAGGACGAGCGTCGCCGCGACGAGCACGATCACCCCGACGAGAAGCGGGGCCAGCCGCGGGATCCTTCGGGTTACCATCGATCTATCCTCCCGCCGAGAAGGTGCCGCGCATCTGCATCGGCTGGTGCATCAGCCACCAGCCGGCGGCAAAGAGGGTGAACGCCAGAAGCCACCAGGGCAAAGCGACTCGCCACGAATCCCGCGGTGGTGACGCGGCGTTCTCGGCAATACGCAGTATCGTGAACAATGACCCAAGCAGGCCAAGCTCGAGGAAGGCTATCTCGATTGTGATGGTCCAGTCCAAGGGCACGAGCGCGGCCAGGGCCCAACGAGGCGCGCCGAGGATCGGCAGACCGAAGTCGGCGAGAAAGCTTTGGAGCACCGGTATGACCGTCAAAGCGCCGACCATGAAGTGGAAGCCGTAGTGCGCGAGCCACATGCCCAGCCCCAACGGAACCAGGCCGTAACTGAAACGCGTGCCCAGCTTGACGAGCGACTCCGACGGCCGATCCAGGGTCCGGCTCACCAGGGCGGCCAGCCCGATCACGGTGGCCGGCAGCGCGAGGAGGCCCAGGCCGAACACGAGTAGCAAGACAACCTCCCGCGAGGTCGTGTGGAGCAGGTGGGCCAATCCGACCTCGATGGGGTAAAACGGAGTCACCATGCCGAATGCGTTCAAGAAGGCGCCGAAAACCAGGGTGATCACCAGGGCGGCGACATCGGGTCGATCGCCCAGGCGCCCGATGCTCGAACGCCGCGGGTCGGACCAGAGCTCACTCGCCGGTGTTCGGGCAATGAACCCGACGTTATCGTGCGGACAGGCGTGAATGCAGTCCAGACAGAAGGTGCAGTCCAGGTTTCCGACCTTCCGTTCCTGGAAAAGCCACAGCTCGCAACCACTCTGGACCAACCGCTTGTTGGTCCCCGAGCCGGGCTGGCTCGCTTCGTCCGAAACCTGGACCTGCGCGCGACGGTCGACAAGCGGCTGCACGTGAATGAGGGCCGGTTCGGCATAATGGCCGTGAATGCAGTCCTTTGTCACACACTGCGCGCAGACGTGGGGCTGGCGCACTTTGATCTCGAATGGAGAAGCCAAGGAGTTGACGAAGTTGAACTGGCCGATGGGGCAGACGTATTTGCAGAAAGCGGCGCCCTGGAAGATCCCGTCGATGACGAACGCGGCGATAAAGTAGGTGAGAACGACCCACGCGGTGAGGAGCGGACTCGCCCACAGCGAGAACGCTTCGTAGGCGTAAAAGAAGAGCATCAGCAGTCCGATCGCGAGCCACTTCAGCCGCAGCCAGCGAGGCCAGGTCCGGTTAGCCGGAAGATATTTCTTCGCCAGCCGGCGGGGAAGCATGAACGGGCAGCTCATGCAGAAGAGATTGCCGCAGATGAGCAGGCCCAGAATCAGAAAGCCTCGCCACTGGACCCAGGGAAGTACCCCGGCGAAGTTTTCCGGCGCGAGCTGCGGTCCGAAGAATCCGTCGTCGAGCACCAGCAAGCTCAGCAGGAGCAAAGGAACCTGGAGGGTCGTGCGGGCGTGCCGCCAGCGGAGAAACCGTCCCAGCAAGGGAAGCTCCAGGAGATCCAGACTACCGTGCCGTGCCGGTTTGGTCCTCATAGCCATTCACTCTTTTCGGTCACGCCGCGGCCCTCGCCCTAGCCACGGAGCGAGGCGCGGTGGTCCAACACGTCCCTGCCAGCAGCACCAGGAGCGGACCCGAATTAGGATCGGTCGCCATGCCGGTTAGCGCCATGCCAAGGTCTTGACTGAACCACCAGATGATCAGGCTCAGCGCAATTGAAGCGATCAGCCACGGCTTCAGCTGCGCCGGACGAGCGAAGAACAAACCAAGTCCTACGATCAGGAACACCGCCACCAGCACGAGGTTCAGCGGGACTTCGATTCCGCTCGTGACCCTCGCTGCCCAGTGCAACGAGGGATCGACCAGAACCCCGCTAAGCGTCCCCGGACTGTATAAGCCACCGATCACTCCGGAAATTTGCTTCGCTTGCCACCAGTAGGGCTGGAGCTGCAACAACCCGGCGAAACCCCAGAAAGCCGCCAGCGCCCAGCGGACCTGCCGCCGCGACCGAGAGGATGCCGAATCCTTATCCGAGTCTCCCCAGTCAAGAAAGAAGATCAGCGTGAGCAGCGCGTATAACAGAACGGAGCCCGGAGCACCGGTCAACGCGCTTCCCTGGCCGGTGAACAGCATACTCATGCCTTCTCCCGCGTACCAGACGACCAGCGCCCAGACCACGGAAACGACCGCGGCTGCTTTCACCCAGCGTCCGGAGATGAAACAAAGGCCAAGAACCACTTGAAGCAGTACGATTCCCCAATTGATCGGGACGAGATTTTGGGTTGTGAAGGCGATGATCCATTTCAGGTTTGCCGCGATCGGCGCTGGCTGTCCCTGTGACACGGGAGCCATGATGCCATTGATCATGTTCATTGTGAACATCGCTGGCTGGAGCTGCAATAACCCGTCGATGAGCCAGAGGAGGCCAACGATTCGCCGGAGCCAAACGGCAGAGATGAACCAGGACTCATCGCGCGTCAGCCCTTGCCTACGACCGACAGCGGGGACCAATGATTCACTCATAACCGGAACCCTCCCAATGCTTACGTTATGTTAGTTGTTCGGATCTTCCTCGCCCTACGGCGTCGGTGTTGGCTGCGTCACAGGCACCGACATCGGCGTCGTCGTTCCCTGGGCCGACGAACCGGCCTCCTCCTTGACTCCGCTGACCGTAAAAGTCTTCTTGATGGCGGTGCCGTCGGGAAGGTTACCGGTGACGGTCAGAATCCAATCGCCGGCCATGGCGAACGGGAAGCCACTGACCTGGTAATGACCATTACCTTGATCGGTCAAGTTGGCGAGGACTGGTTGCATGCCGGCCATGCTCATCTCGCCTCGAACTTGAAGCTTGGCGCCGGTAATGGGCTTGCCATTGGGCGACGTGATCGTCAGGTCGACTTTCGCAGAGCCAACCGTCGGCGGCTGGGGAGAGACCGTGAGACTCAGCTGGGCAACGCTCGACGGGGTATCCTGGGTCTCCGCCTGGGCGCGACACGCGCCGAGAACGAATCCCAGACTTAGTAGGCAGACGATGCCTGCTGCCGTGGCCAGTCTCTCGACTGAACAGAACCCCGTGATCACACTTTTTCCCGGCATCGGATCGACTTCCCTCGCAAAATTGGATCTTCGTCATGGCGCGGCGGTGTTTTCCCGGGGTTCAAGTTCCCCTAGTAGATTCTGAGCACGATCACGCAGCCAGCTTCCCTGGCTATCGACGTGACGGAGCGAGAAGGGATCTATCGCCTGTGCGTTCGCTTGTTCCACAATTACCTGGTCGTGGTCGAGGACGGCCAGATCCGCGGCGACGACACGCCAGGCCGCCGTATCACTCTGTGGTAAGCGTGACGCGGCGCGGCGTAACGCCTCGCTTTGGCGAATGAGGTAATCCCGTGCCCAGGCATTTTCGTTCTCCGCGAGTGCCACGAAAAACTCGTTGGGGATTCGGTCACCCACTCGCGGTTGAAGGACGTCGTAGTGAAGAATCCACTCACTTTCCTTAATGACGGCCTTTCGCGGATTCGGTACCCACCGACCGGGGCTCTCCGGAATCGGCGCGGCGTTTAGCCCAAGCCCGACAACCAGGACGAGGATCAGGGCCGGTAACCAGGCGGGGCATCGACGGGATCCTCTAGCTACCCCGACCGGTCGATCATGAGCCGGGCGTGCCATTCGTCCGAGGTTGTTGGATCCCATCACGTCGAGGAATCCTCAGTAGCTTTACCCGCGCTCACCCCAGGCGTTCGACGCGTCCGCGAGGCAAAGATAGCGAAAGCGATGAATCCGGCGATTGGCAGTGCCGTGGAGATCACCTCAAACGGCGTCATCCCTAGAAATCCCTTGCTGACATCCGCGTCAAAGCGGACGTTCCCACCTCCGTTCGGACCAGTGACCTGGATGGTAAACGCGTAGCGACCGGTCTGGGTAAAGGGAATGTTCGCGGCGTAGAAGAGTCTGTTGGTCGCGTTCGCGTGCGTCGCGGGATAACGCGTCGCCGCGGCGGTTTTCCCGACCGGCGTGACGATGAGCAGGACCGTCGCGTCTGGAACCACGGTGACCATGTCCGCGGACGTGACCATCACGCTCACGTCCGCCGTTCCGACGATCAACGGACTCGGGCTTGTCATCACCGTGACGCGATACGGGCCGGCCGGCTCGTTGCCGAGTTGGATTGTTCCGCCATTCGCCAGCGCCAAGGATGGCCAACTCAGGACGAGCGCCGCGACCATGAGCCCGACGAGTCCCCCGCGTTGTCCGACTTCCGCGACTGCTCCGACCCAGCGATTACCCACCGTCCGTCACCTCGGGCGACCGGACGGAGCCTCGCCATGGGGAGCAGAACCAGTACCAGGTCACCATAAGGAGGAGAGCCATACTGCTGAGCGCAACCATTTGGGTCGCGCCAAGGCCATGAAACGACACCGATTCTGGTCGCAGAGACGCCAGGATGAACTGGAGTCCAGAGTAGGTCAGCATTGTTGCAAGAAAGACCTGCCCCTCCCGTACCGAAAGCCAGCGCTGACCCAGCCGTAGGCTGGCCAGGATCAGGAGGAGCCCGGCGACCTGATAGAGCGGGTAGGGCTGCGTTGGAACGCCGAGCATTTGAGGAGGCAGCAGGTCGTGCGGGTTCCAGTACACGATTCCCCACGCACCACCGGTTGGAAGACCCCAGGTCGCGCCGGTGCACAGGCAACCGAGCCAGCCGATCAGCTGTCCAACGAGCGCAGCCGGCGTCAAGGCATCAAGCGTCCCCCAGGCAGGAATCCCGGTCCACCGCGCGGCGCCAAACACGCCGATTACTCCGCCAACCCAGTACCCAAGGAGCGAAATTCCACCGTCGTCGACCGCCAAGATGTCGCGAGGAATCGCCAGATAATAGGGGAGGTGATCAAGCACCTGGAAAAGTCGTCCGCCGATCAGACCGCCGATCGCGATCCAGAAGATGATGTTTCCTAACTGGTCCGAGGGCACCCCGTACGCCGTGGCAGCACGCCAACCCAGCCAAAACGCGACGACCAGACCGACCGTGGTGAACACACTTGCCCAGCTCAGCTGGATCGGCCCGACGCGGGCGATCATTGGATCGAAAGTCACGTCGATGATGACCGGCACGGCCTCACCCTCCAAGATGTCGGAGTTAGCGTAGGCGGCAGTGCTAATGAGGACAAGACTACCTGGAAGGGTTGGGGGGTCAAAAAAGGGCTATTCTCTGGGGGAGAACGCGGCGAAAAGGGCTAGTACTTTCTCGCTCGTGGGGCTACTCGATCAATCGCGCTCGCGACGAATTAGGCCGCGAGCGACGCCATACGCGGCAGCCTGGTGTCGATTACGCAGCTGAAGCTTTGAGAGGATGCTTTTGAGATGATTTTTGACGGTATGCTCGCTGATCACGAGGCGCTCGGCGATCTCTCGGTTTGAGAGCCGAACGGCGACGAGCCCCAGCACCTCGACTTCGCGCGGCGTCAGGTTGGCGTCCGGCTCGGCCGGCGAGCGCACGTCACGAAATTCTTCGAGAATCCGGCTGGCCATCCGTCGGGAAATCGGCGCTTCGCCCTGGGCGAGGCCGCGCAGTTGGTCGAGCAGTTCAGCGGAACGGATATTCTTGACGAGATACCCCTGGGCGCCGGCTTTCACGGCGTCCAGGAGCTTGTCGGTCTCGTCAAAGACCGTCAGCATCACGACCGTCACCGCCGGGTAAGCAACTTTCAGGCGGCGAGTGATCGCGATGCCATCCTCGCCGGGAAGGTCGATGTCCATCAGGACCAGGTCCGGTCGCAGCGCCGCGACCTGAGCCATCGCCGAGTCGGCGTCTTCCGCTTCACCAATGACGGCGAAGTCTTTCTGGTAGGTCAGCAGACTGGCTAATCCCTCGCGAAACAGGGGATGGTCGTCAACGAGGAGCAGTCGCCAGCGTTGCATCGGCATCCTCCAACCGAGTAGCGAGGGGAATGGTCACGATCACCCGCGTCCCACCCCCCGTCGTACTCTCGATGCTCAATTTCCCACCGAGACTCACGGCGCGTTCACGCATGGCCGTCAGTCCGAACCGCTGAGATTCTGGACCACCCGCGGTCGCAGGATTGAATCCCCGTCCATCGTCGACAATTGTAAGAAGGAGCTTAGTCGGCGTGGGGACCGTCGCCGAAACCCAGACTCGGTGCGCCTGGGCGTGCTTGCGGGCATTGGCAAGCGCCTCCTGGACGATCCGGAAGATCTGATACGCGTCCGGCGGCGCCAGCTTTTCGAGTCGCGCATCCGCCTGGAGTTCCACGCGAATCCCGTGGCGTTCCTCGAACTCTCCCAGATAGTCTTCCAGTGGCCCGAGTAATCCCCGCTCGGTGATCCGGGTACGCAAACTACTAATCGAGTCCCGAACGTCGGCGTAGAGATCGTCGGCGGCGGCGCGAAGTCGTTCCAGCTCGCCGAGGGCTTCCTCCGGGCGGTTGGCTTCGACGAGGCCGGCGACGGTGTCGATTCGAACAAGGAGGTAGGCCACCACCTGAGCCAGCCCATCGTGCAGCTCGCGGCTCATGCGTTCACGTTCTTGCACCGTCGCGTTCAGCACCGCGCGCTCGCGACTATGCGCCATCGCGTCTGCCTGGAGCCCCTCGACGATGCCAAAGACGAGCTCAGAAAAGCCGTAGGCCAGCACGAGCGCGAGGAGCCCGGCAATCAGGTTGCCAACCGCCGTTGGTAGCAGTGGCTCGAGCAGTTCATGGCGCACTGTCTCATAGAGAAAAACCGCGATCGCCGGCACGATTGTCGTCAGCCACTTCAAGCGCGTCAGCGCGTGGTGACTTTCGATCGCCCCATCAGCGGATCCGCTCCTTGCTCGGGACACCCGGAACCCTCCTGCTCATCCACCGTGGCGTCGGAATGAATGCGATCTTGGAAGATATTGTACGCCATGGCATGCGACTAACTGGCCTCGCCCAACAGATGCACGGCTTTCATCCCGTTGAACCCGGGGTCACCGTATGATTCTAGTTTGTACGCCGGGTCGACGCGCAGGTTAGAGAACCGTCGCAGCAGAACGCCCAGGGCGATCGTGGATTCCAGGCGAGCCAGGGGAGCGCCCAGGCAAAAGTGGATGCCTTTGCCAAACGCGAGATGGGGGTTTGGGTGACGGTCGACGACGAAATCGTCCGGCTGCTCGAACTGGCGCTCGTCGTGGTTGGCCGAAAGCAGCCAGACGTTGATCATCTGCCGTGGACCAATCGACTGGTCCCCGAGCTGAACCTCCCGGGTCGTCACTCGGGTCACCTGGGTGACCGGGCTACGGTAGCGCAACGCTTCCTCGATCGCTCCAGGAATCCGAGCGGGATCCGCGCGCAGAGCATCCTGGACCAGCGGGTGCTCGTCTAAACAAAGAAGCGCGTTGCCGAGCAGTGAGGTCGTCGTGACGTGGCCGGCGATCAAGAGAATGGTGGCAAAACCGACGATCTCCGGGTCACTCAGGCAATGGCCGGCGATTTCGGCCGCGACCAGGTCGCTCAGGAGATCCTGGCGTGGCCGACAGCGCCGCTGCTGGACCAAACCGCCAAGGTACTCGTGGAACTTGCCCATCTGGGCCGCCGCGTGCTCCATCGCCTCTTTGCTCGTGGGATCCAGGTTGTCTCCGGCGAGTAGTGCGTCGGCCCAGGTCTTGAAGCGGCGGCGGTCCCGGGCCGGCACCCCGAGTAACTCGGCAATGACCGTCATCGGCAGGGGATAAGCGAGATCTTCAACCAGTTCGATCCGCGTGCGGCGCTGAATCCGGTCGACGAGCGTCTCGGTGATCTCTTCGATACGTGGCGCGAGTTGGGCGATCGCTCGCGGCGTGAACGCCTGGCTGACCAGGCTCCGAAACTGGTGATGGCGAGGGGGATCCATGGCCACGATGTTCCCCGCGGTGAGCGCCGGCATCTCCGGGAAGAGCCCGGTAAGATCCGAGGAAAACGTTTGGTGGTCGGCGAGAATAGCGGCGGCTTCCACGTACCGGTAGACGTTCCACGCCCCGGAATCCGAATCTCGCCAGACCGGATGAGTGTCGCGCATGCTCCGATAGCGCTCCAGGTCGTGCAGGCCGGGTCGCGGATTCACTGACATCTTGGACATCGTCGGCAGCTCCTGATTCATTAGCGGATGTTGTCCGCCACAGCCCGATGTCGAGTTCTGTCACGACCTGGGCCACGACGAGCCTAGCCTTCGAATCCAAAGGAGCTGCGCGTTCGCAGCCATCTCCTGACCGGCGGCCTAACCGAGCTGCAGCCACTCCGCCAGGTCGTTTCGGCCGGCCGCTATCGCTTTGTCGTAACGTGTCATGCCCGCGTGATCCCGCGCGCCGAGGTCCGCGCCGTTCGCCCGTAAGACAGCGATGATGGCGAGGGCCTCTGGAGTCTCGGCGTTCAGGCAGTGGAGGGGAGTTTGTCCAAGTTCGTCCCGCGCGTTGGCCCGCGCGGGGTCGCTCGCGAGCAATTCGCTCAGCCGGTCGACCAGACCAAATCGAACCGCGTCGTGCGCGCCAGCGTGGGGCGCCAGCTGGTCGCACATCCGCTTCGCGCCGAAGTGATTCGCCCAACCCAGTGGCGTGCTGTGGAAGCGCGAATCGCGCATCGTGACGCTTGCGCCGCAGCCCAGGAGCAACTCGACGATCGGCAGACGGCGCTCCTCGTACACCGCGCGGTCGCCGGTCGCCCCCAATGGCACGCTACCAACGACGTGGTGCAAAGCGGTACCACCCAGTGGACCGGTGCCCGGCACTTCCTGGTTCGGGTCGGCACCCCGGTCCAGCAGGTACTCGACCACTTCCTGGCGCGCGTGCAGGCTGGCGAAGAGAAGCGATTGACACAGGATGTTCGCCCGCGTCCGCTCGCAACGAAATCGATTCTCGAAGGGGTCCGCCAGGCGCCCGGCGTCCGGCGTCCGGCTACCGTCGGGATTCACGAAGCTTTTCACCAGGTCCGGCTTACCCAACCCGGCGGCAAAGCGCAGGTCGAGCTGGGCACCGTAGCTATCCAGGAGCTCCGCGATTTCGGTGAAGCCGAAGGTCAGGGCGTAGGCTATCGGCATGCCGCCTCCGTCCGGGCCGTCCACGCGCGCGCCACCCTCGAGCAGCGCGCGAACCGCTCCCTCGGCGTAATAGCTGACGGCAGACTTGAGGGGCTCTCCGTTGTCGATCTCGACGTCCGCTCCCGCCTTGATCAGGGCACGGGTCATGTGGTAATCGTTGCCTTGTCGGTTGGTCCCATTGAATACCCCTTCCGCGACGCAGTGGAGGGGAATCGAGTCGTTCGAAATCTGGGGAGGCTTCAGATCGGCGCGGACCCAGCGGGGGTTCGCGGCTCCCGGATTCGTGCGAAGCAGGGCGCGAAGTTTGTTTAGATCCCCCACGCGCACCGCCTGAATCACGCCCTGGACTGCTGGATCGAGGTTAAGATAACTTTCGTACTTTGCCCAAAAGGCGTACCCTTCCTCATTGGCGATGACCAGGCGCGCGTCGCGCTCGGTCAGTTCGGTGGCGGCGGGATCGTAGTCCTGGAAGCGCTCTCGGGTATGCACGCGCGAGAGCAACCGCTCGCGCGTTTCGGAATCGGCCGCGGCATAAGCCGCGCGGAGCCGGGCGACCCGCTCCTCCACGCTCTGCCGTCCTTCGATGTGCTCCTTCAGCTTTGGCCAGGAGGCGAAACCATACTCGCGCGCGAGGACTAATTGGGCGTCGCTCAGCGACAGCTTCGCGGCGGAAACGGGCGACTCGGCGGCGCGGGCAAACCGGGGGTGGGCACGGAGGAGCGCGAGCGATTCCTCATCGCCGGCTCGCAGGCGAGTCAGGAGATCCTTCGCCTGGTGGCGAAGTTGGAGCAGGCTTGGCTTGGCAGGGAGGGAACGCACCATCGACGAACATCCTTTCACAAAACGCCTGATGTCCGCACGGCCAGGCTGAAAGAACGTTCGCAACAAACGCCTTGAGGAACCAGGAGTGGACTCTGTCCTTCCCGCGGACCGGTCGCGTCTCCCAACGCATAACGAAGTATATGCCGCCTGCTCGGACCCGCGCAAGAATCGCGACCGATCGCAGTTGGGAAAAGCTGCCTCTTGGCATTCCGATCACGGTTGCGCGCTAACCGGTTCGAGGGCGGCGCGTCGACTCGACGCGGCGGTTACGGACCGGACTGGAAAGGGCGAGCGAGGTGACGGTCTGACCGTAGGGCGTCAGCCGGTTCAGCAGATCTTCGAGATGTTGAACCGTGGAGACCGCGACCTTGACGATGTAGGAGTCGCCCCCGGTGATCCGGTGGCATTCGAGAACTTCCGGAAACTCGTTCACGACGTTTCCAAATGGCCCGCAGCCGCGCTCGCCGGTCGCGATCCGGATAAAAGCTAAGAGCGGCAAGCCAACCTTCTCGAGATTGACCTCGGCGCGGTAGCCGACGATGACCCCGGCCTCCTCCAGCCCCCGAACTCGCTCGGCCACCGCCGGCGGACTCAGGCCGACCCGTCGCCCCAACTCGCTAAAAGTGATGCGCGCGTTATCCTGCAACTCTCCGAGAATCTGCCAACTAACCTCATCAAGCTGAATTGTAGAATCCAAGGCAATTTTCCCCAAAAATCTTCAATTCTTTCGTCGGATGACGACAACAGTTTAATCCATATCTGTATTTGGAACAATGACCTACATATCATGATTTCATCAGAGCGGTCCTGGGGATGGCCGCTTGAAGGGGAGGAGGCACTCGTGAATCTATTGGATCCGTCCCTGGAACTGCACCTTTACCATCTCCGACAGGACGAGCTGGCAAAGGCGGCGACCCGCGAGCGACTGCTGCGCTCGTCGCCGCGATCCTCGAACGCTCTCGTCCGGTGGTTGTTCTTGAGCCTGGGCGAACTCTTGATCGGGCTCGGCGAGAGGCTGCGCGAAGAGTTCGAAGAACCCGCCCAGGGTGTCGCGGTTTGAGAGAACCTGGACCACGAAAGGCGCGAAGCCGAGCGAAAAGGCGCGAATAGCGGAAAGCTCCGTTGTTCGCGCCTTTTGAGTTACTTCGCGATTTTCGTGGCCCAGGTCTTCCAAGACCTGGCGCAGAAAAAAGAATCCCGGAGCCAGCTTTCATGCTGGCTCCGGGAAAGGTCCGTCGCCGAATCAGGCGAGTGCTAGCCGGTTGGCTCGGGGACTTTCGGCCCGCGGGATGGCGATTTACGCGGCTTGCGGGCGCGTGCCGCGCCATGACCGTTGGTCGATTTACCCTCCGTCGGCGGCTCCTCTCCTTTAACCCCTTCCAGCAGAGGGTCCGGGCCTCGGAAGAAGATTTCGTCACCCCGAGCGTCCACCACGATGGTGTCTCCGGGCTGGTAAGCATGATCGAGAATCCGGCTCGCGAGGGGATTGAGGATCAACCGGCTAATCGTGCGGCGGAGCGGCCGCGCGCCGTAGGCCGGATCGTACCCGTGCTCGGCGAGGAGCTCGCGCGCGGCGTCGGTGACGACGAGGTCGAGTTTGTGGTCGACCAGTCGCTTCGCGGCGACGCGCAGCTGAATCTCGAGGATCCGGGCGATGTGGCCGCGATCCAGGCGGTGGAAGATGAGAACCTCGTCCACCCGGTTGAGGAACTCCGGCGCGAAGTGCTCGCGTAGAGAAATCAAGGCGCGCTCGCGAATCTTCTCCGACGAGTCGGTGAGCGCCTCGTCGGCCATCCAGTGACTGCCAACGTTGGAGGTCATGATCACGACAGTGTTCTTGAAGTCCACCGTCCGCCCCAGACCATCGGTAAGCCGCCCGTCGTCGAGAATCTGAAGCAGGATGTTGAAAACGTCCTGGTGGGCCTTCTCAATCTCGTCGAGCAGAACGACGCTGTAGGGCCGGCGGCGGACCGGCTCGGTGAGCAAGCCGCCTTCTTCGTAGCCAACATAGCCGGGCGGCGCGCCGATCAACCGCGCGACCGAGTGCTTCTCCATGTACTCTGAGACGTCGATTCGGACCATCGCGCTCTCGTCGTTGAAGAGAAACTCGGCGAGCGCCCGCGCCAACTCCGTCTTTCCCACGCCGGTTGGTCCAAGGAAGATGAAGCTCCCGAGCGGACGGTTGGGGTCTTGCAGGCCAGCGCGGGCGCGCCGGATGGTATCCGACACGACCTGAATGGCCTCTTCCTGGCCGACGACCCGTTTGGCCAGGCGATCTTCCATCCGCCGAAGGGTGTCCATCTCACTTTCGAGCATGCGGCTGATTGGTATCCCGGTCCACCGGCTGACGTCCTCGGCGATGTCTTCTTCATCGACTTCTTCGCGAAGCAGGCGGCCAGTTCGTCCACCAGCCATGGTGCTGAGTCGCACCTCGGCCGCTTGCAACTCGGCCTCGACCTTGGCCATTTGGGTGTACTTCAAGTCGGCGGCACGGTCATAATCCGCGGCGCGCTCGGCGTCCTCGGCCTCGTGCCGCAAACGCTCGCGTTCTTCCTTCAGATCCCGCACCCGCTGAATCGCCGCCTTCTCATCCTGCCAGTTCGTCCAGAGGTGATCGCGTTCGAGACCCTTCGAACGTAACTCAGCCTCTACCTGGCTCAACCGTTCCTGGCTAGCCGGGCTGTCGTCTTTGCGGAGCGCCGCGCGTTCGGTTTCCAATTGGGCAATCCGCCGCTCGACCTCGTCGAGAGTGGCCGGCACGGAATCAATTTCCATGCGCAGCCGCGCCGCCGCTTCGTCGATCAGATCGATCGCCTTGTCGGGGAGAAAGCGGTCGCTGATGTAGCGGTGCGAGAGGGTCGCCGCGGCGACCAGCGCGGGGTCCTTGATCCGGACGCCGTGGTGGACCTCGTAGCGCTCGCGCAAACCGCGCAAAATGCCAATCGTGTCTTGTACGGTTGGCTCGGCGATGTACACCGGCTGGAATCGCCGCTCCAACGCGGCATCCTTCTCGACGTGTTTGCGGTACTCGTCGAGGGTCGTCGCGCCGATGCAGTGCAACTCTCCGCGCGCGAGCATCGGCTTGAGGAGGTTCGAGGCATCCATGGCGCCCTCGGCGGCGCCCGCGCCGACGACGGTGTGCAACTCGTCGATAAAAACGACGACTTCGCCGGCTCCCTTCTGAATCTCCTTGAGCACTGCCTTCAGGCGCTCCTCGAACTCGCCGCGGTACTTGGTGCCGGCCACCATCGCGCCGAGATCCAGGGCGAAGATCTTCTTCTTTTTGAGCCCCTCGGGGACGTCGCCCCGGACGATGCGCCAGGCCAGCCCCTCGACGATTGCCGTCTTCCCCACGCCGGGTTCGCCGATGAGGACCGGGTTGTTCTTGATCCGGCGCGAGAGGATTTGAATGACCCGGCGAATTTCCGAATCGCGGCCGATCACCGGATCCAGCTTCCCCCCCTGGGCCATGCGGGTCAGGTTGCGACCGAAGGTCTCCAGAACTTCGTAGGAACGGTCGGGGCCTAAACGCGGCGCTCCGCGCAACTCGCCGAGCGTCTGGTACATCCGCTCCTGGGTAATGCCCTGCTCGACGAAGACTCGCGCCGTCGCCCCACCCACCCGCAGGTCCACCAGCGCCAGCAGCAGGTGCTCCGGATCGACCGAGCCGTCGTTGAGGCGCGCGGCCTCGCTCTGGGCCAGGTCCATCCCGCGAGAAAGGCGCGGCGAGGGGTAATGGGCAAGGCTAAAGGACTTCGCGAGTTGATCGAGATCTTCGATCAATTCGCGACGAATCGGGGCCAGATCGATCCCGAAGCTCAGAATCAGATCGGCAACCAATCCTTCCGGGCATTCGATCAGCGCGAGCATGACGTGCTCCGGCTCGATATGCCCGTGGTGCTGTTCGTTAGCGATTTGTTGGGCGATCAGGAGGGCCTGCTGAGCAGCATCTCCGAGCTTGTGTTGAGCCACAACCATTCCCCTCGCGATGCTAGTTGACCTACGTTATCTGGCTTTAGGATAGCACAAAGCCATCGGGCTCAGCTAGCCGACCGAGGGTTTGGGGTTCCGGGACATCGACGGGGAGGGTCGCGAATCATCCGCCTGAACTGACGGGCCAAGCCACCGGAGTCGGAGTGGCGGGAATCGTATAAATCATCACGCGGTTGGGGTAATTGCCCCGAATCGCGACGACGTTAATCTGCTGGCTCGTGACCTCATGTCGGGTAAGCGGATCATAGCTAGGTTGTGGGGAAAGGTCGTAATAATACACCGTGCCGTCGATTCGCACGCCGCGATAGTTGCTGGTCTTCACCCGCAGACCATTCGGGAGGACAATCGGGGGATCCTCGGCCGGACCGAGCCAGCCGAGAGCGTAGGCCACAACTTGATCGGTCACCGAACTACCGGTAACCGGGTTCGGCTCGGGGGTTGTTCTGGAGAGAGGAACACCGAGCAGACCAGTCGCGAGCGCGATGACGAGACAGGAAACGACGATCAAGGTGGTCGATAGCAGAATTCGGCTAAAGGGATCCGCGGTACCGGACCGAGTGTGGACGTCGGGATGAACCGCCCCCTGGCCGTCGGGAACCCACGTGTCGTGTAACATGGCTTCTTACTCCGGCAACGCTGCCGGTCAATTCGGAGAACCGCTCATTCGATCCTCTCAAACGCTATTCTAATACCTGTCAGGGGACTTTGTATATTACGGAATATTCATGTGATCGGTATTGCCAGCCTGCACTGACGCCAATAGCTCGCCACAGGCGACTTTGCCCCGGTCGCGGGCGAGGTCGAGCGCGGTGTGGCCGTCGCCATCCCGCAAGCTCGGATCGGCACCGCGATCCAGGAGCAGGCGAACCACCTTGGCGTGGCCCGCGGCCGCCGCGTAGTGGAGAGCCGTTTTGCCGTTCCGACCGGCGGTGTTGACATCAGCTCCGTGGTCAAGAAGCAAGTCAACCTTGTCGGGTCGTTCTCCTTTGTCGCCCCGCGCGAGGTAGACGAGGGGAGGAAATTGATCTTCGTCGTTCTGGTGAGGCGACACGCCCCGGCTCAGTAGGTAACTCAGGAGGTTCAGATCGGAGACGACGACGAAGATACCAGCGCCCACGGCGCGGATATCGGCGCCGTGGGCAAGCAGCAGATCGATAAGATCCTTGCGCTCCGCGCGAGCGGCAAGATGCAACAACAGCGTGCTGTAGGGCGCTACCTGGGCTCCCCGTTGGATCAAGAACTCCGCCAATTCCCGGTGCCCGCCGGCGACCGCAAAGGCGAGCAAAGGAGCCCAATAAGTCTGATCGTACGGATCTTCGGCGCTCAGCAGGTCCGGTTGGCCGGCAAGTTCCGCCTCGACCCGACCGCGATCACCCAGGAACGCCGCCCGAAAAACGTCAACTGTGGAACCGTGTTCCGCGAGGTACTCGGCGATCACCGCGCGCCGGTAGTAGCGGGCCGCGCAATAGGGGGTGATCTGAACGAGCGTCTCGTTGTTATAACAGCCGGTTGCGTTGACGTCGGCGCCCAATTCGACGAGCATTTTCACCGCGGCCAGTTTTCCACCGCGTGTCGCTTCCCAGAGCAAGGTGCGATTGAAACTTCCTCGCTTGCGGAGAAACTCCGGATGCTCGCGGAGCAACGCGACAAGACCAGAAAGATCACCTCTCCGGGCAAGGTCCAAGTATCTCGTCGGTAACTGCTGCTTCATGTGGCCCGGCTCGACGTCCTGGGGACGCACCCAGCGTTGAGCGACGACCGAGGAGTTATCTGGCGTTGGCACTCGTTCCCCGTCCCGGTGTGCAAGGTGGCCGAGCGCCGGTCGGTAGTCGACCGGCGTTCGACGGGTAACCAAGGATGCTCCCTCCGCGCCGCGGTGGAGCCGGGGCACCCTAAGCACTCGTCAAACAACAACTTCCCGATATGATGCGTCGCCCGGGGCTGCCCCACCCCTCGCCCCTCTCCACCGTCGAGGTGGAGAGGGGAAAATGCCCTTGTCCTCCCCTCTCCATCGCGATGGAGAGGGGTCGGGGGTGAGGTAGGCCGGTCCGGGCCTCCCGACAATGCGGGAA
>Ga0080006_1147824_pt1 | contig 103279 bp, 96 predicted proteins | sample RS3BMetagenome_FD_69209 | JGI IMG/M metagenome (GOLD analysis project Ga0080006, IMG submission 69209) | Ferric oxide microbial mat and aquatic microbial communities from Rainbow Spring, Yellowstone National Park, USA - RS3B (SPADES... ...
GGCGGAGGCTTGCGGGCGAAAGCTCCATCTGCCAGGCGAGGCGCGCGAGCGAGGTGGCCGCCACCCCGCGCGCGGCGAACAGGGCAAGCGCGGCCTGGCGCACCTTTTCCTGCCGCGCGGCGCGGGCTTGGGCGAGCCGGTCCTTGCGGAGTGCGGCGAAATAGGCCGGGCCGTCATGGATCAGATGGTCGAAGCGTTTCCAGGCGGGTTCCGGCTTGCGGCGCGGCTTGACCAGCGCGGCCGGCGTATCTCTCGCCGGCGACGTTTGTCCTTCTAACAGAGAGGGGTGGGACCCGAGCGTTTGCGAAACCGACATAACGCCAATATGGCATAATTTCTAACATAGCGCAAGAGGGAATGTTAGAAAAATAAACAACCCCCCGGCTCGGCCCATTGCCCCAGGCGCCACCACCAAGCCAATGCCCTGTTCCGGAAACGCGCAGACCGGAGCCCCGCGCGGATCATGCCGGCAACCCTGATGGCGCGACAAGCCTCTTTCACTCGGGAAAGGCGCTTGTAATGCTACGAAAATGACGGAACTCAAGCCGCGCGCCGCCGCCCTTCGCGACCCCGTTCACGCTGCCTCCAGCCGTTCGCGGCTGACCGCGCTGATCGTCGCCTGCGCGTTGCTGATGCAAAACCTCGATTCGACCGTGCTTGCCACGGCGCTTCCCGCCATGGCCCGCGGCTTCGGCGAGGATCCGGTCCGGATGAATATCGCCCTGACCTCGTATCTCTTGAGCCTTGCGGTCTTCATTCCGGCCAGCGGATGGATGGCGGATCGGTTCGGAGCCCGGCGTATCTTCCGTGCCGCGATTTTGGTTTTCACGCTCGGCTCGGTTTTGTGCGGACGCGCGCCGAACCTCGGCTTTCTGGTGGGTGCGCGCATTTTGCAAGGATTGGGCGGGGCGATGATGGTTCCGGTGGGCCGGCTTCTGCTGCTCCGGACGGTGCAGAAATCCGAGCTGGTGGCTGCCATGGCCTGGCTTACCATGCCGGCCTTGGTGGGGCCGATCGCCGGCCCGCCGCTCGGCGGTTTCATTGTGACCTATTGGGATTGGCGCTGGATTTTTTACATCAATGTTCCGATCGGGCTTGCCGGAATCCTGCTGGTGACATGGTTTATCGCGGAAGTGCGTGAGCCCAGGCCTGACCCTTTTGACGGGGTTGGGCTGGTATTCAGCGGCATCTCTCTCTCCTGCTTGATGTTCGCGCTGGAATTCTTCGGCCGGAGCGTCATGCCTACGGCCTTTACGGCAACGCTTTTCGGAGCGGGCTTGGTTGCGGGTGCTGCCTATTTGCGCCATGCGCGCCGCCACCCAAAGCCGATCTTGGATCTGACGTTGTTTCAGATCCCGACCTTCGGGGTCTCGGTTCTGGCCGGCTCGCTGTTTCGGCTCGGCATCGGCGCATTGCCGTTTCTCTTGCCGCTTCTGATTCAAATCGGCTTCGAGGAAACCGCGGCGCAAAGCGGTATGATCACCTTCGCCTCGGCGGCGGGGGCGCTGGTGATGAAGCCGGCCACGCAAGGCCTGTTGCGGTGGATCGGCTTTCGCCCGACCTTGCTTTGGAACGGGGCGCTGTCCGCGGTACTGCTTTCGGTTTGCGCCGCATTTCGGCCGGGCTGGCCGCTTTGGGCCATCTATGCGGTGCTGCTGCTGGGAGGCCTGGTCCGCTCCCTGCAATTTACCGCCTACAACTCCATCGCCTTTGCCGACATTCCGCGCGAGCGCATGAGCGCGGCGAGCAGCCTTTATTCCACGTTTCAGCAGCTTTCGCTGACGCTTGGCATCGCACTCGGCGCCGCCGCGCTGGAATTTGCCTCTTGGGCCGGCGGGCATGCGCGCCCCACCCTCGGCGATTTCACCTTCGCGTTTTTGGTGGTTGGCATTGCTTCCGGGCTTGCGGCACCCTGTGCGCTTCTCCTCCCGCCTGAGGCAGGTGAGGAACTGGCCGGGCGCGCCGCCCCCAAAGCTGCGGAGTAAACCCCACAAAGCATAAATTTCGCAAAGAGTTGCACAGAGCCGCCTGCGTCGATATATTTCACCGGAAATAACGAGGCTTCGCACCCGACGGTCGTGCTTTGCTACGCATCTTTTGCCTGATTCTTTTTCTGCTTGTCAGCTTCAGGGCGCCTGCCTTTGCCGCGGGGGATCAGCCCTTGACCGTGTTTGCCGCGGCAAGCCTCACCGATGCGCTGCGCGAGGTTGCCGGCCTTTGGCAGCGGCAGGGCCATGCGCCGGTGCGGCTGAATTTTGCCGCAAGTTCCCTGCTCGCGCGGCAAATCGCGGCGGGAGCTCCGGCGGATATTTTTGCCTCGGCCGATGAAGCCTGGATGGACGCGCTGGCCCGGCAAGATCTGATCGTTCCGGGGTCCCGGCGCGATGTTCTGTTCAATCGTTTGGTGCTGATCGTGCCCACGGGCGCGTCGGTGCTCGTGACCATTACCCGAGGGTTTGACCTTGCCGCCCTGCTCGGGCCCGGAGGCAGGCTTGCGATCGGTGATCCCGCGCACGTGCCGGCCGGGATCTATGCCAAACAGGCCTTGATGCGGCTTGGGATCTGGTCTTCCGTGGCCGATCGGCTTGCCCCGGCGGTGGATGTCCGGGCCGCCTTGCTGCTCGTGGCCCGTGGCGAGGCGCCCGCCGGCATTGTTTATGAAACCGATGCCCGCGCCTCACGCGAGGTGGCGGTTGCCGGCACTTTCCCAGAATGGAGCCACGATCGCATCACCTACCCGTTCGCCATCGTCCGCGGGCATGACAGCGCGGCAGCCCGCGCCTGGATGCGGTTTTTGGAGGGCAAGGATGCCCGCGCCGTGTTCGCCCGTTACGGGTTCGCCACGGAGTAAGACCATTCTCAGCGAAGACGAATGGGTGGCCCTGCGTTTGACCTTGCTGGTGGCGGCCCGCGCCGTGCTTTTCGGCCTGCCGCTTGCGCTCTTGGCCGCCTATGCCCTGGCGCGCTGGCGCTTTCCGGGCCGCGGCCTGTTGCATGCGGTGGTCAACCTGCCGCTGGTTTTGCCCCCCGTGGTGGTGGGTTGGCTGCTGTTGCTGATGTTCGGCGTCCGCGGCCCGCTGGGCGCCTGGCTTTATTCCCATTTCGGCATCCGGCTGGCGTTCACCTCGGCGGGGGCGAGCCTGGCCTGCGGCGTGATGATTTTTCCGCAAATGGTCCGCGCCGTGCGCCAGGGGCTTGAAGGCGTGGACCGTGGTTTGGAAGACGCCGCCCGCACGCTGGGCGCCTCGCGCCTGGATTGTTTCATGAGCATTACCCTCCCCCTCATTGCGCCCAGCATTCTGGTGGCAGCACTTGCGGGCTATGCGGCGGCGCTCGGCGAATTCGGCGCGGTGATCACGTTTGCCGCCAATATTCCCGGGCAGACGCAGACGCTGCCGCTCGCCATTTTCACGGCTCTGCAGGTGCCCGGCGGAGAGGCCCAGGCGGCGCGTCTGGCGGGCCTGTCGATTCTGCTTGCCTTGGCGGGTTTGGGCGCGGCGGAATGGGCCGGGCGGGAGCTGCAACGTTGGCTGGGGCGATGACGCTTTCGATCGCGCTTCGCCACCGCTTTCCGAACTTTGCGCTGGATATCGCGTTCACGGCCCCCCTGCCCGGCACGGTGATGCTTTTCGGCCCGTCCGGCTCGGGGAAATCCACCATCATCACCATCCTGGCCGGCCTGCTCCGGCCGGATTGGGGACGGATCGCGCTGGAGGAGACGGTGCTGTTGGACACCGAGGCCGGGATCTGCCTGCCGCCGGAGCGGCGCGGCCTTGGCGTGGTTTTTCAGAACGCGCGGCTGTTTCCCCATCTTTCGGTGCGCGGCAATTTGCTGTTCGGGGCGCGCCGGGCCGAAGAGCGGCGGATCGGGTTTGAGGAGGTGACCGAGCTGCTAGGCCTGAAGCACCTTTTGCAACGAAGGCCGCATGCGCTTTCCGGGGGCGAGGCCCAGCGCGTGGCGATCGGGCGGGCCTTGCTCGCCCAGCCAAGGCTGTTGGTGATGGATGAGCCGCTGGCCAGCCTGGATCAGCCGCGCAAGGCCGAGATCCTGCCCTATCTTGCCCGGCTGAAAACGGCTTTGGGCCTGCCTATTCTTTATGTCACACATGCGCTTGATGAAGTGGCCCGGCTCGCCGATTGGGTGGTGCTGCTGGAATCCGGCCGCATCCGTGCCGCGGGCCCGCTGGCGGAGCTTTCCAGCCGCGGCGACTTGCCGCTTGCGTTGCGCGATGACGCCGGAGCCATTCTTTCCGCCAGAGTGCTCCGCCATGATGCAGAGCGGCAATTGAGCCTGCTTGGCCTCGGCGCTGCCCAGCTATGGGTGCCGTTGCTTTCCGTCCCGCTCGGAACACATCTTCGCGTGCGCATTCCCGCGCAGGAGGTGATATTGGCAACCGATGCGCCCGGCGCGATCAGCGTCCATAACGCCATCGCGGGCTCGGTGCGGGCGATCACGCCCGACCCCCTCCGGCATGCCGCACTGGTTGAGGTGATGGTTGGCGAGCATGCGTTGCTCGCAAGGGTGACCCCGGATGCCGTCTCGCGCCTGGGCCTCGCGCCCGGAAGCGCGGTTTTTGCCCTGGTGAAGTCCGTGGCGGTGGAGGTTTTCGCCCCCTCCGCCGCTGCCTAAGACGTGCGATCCCCGGTGCTAGGGCATTTTGCCGGAGGTTTTCGGAAGCCCCTTGGTATCGGTCAGCACGGCTTGGGAAAAATCCGCCTCGGTGATATCGGCGCCGGTGAAATCTGCGCCGGTGAGGTCCGCGCCGGTGAAATCCGCCCGTAGCAAGTTGGCGCCGCGCAGATTGGCGCCGCGCAGTTTGGCAAAGCGAAAAAGCGCACGGCCGAGATCGGCTCCGGCGAAGTTGGCATGATCCAGCAGGGCGCCGGAAAAATCGGCGCGGATCAAGCCCATGGACTGATTGCGCATGTCGGCGGCCAAATTGGCGTGAAAGAAGTTGGCGCCGCGAAAATCGAAACCGGCGAAATGGCCCTGCACGCGGGCGAAGCTGAAGTTGGCGCCGGTGAAGATCGGCGCCTCGGCGGGATTGGTTTCCATGCCGGAGGAAACCACCATCGCCGCCACCACGGCATGGGAGAGATTCGCTTTGGTAAAATTCGCCCGGATGACCCAGGCCAGCGTCAGGTTCGCGCCGGAAAGATCAGCCCCGGTGAGGTTGGCGCCTTCCAGCTTGGTCGCATAGAGGCTTGCGCCGCGCAGATTGGCCCCGGCAAGGTTGGCACCGCTGAGATCCAGCCGATCGAGCTTGGCGCCGGCCAGATCAGCCGGATGATCGGGGCCGGCGGCTTGCAGCGCCGCGCGCACGGAGGCGGCGTCCATCGCCTCGCCGGCCGCAAGCGGAAGCGGATGAGCAAACCCCCAAAAGAGCGCCGCGAGCATGGCTGCTTTCGTTCCGTGAAACCGCATCACCTCTCTCCGCTTCCGATCCGCGTTGATTTTCTCCGCTCGCGCACCCATACGCGCGAGAGAGACAAGCCTTGCTTGTGAGGCCCGAAAACTCAGCCCATACTTATATACATGGCAGATGCGGCGACTTCATCCACTATCCTGCTGAACGGCGAGCCTTGGCCGTTGGAGGCCCCGCTGACGGTGGCGGAGCTGTTGGTGAAGCTTGGGCTCGATACGCGAAAAATCGCGGTGGAGCGCAACGAGGAGCTGGTTCCGCGCTCGCGCTACGGAGAGACCTGGCTGAAGGCGGGCGATGCGGTGGAAATCGTGCATTTTATTGGCGGAGGCTGACATGGAACACGCGACATTGGAGAAAACCGTCACACCCGCGCCGGAGCCGGACGATGCCTGGATTTTGGCGGGCAGGCGGTTTCGCTCGCGTCTGATCGTCGGGACCGGGAAATACAAGGATTTTGAACAAACCGCCGCAGCGATCGAAGCGTCGGGGGCGGAAATCGTCACCGTTGCCGTCCGGCGCGTGAACCTTTCCGACCCCTCCGCGCCCATGCTGCAGGATTATGTGGATCCCAAGCGCTATACCTATCTGCCGAATACCGCCGGCTGCCATACCGCAAAGGATGCGGTGCGCACGCTGCGGCTGGCGCGGGAGGCCGGCGGGTGGAACCTGGTGAAGCTCGAGGTGCTGGGACCGCCGCCCACGCTTTACCCCGACATGCAAGCCACGTTGGAGGCGGCAGCAGCGCTGATTGCCGACGGGTTTGAGGTAATGGTCTATTGCGCCGACGATCCGGTTGCCGCCAAGCGTTTGGAAGACATGGGCTGTGTGGCGATTATGCCCCTTGGTGCGCCGATCGGCTCGGGCCTCGGCATTCAGAATCCGGCCATGCTGTCCATGCTGATCGAACAGGCGAAAGTACCGGTTTTGGTGGATGCGGGCGTGGGCACGGCCTCAGATGCCGCCATTGCGATGGAGCTTGGGTGCGATGCGGTGTTGTTGAATTCCGCCATCGCCCTGGCGAAGGACCCGATTCGCATGGCGCGCGCGATGCGTGCTGCGGTGGAGGCCGGGCGGCTTGCCTACCTGGCCGGGCGGATGCCGCGGCGCATGGGGGCCGACCCCTCCAGCCCGCTGACCGGGCTGATCCGGCGGTAGGACCGCGTTTGCTGCACCGCAAAGGGGTTAAGGCGCGGTCACACGAAAACCGCGCCGGCGAGAATCTCCCATGGCGTTCTCTCTCCCCCCTTCCCGAACGTCGCCTTCGCCGAACGAATGATGACGGCCCCACGCAAATGCAGGGCCGGATTCCAGGCAGCCGGTTGCGCCGCGCTGCGCAGTGGCGTTTTCGATGATGGTAGGCTCTCATGAGCGGCAGGCAAGAGCCGAAAGCCCGACAGCGCATGACAATCCGGTGCGCCGTTGCGAACAAGAATGAGAGGATTTGCCCGTGGACGAAACGCCAACTGCTGTCACGCCGCCGCGCACCCGCGCTGTTCGGCCGCGCCATGCGGCAAGCCTTGTGGTGGTGCGAAAGGGCACGTCTGGCGCCGAGGTGCTGATGGGGCTACGCGGCGCCCGGCATCGGTTCATGCCGAATCGGCTGGTGTTTCCCGGCGGCGCGGTCGATCGGGCGGATTATCGCGCGCGCATCGCCAGCCCGTTGCAAAAGCATGTGCTGGGCCACCTGACCCGTGCCGCCACGCCGCGGTTGGCGATGGCGCTTGCCGTTGCCGCCGCGCGCGAGCTGGAGGAGGAAACCGGGCTTTCGCTCGGCGCGCCGCCAAGGCTGGAGCCGCTGGATTTTCTCTGCCGCGCGGTCACGCCGCCCGGCTTGCCCATTCGCTTCAATGCCCGGTTTTTTGTGGTGGATGCGAACGATGTGGCCGGTACGATCGGCGGCTCGGGCGAGTTGGAGGAGCTTCGGTTTTTTGCGCTGGAAGAAGCGCTGGCGCTGGATCTCGCCTTGGCTACCCGCTTTGTGCTGGATCAATTGCAAGTCTGGCTGGGCATGAGCGAGGCGGAGCGGCAAAACCGCGCGCACACGGCTTTGCTCGAAAAACTCGCGATTGTGGCGGAGTGAGAAAATAGCGCAAAGCGCGCCCCTCCGCCGTGTTGCCGAACACGACAGCGCTCAGGCGCGGCCGTAGGTGTCTTCCAGCCGGACGATATCGTCCTCGCCAAGATAGGTGCCGGATTGCACCTCAATCACCGTCAGCGGCACGCGGCCGGGATTTTCCAGCCGGTGCACGGCACCCAACGGCAAATAAATGCTCTCATTTTCCCGCACCAGGATTTCCTCCTCATCGCGGCGCACCAAAGCGGTGCCGCTGACCACCACCCAGTGCTCGGCACGGTGGAAATGCTTCTGCAACGACAGCCTTGCCCCCGGCAAAACCACGATCCGCTTGACTTGGAACCGATCCCCTTTGATCAGGCTTTCATAGAAGCCCCAGGGCCGATAGATGCGCCGATGCGCAATCGCCTCCTCGCGGTTGGCGGCCTGCAGCCGGTCCACGATTTTTTTCACGTCTTGGGCGGAATCGCGGTGCATGGCGAGCACAGCGTCCTCGGTCACCACCACCACCGCATCGGACAGGCCCACCACCGCCGCCAGCATGCCGTCGGAACGGACATAGCAGTTGCGCGCGCCTTCCAAGACCACATCGCCCACCGCCACGTTGCCCTTCTCGTCTTTGGCGCCGAGCCCCCAGATCGTCGCCCAACTGCCGACATCGGACCAATCGAACGCGGCCGGCACCACCGCCGCACGGCTGGTGCGCTCGGCGATGGCATAGTCCAGGCTGATATTCGGGCTTCGGCAGAAAGCCTCCGCTTCCAGTCGAAGAAAATCCAGATCCTGGCGACGCTTGGCCACCGCCGCGCGGGCCGCCTCCAGCACATCGGGCGCATAGAGCGCGAACTCTTCCAGCAAGGTCGCGGCGGTGAAGACGAACATGCCGGAGTTCCAGGCATGGCGCTCCGTCTGCAAGAGCGCGGCGGCGGTTTGGGCATCCGGCTTTTCCACGAACCGGGCCACCACATGCACGCCCGGGATTTCCGCAAGCTCGCTGCCGAGCTCGATATAGCCGTAGCCGGTTTCCGGCGCGGTGGGGCGAATGCCGAAGGTGACGAACCAGCCCGCCTGCGCCGCCTGCGCGGCCTTCTGCACGGCATCGAACAGAGCGACGGCATCGGCGATGGCGTGATCGGCCGCCATCATCCACAGCACGAGGTTCGGATCCTCCTCCGCCGCCAAGGCCGCCGCGGCGGCAATGGCCGGTGCGCTGTTGCGGCCTTCGGGTTCCAGCAGGATGCGCGCGCCGTCCACCCCGGCCGCGCGAAGCTGCTCCGCCACCAGAAAACGATGCTCATGATTACAGACCACGATGGGCGGGGCGAGGCCCGCGCCTTTGGCCCGGATGGCGGTTTCCTCCAACAGCGAACGGGCGGAGGCGAGCGGCCAATATTGCTTGGGATAGCTTTTGCGCGAGACCGGCCAAAGCCGCGTGCCGGAGCCGCCGGAGAGAATCACCGGCACAATGGACAGCTTGGAAGCATGGGAGGAAAAGGGTGGTGCCGCAAAGGAAGAGGACATTTTCGCTCCGTGCTTTTTACCACCGTGCTGGGGCTGAGGGCTGCAAGAATGACACAAGAACAGCCCGGATGAAAAGAAATTATGAATCCGTGAAGCTTGCCTGCTGCCAAAAGCATTGCCTAACACCGCCGAAGGCGGCAGGTTTGCCGGAAATTGTCATGGCTTCCTTTGGTATTTCACACGAGAGGCGCGCACGATGTCTGCCCATTCCCAACGCTTGAACGACCCCAGCCGTTCGATCCAGGACATCACCGAACGGATCGAGCCACAATTGATTGCGCTGCGACGCGATATCCACGCGCATCCCGAGCTTGCCTTTGAAGAGGAACGCACCGCCGGCGTGGTGGCACGGGAACTGACGCGCTTGGGCGTTCCCTGCCAAACGGGGGTCGGCCGGACCGGGGTTGTCGGGTTGATCGAGGGTGGGCGGCCCGGCCCGGTGCTTGCCATTCGTGCCGATATGGATGCGCTGCCCATCGAGGAGCGCACCGGGCTTCCCTTCGCGAGCACCCGGCCGGGATTGATGCATGCCTGCGGGCACGACGTGCACACAGTCACTCTGCTTGGGGTCGCGGCGGTGTTGAAGGAATTGGCCCCGCAATTGGCCGGCGCGGTGAAGCTGGTGTTTCAGCCGGCCGAGGAAATCCTGGGCGGGGCGAAGGAAATGATCGCCGCGGGGGTGATGGAGGCGCCGCGCGTGGATATGGCGCTCGGCTTTCACAACATTCCCAATATGCCGTGCGGCCGCTTTGCCTATGTGCCGGGCGCGGCGATGGCGGCGGCCGATGCCTTCGACCTCACCGTTCACGGCCGCTCGGGCCACGCGGCGCACCCGGAATTCGCCATCGACCCCATTGTTGCCGCCGCGCATCTGGTGACGCAATTGCAAAGCTTCGTCTCCCGCGAGGTCGGCGCCATACAGTCTGCGGTGGTGACCGTGGGGGCCATGCACGGCGGCAGCGTGCGCAATATCATCCCGGAGGAGGTGGAGCTCAGGGGCACCGTGCGCACGCTGGACGAGACGGTGCGCAGCCGCGCGGAAGCGGCCATTCGCCGCCTCTGCGAAGGGATCGAGAAGGGCATGCGGGTGCGGTGCGAACTGAATTACACGCTGGGCGTGCCGCCGCTGCGCTGCGACAAGGCCTTGACGGAGCGCGCCGTGGCCAGCGTGCGCGCGCAACTCGGCGAAGTGATCGACGAGGTCGAGCCGACCATGGGCTCGGAGGATTTCGCTTTGTTTGCCGAACGTGTGCCGGCCTTTCATCTGCGCATCGGCTCCGGTCAGCCGGGGCGGGAGGACCGGCTCCACAATTCGGACTACCAGCCCGATGAAAGCGCCATCGGGCTTGGCGTGCAGGCCTTGGCGCGCGCGGCGTTCGACATTTTGGCGTAACCCGGCCGCCTGGGTTCGGCCGAACTCTATGCGCACGCGGCCCGGTGCTGTGTCTGCGCCGGCGTCTGCAGCAACGGGGAGAGTTCTTCGTTGCCGTCTGGCCAGGTTCTCGGAAGTGCGGTCTGGCCGAGCACCCAGCCCTCCCAACGCTGGATCCAGGGATCGGCCGGTGCGGTATCCGGTCGGTGACCGGCAAGCACGTTGAGCACGCCGAGCAGGCCGATCAGCGAATCGAACCGATCCTCTCCCGCGGCATCCCGGCCGAAACCATGTTCGATTTCCGCTGCCAACGCGCGTTCGGGGACCGCCTGGAGCCTGTCAAGAGCGGCGAAGAGAGCGCCCGCCACCAAAGCCCGGTCTGCCTGGCGGCGTTTGCTGCCGCGCCTAAGCAAGCCGAGATGGCGCATGCACTCGGCCGGATAAGTCTCGGCGATGGCAATGCCGCGCGGGGCAAGCAAGCTACGGAACGGACCGGCGAAGGGCCAGAGGCGGATCGGCATTCCTTCGGTCAGCGCCGGCACCAGCACAAACTGCCAGGCATGGACGGCGGCCTTGCCGGATTGATTGGCCCCGAGCGTCCAGAACGGCGGCGCGCCGGCCGGCCGCTCGGCGGTGGCGCGATCGCAGGCGCGGCTTAACCCCTCACGACCATGCAAGCCGAGCGCCTTGGCATGCTCCTCACGGCTGACGCCCGCCCTGCTCCGCGCCGGATAAAAGGGGCGCATGGGAGAGATCTCCTCCGGGCGCTCGGCAATGGTGAAGAACTCCGCCTGGTCTTTCAATCTCGCGAGAAAAGCAGGAAAATCCGGCAAGGCGTGGATATGCTTGGCCACATAGGCACGCGGCAGGCCGAGCGGAAAATCGACCCCGAGGGCAACGGGGGCGCCGCCGGCTTGCTCCAAAAGCCGCACGAAGAGGGTCTGCGCCTCTCCGAGCAAGGCCGGCGCAGCCACCTGCCAACGGCCGGCGCATCGCTTCGCGCAGCACAGCCAACGCTTGGCGGGATTGGTACTCCAATCGGCGTGGGCGGCAAGCATGGAAGATGCCGCAAGTCAGGCAAGGATCTCGCTGCGCTTAGCCCGAACCCAACGGGCGTTGCGCGCGTTCCAGCAAGCGCGCGAACAAACCCGGCTTTTTGGTGCGGCTGGGGTGCTCCGCGGCGCCGCTCTGCTCACGCACGGCCGCACGCTTTGCCTTTTCCTTTTGCGCAAGCCATTTTTCCAAACTCATCCCCGCTTTCCGGGCACGGCGCTCCTCATAGGCGCGCTGGCCCTCGCTCATATTTTTCTTTGCATCCGGCACGTGTTGCTCCTTTTCAGGTCCCGCTCCTTCAGGTCCCGCCCAGTTCCCGCCACGCGGCGAAAATCTACGGCAGGCACGTCGTTCTTACCATTCCCTCATCAAATTTTTTACCATTCCCTCATCAAAGTGACGTTTTGCCGCACAGATAACAATCTGAGAGATCCCCCCATGCTCATGCAACTGAATGAAACAGGCCCCAAGCCAGGGGAAACGATTGCCGAGATTGCGCGCGAGATCGGCCGCTTGAGCGTGGATATCGCGGACGTTGCCGGCGATGTCCATACCATGAGCGAACAGATCCGCCAGCGGGTCGAGCAGATCCAGTCGATCGAAGATGCGACATTGAACATCGTCTCCGCCAATCAGCAAATTGCCGAAAAGGCCAAGACAACCCATGAGAGGGCCGAGGCCAGCATCGCCGAGATGCAAAACTTTTCAGCCGACATTCGCGGCGCATTGGGGCTTATCGAGCGGTTGGTGGGCGCGGTGCAAACGATCGGCCAGCAGCTCTCCGGGCTCGAGGGATCCATACAACGGGTGGGAAAAGCGACCGCCGAGATTAGCAGCATCGCCCGCAAGACCAATCTTTTGGCGCTGAACGCCACCATCGAGGCCGCCCGGGCAGGCGATGCCGGCCGGGGCTTTGCCATTGTCGCCGACGAAGTGAAAGCCCTGGCGCGCCAAACCGGCGAAGCGACCCAGCAGATCGGCGGCACGCTGTCTGCCCTGAATGAGGAGCTGCATCGCTTGATGAAGCACACCGAGGAAGGCGTGCAACAAGCGCGGTTGGTTGAGGCCTCCACCTCTGCGATCGGCGGTGCGATCGGCAAGATCGTGGGCACCGTGGAGGGGTTTGGCCACGATGCGGGAGAGATTGTAAGCGCCACCGGGGCGATCGGCTCCCGCTGCGAACGCTTTCAGGCCGCCATTGCCGAGATGAGCAAGGGCATCGACCAATCGAATGCGGCGACGGCTTCTGCGGCGGAGCGGCTCGACCGGGTGCTTGCCGGCGCCGAGACGATCATGCAAATCACCGCAAAATCGGGGTTCGAGACGATCGATACGAAATTCATCGAAGCCGCAATCAGCGTGGCGAAGAAGATCGAAACCCGGTTTCGCGATGCGATCGCGGCGGGGGAGATCACCGTGGAAGACTTGTTTGACAAAGACCTGCAGCCGATTCCAGGAACCAATCCGCAACAATATATGACCCGGTATATTCCGTTCCTGGATCGGGTTTTGCCACCGCTGCAAGATCCGGTTTTGCAGCTGGACGATCGGGTCATGTGGTGTGCGAGCCTGGATCACAACATGATGCTGCCGACGCACAACCCGCAATACAGCAAACCACACGGCCCTGACCCCGTATGGAATGCCGCCAACGGGCGGAATCGGCGCCAATACACGGACCGCACGGCTTTGAATATTAGCAAAAGCACAGCGCCTTTTTTGCTGCAAACTTACCGGCGAGATATGGGTGGAGGGCGTTTTGTGCTAATGAAAGATGCATCCGCCCCGATTTTTGTGGAAGGGCGTCTTTGGGGAGCGTTCCGCGTGTGTTATTCTCCGTAGGGTACGGAGAAAGTGTCACCGAGTGTCGGAACCACGCCTTAAGTCGGAGCTTTGGGTCCAGTATGCGGTGCGGACGGCGGGTGCTGCCGGACGCGCGGTGGCGGTTCTGCGCCGCGGCGATCGCGATGCTGGGGGATTGGTATTTCTTCTCCGCGGGCGCGAGGGGGTTGTGATTCTGACGCAAGCGCGCAATGGCGAGGGCCATTTGGGCTTTGTGCGCGCAAGTGGAAAAACCCCCATATCCGAGCAAGCGGCAGAGGCCTATGTTGCGCGGCAGATTCGCTTCGATCCGGATCTTTGGGTTGTGGAACTGGAAGCCCCTGACGGGGAGTTGCCGTTTCCCGCGCGCATTTTTTAGCCCTCATTTTTTGATCTTCCGTCATGCGCCATGATCGGGGGATGGCTGAAGCCGACACGAAGAGACGGCCGGTGCCGGAAAATGCCCTGCATGTTGCTGTTGTAATGAGGCAACAGGGAATGAAATTGCAACATCATGGGCTCGCGCAACCGGAAGATCGTGCTATCACTTTGGTAGCGCAAAGCTTAATCGGGGTTGGAGTATCCGGCCCGCCGTAAGGCGTCGGAAAGGTGAACGAAGAGGAGAAGAACACATGAGGCTTCGCAAATCGCTTGTGGCAGCAGCCCTGTTGGCCCTGCCAGTGGCGGCGAAAGCACAGCCGATATCCGGACCATATGTCAGTTTGGGCGCGGGCTTGGATTTCCTTCAGCCCGAACGTTTGAAGGATAAGTCCGTTCCTAACGCTTTTGGCAACAATACACTCTCCTTTGACCAACCGGGCTGGGCCGGACAGGCGAGCGTCGGCTACGGATTGGGGCCGATGGGACCGGGCGGGCTCCGGCTTGAGTTAGAAGGGGATTACTTCGGAGCAAGCCTGGCCGGCGGCCATCCCTTTGCCGGCACCGTTCCGGGCGCCAGCGGCTCACAGGCTGATTATGGCTTTATGGCCAACGCCATTTATGATTTCGATCTTGGTTGGTCGTTTTTCCCCTATGTCGGGGTCGGCGTCGGCTGGCAGGGCTTTGACGCCAACGGCATGAAGTTGACCTCCGGGGGCGAGACGCTGAGCATCAGGGGCACGAGTGGAAGCTTCGCCTACCAGGGAATCCTTGGCATTTCCTTCCCGGTGGAGAGTGTTCCGGGGCTTGCGTTTACCGCGGAATATCGCCTGATGGATGCGGTCGGCTCGTTTGGCGCACGTGGCGACCTCTCGCCTCCGACGATACCGCCGACTGCGCAGCAAAAGTTCTCGGTGAACCGGGTGCTTGCCCAGTTTGCGCTGGTTGGCGTTCGGTATGCCTTTAATGCTGCACCGCCGCCACCACCGCCCGCGCCGGCCCCGGCCCCGGCAGCAGTGCCCGCTCCTGCCCCGGCACGCAGCTATCTCGTCTTCTTTGACTGGGATCGTGCCGACCTGACCGATCGGGCGCGCCAGATCATCGCCGAGGCGGCAGAGGCTTCGAAGAAAGTGCAATACACGCGAATCGAGGTGAACGGCTATACCGACCGTTCCGGAACGCCGCAATACAACCTGAAACTCTCGCTACGGCGTGCCCGTGCCGTGGAGGCAGAGCTTGTGCGTGACGGCGTGCCTCAGAACGTGATCGAAATTCATGGTTACGGTGAAGCGAACCCGTTGGTGCCGACCGCCCCAGGCGTGCGCGAGCCGCAAAACCGGCGCGTGGAGATCATCCTCAAGTCATAGAGCGGGCGAATCCGCGGAAACGAAAAGGGGGCGATTTCGCCCCCTTTCTTTTTGCTCCGCGGGCCTCAAGGGCCGAAATTCCCGGTGTGGCGGACCCTGAAAACCCCCACTCAGTTGTTGGCCGCCCGCGTCTTCTTGCCGGTTTTCCTGGGCGAGGCTGTATTGGGGCTGGAACAGACAACCGTCGAGATCGGCTTCACCAAAGGCTGCTGAGAGGCAAAACCGGCAAGCGCGTCAGCGCTCGGTAGCGCCAGCACCTGATCGAACAGCGGCATTTTCTGCCGGCAGAAATCCGTACCCTGTTTCAGGCCATCCTCCGCCTCGGTATTTGCGAGATTGGTGATGTAACTGTCGCGCTCCCGCTCGGCCCTGCGGCCGTACATCCGGCCAAAGAGACCATTGAGCACTCGCTCATGGCGCAAAAGTTCCGGACGGTAGCGGTTGATGAAGGCATTGTACTGATCATGCGCGCTGCAGTTCAGGGCAATCACCATCAATTCGCTTTTCAAGGCAGACACATTGATGGCCGCTTTCTCCGCCGGGCGAAGACAGGGTTCCGCGGCGGAGATTTGGCTCGAGAAGAAGCCGGCAACGACAAGTCCAGCAACAAAGGGACGCATAAGGATCCTCGCAGAACAGGTGGACCAGAACAGCGCGACTCGCCCTTCGGGGCGAATGCGCGATTGGGAGATAAAGAAAACCTGAAGCTTCGGCTCTGGCAACGAAAAACCGTTTTCTGTGTCTTGTCATGGAGTTGGCAGGATTGATCGAAACCGTGCCTCAGCCCTCAGCACAGCCTGCAAGCCATGCCGCAGCGGCGCCATATTTCCATGATGATCTCTCAAAACAGGGTTGATATTGAGGAATCGGCAGCAGGAAAGACCATCGTGATGAAAACGCACCTTCCACGCCGGATGCGGGGCCAGGCTCTTCGGCGTGTTTGGATATTTGTCCTCGCCCTTTCTGGTGGAGCCCCGCTCACGGCCCGCGCCGATTGGCATGGCGGCGGAGGCCACGGCGGTTGGGGCGGCTGGCATGGTGGCTGGCACGGCGAAGGCTGGCGCGGTGGTTGGCACGGGGAAGGCTGGCGCGGCGAGGGCTGGCACGGCGGCTGGGGTTGGCATGGTCCGTGGGGTTGGCACGGACCCTGGGGCTGGGGTTGGGGCTGGCATGCCGGCTTCTGGGGGATCGGACCCGGAATTGGCTTCTTCGTCGGTGTCGGCCCGCTTCCGGTGATTCTGCCCCCGCCGGTGATCTTCGCGCCGGTCGCCTTCGCCTTCCCGCCGGTGATTGTGGCTCCGCCCCCGGTGGTGATTGCGGCTCCGCCGATTATCTATGCGCCTCCGCCCGCTTATGGCGTACCGCAGCCCTATCCTTACGGTTACGGCTATCCGCCTGCCTACGCCCCGCCGCCGGTGGCTTATCCACCGTACGAGGATTAAGCCGCCCTTCGCTGCCACCGAAAGGCCGGGGAGAGATATCGCCGGCCTGAGCGGTGCGGTCGGATGGGACCCAAGATACGATTTAATTCCTAATGGATTTCCCCGGCCCGGCGCAGCGCCTCTTTCAGGGTGGCAACCGTGAACCCCGGTTTGGCGCACATCTCCAGAATGACTTTTTCCCTGCGAGATACGAGGTCGATCGCCTGCGGCAATTTGCGCACCGCCTCGGCCGGAATCACGACAGCGCCGTGAAAATCGGCATGGATGATGTCATCATGCCCGACATGCATGCCGAAAATATTCACCGGCTTGCCGAAATCGACGACATGGACATGCGCGTGGCTCGGCCCGACCCGCCCGCCCAAAATTTGAAAGCCGGGGGCAAGCATATCGAGATCTCGGAACGAGCCGTTGGTGACGCAGCCGAGCACGCCGAGGGCCTTGTGGATGGTGGTGTTCACTTCGCCCCAAAACGCCCCGTAGCCCGGGCGATCGTCGAGATCCTGCAAAACCGCGATGGTGGGAAATTCATTGGCGGCAACGTATTCGTACCAGGCGATGCGATCCACGACTTTGCCGCGCGGCGGCTCTTTGGCCATGATCGTGCCCGTCCGGGCAAGACCGACCATGGGCGGAAGCTTCCGGTCGGCCGCCACCAGCGGTTCCACGGTAAAGCCGACGGCACGCCGCTCCGGGACAATCAGCTCCAGCCCGTTGCAAATGGTCGGCGTATCCCATTGCTTTAAGGCTTCCAAATCTGCGCGGGTAAAAGCTCGTTCCGTCATGATTTGTGCTCCTCTACCGGAATCGGTGGGCTTAAGGGGAACTGCCGCGAGGATTGCGCGGCTTTTCCGCCCCGGCAACACTCTAGGCCAATTGCCCGCCATGACAGCTTTTTTTGCACAAGATCTGGGCAGGGCGTATCGCCGGCGCGGCCTTTTTCGCGCGCGATCGCTCGGAATCGCAGGGTTTGCCAAATCTGTTGCCCGTTGGCACAAGGCATGCAATTTTGCAGCGCGTGCCGACGATCGGCGCAAAAGCGGGTTCCACCCATAGCAAAGAGATTCCGGCGGCAGCCGGGATGCGGAGGCGGATGAAAAAGATCGAGGCAATCATCAAGCCGTTTAAGCTCGATGAAGTCAAAGAAGCTCTCCACGAAGTGGGTCTGCAGGGGCTTACGGTCGTGGAGGCCAAAGGGTTCGGCCGCCAGAAAGGGCATACCGAACTCTACCGGGGCGCCGAGTATGTGGTAGATTTCCTCCCGAAGGTGAAGATTGAGCTGGTCTGCGAGGACAGTGTGGTGGAGCGTGCGGTAGAAGCGATTATCTCCGCCGCCCGCACCGGGCGAATCGGAGACGGCAAGATTTTCATCACCCCTGTGGAAGAGGTCATCCGCATCCGGACCGGCGAGCGGGGAGAAAGCGCCATCTGAGGAAGCGGCCATACGCGGCTTCCGGCCAGAGCAAGCGTTCTCTCTCTCGGCGTGGATACGCTTTATTTTTTTGCCTTTTCCCTGTTCGGATACAGGGAGAAGGGTCAATTCGTGCAAACCAGGCATATGAGTAAGCAGAAAGGACTATAGACGAGCATGGTGAAAAAATCGTCCGGAGCAGCCGGCGTAGAAAAAGTGATGGAGATGATCCGTGATCACTCCGTGGAATATGTCGATTTGCGCTTCACCGATCCGCGCGGCAAATGGCAACATACCGCCCAGCACGTCTCCACGATCGACGAGGAGACGTTCCAGGACGGAATCATGTTTGACGGCTCTTCCATCGCCGGCTGGAAAGCCATCAACGAGAGCGACATGATCCTGATGCCGGATCCAGACACGGCGGTGATGGATCCCTTTGCCGCAAAACCCTCGCTGGTGCTCATTTGCGACATCATCGAACCCTCCACCGGCCAGCCCTACACGCGTGACCCGCGCTCCACAGCGAAAAAAGCGGAAGCTTACCTGAAAGCCACCGGCATCGGAGATACCGCGTTTTTCGGCCCTGAGGCAGAGTTCTTTGTCTTTGACAGCGTGAAATTCGGCGTCGGTCCGAATTACGGGATTTTTCAGTTAGACAGCATGGAAGGCCCGCAAGCCTCGCTGAAAGACTATCCGGAAGGAAATATGGGGCATCGGCCGCAGGTGAAAGGCGGGTATTTCCCCGTGCCGCCCGTGGATAGCGAAAGCGATCTTCGGGCCGAGATGCTCTCGACCATGGGTGAGATGGGTGTCGTCATTGAAAAACACCACCACGAGGTCGCGCAATCGCAGCATGAGCTCGGCATGAAGTTTGGCCCCCTCGTGCGTATGGCCGACAATTTGCAGATTTATAAATATTGTATCCACAACGTCGCGCATAGCTACGGCAAAACCGCCACGTTCATGCCGAAGCCAATTTATGGCGACAATGGTTCCGGGATGCATGTGCACCAGTCAATTTGGAAAGCCGACAAACCTCTGTTTGCCGGCAACAGCTATGCCGATCTTTCCGAGACGGCGCTGTATTACATCGGCGGAATCATTCGGCATGCCAAGGCGATCAACGCTTTCACCAACCCCACCACGAACAGCTATAAGCGGCTGATCCCGGGCTTTGAGGCCCCCGTGCTGCTGGCCTATTCGGCGCGCAACCGCTCTGCGGCGTGCCGCATTCCTTACGCCACAAGCCCCAAAGCCAAACGCGTGGAAGTCCGCTTCCCTGATCCGGCGGCAAACCCGTATCTTGCCTTTGCGGCCATGCTGATGGCAGGGCTTGACGGTATTAAGAACAAGATCCACCCGGGCGACCCCATGGACAAGGATCTTTACGATCTCCCACCGGAAGAGTTGAAGGGAATCCCGACTGTTTGCGGCTCCCTCCGTGAGGCGCTGGAGCAGCTCTCCGCGGATCATGAGTTTCTGCTCGCCGGAGACGTGTTTACCAAGGATCAGATCGAGAGCTATATTGAGCTGAAATGGGCTGAGGTTTATCGGTTTGAACACACGCCGCACCCGGTCGAGTTCGAAATGTACTACTCCGTCTAAGCAAGCTGCCAAATGAGGCCGGGGGAAGGCAAAGGGGCGGTTGTAATCCCCTTTGCCTTCTCGACTGTTGTACAACACCGATTGCCGCCTGCCCTACCTGGGGTTTAAATTTTATTTAAACATGGCGTGATTGAGTTATATTGCCAGGATTAGACTTGGTCACAGCGCGTGCCTCCTGACGCGTCGGCACAAAAGCGAATGCGCGAATGAGCGAGCTTCAGCGGTTGATCGATTTGACGCTTGCCAAGCGGTCATTTCGGCTGCGCTTTCCGCCGCTTTTGGAAGCTCGCTATGAAAAAGATACCAAGGCCACGCGGCAGCGCTCGCTCCAGCTGGCGCTTTTGGCGTCCTTGGTGGTGTATGCGTCCTTTGGAGTCGATCTCTGGTACATCGCTCCGGATATTCGCCATTGGGATCCCTATGTGCGCCTTGGCCTCTGCACCGTCATACTCGCCGGCGCGATGGCGCAATCATTCGAGCTTTCCGCTTGGATCCGGGAAGCCATTCCGTTTGGTGTCGCGATCCTTGTCGGATTACACATTGGGACGCAAGTGCTGGGCTCGCAGAGCCTTGCGCGCATCCATATCCTTTACACGTTTCCGTTGCTGATTGTGTTTGCCAATTTGTTCGGGCAATTGATTTTTCCATTTTCTGTGGCTTTTTCGGCGTTGATCGGCGGATTTTTTTTCTTTGTCGTTTCTTCACTTAAAGAAATACATGGGGCACAGCAGCTCAATGTCTGTCTGGTGATGCTGAGCACAATTGGCGTGACGCTGATCGGCAACTACCGGATGGAGCGACAGAAACGTGAGACTTATCTTTTGAACTTGCAAGAAACATTGCGCCGCGAGGCTCTCTCCAAAATCAATCGTCGGCTCCGTGAGCTCACATTCAGCGATTATCTGACGGATCTCGCGAACCGGCGCAGGCTGGAGCAGGTGTTGGAAGAAGCTTGGCGGGCGCCCAACGGAGATTTTCGGCTGCTTGGCATCCTGATGCTGGATGTGGACCACTTCAAAGCCTTTAATGACCGATATGGTCATCTTTCGGGGGATGCGTGTTTGCAGACCGTGGCAAAAATTCTTCGCGTGCACATGCGCGCCGGCATTGATGTCGTTGCGCGCTACGGTGGTGAAGAATTCGTGGTTGTGATGCCGGGACAAACGCTTGCTTCTGCGATTCGCACCGGCGAACGGATTCGCGAGGCGGTGGAAAACGCGGCGTTGCCGCATGAAGTTTCCCCCTACCGCGTGGTGACGGTGAGTATCGGGGTTGCCTCTGCCAGCATCGCGGAGATTGCAAACCCCGAAACATTAATCGCCCAAGCCGATGCCGCGCTGTATGCGGCCAAGCAAGCCGGGCGAAACCGTGTTTTCCCGCCTTTATCGAGCGTCATGGAGCCAAAGCAAGAGATCACCAACCAATAGGACCTTGCGATTTGGATAAGGGGGACCGAAAGATCAGGCGGGATTTCCGCTTGCCGCCCTTCCCCCCGCTTGCCTCGCGATGCCCCTTGCCTTCCCGCACGGTTTGAAATGCTCTCCGTTTGGGCTAAAGGCGGGGGTGTGTAGGCATGTCGCGCGGCGAAGGCTCGCCGATTTATTGAGTAAAGCGGCCGGTTCAGCAAAGTGGAATGGGAAGCCCCGGCAATTGTTCTTGACGTATCCCCCTTCGGCGAAAGCGACGCGCTGGCGGTCGTCCTGACCGAGGCGCACGGACGCCACCGGGGGTTGGTGCGCGGCGGTGTCGGCCGACGCGGCAGCGCGGTCTGGCAACAAGGAAACGTCATCGCGGCGCGCTGGCTTGCACGCTTGGCCGACCAACTCGGCGCATTTTCCGCAGAACTTGCCCATCCCACCGCGGCGCTGGCGCTCAACGACCCGTTGCGCCTGGCTGTGCTGGTCGCGGCTTGCGCCGTCGCCGCCGGGGCCTTGCCGGAACGCGAGCCGCACCCGCGCGCTTTTCATGCGCTGATGCGGGTGCTTGCGCGGCTGCCTGACACCGAGGCAGCGCTCGCCGAGCTGGTGCGCTGGGAATTGGCGTTGCTGGCCGAGCTCGGGTATGGGCTTGACCTGTCCCGCTGCGCGGTGACCGGGGCCAGGGAAGGCTTGGCGTTCGTCTCGCCCAAATCCGGCCGGGCGGTGACCGCCAAAGGCGCCGAAGGCTGGGAACATCGGTTGCTCCGCCTGCCGCCGTTTTTGTTGAACCCCGAAGCCCCCGCCCAAGCGGCGGATTGGCGCGACGGGCTCAAATTGACCGGGCATTTTCTGGCCCGGGATGCTTTCGGAAGCCACCATCAGCCCCTTCCAGCCGCGCGCATCAGCCTTTACGACCGCATCGCAGCCCTTGCGGCCCAGAGCTCGGTCAACCCTTCCCACTCAGCCAACCCTGCGAGGGAACGATAAATGCCCGACGACTTCGCTGGACATATCGAGGATACGCGCCTTGCTGATGCGCTGCGCGAGCGATACCTCGCCTATGCGCTGTCCACCATTATGTCGCGCTCGTTGCCCGATGTGCGCGACGGGTTGAAACCGGTACATCGGCGGCTGATTTACGCCATGTACCAACTGCGCCTTGATCCTGCCTCGGGGTTCAAGAAATGCGCCCGCGTGGTGGGCGATGTGATCGGTAAATTCCATCCCCACGGTGATGCCGCGGTCTATGAGGCGTTGGTGCGGCTCGCGCAGGATTTTGCCGTGCGTTACCCGCTGGTGGAAGGGCAAGGCAATTTCGGCAATATCGATGGCGATAACCCCGCCGCGATGCGTTATACGGAAGCGCGGCTGACGCAAGTGGCGCAGGCGCTGCTGCGCGGGATTGACGAAGATGCCGTGGATTTTCGCCCGACCTACGACGGCGAGGAACAGGAGCCCGTGGTGCTGCCGGCCGCGTTTCCGAACCTTTTGGCTAACGGCGCATCTGGCATTGCGGTGGGGATGGCAACCTCGATTCCGCCTCATAACGTTGGCGAAATTTGTTCGGCCTGCCTCGCTTTGATTCGGAACCCCAACGCGACGACTGCGGATTTGCTGAAGCTGCTTCCGGGACCGGATTTCCCCACCGGCGGCGTCGTGGTTGAGTCGGCGGAAACAATCCGCACCGCTTATGAAACCGGGCGCGGCGGTTTTCGAATTCGCGCCAAGTGGAATATCGAGCACGGCAAGCACGGCACCTGGCAGATTGTGGTGACCGAACTCCCCTATCAGGTTGCCAAATCGCGCCTGGTGGAACAGATCGCAACGCTTTTGGAAGCACGCAAGCTTCCTTTACTGGCGGATGTCCGTGACGAAAGCACAACGGAAGTTCGCCTGATACTCGAGCCACGGTCGCGCAGCGTGGATCCCAACGCGCTGATGGAAATGCTCTTCCGCGCAACCGCGTTGGAAAGCCGTTTCACTCTGAATATGAACGTCTTGGATGCCAACCGCACGCCACGGGTGATGAACTTGCGCGAAATGCTGGGTGCTTGGCTTGAGCATCGGCATCAGGTTCTGATTCGCCGCTTTCACCATCGGCTGGCGGTCATTGCCAAGCGGCTGGAAATTCTGGAAGGTTTTCTCGCGGTTTTTCTGAATCTCGAGGAAGTGATCCGCATCATTCGCGAGGTTGACGAGCCGCGCCCGGCTCTGATGCACCGGTTTTCACTTTCAGAGGCCCAGGCGGAAGCGGTTTTGAATATGCGCCTGCGTTCTTTGCGCAAGCTTGAAGAGATGGAGATCCGCAAGGAGCACAAGGCGCTCAGCAAAGAAGCGCGGACGATAGAAGCGCTGCTTGCGGATGAAAAGAAGCGTTGGGCAGAGATTGCGCAAGAACTGGAAGCGCTGCAAAAGGCATTTGCCGATCCGCGCCGCACCCAATTCGGCCCGCCGCCGGAGCCGGGCGAGGTCGCGGCCGAGAGTTATATCGAACGCGAACCGCTTACGGCCATTCTGTCTGAAAAAGGCTGGCTCCGCGCTGTGCGGGGCCATTTGGACAGCGGGGCGGAGCTGAAATTCAAAGAAGGCGACCGACTGCGCGCCCTCGTTCTTTGCGAAAGCACGGACCGGCTGTGCCTGATCGGCACGAACGGCCGCAGCTACATGCTGAAAGCCTCCGAGCTGCCGCGCGGCCGCGGCGACGGCCAGCCGGTGCGTTTGTTGGCCGCGCTTTCCAACGCGGATGATGTGGCAAGCTTTTTCGTCTGGCGTGAAGAGCAGCGTTATTTGCTGGTTTCCTCAGCCGGCCGTGGCTTTTTGATCCGGGGCAAAGATCTCGCCTCGGAAAAACGCACCGGAAAACAGGTCTTCCATTTGAAACCCGGGGAAGAAGCCGCCCTCTGCCTGCCTGCGGAAGGCGATCATGTTGCGATCATCGGCACCCATCGCAAGCTGTTGATCTTTCCGCTGGAGGAGGTGCCGGAACTCGCCCGCGGCGCAGGCGTGGCTTTGCAAAAATATCGCGATGCCAGCCTGGCCGATGCAAAAGTCTTTTGGTGGAAAGACGGGCTCAGCTGGAAGATCGGTGGGAAAGAACGCGTGGAGATGGATCTTGCCCCCTGGCGTGGCGCACGTGGCCAAGCGGGCCGCTTGCCCCCGGCGGGCTTTCCCCGCTCCAACCGCTTCGGCTGATCAGATTTCCTTTGCCGCGATCGAGACCAACGGGCCATCCGCCGCCAGGGTCGTGGTCAGCCCCACGCCTTTGGCCTCTTCCTCCGTCAGCAGCCGCCACGTGCCGTCGATCAACACCTCGCAAGGCCGGAAACGTGATTTGTAGGCCATCTTTCGGCTCTCGGCCACCCAGTAGCCCAGATAAACGTATCCGAGGCCGAGCTCTTCCGCCCGCTCGATCAGCCAAAGAACGGCGTAGGTGCCCAAAGAGCGGGAAGCGAGCTCCGGGGCGAAAAAGCTGTAGACGGCGGAAAGCCCGTCATCCAAACGATCGGTGAGGCAGGCGCTGACCAAACGGTCGGAAGGATCGCGGAACTCGACAATAAACGTCTCGATCGGCGTGTCTTCCACCATGGCCCGATAATCGTAAAAGCTCATCGTGGCCATATCGCCATCCGCATGACGTGCCCGCTGATAGCGTTGGAACAAGTGAAACTGCTCGGCCGTGGCGCGCGGTGGCACCTCAAAGCCTTCCAGATCCGAATTCGCGCGCCAAACGCGCCGCTGCGTCCGGTCCGGGCAAAAGGATGAGACGCGGATCCGGATCGGCACGCAGGCCTGGCAGCCCGGGCATACCGGCGCATAGGCGATGTTGTGGCTGCGCCGAAACCCCGCCCGGGAAAGCCGATCATGCAGGCGCTCCGCATCGGAGCCGGTAATTTCGGTCACCACCTTGCGCTCCATGCGCCCGGGCAAATAAGGACAGGGCAAAGGCGCGGTGGTGTAAAAGAATTGCGGACGTTGCGGCGCTTTATAGGTCATGACAGCCAATCCAAGACTATATCTCTTCCAAAATCGCCCGCTGCGGTCAACGTGGATTACGGCAAAAGCGTGAGCACCTCATCGACCCTCTCGGGTTTTGCATCAAGGGTCAGCAAATCCCCGTCACGCCAACGGCGCAAAAGATCGCGCGCGTGGCGCGAAAACAGGTTGCCCGACTGGCCAGGAGCCACGATGAACTTGCTGCGGCCGAGATCGGCGAGATCGTAGACGCCGCGAAACGACGCGCCGTGCACACCTTGGAAGCTCTGCTCCGCAAGCCCTGAGCGGTTGACGGTGGAACCATCTCCGTCATCGGCGATTTCGGCGCGGGCAAGGGAGCGGAGGCCCGGAACGGCGGCCAGCAGGTCATTGGCAAACACCGACGGATGCGCCGTCCCCCATCGCCATGCCTTGGGATCCGGTCCGTAGGTCCGGGCAAGCTCGGTCACGGCTTGGGTGAGCGTCTCGGCAAGCAACGGTGTGCAATCCCCGCCGCACCAACGCGCCCCCTGAGGCGTGAGGACATAGGCGGTGAATTCCATTTCGGGGGAAGCCGGCGTGTACTCCGGCAGGCCGGCCTTGTGCATCACGGCGGCGTGAAAGGCTCTGAGCCACGCATTGAAAATCAGCGGCTGGGGCAAATCGCGCTTCATGCTGCCATCCCAGGTTTTGAGCAATGCCATGGCATCGGACGGCAGACCCGGCGCCGGTTGCACATTCTTCAACTTCGGCAAAAGCTCGGTAGCATAGGTGCTGAGCACGTCCATCTGCATGGCGGCAAAGTCGGCAAGCGTATGGCGCGGCTTTGCCGTCAGCATCGCCCGGATGCGGCGCGCCCGCCAGTCTCCGAACCAATCCCGCCCCAGAAATATGCCGTAGCCAGGAGGGGCCACGCGTTCATTGGCGTTGACCAGGCGACCGCTTGGGGGGTCCACGATGTGCGGCAGTTGCTCGCCGGACGCGTAGCCCACCCAGTCATGCGCGCCATCTGCTCCCGGTACCGGAAAGATCCCGGCCTCGGCGCGCCGGATGGGAACGCGCCCGGTTACGAACAGGCCGATATGGTTACGATCGGCGACCAGCAGGTTCTGCACCGGCGAGCTGATCAACCCGGCGGCACGGCCTGCCTCTGCGACACTTTGGGCGTGATTGAGCGCAAGCAGGCCGGCAGCGGCGGTATCATTCGGGGCGAGATTCGCCATCTCGACCGCCAGCACCAGCTCGTGGCCGTCTTTATCCCGTTCTGGCACAACATCGCTGATCACAGGGCCATGGCGCGTGGCGCGCACGGTCATCACCACATCCGGCTGGCCTTTCACGCGAATGCGCTCTTCGCGCAGGCCGTAAGGCAACGGCCCGTCCGGCCCGAGGTAATGGGTGGCATCCACAGGGGTTTCGATGAAGACATCCTGGACATCGGCCCCGGTGGTGGAGAAGTCCCAAGCGATATGCCCGTTATGGCCCAACACAAGGAAGGGCACGCCCGGCGCGCTGGCGCCGGCCAGAACCCCGTTCGGGGTTTCGATTCGCACCAGATACCAGGGCCCCGGCAGGCTGAAATGCAGGTGCGGATCCCCGGCCAAGAGAGGCGCGCCGGAGACACTTTGGCGTGCATCCACCGCCCATTCATTCGAAGCGCCGAAACCAAGCGCAAACGGCGCCCCAGGACTGGGCAAAGCGGCAAGAATACGCCCCGCCAACGCGGCATAGCGAATATCGAGGCCGCGCGCATCCGGGTGCCCCGCGTCTTCCTGCGGGGGCCAAAGCGCTTCAATGTCTTCGGGAGAAAGCCGGCCGCGAAGGCTAAGCCGCGCAAGCTCGACGCGGTAATCGCTGGAAAGGAGCAGCCCCAGCATTTTCGCCCACAACAGGCTATCGGTCGGTTGCCAGGGCTCCGGGGTTCCGAGCACCAGAAATTCCGGAGCGGCAAAGCGCCCGCGCGCCGCGATCCACGCATTCACGCCGCGGCTGTAGGCTTCCAGCATCGCGCGCACCTCGGCGGGAAGGGCCGCATAATCGGCAAGCGCGGCCTGGCGGAGCCCGAGCGTGCGCATCATTTTGTCGGAAGGCAGCGCCGCCGGCCCCGCGATCTCGGCAAGCCGGCCGGAAACGTAGCGGCGCATCAGCTCCATCTGCGTCATGCGCGCGCGGGCGTGCACGAAGCCGAGAGCGGCGGCGCCGTCAAGCTCCGAGGCGGCACGAATGCGCGCCACGCCGTCCTGGTCGAACGTCACATCCACCGGAGCGGAAAGCCCGGGGATTTTGAGCCGCTGCTCAGCCGGCGGCAGAGTGAGCCAAATCAGGCCGAAGAGCGCCGCCCCGCCGAGCAGCGCCAGCAGCGCCAGCAAGCTGACAAGACCGCGGAGAACACGCAGAAGGGTTCGCATGGCCCTAGCATGGCGCGCCGCCGCCGGCTTGCAAAGATCGCCCGAGGCACCTTCAGCCCACCGGCGGCAGATCGAGCCGAACGATATCCGGCTCTCCGGGCAATGCGGGGAACCGCTTCAGCACCAGCGGATCATGACCGGGAATAATGTGGTCGGGTCCATCGGCGAGCTGCTCGACGATTCGATAGCCTTCCATCATCCGGGTGAGATCCGCGAGCACCGGGAAGGGGCTCCGCTTTCGGATATTTGCCCAGAAATGCGTGGCATCGGCCGCCAGCACCACCCACCCGCGCGCGGTGGGCACGCGCACGACCTGCAACCCGCCCGAATGGCCGCCCACCAGATGCACGGTAATGCCGGGGGCAATTTCCTCGGTGCCGTTGTGAAATTCCATGCGCCCGGCATAGAGGTGCCGCACGGCGGCAATCACGTCGTTGACCTCCATGGGCATGCGCAGGATTTCGTGGCACATGCAACGGCCGGTGCAGTATTGCATCTCGGCGTCCTGGATGTGAAAGCGCGCCTTCGGATACGCATCAAAATTGCCCGCATGATCATAGTGCATGTGGCTGATGATCACATCCTCGACCTGGCGAGCGTCGATCCCGAGCTTGGCCAACACCTCCGTGGGCGGGCGGAGCAGCTCGCGGCCGCGGCGCTTGCCGGCTTCAACTTCAAAGCCGGTGTCCAGCACCAGCGTGCGCCCGCCGCCGCGAATGGCCCAGACATAATAATCGATGGGCATCGGCGCGTCGTGGACATCCGGGAACAGGAAATTCTCCCGCGCGGTGCGTTGCTGGTGCGTGGCGTAGCGCAGGGCATAGATTTCGTAGGTGACGGTATGGGGGGCGGTCGCTGGCATCGGCGCGTTTCCTCCTTGCATGGGCCCGTGGCGAAATTGGCCAACGGAGCTTAGGCTGCACCAGACGGGCGCGAAGGGGAAGAGAGGCAAGCGCAACGCCGAGAGGAGGGTTGCGAGGTGCCACCCTCTCGCAACCGCCGGACCGCTACTCCGCCGCTTGGGCTTGCACCCGCAACTGCCGCGCGGCGGCCACCATGTTGGCGATGGCAGGTTTGACCTCTTCCCAACGGCGGGTTTTCAACCCGCAATCGGGGTTCACCCAAATTTGCCAATCCGCCAGGCGCTGGCGGGCAAGCTGAAGAAGATGCGCCATTTCTTCGGTTTTCGGCACACGCGGGCTATGGATATCCCACACCCCCGGGCCGATCTCGTTCGGGTATTTCATCACGCGGAACGCATCCAGCAATTCCATGCGGCTGCGCGTGGCCTCGATGCTGATGACATCGGCGTCCAACGCGATGATATCGCCGATGATATCGTTGAAATCGGCGTAGCACATGTGCGTGTGGATTTGCGTCTCATCGCGCACGACGCTGGCGGTGAGGCGGAAGCACGCGGTCGCCCAACGCAAATAATCCGGCCGATCGGCGCGGCGGAGCGGCAAGCCCTCACGCAGCGCCGGCTCATCGATTTGAATGATGCGGATGCCGGCCGCTTCCAAATCCGCCACCTCATCGCGCAATGCCAGGGCGATCTGGCGGCAGACGGCCTCCCGCGGCAGATCATCGCGTACGAAAGACCATTGCAGCATGGTCACCGGCCCGGTGAGCATGCCTTTGACGGGCTTGTCCGTAAGCGACTGCGCATATTGCGTCCAGCGCACCGTCATGGGGTGCGGCCGCCAGACATCGCCCCAAATAATGGGCGGGGCCACGCAGCGGCTGCCGTAGGACTGCACCCAGCCGTGCTTGGTGAAAGCGTAGCCTTCAAGCTGCTCGCCGAAATACTTCACCATATCATTGCGTTCGAACTCGCCGTGCACCAACACGTCGAGCCCCGCTTCCTCCTGCCAGCGAATGGCATCGCGTGTCCAAGCGGCAATGGCGGCCTCATATTCGGCATCACTGAGTTTGCCGCGTGCATGCGCGGCCCGAGCGGCACGAACTTCCGCGGTTTGCGGGAAAGAGCCGATGGTGGTGGTGGGGAACGGCGGCAATTTCAGCCGGGCTTGCTGCTTGGCCCGCCGCTGTGCAAAGGGGCTCGCCCGCCGCTCCATCTCCGGTGTGACGGTGGCAAGCCGCGCCGCAACCGCGGGGTTGTGCACGCGGGCGGAGCTCTTGCGATCCGCGATGGCTTTGTCGGATTCGGCGAGCGCCGCGGCGATGCTTTCCGCGCCTTCGTCCAGCCCGCGGGCCAGCAGAGCGATCTCTTCCAGTTTTTGCGTCGCGAAGGCCAGCCACCCCTTCAGCTCGGGGGGCAGTTCGGTCTCTTGCGCCAAATCCACCGGCACGTGCAGCAGGCTGCAGGAGGGCGCCACCATCAGCCGGTCCTTGCCGCGCCGGGCGGCAACCTGCTCCAGCACGCCAAGCGCGCGGCGCAGATCGGTGCGCCAGATATTGCGGCCATCCACGACGCCGAGCGAAAGCCACAAGGCCGGAGGGGCGGCCTCCAGCACGTCCTGCAGCGCGGCGGAGCCGCGGACGAGATCGAGATGCAGCCCGGCCACCGGCAAGGAGAGCGCCGTGGCAAGATTGTCCCCCAGCGGGCCGAAATAGCTGGCCAGCAGAATATCAATCCCCCGGCCCGGCGCGAGCAGGCCGTAAGCGCGGCGGAAGGCTTCCTGCGCTTTGGCGGAAAGATCGAGCGCCAGGACCGGCTCGTCGATCTGCACCCAGGCGACACCCTCTCCAGCCAAGCCGCTCAGGATCTCGGCATAGACCGGCAGCACGCGGTCGAGAAGGTCAAGCGGGTCCGACCCGTCCTCGGTTTTCGAGAGCATGAGGAAGCTCACCGGCCCCAGCACCACCGGGCGCGTGCGCCGGCCTTGGGCGAACGCTTCCCGAAAGGCCGCAAGCGGCCGATTTTCGGTCAGCACGAAGCGCTGATCGCGGCGCAACCGCGGAACCAGATAATGATAATTCGTGTCGAACCACTTGGTCATCTCAAGCGCCGGCAGCTCTTTCGTGCCGCGGGCAAGCGCGAAGTAGGTAGACAGCGAGACCGGGCCGCCTGTCCAACCATAGCCTTCGGGAACGGCGCCGAGCATCGTCGCAGTGTCGAGGACGTGGTCGTAGAACGAGAAATCGTTGGAGGGGACGTGCTGGATCCCGTGGCTCTGCTGCAGATCCCAATGCCTCGCGCGGAGCTCCGCCGCGGTGGCGTGGAGCGCGGCAGCATCCGTTTCGCCGGCCCAGTATGCCTCGACCGCGGTTTTCAGCTCCCGCCTGCGGCCAATACGGGGGAAGCCTAGGTTGGCTGCGATAGTCATGCGAAACTCCTTTCGGCGGAACCCAGCCCGGTAGCTGAATTATAGACTTAAGGATATCTTTATATCTTTAGTTGCGACAATGCAAGCACGGTCTTTTGCGCCACAAAAATTTCGCGTCACGCCTCGCGCAGGCAACCTCCATCGGGCATGATTTCATGCATGCATCGCGATGCGGCTTCTGGTGCCCCGAACAAGCAAAGAGAGATTCGCGCCGCCCGCGGGCGGCGTGCGGGCCGACGCGGCATCGCAGCAGAAGCAGCTGCAGCGGCGGCGTTGGAAAGGGACGGCTGGCGCATTTTGGCGCGCCGGCTGCGCACCGCTGCGGGCGAGATTGATATTGTCGCCGAAAAAGCAGGGCTTTTGGCCATCGTGGAGGTGAAGGCACGCCCGCTGCTTGCCGACGCAGCCCAGGCGCTTTCGCCAAAGCAGCAGCGCCGCCTTCTCGCCGCGGCGGAAACCTTACTTGCCGAACACCCGGATTGGGGCCCGGAGGGGATTCGCTTCGATGTGATGGTGGTGGACCAGGCCGGGCATGTGCGTCGTATCACAGACGCATTCCGCATCGAGGGCGAGCGATAAGGTGATGATTTACGGCCAACGGCCGTATTGATGGGCGATTTGGGTTGCCGTCATCGGCGGTGTATCGGCCAGCGAGGGCGGCGGGTTGATTAGCACCTCCCGGCTGACCCAGCAATCCGGAACGCCGAGCGAGCGTGTACAATAGGGCGGTTCCCCCGGAAGCGGCTCAATCGGCCGGCAATAGGGCTGGTTCTGCTCGAGGTGGACGATCGAGCAGTCTCGACCGGAGACCAGTGACCAGACCAAATCAAGAACGTCGCGTTGGAAAACCGCGATGGAGGCCGTATCGACCACCGCGGCCACTACGAACGGTTTTGGCGGCACCGTGGCATGGCAGCCGGCAAACAACAGGCTTGGCAGAAGAACCTTCCAAGGGCGCATCGGATCTGTTCTTGCCAGAAGGCCGTGAATATTTCCTTGCCGTTGGCGAGGCCGTTTGCGAGCAGAGCCGGGGCCGTATATGGTCCTGCCGCATTCCCATTTTTGACGAGGTCCCCGTGGCCGATATTTTTGACGAAGTCGATGAAGAACTCCGCGCCGAGCGGTTGCATAGGCTCTTTGTGCGTTATGGCGCCTGGCTTGCCGCAGCGGCGCTGGCGGCGATTGCGGCCACGGGAGGCTACGAGGCATGGCGCTATTGGCGCATCCGGGCCGATCGTGCCACGGCCGTGATCTATCTGACCGCCATGCAGCAAGCCGCCCAGTCCCGGCAAGGCGAAAAAGCGGCCAATGCCGCCGATACGGACGCGGCGATTGCCGGTTTTGCCAAGGCGGCTCAGCAAGGCTCTCGCAGCTATCGCGTGCTTGCGCGCCTGCAGGAAGCCGCGCTGCTGGCGGATCGGGGCAAACTGTCCGAGGCGCTCACCGTTTGGGACCAGGTGGCGGCGGATAGTTCCGCCGATACCGCCTTGCGGGATCTGGCAAGCCTGCTTTGGGTGCAGCATCAGCTCGATTCCGGCGATCCCGCGGTACTCAAGGCTCGGCTTGCCCCGCTTGCCTCTCCGCTCAACACTTGGCATAGCCTCGCGCAGGAAGCGGAAGCGCTGTTGCTGCTGCGCCAAGGGCAAAAACAAGAGGCGAAAAAGTTGCTGCAAACTTTGGTAGAAGACCCGACCGTTCCCGCCGGGGTACGGAACCGCGCCAGCGCAGTGCTCGGGTGGCTTAGCGAGTAATGCGCCGAAATCCTGGTCTGAGCGATGCGCCAGAGCGCTTGCTGGGGCGGCGCATGAGCCTGCTGTTGGCCGCCGGCATGCTCTCCGGCTGCAGTTACCTCAGCAACTTCTTTTCTGCCGAAAAAAAGCCGATCGCCGGCAAGCGCGAAGAGGCTTTGGTGGTGCGACACGGGCTGGAGCCGCCCAAAGGCACACGCCCACGCGTGGTGTTGCCGCCGCCGGTGTTGAACGCGGCTTGGCCTGAAGCCGGCGGCAACCCGGCGCATCTGATGGGCCATTTGCAGCTTGCCGCCGTGCCGAAGCCGGCCTTTCTGGTGAAAATCGGCGAAGGGGGCGGGTATCGGAAGAAAATTGTCACGCAACCGGTCGTGTTTGAAAACCGTATCTACACCATGGACAGTGAGGCGCTGGTTCGTGCGTTCAACGCAAGCACGGGGGCGCAGTTCTGGTCGTTCGACACCCGCCGAAAAGATGACCTCAGCGCCAATGTGGGCGGCGGCCTCTGCACCTTCGAAGGGGTGCTTTACGCCACCACGGGACGGGGAGACCTGGTGGCGCTGGAGGCGGCTTCCGGCAAGTTGCTTTGGCGCAAGAACCTGGAGCTCCCGATCCGTGCCAGCCCCACCGTTGCGGACGGAAGGCTGTTTGTTATCACCATCGATCAAAAGCTCTATGCGCTGGCCGCCGTCAACGGCAGGGAGCTCTGGAACCATCAGGCAGCGCCGGCGCTTACGTCCGTTCTCTCCGCACCCGGGCCGGCGTATGCGGCGGGATTTCTGTTTGCCGGCTTCGGCTCGGGCGATATTCTGGCGTTCAACGCCATGACCGGCGATATCATCTGGAGCGATTCGATCCCCGCGCTCGGCGGACGGGAGAACGAAGTGGCGATCTCCGCGATCAGCGGCATGCCCGTGACGGACGGCGAACGGGTGATTGTCATCGGACAGGGGGGATTGCTGATCGCAGACGACCTGCACACCGGCCGGCGCATTTGGGAAAAGGAAGTGGGCGGAGGGCAAACGCCCTGGGTTGCCGGGGAATGGGTGTTCTTTGTCACGTTGGACCAACGGGCCGCTGCCGTGAATGCCCAAACCGCGGAGGTGGCCTGGGTCACCCAATTGCCGCAGTACGCCGACACCAAAAAGCGGAAAAACCCGATCACTTGGTACGGGCCCGTCCTGGCAGGCGATCGCTTGGTCTTTGCCGGCACGAATGGCCAAGCCCTCTCGGTAAGCCCTTATAGCGGGGAGATTCTCGGTGACGAGAAATTGCCGGCACCGGCTGCCGTTGCCCCGATTGTCGCGAACCAGATGCTGTATTTCGTGCTGGATGACGGCAGGCTCTTGGCGCTTCAGTAAAAGGCGCCTAAAGCGCCCCCCATGCTGCCCAAAATCGTGATCGTCGGTCGGCCGAACGTGGGCAAATCCACCCTGTTCAATCGCCTCGCCAACCGCAGGCTGGCGCTGGTGGCCGATACGCCCGGCCTGACCCGCGACGCCAAAGAAGCTTTGGTGGAACTCTCCGGGCTTCGTTTCGTGCTGGTGGATACGGGGGGTTTGGAACCGGGCGCGCCCGCCTCACTTGCCGCACGCGTGCGCAAAGCGGCGGAAGCGGCTGCGCGCGAGGCCGACCTTGTGCTCTTCGTGCTCGATGCCCGCACCGGGATTCTGCCCGCCGACATCGAAATTGCCGATTGGCTCCGAGAACTGAGCACGCCGGTGCTGGTGGTGGCGAACAAGGCCGAAGGGCAAGATGGGCAGCAAGCCGCTCTGGAAGCGTTCGAGCTTGGCTTGGGCGAGCCCGTGGCCATCTCGGCTGCGCACGGGGAAGGAATCGATGCACTTCGGGAAGCGATTGCGGCGCACTTGCCGGAAGCTTCCGCCCCATTCCCGGAAAAGCCCGAGGCGGAACGGCCTTTGCGCCTGGCGATCGTCGGCCGCCCCAATGTGGGCAAATCCACTTTGTTCAATCGGCTGGCGGGCCAGGAGCGGGCCATTACCGGCCCGGAGCCGGGGCTCACGCGCGATACGATTGCCGTGCGCATCCCCGACGACGCGGGCGGGCAGATCGAATTGATCGATACCGCAGGCCTTCGCCGCCGCACCCGCATTGCCGAAGAAGCCGAAAGCCTTGCGGTCTCCGCCGCCATTGAAGCGTTGAAGCGGGCCGAGGTGGTTCTGCTGGTGGTGGATGCAACGCGCGGCTTGGAGGACCAGGATCTTCGGATTGCCCGGTTGATTGCACGTGAAGGACGCGCCGCCGTGGTGGTGCTGAACAAATGCGATGCCGTTGCCGACCGCAAGGCGGTTCAAGACGCGCTTGCCGAACGGCTTGGTGCAAGCCTCTCCCAGCTGAAGGGAATCGGGGTCGTGAGCCTCTCCGCTCTCAGCGGTGCGGGGGTGGCAAAGCTTTTGCCGGCGGTGCGAAGCGCCTATGCCGCGTGGAACCGGCGGATCGCGACCGCCGAGCTCAACCGCTGGCTGGAGGCGGCCCTGGCCCGGCATCCTCCGCCGTTGGTGCAAGGCAAAAGGTTGAAGCTGCGTTACATCACCCAGCCGAAGGCGCGCCCGCCGACTTTCGTGCTGTTCGGCACGCGTGCCGAGAGATTGTCGAAAGACTACCAACGGTATCTGGTGAATAGTCTGCGCGAGACGTTTATGCTTCGGGGCACGCCGATCAGGCTTGAGCTTCGCAGCCCGCGCAACCCCTTTGCAGAGAGCGAGGAAACGCGATAGCGGCGAGAGGCTTGCGAGATCGGAAAACTGCCCGTCGGGCATTTACATGAAGGCGGCTTCCGCGGAGATTAGTGCGCAAGATTGCGGGAGGGCTCAGCAAAAGATGAAAGCAATCATCGATCAGATTCTGAAAAAATTCATCACCACCGGGCAGCTGGAGGTCCGCTGGCCCGACGGCACGCTTTCCACGTATCGGGGCAAAGAGGGCCCTTCAGCGCGCTTTGCCTTGCGCGATGCTGCGACCCTGCGGCGGCTTTTGCTCAGCCCCTCCCTCGCCTTGGGAGAAGCCTATATGGACGGCGGCCTGGTGCCGGAAGATTGCAGCATTTACGACGTTCTCGACGTGCTGACGCTGAATGCCGCGCAGAACGAGACGGCGCACCCGGCACTTCGCCTTCGCGCCTTCATGGGAAGGCTATTCAGAAGGATTGCGCAATTCAACTCGGCGTCCCGCGCCAGGCGCAACGTGGCGCATCATTATGATTTGAACGGCCGGCTTTACAGCCTCTTTCTCGATCGCGACCGGCAATATTCCTGTGCCTATTTTCCGACCGGGAACGAAACTTTAGAAGAGGCCCAGGCCGCCAAGAAACTCCATATTGCTGCCAAGCTCAAGCTCGATCGGCCGGATCTTTCGGTGCTTGATATCGGCTCCGGCTGGGGCGGGCTGGCGCTGACGCTGGCGCGCGATTTCGGCGCGCGCGTGTTGGGCATTACGCTCTCTTCCGAACAGCTTGCCGAATCGCGCGCCCGGGCGGAAGCTGAAGGGCTTGCCGATCGCGTCCGCTTTGAACTGATGGACTACCGCGCGGTGAATGAGCGATTCGACCGCATTGTCTCGGTCGGCATGTTCGAGCATGTGGGCGTGGGTTTCTACCGCACGTTTTTCGCCACGATCAAGCGCTGCCTGGCTCCGAATGGGGTCGCGCTGTTGCATACCATCGGCCGCAGCGACGGCCCCGCAAGCACCGATCGATGGTTGCAGAAATACATCTTTCCGGGCGGTTATTCCCCCGCGCTTTCCGAAGTGATGCCGGCGATTGAAAAGACCGGCCTGATTGTGACGGACGTGGAAGTGTTGCGCTTGCATTATGCGCAGACGCTTCGGCAATGGCGGCGCCGTTTCGCCGCCAATCGCGATGCCATCGCCGCCCTTTACGATGAACGCTTCTGTCGCATGTTCGAATTTTATCTTGCCGGCGCGGAGCTTGCCTTTCGCCATGGCGGGCATGTGAATTTCCAGATCCAGATGGTGCGGGACCAAACCGTGCTGCCGCTGACGCGAGATTACATGTTCGAGGCCGAACGGGCCGGCGCCGGCCGGCTTGCCCAAACCGCCCCCGCGCATGCGGCGCAAGGCATGGCGAGCTCCTGAACCGGGGTGAAGGTCGCGGAAAGACGCGCGCCGGCAGGGTTCCTGCGTCAGATTTCGAAGGCAAGCCGCAGCCCGGGTTCCGGCCAGTCCATGGCCACCAGCTTACCCGTGCCGGAGAGCGTGATAAAGGCGGTGCGAAGATCCGGCCCGCCGAAACAGATATTTGTTGTGTAAATATCCGGCATCGGCACTTCGCGCACGATGCGCCCGTCCGGGGCGATCACCGTGATTTGGCCGGTGACCAGAGTGGCCACGCAGATGTTGCCGCCGGCTTCCACGGCGAGGCTGTCGAATCGGCGATAGCCGCTCATCCCGCAGACCAGCCGCCCGCCATGGGGAGAGGGAAACGGGCGTTTCCGCGCCACCCCCGGCGCCTCCAGATCGAAGGCCCAAAGCCGGGCGGTTTCACTCTCCGCCACGTAAAGCACCGAATCGTCCGGAGAGAGCCCGATCCCGTTCGGGGTGAGCACCGGATAGGCGACCGCGGTGATGAACGAGCCGTCGGGCTTGGCATAATAGACCCCGCCCCAGTCGCGATCGCGCTCGCGGACTTTGCCGAGATCCGTGAAGTAGAAGCCGCCCTGATGGTCAAAGACGATGTCATTGGGGCCGCGCAAGGGATAGCCGTTGCACGAATCATAAAGCACGCGGACCGCGCCGGTGGCGGGATCCACGCGCTCGATTCGGCCGCCCGAATAATCGGGGGGCTGGCGCGTCGGTCGCAGAAGGCCGGGCTCCTCATGCCAAGCGAAACCGCCGTTGTTGCACACATAGAAGGCGCCGTCCGGCCCTACCGCAAGCCCGTTCGGACCGCCGCCGGGCCGGGCAATGACCTCGATGGTTCCATCGGGGCGCACGCGGCTGACGGTGCCGCGCTCGATTTCCACCAGCGCGACGGAACCGTCTTTCAGCGCCACCGGACCTTCGGGAAAGCGCAACCCCGTTGTGATCACACGTAGCTCGGTCATGAAGCTCTTCCTCCCTTCTTCGCCAAATCCACCGGCATTGACGAAAGGCAGCCTATCCGATTTCTTGTGCAAGGAAAGGGCATGGCCTCAGTGTGCCCGTAGGGAGAGAAATGTGCCATGATGATGCGTCGCACCGTGCTGAAAGGCGGGTTGGCCGCCGCCGCGGGATTGGCTCCCGCCCTGCTCCGCGCCGAAGAGAGCCCATACGTGCTCGGCACCCTGTTCCCCATGGCCGGCCCGAATGCCGAATACGGCACTATCTTCACCGAAGGCGCACAGTTTGCGCTCAAACATATCGCCGAGGACAAAATCCTGCGCCGACCCATCGTGCTGCGCGCCGAAGACAGCGCAGGCACCCCGCAAGGCGGCGCCGTGGGTATGACCAAGCTCGTGAATGTCGATCATGCGATTTACGTGCTGATCGGCTTTACCGGGGTTTCCAAGGCAGCTGCGCCGATCGCGGCGCGCGCCAAAGTGATTACGGTGAACGGCGGCGGCGTAGGGCCGGACCTTGCCGGGCTTTCGCCTTATTACTGGAACGTGATCCCCCTCGCCTCGGCCGAAGTCGAGCGGATCGTTCCCTATTTGGTAAGCAAAGGGTTCAAGCGCTTGGCCATGATGTATATGAACGACCCGTTCGGCATCGGCGTGTTCAAAGCGATGCAAGCGGCGCTGCCGAAAGCGGGCGGGGAGCTGGTGGGCGCTTTTACCATCCTCCCCACCGATCAGCAGTTTGCCGGAGTTGCCGCAAAAATTCGCGACACCAAGCCCGATGCGGTCTATTTCGCAAGTTATGGCGCACAACAGGCGCAAATTATCAAACAATTGCGCGACAACGGGATCGACCGACCATTGGCGACCTATTCCGGGGCTTCGATTCCGTCCGTGCTCAATTTGCCGCAAAGCGAAGGGCTTTTGTTTACCGCGCAGACGGCGGCATGGTCTTCGCCGGATCCGGTCACCCAGCGCTTTCTTGCGGATTGGCGCAAGACGCACCAAAGCCAACCCTCCACATACCATCAAAATTATTACAATGCCGTGCGGCTGTTTGCCTTGCTGGCGCAACGTCTCGAGCAAGCCGGCACGCCCATCAACGGCGATACGCTGCGGGCGGAACTGTTGCGCGTGCGCCGCTTTGCATTGGTTGGCGGCGAGGGCACATTCGATGATCTTTGCGACCTCTCGATGCCGATCGACATCAACACCGTGCATGCCGGCCATATCGTGAAGCTCGCTTAAGTCTCGGCCGGCACCATTGATGCTTGTTCTGCAACTGCTTGCCTCCGGTCTTCAGACGGGTGCGCTTTATGCGCTGACTGCGGCGGGGTTTGCCCTGATTTTCGGCGCGACGCGGATTTTCCATTTCGCCCATGGCGCGACTTACGCTTTGGCCGGCTATGCGTTTGTGCTTGCCGACCATGCCGGCCTGCCCTGGCCGGTTGGCTGCCTGATTGCGCTTGCGGTTGCGGTTGCCTTCGGCCTGTTGACCGATGTCGCGATGTATCGGCCGATCCAGCGCCACAGCGCGTCATTTTTTACGGTTTTTGTGGCCGCCTTCGGGGTTGTGATTTTCATCCAGAGCGCCCTGGAAATGACCTTTGGCCGCAGCTTCATTGCCGTGAGCTCGGCACTGACCCATGCCAGCCAGGTCCTGCCGGGGTTATACCTCGCGCAAGTTTTTTGGGTTGCCATCGCGGTCACGGGGCTTGTGTTCGGTGCGCTCGGGTGGTTTTTAAGCCGTTCAAACTCCGGCATTGCGCTTCGGGCTCTGGCGGAAAATGCCGAATTGTTGCGGGCCTACGGGCTTTCCGCTCGGCGCTTTTCAGCGCTTGCTTTTGCTTTGGGTTCCGCGCTTGTCGTGCCGGGGGCGGTGCTGGGGGCGGCAACTACCGGCTTGAGTCCCGTCGTCGCCTCGCATGTGATGCTGGTGAGTTTGGCTGCGTCCGTCGTCGGCGGGATCGGCAGCCTGCGCGGTGCCGCGTTCGGGGGCTTTCTCTTGGGCATTGCCGAAAATCTCGTGGTTGCGGTTCTGGACACGCAATGGAGCGAGGCTGCGGGCTTCGTGGTCTTGTTCGCGTTCATTCTGCTCCGTCCGAACGGTTTGTTCGGGGCCGCCCTGGCGCGATGAGTGCTTACCTTCTCAATCTGGCCGAGCTTGGCATCATTTTCGGCCTGCTCTCTCTCAGCCTGAACGTGTTGATCGGGTACGGCGGCATATTCTCGGTTGCGCATGCGGTCTTTTTCGGCGTGGGCGCCTATGCCGGCGCGCAGATCGCGCTGCATATCGCCCCCGATGTGTTGCTTGCCGCGCTGGGGGGCGGACTCGCCGCAGGGGTTCTGTCTTTCGCGCTGGCATTGCCGGCTTTGCGCGTGCGCGGTGAGTATTTCGTGGTGGCAAGCCTCGGCTTGCAAATGGTGGCGACCACGATCTTTACGGAAGCGCAAGGAGTTACCGGCGGCTACGGCGGACTTGTCGGGATTCCCCCGCCCTCGCTTTTTGGCCTTGATATCTCTTCGCCCTGGCTTTTCGTGAGCGTTTGCGTTGCCATTCTGCTTGCGGTCATGGCCGCCGTGCATGCGTTGATGCAAGGAAGCTTCGGCCGCTCGTTGATGGCGGTGCGCGATTCCGAAAGCGCGGCGCAGGCATTCGGAAAAATCGTGCCGATTTTGAAAACGCTGGCGGTGGTTCTGGGCTGCATCATCGCGGGAGCGGCCGGGGGATTGTTTGCCTTGCAAATGTCCTTTGTGAACGTGGAGAGTTTCACGCTGGATCAGTCCGTGTTGATTATGGCGATGGTGATTATCGGCGGGGTTGGCACCTTGTTCGGCCCCTTGCTCGGAACCGCGCTGCTGCTTTTGCTTCCGGCCGCGCTGTCGTTTCTTCCCGGCATTCCGCCGACGGAGCTCGGCGCGGTGCAGCAAGCCATATACGGCCTTGCGATGACACTGTTGATGATTTTCCGCCCCGGCGGCATTGCCGGCCGTGCCGAAGGCCGCCGATGACGCAGCCCATGAGCCCGATCCTCTCGGTTCGTGGCCTGGCCAAGCATTTCGGCGGCGTTGCCGCGGTGCAAGGGGTGGATCTCGATTTGCCCGCCGGCCTTATTACCGCGCTGGTCGGCCCGAACGGCGCCGGCAAGACCACGCTTTTCAACCTCATCACCGGCGCGGTGGCAGCGGATGCAGGTCGCGTGACGCTTGCCGGCAAAGAGCTCGCTCGGCGCACGCCGGCGCGCATGGCAAGGCTCGGGGTCGCTCGCAGCTTTCAGGATTTGCGTCTGTTCCAGAGCATGAGCGTGCATGCCAACGTGCTGACGGCGACCGAGCCGCACGCATGGTTTTGGCAGCCCGGTGGACGCAGGGCACGGATGCAACGCCTGCAGGCAACCGAGCTGGCGCTTGCCGAGACCGGGCTTTCGCCGCTTGCCGATGCGCTCGCCGCCGAGCTTGCGTATGCCGAGCGGAAGTTTCTCTCGCTCGCCCGCATCCTTGCCACCGGCGCGCGGATCTGGCTGTTGGACGAACCGGCATCGGGGCTGGATCCTGCCTCCCGCTCGCGGTTTTCCGCGCTTTTGCGCAAGCACGCCGCGCACGGCGTTGCCATTTGCCTGGTGGAGCACAACCTCGATATCGTCGCCGAGCTTGCGGATAGAATTGTATTTCTTGATCAGGGCCGCAAATTGGCCGAAGGCGAGCCTGGGGCCATTTTGCGCGACCCCGCGCTGGCCGCGATTTACTTTGGTGAGCAGCGGGCATGACCGAGGTGCTGGCCTGCGAAGGGCTGAAAGCCGGCTACGGCGGCAGGGAGGTGCTGAGCGGGGTGAGCATGCGGCTGGCCGCGGGCGAGGTGCTTTGCTTGGTCGGCCACAACGGGGCGGGAAAATCCACTTTGCTCAAGGTGCTCTTCGGCCTGCATCCCCTGAGTGCCGGCAGCATCCGGCTGGATGGTGCAGCGGTGCGCCCGGAACCGGAGAAAATGGCGAAGGCCGGGATCACTTATCTTCCCGAAGGGCGCGGCGTTTTCCCCACGCTCAGCGTGCGGGAGAATTTCGCGTTGGGGCTGTTTTCCTTGGGCCTGAAAGGCGCGGAAGCCGAGGAGCGTGTTGCGGAAGTGCTGTCTCTGCTGCCGCAGCTTCGCCCGCTCTGGCAGCGGCGGGCGGCGACACTTTCCGGCGGACAGCAGCAAATGGTCTCCATCGGGCGGGCGCTGCTGTCCCGTCCGCGGATCTTGCTGATGGATGAACCCTCGATCGGCCTTGCGCCCAAGCTGTTTCAGGATTTGTTGGCGCCGGTGCGTGCGCTGCAGCGCCAACGTGGCATGGCCATTCTGCTGGTGGAGCAAAATATCGCGGAAGCCTTTGCCATGGCGGACCGCAGCATGGTGATGCGTTCCGGGCAGATTATTTTTGAAGGGCCGCCTTCCGCGCTTTCGGACAAAACCAGGTTGATGGAGCTTTTTTGAGGTCCGCTCTCTTGCCGCATTGCGGTGAGCGCTTATACTTCTATCGGCTTCAGGATGCGGCGGATCGTGCTTTCCGCCCAAGCCGTTTTGTGTTTTTGTCGCAACATCAGCGGAAGGAAGAACGCGATGCCAACCTTGAAAGGCAGCAAGACGGAAGCAAATCTGAAATACGCCTTCGCTGGAGAATCGCAGGCGAACCGACGTTACCTCTATTTTGCCCAGAAGGCGGATGTCGAGGGGTATAACGATGTCTCCGCCGTGTTCCGCTCCACCGCGGAAGGTGAAACGGGGCATGCTTATGGCCATCTCGAGTTTCTGGAAAAGGTTGGAGATCCGGTAACGAACCTGCCGATCGGCTCAACTGCCGATAATCTGCGTTCGGCGGTGGCCGGGGAAACCCACGAATACACCGACATGTATCCGGGCATGGCCCGCACCGCACGCGAAGAGGGCTTTGACGAGATTGCGGACTGGTTCGAAACACTCGCCAAGGCCGAGCGTTCGCATGCCGGTCGTTTCCAGCGCGCTCTTGATGAGCTGAAATAACACGTTTCTTATGTCTTCGCGGAGAGAGAAAGTTTTAGGGCTTTCTCTCTCGCCTCTCTTGACGTTTCGAGGACAACATGCGGGAAGGCAGCCTGGAAGCGCCGACACGTTATCCGTTGGCATGGCGGGATGAAGAGTTTTACGATCCCGAAAAGCTCGATGCGGAAATGCGGCGCCAGTTCGATGTGTGCCATACGTGTCGGCGCTGTTTCAATTTGTGCGATTCCTTCCCGACATTGTTTGATTTGATCGACCAATCGCCAACCGGTGAATTGGATAAGGTTGACAGCAAGGATTTTGCCAAAGTCGCGGATGCGTGCACGCTTTGCGATATGTGCTTTATGACCAAGTGCCCTTATGTTCCGCCGCATCCGTTCAATATCGATTTTCCGCACTTGATCCTGCGCTATCGCGCGGCACAAGCCAAACAGGGCAAGGTGTCGTTGCCCGATCGCGAACTTGCCAAGACGGATCGCAACGGAAAAATGGCAAGCGCGGTAGCGCCGCTTGCGAATTGGGCCACCGATCCCGGCAACAAACGCATGCGGGCGGTGTTAGAAAAAATTGCCCATCTTGATCCGGAGGCAAAGCTGCCCTCCTATGCCGGCCGCACCTTGCTGGCGCAGGCAAAGGCAAAACCGGAGCTGAACCGAGATGCTCCGGCATTCGGGCGCAAAGCCGTTTTGTATGCCACCTGCTATGGCAACTACAACATGCCGCAAGTGGGGCTTGCCACCCGGGCTGTTCTTGCTCGTAACGGAGTGGATACGGAAGTGGTCTATCCGCTCTGTTGTGGCATGCCGCTTTTGGAACTGGGAGAGATTGCCGAAGTGGCCAAGCACGCGGAACGCGCGGCCGCGGAACTTTCCCGCTGGATCGATCAAGGTTACGATGTGATTGCTTTGGTGCCTTCCTGTGCGCTGATGCTGAAGTTTGAATGGCCGCTGATCCTGCCGGAGAATGCGGCGGTCAAAAAATTGGCCAATGCAACGTTCGACATCAGCGAATATATCGTGGGCATTGCGCGCAAGGAAGGACTGGCATCGGGCCTTTCCCCCATCAAGGGGGGCGTTGTTCTGCACATGGCCTGCCATGCGCGAGCCCAAAATATCGGGCAAAAAGCAGCGGAAATGTTAAGGCTGGTGCCGGACGCCGACGTTACGGTTATTGAACGCTGCTCGGGCCATGGCGGCGCTTGGGGTTTTAAAAGCGGGCATTTTGAAGTCGCACTGAAAGTCGGGCGGCCGGTCGCCCGGCAAGTGCGCGAGGCGGGCAAGACGTATCTTGCCTCGGAATGCCCGCTTGCCGGGGTGCATATTCTCCAGGGCGTGGAAAAACTTGACGGTTCCGCGCCCAAACCCGAATTGCTGACGCATCCCATCCAACTCATCGCCCGCGCCTACGGCATTGCCGCTTAAAGCGCACGAAACGGGAGAGCCAAAATGGAGCACAAGCGCGTTTTGCTGGCCTCGGATATCATGTCTATGGCGGAATATGCCGCCGTTCGCGCCGAAAAGCGCCGCCAAATGGTCGAGATAAAGCGGAAGCGGCGCGTTGCGGTTGGCCCATTCGTGACCTTTTTCTTCGAGAATTACGATACCATGTGGTATCAGGTGCATGAAATGCTGTTTGTGGAAAAAGGCGGGGAAGAGCAAATTCCCGACGAGCTCGCTGCTTACAATCCGTTGATTCCCAAAGGAAACGAACTTGTTGCGACGTTCATGATCGAGATCGATGACCCCGAGCGGCGCAAGCGCCAGCTTATGCAATTGGGCGGCATCGAGAATACGGCTTTCCTGAAATTCGGCGGCGAGACGATTGTAGCGGATCCGGAACAGGATGTTGACCGCACCACCGCCGAAGGTAAAGCTTCCTCGGTGCAATTTGTGCATTTTCGTATGAACAGCGCTCAAATCCAAAAATTCTGCACGCCGGGGACCGAGATCGTTTTGGGTTTGCAGCATCCGAACTATCGGCACATGACCGTGCTTCCTGAAGACGTGCGCAGCGAACTTGCCAAGGACTTTGCTCCGTCCTAACCGAGAGCGAACTGCAGAGGGAGGAAATCATCGCCATGTTTGTTCGGGCCGGAGATCTTAATGTTCACGTGCTGGCAGAGGGGCCAGAACAGGCGCCCGTCGTGCTGCTGCTGCACTCGCTCGGCACCACGCTGCATATATGGGATGCCCAGGCGGCGGCGCTTGCCGACCGCTTCCGCGTCGTGCGGCCGGATCTCCGCGGACACGGTTTGAGCACGGTGCCGCGCGGACCCTATAGCATGGAACAAATGGCGCAGGATGCTTTTGCGCTGATGGATGCGCTCGGCATCGCGCGCGCGCATGTGGCGGGGCTTTCCATCGGCGGGCTGATCGCACAAGCCATGGCGCAAAAGGCGCCCGAACGGTTGCAAAGCCTGATTTTGTGCGACACCGCGCTGGCCATTCCCCCGCCGGAGATGTGGCATCAACGCGCCGCCACCGTCCGTGCGCAGGGCATGCAGGCGGTTGTGGAGACGGTGCTCGCGCGCTGGGTCACCGCCGGGTTCCGCAACGCCCCGCCGGCGCTCGGGCTGCGCACCATGCTGGAGCGGACCGCCCCCGAAGGTTATGCGGGAGCCGCGGAAGCGATTGCCGGGGCCGATTTCACCGCCTCGGCCCGAAGCGTGCAGCTGCCGACGCTGGTGGTGGTGGGCGAAGCCGATGAATCAACCCCGGTCAGCGCCGCCAAAGCCCTGGCAGAGGCGTATCGCGGCACGCTCGAGGTGATTCCCCGCGCGGCGCATATCCCCACCATGGAGCAGCCGGAGGCGGTGAGCACGGCGCTCCGCCGTTTTCTGGCGGCTTAGCGCGTCGATGGGCGAGACGAACGCCGGCGCGGATGATTTATCCTGGCATGTCGGCCTATAGAAAATTTGCATCGCTGATCATGCTCGGCGAAAATATGCCGTCACCGCGCTTCGCCTGCTCAGGATTGTGCCGCCGAGAACCCAGAAGAGGGGAACACCATGACCGCACTTGCTCCGCTCCGCCCCATCCCTCCGGAAGCCGATCCGCCGTATGACGCCCCGGCCTATCGCAGCACCGAAAAGCGCCATCCGACGCAAAAGCTGCTACCTTGGGCTCACACCGTCACCGAGCTGACCGGCCCGCATTTCAGCCCCGCCCGGTTTCCTTCCATTGCCGACCTTTCCGTCGTGAACGGCAAGCAGGCCTTGGGCGAGCGGATCATCGTGGCGGGCAAGGTCATGGATGAAGATGGGCGTCCCGTGCCGAACACCATGATCGAGATTTGGCAAGCCAACGCCGCGGGCCGCTACCATCATCCGAACGATCAACACGATGCGCCGCTTGATCCGAATTTTCGCGGTGAAGGGCGCGTTTTCACGAACGAAGCCGGCGAATACCGTTTCATTTCTATCAAGCCGGGCCGCTACCCCTGGCGCAATCATCCCAACGCATGGCGGCCGCATCATATCCACTTTTCGCTGTTCGGCTCGGGGTTTGCAGCGCGCCTGGTCACGCAGATGTATTTCCCGGGCGATCCGCTCTTGCCGCTTGACCCGATTTTTCTTGCCGTGCCGGACGCCGCCGCGCGCGAACGCCTCATCGCCCGTTTCGATCTTTCGCTCACCGAGCCGGAATGGGCGCTCGGCTTCCGGTTTGATTTCGTGCTGCGCGGCAAGGCGGCAACCCCGATGGAGTAACCGAGATGCACGGCCTGACACCAAGCCAGACGATTGGCCCTTATTGGCATATCATCGCCCATCCCGAATGGGCCGATTTGACCCGTTTCGGCGCGAAAGGAGAACGGATGATCCTTTCCGGCCGTATCCTTGACGGGGATGGCGCGCCGGTGGCCGATGCGGCGGTGGAGATCTGGCAGGCGGATCCGCCTGCGGACGAGATTTTTCCGGGCTTTGGGCGCGCGGCTGCCGATGCCGAGGGAAAGTTCCGGTTCATCACGTTGAAACCCGGCCCCGTCCCCGGGCGCGGCAATGTGCAGCAGGCACCGCATCTTGCCATGGCGATCTTCGCCCGGGGCTTGCTGAAGCCCCTCTTCACCCGCGTCTATTTTGCCGGCGAGCCGGCGAATGAGACCGACCCGCTGCTGAACCAGATTGAAGATCCGCTGCGGCGCGCCAGCCTGATCGCGCAACCCGCGGGAGAGGACGGCTTCGTCATCGATATCCATCTGCAGGGTGCACGCGAAACCGTGTTTTTGGACATCTGATGCCCGTCAACCCGGCAGATGGCGCGGTCTTTGGCGCGCTTTACGGCTCCGAGGCCATGCGCGCGATTTTTGACGAGCGCGCGTTTTTCCAGCGGATGCTGGATGTGGAGGCAACCCTTGCCGAGGTTGAAGCCGAACTCGGTTTGATCCCCGACTTCGCCGCGCGCGCCATCCGCGCGGCGGCGCGCGTGGAGAACCTCGATTTTGCCGCACTCGCCGCAAGCACACGGAAAGTGGGTTACCCTGTGGTGGGGCTCGTGCATGCCCTTTCGGCCGCTGCCGAGAAGCTTGCGCCCGGCGCCGGCCGCTACACCCATTGGGGCGCAACCACGCAGGATATTTTGGACACCGCGCAAATCCTGCAAATTCGCGACGCTCTGGAGGTGATCCGGAGCGATCTCATCGCCGCCATCGCCGCATGGGCGCGCCAAGCCGAGCGACACCGGCAAACGGTGATGGCCGGGCGGACGCACCTGCAGCACGCCGCCCCCGTGACGTTCGGATTGAAATGCGCGGTCTGGTTCATGCCGCTGGTTGAGCACCTCGAGCGGCTGGATGCGCTTCGCCCGCGCCTCTGCCGCGTGCAATTCGGTGGTGCGGCCGGCACGCTGGCCTCGCTCGGCACGCAGGGGCTCGCGGTGATGGAAGCCCTCGCCAAAGCCCTGGAGCTGGCGGCGCCGCCCCTGCCCTGGCACGTCGCACGGGACGGCTTGGCGGAGGCCGTGAGCTTCCTCGGCCTGTTGACCGGAAGCCTCGGCAAAATCGCAACCGACGTGATCTTGCTTGCGCAAACCGAAGTCGCCGAGCTTGCCGAGCCTTACGAGGCCGGCCGCGGCGGCTCTTCCACCATGCCGCAAAAACGCAACCCCATTGCCTCGGAATATATCCTTGCCGCGATGCGCGGCGTTCAAGCGCTGGTGCCGTTGATGCAAGGCGCAATGGCACAGGACCACGAACGGGGCACCGGTCCTTGGCAGGCCGAACCCCTCGCACTGCCGCAAGCTTTCCTCTTGAGTCATGGCGCTTTGCTGCACATGCGGGCGCTGGCGGAAGGGCTGGTTGTGGACGCCAAGCGCATGCGACACAATTTGGAACTCACGGGCGGATTGATTCTTGCGGAAGCCGTGATGATGGGGCTTGCCCCGCATTTCGGCCGAGAGGAAGCCCATCATAAGGTCAAGCTGGCTTGCGATCGTGCCCTGACCCAGCGGATTTCCCTGGCCGAAGCGCTTGCACAAGATGCGGCGGTGCGGGCCAAGCTCGATCCGCAAGCCATTGCGGAACTGATGGACCCGGGACGTTATCTGGGCAGCACCGGGGCGTTTATCGACCGCGCGCTTGCGAAGGCGCGAAGTTATCTCTGAAGCGAAAGGGATCGACCCGTGGACAAAAAGGGCATCGTCACCATCCCGGCCGGAGAGCTTGAGCGTTTCGTGGCGAAAATCTTTGTCGCCGCCGGCTGCGATGCCGAGGAGGCAAACCGGATTGGGCATTATTTGGTCTCCGCCAACCTCGCGGGCCATGACAGCCACGGCGTGATCCGCGTGGGCCGGTATGTGGAATGGCTCCGCTTGGGTTACGTTCGCAAAGGGCAACAACTGAGCATCGTGCATGAAACGCCGACGCACGCGCTGGTGGATGGGAATTTCGGCTTCGGCCAAACCATCGGGCCGCAGGCGGTGGATTTGGGCATTGCAAAGGCGAAACAGCACGGGCTTTCGGCGATTGCGCTGCGTAACTCGGGCCATTTGGGCCGCATCGGCGATTGGGGCGAACGCGCCGCCGAGCAAGGATGCGTTTCATTGCACTTTGTTAATGTTTTTGGAGGCGAGTTGGTGGCGCCGTTTGGCGGAGTGGATCGCCGCTTTTCCACCAACCCGGTTTGCATCGCCGTGCCGATGGCGGGCAAAAGGCCGATCGTTCTCGATTTCGCGACCTCTCTGGTGGCGGAAGGGAAGGTTTTGGTGGCGGCCGATGGCGGCAAACCGGTGCCCGAGGGCGCCCTCATCGGTCCCGACGGCAAACTCTCTTCCGATCCGAGCCTGCTCTACGGCCCGATCGCCGGCACGCGGGCGCGGGATGCCTCCAAAGGTGTGGGTGCGTTACGGGCTTTCGGCGAGCACAAGGGTTCCGGCATTGCCTTGATGTGCGAAATCTTCGGCGGATGTCTCACCGGCGGAGGCACATCGGGACCCCTGCCGGGACCGCGCGGCCGCATCGCCAACGGCATGTTCTCCATCTATCTGGATCCCGGCTCTTTCGGCGCCCAGAATTTCGCGCAATCCGTCCAGGAATACGTGAATTATGTGAAAGCCTCGCGGCCGGCCACGCCGGGGGGCGAGGTTTTGGTTCCGGGCGAGCCAGAGGAGCGCACGCGCGGGGAGCGGCTGAAAAACGGAATTCCATTGCCGGAAGAGACGTGGCGCACCATTGTCGAGACGGCCGAGGGGCTCGGGCTTGTCCCGCCGGAGCTGGGTTGAACCGGAAGCGGTGCGGCGGAAATTTTGCCCATGCTGGAAAAGCGCAGCTTTTCTCTCTCCGGGCATCGCACGAGCGTGGCGCTGGAACCGGAGTTCTGGGCCGCGCTCGAAGACCTGGCAAAAGCCCAGGATTTAAGGCTTACCGCACTCTTGGCCAAGATTGACCAAGGGCGGCAGCCTGCCCGCTCCCTTGCTTCCGCGCTGCGCCTTGCCGTGCTTGAGGCTTTCCAAACCGCCGCGGCACTGAGGCGTTGACCCTGCGTTCTGTCGCGATCAAGCGGGGCGGCTTCTACCAAGATATGTAGACAAGCCCGGGAACGCCGGTCGGACGGTCGTCCCACTTATTGATTGCGTCAATGGTCCGCCAAGGCAAGGATTGGCGTTGCCATGAATAATCGGAAAAGAACCGGGGATTGGCGTAGCTCTCCCCCATAGAGCCGGCAAACGTGGAAGATGGCGAGGCGCAGGAGCCGTTGCCCATCGAGCCGCCGATGCCGGGCCTGATTCCGCCGCCGCCACCACCGCCCCCGAAACGCGCTTGCGGATTGCCTGCTCCGTGCATCGCGGCGGTATTGGTTTCCGAAACATAGGAAATTTGCGCGTTTCCCGCCACAATGCTGTTGCAGGCGAACCCGGGCCCGCCCCCGCCGGCGGCAACCAGCGCGAGCTCGGAGTTGATTTTTATCACCGTTGCCGCCCCGCCTCCCCCGGCATAGCTGGAACCGCCGGCGAAACCGCCGCGGCCGCCGTTGAAGCCGAACGCGTTATATCCCCCGCCCTGCGGCGCATAGAGGCCACCCGGCCCCGCACTGCCTGCTACGGCGATGTCCACGCGAGCCCCTGCGGGCAGTGTCATGATGCCGCTGAAGGCAGCGGGCGCGCCGGCATATTGAAAATTGTACCAAAACCACAAAGACGCCCCGCCCCCGCCCCAGGCCCGGACTTTGAAAGAATACACCCCGGCGGGCGGAGTCCAGGTGATCGCTTTTGGTTTGATTCGGTATTGATCGTCAAAAATGCAGGCATAATTGCCTGCCAGCGTGCGCCCATATTTCCCCGGCCAACAGGTTTTGGCACTCATCGGCGCAATCGGCGCGGCGGGGGCCGGATCATCCCCCGTGTTCGGTGCGGCCGATTTGGCAATCTGGGAAAAAGCGGGGACCGAACAGAGCATTGCCGCGACAACCCCAGCCAAGGAACAAAAGCGCCTCGCTTTCATCTCCGCATCACCTCCGAGCTTCGAAATGCACCGAAGATTGGGATGAAACGTAACGCCTGCCCGCCAAAAGCCCAATGCCTGCCAGGTTAAAAAGTACGAAAGACATCAGCGCTTGCCGCTTTCCCGCGCCTTTGTGCGCTTGCGCCGGGTCTTGGCTTTGCCGGTCCCGTGCGTGAGCGTTTCGGCGTGGCGCGATTTACCATTCGGTAACCGGCGCGATGCATACTGTGGTCTGCGTGGGAAGCTTCATGCTGCGAAGGAAAATCCTCATGCGCGCGAACGCGAAGACCGCCCCGAGCGCCCCGTATTTCACAAGCCCCCTGATGCTGGCAGACCGCCTGCTTGCGTTGGCGCAAGATGCGGACCGGGCGGGTTACGTCTCGACCGCCGACAGGCTGCTCAAGCTCGCTTTGAAGGTGCTGGAGAATACCAACAAGGCGAAACCGCACGAAATAACGCAGAGAATACTCTGAGCGTGGTTACTTGCTTAACTCCGCTTTCGCCCGCGAGCTGAGGGAGAGGCGGTCCAGGCAGGCATCGTGCGCGATGTCAGTGGCAGGAGCGCCACCCTGAGCGGCTTTCTGGCATGCGAGCACGTCGTTCACCAGCATGCGGCCGATATCCTCGCATTTGGTGCCCTGCAGATCAAACAGGCGTACCGCCGTGCGCTTTGCCGGCAGGGGGCCAAGATCCAAAGCCACGCGCTTGAGGATGACCCCGTCATTGCCGAAAAGGATCATGTCCAGCCGGAACTGTGAGAGCGTCTCGGGGGCTTGGTTATTGATGACGAAGTAAACGCGGCAGCCACCGTTTTGCGGCAGAGACTCGAGCTTATTGAGTTCGAGATGCATCGGTGCGGCTTCTTCTGCCACAGCCACGCGATCGGAGAGCGGCAAGAGAGCCGCGATGGCAACACCGGCGAAAAGTCCGCGCAGATGAAGTTTCTTCATGGAATCCAACCCCCCACTCATGGAATCCAACCCCCCACATTGTTTTTTAAGGCGAACTGCGCCATCTTCCTAGCCGCTCGGCTGCCGGCACGCTAGCCCTGACCTTTGGCTCGTTGTTCATTTTGGAAGCCGGAGGCGAGGCGAGGACCTTTCGTATCCGCGGAAAGCCCTTTAGTTTGCCGCTTATGCGTTACGTATCGACCCGCGGCGAAGCCGCCGCACGCGACTTTGTCAGTGCTCTGCTTGCCGGGCTTGCCGAAGACGGCGGACTTTTCGTTCCCGAAAGCTGGCCGCATTTTTCCTCGGCTCACTGGCGCGCTCTGCGCGGGCTTCCTTATGCCGAGCTCGCCGCACGCGTGATGGCGCCGTTTGTGGGCGAGAGTATTCCCTTCGCGACGCTGCAGGCGCTGTGTCATGCGGCATGGAAGGATTTCGACCATCCGGCCGTGGTGCCTCTTCTTCAGCTGGACACCGGGCTTTGGGTTCAGGAATTGTTTCATGGCCCGACACTGGCGTTCAAGGATCTGGCGCTGCAGTTGCTGGGTGAGCTGTTTGAGCACGTTCTGGCAGCCCGCGGCGAAAGCATCACCATTATCGGGGCTACCTCGGGCGATACCGGCGCGGCGGCGATCGCGGCATGCCGCGGAAGAGAACACCTCTCGATCGCCATTCTGCATCCCCACGGCCGCATTTCCGAAGTGCAGCGGCGGCAGATGACGACGGTGGAGGCCGAAAATGTCCTCAACATCGCGATCGAAGGGAGTTTTGATGACTGTCAGGACTTGGTCAAAGCCCTCTTTGCCGATCGCGCATTCCGCACGGAGATGCGCCTTGCCGCGGTGAATTCCATCAATTGGGCGCGGATTGCCGCGCAAATCCCGTATTATGTCGCAGCCGCTCTCGCCCTTGGCGCGCCGGACCGGGAAGTGGCGTTTGCCGTGCCCACCGGCAATTTCGGCAATGTTTTTGCCGCCTACGCGGCGCGCCGGCTTGGTTTGCCGATTGCGCGGCTGGTCGTGGCCAGCAATCAAAACGATATTCTGGCCCGGTTCCTTGCCAACAATGATATGAGCATCCGCCCGCCGGTGCCAACGCTGGCCCCGTCCATGGATATTCAAATCAGCTCGAATTTTGAGCGGCTTCTGTTCGAGCTTGTCGAACGCGACGGCAAGGCGACCGCTCAGATCATGGCGGAATTCCGCAAAAGCGGGCGCATGCCGGTGCCCGATTATGCCTGGCACCGCGCCCGATTGATCTTTCACGGCTTCCGGCTGGATGATACGGCGATCCTTGCAGAAATCCGCCGTGTGCAAGCGCGTACGGGATATTTGGCCGATCCGCATACCGCCATTGGCATTGCTGCAGCGGAAGCGGCGCCTGTTGGGCATGGCGTGCCGATGATCGCCCTTGCCACCGCCCACCCGGCAAAGTTTCCGGATGCGATCAACCAAGCCACCGGCGCCCGCCCGCCGATACCGGCGCGGTTGGCGGACCTCTATGAAAAAAAGGAACACTACATCATTCTGCCGAATGACTTGGCGGCCGTTCAGGCCGCGATCCGAGCAAAACTTTTGGGAAATGCCGCATGAACGCTCAAGGAACCGTTCGCCTCACGCGCCTTGCTTCCGGCCTTACCGTGGTGAGCGAGCAAATGGACCGCGTGGAGACTGTATCGTTTGGGGCCTATGTGGCTGCCGGCACTCGGCATGAACGCGCCGAGGAAAACGGGATCTCGCACTTTCTGGAGCACATGGCCTTCAAAGGCACCGAGCGACGCAGCGCTCGGCGCATCGCCGAGGAGATCGAGGCGGTGGGAGGGCACATCAACGCTTATACCTCGCGCGAGCATACCGCCTATTACGTGAAGGTGCTCAAGGAGAACATCGAGCTGGCGGTGGATATCATCGGCGATATTCTGACCCATAGCACATTCGACCCCGGCGAGCTCGAGAGGGAGCGCGGTGTCATTCTGCAAGAAATCGGCCAAGCCAACGACACGCCGGATGACATCATTTTCGACCATTTCCAGGAGACCGCCTTTCCCGACCAGCCCATGGGGTGGCCCACCTTGGGCAAGGAAGAGAGGATCCGCGCGCTCTCCCGCACCGCGTTGATGGATTATATGCACACGCATTACACGACCACGAATACCGTCATTGCTGCGGCGGGCGCGCTCAATCACGATGCCATCGTGGAACTGGTCGAGCGCTATTTTGCCGATCTTGCCGCCAAGCCGGCGCCGGCCGCCCAGCCGGCGCGCTATCACGGCGGCGAGTTCCGCCAATCCCGGCCGTTGGATCAGGTGCATATCGTGCTGGGCTTTCCGGGAGTGGCTTATGCGGACCGGGATTACTATCCCTGCCTGTTGCTTTCCACGCTTCTCGGCGGGGGAATGTCGTCGCGCCTCTTTCAAGAGATCCGGGAAAAGCGCGGCCTTGTGTACTCCATTTACTCTTTTACCTCGCCCTACACCGATGGCGGCTTGTTCGGCATTTACGCCGGCACCGGCGAGCAAGAAGCGGAGGAGCTGATGCCGCTTACGCTGGAGGAAGTGCGCAAGGTTCAGGAACAGGTGACGGAAGAGGAGCTTGCCCGCGCGCGCGCCCAAGTGAAAGCCGGCGTATTGATGTCGCTGGAAAGCACGACCAGCCGCTGCGAACAACTGGCGCGGCAGTTGCAGGTATTCGGGCGGGTGATCCCGACCGAAGAAATCGTCGCCCGGATTGCCGCGGTGACGGCCGAAGACGTGTGCCGGACGGCCGCTCGCCTGTTCCGTGCTCCGCCGACGCTCGCGGCCCTGGGCCCTGTGAGCAAGGTGCCGGCCCTACCCGCTATTGTTGATCGGCTGGCAGCATGAGCGGCATGAACGGGATGGATCTGCTCGCGGAATTGATCAGGCGCGCCCGCACAAGCGGTGCGGATGGGGCCGATGCCGTGCTGATTACCGGCACCGCACTTGCCGTGCAGCGCCGGCTCGGCCGGATCGAACATCTGCAGCGCTCGGAATCCCAGGACATAGGGTTGCGGGTGTTTGTGGGTCAGCGCTCGGCGATCGTTTCCGCAAGCACCCTCGATCCCGCGCGGTTTGCCGAACTCGCCGCACGGGCGGTGGAAATGGCGCGCCTGTTGCCGGAAGACCCTTACGCGGGGTTGGCCGAAAATCCCGTCCCGCCCGAGGATGCCACCGCCTTGGACTTGGAAGATCCGATCGAGCCCGCAACGGAACGCCTAATCGAACAGGCGAGCGTTGCGGAAGAAGCTGCGCTTTCCGTGCCAGGGGTCACCAACTCGGAGGGCGCCGAAGCGAGCTTTGGCCGGAGCGAAATGGTGCTGGTGAGTTCTACCGGCTTTGCCGGACGGTATGTCCGCACCAGCCACGCGGTTTCGGTGACGGCGCTGGCCGGTCAGGGCACCGCGATGCAGCGTGATTATGACTATGCCACCGCGGTGCATTTCGCCGATTTGGAAAGCGCCGCTGCGATCGGCCGAAGTGCGGGAGAGCGCGCGGTGGCACGGCTGCATCCGCATCGGCCGCGCACGGCCAAGCTTCCCGTGGTGTTTGAGGCTCGCGTCGCGGCAAGCCTGCTAGGCCATTTTGCCAACGCGATCAACGGCGCGGCAATTGCGCGCGGGACCAGCTTTCTCAAGGACAAACTCGGCCAACGTGTTTTTGCCCCCGGTATTTTCGTGCACGACGATGCGCGGCGTAAGCGCGGATTGCGCTCTCGCCCCTTCGATGCCGAGGGCACGCCCACCGCCGCACGCACACTGGTTGCCGACGGCATGCTCACGAGCTGGCTTTTAGACCTCCGCAGCGCCCGCCAGCTCGGTCTTGCATCCACCGGCCATGCCGTGCGGGGGACGCAAACGCCTCCTTCCCCCGCTCCGAGCAACCTTTATTTGGCGCCGGGCCCGCTCACGCCCAGAGCGTTGATGGCCGACATCACGGAGGGTTTTTACGTGACCGAGCTGATCGGCATGGGCGTGAACATGGTCACCGGCGATTACAGCCGAGGAGCCGCGGGGTTCATGATCCGCAACGGCGAGCGTGCCGAGCCGGTGGCGGAGTGCACCATTGCCGGCAACCTGCATGAGATGTTTCTTCGGCTCACTCCCGCCGATGACCTCCGCTTCCGCCGCGGCACGGACGCGCCGACCGTGCGGATTGAGGGCATGACGCTGGCCGGCGCATGAGCCCGTGCAAGAAGCATCCCGCGTGCCTATATTCCGTTCAGGAAACACAATCTGGCGAAACCCATGCACCGAAATAGCCGCTTTCTGGCGATCCTCCTCGCTTTGGTTCTTGCGCTTGCGCCGGCACTGGCGGAGGCGCGCGCCGGGAGCGGCTCTTCCATGGGCAGCCGCGGCAGCCGCACCTATGTGGCGCCGCCCACCACACCGACCGCGCCTTATACCGCGCGGCCGATGCAGCGGAGTGTAACGCCCTATCCGGCCCCCGATTATCGAAACACGCCGGGTTATGCCCCCGGTTACGGATACGGCATGGGCCACGGCGGCGGGTTTCTCTCCGGGCTTTTGGGCGGTTTGATCGGGGCGGGAATTGGCGGGCTGCTGTTCGGCCATGGTTTCTTTTGGGGGATCCATGGCTTTGGCAGCTTCCTCGGACTGCTGCTGCAAATTTTTCTCATCGTGTTGGTGGTGCGCTGGCTGATGCGCCGCTTTCTGGGCCCTCAGCCGGTTTTTGCGGGGTTGAGTTCTTTCGCGCGCGGCCCCGCGGGCGGGCCAATGCCGCCGGGAAGCGGTACGGCGGCCTCCGGCGCAATCCCGATTACTCCGGAAGATTATCAGGCTTTCGAGCGTATTCTCTACGCGGTGCAAGCCGCGTGGAGCGCCCATGACATCAACACCCTGCAGCGCCTGGCCACACCGGAAATGGTGAGCTATTTCGCAGAACAGCTGGCCGAGCAGGCAAGCCGCGGCGTGCGCAATGTGGTGCGCGATGTACGGCTTGAGCGCGGAGACCTTGCCGAGGCATGGGCCGAGGGTGGCCGCGAATACGCCACGGTGGCGATGCGCTTTTCCATGATTGACGTGACTCTCGATGCGGCTGGACGGGTGGTAGACGGCAGCCCCACCGAACGGGTGCAAGCCACCGAGCTTTGGACCTTTGTGCGCGTGCCGGGAGGCAGTTGGTTGCTCTCCGCAATCCAGCAGACCGCTTAAGGGCTGCAAGGGTGCAACACGCGCAATTTCCCGCAGCACCTTCCACCGGGAACTATCGCCATAGCCAGAGCGTTCCGAACGCGATGGTTAAGACTGTGAGCGGTGCGCCGACTTTGAAATAGTCCCAAAAATCGATCGAAACGCCCCGAGACGCTGCTTTCTGTACCACAATCAGATTCGCGATCGAGCCGAGAACGGTGAAGTTGCCGGCAAGGGTGGAAGCCATTGCCACCACCAGCCATGCCGTATCGGGCTTCGGCAGCGCATCGATGAACGGCCGCAGGACTAGCACCGCCGGAACGTTGCTGACAAGATTCGAAAGCACCGCTGTGACCAGGCTTAACATCGGAACTTGATCGAGGTGCCACCGGCCCGCGGCAGCGCGCAGATCCGGCGTCAGCAGCGCCTGTTCCGCCCCGGCCACGATGATGAACAAGCCAACGAACATCAGCAGCAGCGACCAATCGATTTCGGCGTAAATGCGCTCGCTTTTCAAACGCCGCGTGAGCAGCAAAAGCCCGCCGATGACGATCGCGACCTTGGCCGGGGGCTGGCCGGCGAAGAACAATGCCACCATCACCCCCGTGGCCAGCAACGCCCGGAGAAGCAGCGCCTTTTGGACGCGCACGGCGGGAGAGACGGCGGCAAGCCGATCTCCGGCCCGGAATTCTTTGGGATAGGCCAGGGCAAGGAACAGCACCGTCAGCACAAGCCCCACCAACGCCACGGGAGCAAGCGCGAAGGTGAACTGGGCATAAGGCAGATGTGAAAAACTGCCGATGAGCATGTTCTGCGGATTGCCGGTTATCGTGGCCGTGGAACCGATGTTGGAGGCCATTGCGACCGCGAGAAGATAGGGCATCGGTTGCCGCCTGAGATGCAGCGTTAACTCCAGCACCAGCGGAGAGAGCACGAGGCAAATGGCATCATTGACCAGGAAAGCCGAGAACAACCCCGAGACGATGGTCACCGCCGCAAGCAGCACTATGGGCCGATGCACGTGCCGCACCGCCCACGCGTTCGCGAGTGCAAAGAAGCCCGAGAGGCGGAGATTGGCCACCACTATCATAATCCCGAGCAGGAGCGTCATGGTGTTGAAGTCCACCGCCCGACCGGCCTTATCCAGCGGAAGCACGCCGGCGCCGACCATCAGCGAGGCTCCGACCAAGGCGACCCCTGCCCGATCGATGCGGAGCCCCGGGATTTTGCCGATGGCGAGCGCCGCGTAAGCGCCGATGAAAATCGCGCCGGCGGCTATCTTCGTGGTGTCGGCATGCAACACGCTGCCGGGTAACGCAACGGTCGCGAAGGCCGCCAACAGGGTAAGCCCGATGACGGTGCCGAGGATGCCGATGGCCAGCTGCTCGATGCGGGGTATCCGTCTGGCGGGGCCCGTATCCGGGCGGGGTTTTGTTGCAAGCAGAGGACGCGCGCCCACCGCGCTTTTGCCCTCCGGTCCCGCCTCTGCCGGCCGGGTTTCGGGCATGAATGCCGCACAAAAGAGCAGCGCACAGAGGGCGATGGTTGTCAGGTAAAGGAAACCGCTCCGATAGCCGAACCACTGGACAATGAAGCCCGAGGTCACATTGCTGAGGCCGGAACCGATGCCGACCGAGAGCGCGACAAGGCCTTGGGCCAAGTTGAAGCGGCCGGTGCCCCGCATCAGATCATCGGCGATCACGACTGCGATCACGCTAAAGATTCCTGCCCCGACGCCGTCGAGGATCTGGATCCCCACCACCGCCCAGGGATTGGCGTTGAAGAGGGCAAACAGCACGCCGCGTATGGGCAGCACAGCCAGCATGATGAGGAAAATGGTCTTGCGCCCGTATCCGGCGTGCAGCGCCCGGCCGACGGCAAGCGCAATGCCGATCATGACGAGCTGTGCCACGACAACGCAGGCACTGAGCGCCAAGGTATCCGTTCCGGGATGGGTGAGCGCCAGCACTTGGCCAGCCATCGGCAGCATCGCGGCATTGCCGAAATGAAACAGGATGACAGCGCCAAGAAAGACCAGGAGGTTGCGATAGCGGAAAACGTCGCGCAAGCTCATGGGCTTGGCGGCTTCGGCGGCCGCGCCGGGCCCGTTGCCGCCGCGTGCCAGGCGATGATCGATATCGCTCTCGGAAATGCTGAAGACGGCCGCCACCATACCGACCGCAAAGATGCATATGAGGGAAAAAATCCACTGATAGCCCCAGATTCGGCTGCCAGCGCCGATGAGAATAGCGGCGGAAAAGGCTCCGGCATGGCTGAATGCTTGATTGCGGGCGAGCTGGAAAGGCATGCGCCGGTGCCCAACGAGACCCAGGCAAAGCGCGGTGAGCGCCGGGGGCAGAACGGCGGCAGCAGCGCCGATGATCACTTGCGCGCCCACGACCCAAGCCAACTGGGGACGAAACGCGATGATGAGGCATCCCACCGCGGTGATCAGCGCCGCGGCGGCGATGAGCAACCGTTTGATGCGCAGCGCATCGACCAGCATTCCAGCCGGAATCTGGCTGAGAGCGCCGGCGATGTTGCTGACGGCCATGACCAAGCCGACATCGCCCGCACCCCAGTGATGCGCGCCTTTGAGATAGACCGCGAGATACGGCCCAAGGCCGTTCTGCACGTCGGCCATCAGGAAATTGAGCCAGTCGAGCGCCCAGAGGCTTCTGCGGCTGGGCTGCGGCTTTTCCGCACCGCCGATCCCAGCCGAACGAGCGCTCGCGGCGGCTTGGATCATGGCCATCGCTCTTCTCCGTCCTTCAGGCCCAAGCGGGCCCACCAGGCGAAACGCAACATGCATGCCAAAGAAAACCCGCGGGATTTCGCGCTCGGCGCTGATTTTCCAGCGGGTGGGGCGTCTGTTTTCAGGACATCCCGGTCTGCTTTACGGACAGTCCGGACCGGGCGAAAAGAGAAGATCAGAGCAACAGTGAGCCCGTCTCAGCGGGATTGCTCCAACCAGCGATCCAACCAAAGCTGCCGCGAGGTGGCCAACCGCTCTGCTGCCAGGATTGCGCGGAGCGCTGTGAGAGCGGCCTCGAATTCCCGGTTGACCACGACGTAATCAAACTCTCGAACGTGATCGAGCTCGCCGTAGGCGGCCTGCATGCGCCGGTTGATTTCGTCTTCGGGGTCGCCACGCTTTTCCAACCTGGCGCGAAGTTCCTGCAGCGAGGGCGGCAGAATGAATATGCCGATGACATCCCCGGGAAGCGCCGCGCGCAGGCTGCGATAGCCCTGCCAATCGATATCGAAAAGGATATCACGCCCGAGTTTGAGCGCGGCGAGCACCGGGGCACGGGGCGTGCCGTAGCGTTGGCCGTGGATTTCCGCCCATTCCAAAAATTCGCCGCGGGCGAGCATGGCGTCGAATTCCGCATGCGAACGGAACAGATAATCGATGCCGTCCTGTTCGCCGCGTCGCGGCGGCCGTGTCGTGGCGCTCAAGGAAAGCGAAAGGTTCGGATCAGCCCTTAAGAGAGCCCGCGAAAGCGAGGTTTTGCCGGTGCCGGAAGGAGCAGCGAGAACGAAACAAATCCCCCTCCGCGGCTTCTCGGCCTCAGATTCGGCCTCAGACATGGAAACTTTCGCCGCAGCCGCACCGGCCTTTTTCGTTCGGGTTCATAAAGGTGAAACCGGATTCCAGCATCCCCTCCTGGTAGTCCATCACCGTGCCGATGAGAAAGAGCGCGGCGCGCCGATCCACAAGAATGACGAGCCCCTTGTCGTTCACCGTCTCATCTCCGGGCTCGGGCGCCTCGACCCAGGAAAGGTCGTAGGAAAGCCCCGAGCAGCCCTTGGTTTTCACGCCGATGCGGAGCAACATGCCTGCCTTGCCTTTGGCATAAAGCGCGCGCAGCCGGTCGGCGGCGGCATCGGTCAGCTGCAGCAGCGGTGGCAAAGCCCGCCTCTCTTTTTGAGCGGATTCGTCGAGTGTTGCGCCCATTCTTGCTTTCCTATCCCTGTCCAGTCACTTAAAACAGGTTCAGTTGGAGTCGTGCTTCATCGCTCATGCGGCTGGGATCCCAAGGCGGATCCCAAACCACCTCCACATCCACGCCCGTAACCCCCGGCACCGCCAGCACAACCTCGCGCACTTGCTCGGGTAGCTCCTGAGCCGAGGGGCATGCGGGCGCGGTGAGCGTCATTTCGATTTTGACCCGCCCGTCATCCTCGATTTCGATCGCATAGATAAGGCCGAGTTCGTAAATATTCACCGGGATTTCCGGGTCATAGACGCGGGCAATGGCGTCGATGACCGCCGATTCCGAAGGCTTGGCGGCAACCTCGCCGGAAGGCGTCCAGCTGGTATGTGCCGCCCCCTCCTGCGGTCCGGCCGGCATGGGACCTTCACTCACTGCTTGCCTCCGTTATTCCGTTCATCGCCGCGATCAACGCATGCCACGGCAAAGTGGCGCATTTCACGCGGGAGGGAAATTCGTGCACTCCCGAAAGCGGGGCCAATTGCTCAAGCTTTTCTCGCTCTTCCCCCGCACAATCGGGGCAGACGCCGCTTCGCACCATGGTGCGGAATTTCTCGAAGAGGCTGCGCGCCTCCTCCGGGGTTGCTTTCGTGACCACCTCGGCCATCAAATCGGCGGAAGCGACGCTGATGGCGCAACCCCGCGCTTCAAACACGGCATCGGCGATCCGCCCGTCGGGACCGTATTTCAGCCAGACTTGCACACGGTCTCCACACATAGGGTTATCACCTTTGGCGGTGGCATCGAAATGTTCGAGCCTGCCGGCATGCCGAGGGCGGCGGCCGTGATCAAGGATCACTTCCTGATAAAGATCTCTCAGATCATCGAAGGTGTCTGACATTAGGCGAAAAACTCCTTCACGCGCCGTATCCCTGCGATGAGTGCATCGATCTCCTCGCGCGTGGTATAGAGCGCAAAGCTGGCCCGCACCGTGCCGTCCACGCCAAACCGCCGCATCAGAGGTTCGGCGCAATGATGCCCGGCTCTGACGGCGATCCCTTGCCGATCCAACAACGTGGCAACATCGTGCGGATGAATATGCTCCAGGGTGAAGCTGATCACGCCCGCCCGATTTTGCGCTTGTCCAAGAATGCGAAGACCGGGAATAGGGGCAAGCTGCCGAAGCGCATAATCGCTCAGCATCGCCTCATGTGCGCCGATGGCGGCATAACCGATGTTTTGAACGTAGGCGATTGCCGCTTTCAGTCCGATGGCTTCGAGAATGGCCGGGGTTCCGGCTTCGAATTTATGGGGCACATCCGCCCAGGTCGTCTGCTCGAACGAGACGGTGGAAATCATCTCGCCGCCGCCGAGGAAGGGCGGCATTTTTTCTAACAGCTCGCGCCGCGCCCAAAGCACGCCGATCCCTGTCGGGCCGTATAATTTGTGGCCGGTAAACACGTAAAAATCCGCATCCAGCGCTTGCACATCCACCGGCAAGTGGACCACCGCCTGCGAGCCGTCCAGCAGCACTTTTGCCCCGTAGGCATGGGCCATCCGCACGATCTGCTCCACGGGGGTGATGGTTCCGAGGACGTTCGAAAGATGCGTAATCGCAACCAATCCGACCTTGCCGTCGGCAAGCGCCGCTTCGAGCGCCGCAAGGTCGATCTCGCCTGCATCGTTCACGCGCACGACGCGCAGGGGATTGCCTCGTTCATCGCGCATGAGCTGCCACGGCACGATATTGGAATGATGTTCCATCTCCGAGATGAGCACGGCTTGCTCGCGTTGCATCACGCCGCGCCCGTAGCTATGCGCGACGAGGTTGATGGACTCCGTGCTGTTGCGCGTAAAGATCACTTCCGCACGATCCGCGGCGTTCAAAAACGAGGCAACCGCATCACGTGCCGCTTCGTAGGCTTCGGTCGTGCGTTCGCTCATCCAATGCAAGCCGCGATGCACGTTGGCATATTGCGTTTCCATGGCGGTGCGCATGGCCTCGATCACCGCGCGCGGCTTCTGGGCGGAGGCGGCGTTATCAAGATACACCAGATCCTTCCCCCGAATCTTTTGGGATAGAATCGGAAAATCCGCGCGAATGCGTGCAATGTCATAGGGCGCCGAGAATTGTTCAGTCCAAGCCGGTTGCGGTTTCATGGCGCGCGCCCTTCCCACCAGCGCTGGATCGCCGCGTTGAGCATATTGCGGGCCGTCTCTGCTTCCACCGCTTCCAACGCCTCGGCCAGAAACGCTTGCACCAGAATTCCCCTTGCTTCCGCTTCCGGCACGCCTCGGCTCCGCAAATAAAAAATTTGCTCGGGATCGATCTCGCCCACGGTTGCGCCGTGGCTGCATTTGACGTCATCGGCATAGATTTCCAGCTGCGGTTTGCTGTCGATCTCCGCCTCAGACGAAAGCAGCAGCGCCTGATTCATCTGATAGCCGTCGGTTTTCTGCGCGCCGCGCTCAACCGTGATGCGCCCCTGAAAAACGCCCCGCGCCCGCTCGTCGATGACGCTTTTCACGGTCTGCCGAGAGGCGCAGCCGGGCGCATGGTGATAAATTTCGGTTGTGATGTCGCCGTGCTGCGCGCCGCGCAAAAGCTGGGCTGCGCCAAACTGCAAGCGAGCTGACGGCTCTTCTAACGTAACCTGCAGCTCGGTGCGAGAGAGCTGCGCGCCGAGGTGAAGGAAAAACGCGTCGTATCGCGCGCCCGCACCGAGCTTTGCCGCAACGGCGGCGAGATGGAACGCATGGGCGGATTCTTCCTGCAAGCGCACGTGCCGTAATAAAGCCCCCTCCTCGAGGAAGATCTCGATGAACGGGTTGTGCAAATACCGCCCGGCGCCGCTTGCAAGCTCGATGAGAGTGAGCCGCGCCTTGCGCTTCAACGTGATCCGATGCCGGACATGCAGCCCGATGGCCTCGGCTTCCGCAGGCGCGGCGAGCTGAAGCAGAACCAGGGTGTTGGCGTCTTGCCCTTCCGCGACTTCCAGCACGGCGCCGTCTGCGGCGAGCATAACGTTGAGCGTTTCGATGAAGTTATATTGCCCGTCTGCCGTCATGCCCAAAACCGGGCATTCGGCGAAGCTTTCCAACCGCATGCCGTTCGGCAGCTCGGGTGAGAGATTTTGCGCGCGCCCGTTGATGAAGGTCAGGCGCGGGCCGAGCTCTGCGGCCAGGGCGGGAAAGGCGCGAGCTTCCGCTACCGTTGCCGTGCCGGGCGTTTTAAATTCGAACTCATTCAAGGCCCGAAGCGGTGTGTATTTCCATGCCTCTTCGCGCGGCGTCGGCAGGCCGCGCGCCGCAAAAAGCTTTGCTGCTTGGTCCCGCACGCGCAAATCGCCGGGAAGCAGGTTTTTGGTTGCCTCGTAGCAGGCAAGAAAACCCCGCGTCGGGGCATCCAGAATGGCGTTCATGCCGCCTCCGCGGTCAGGCCAGCGTAGCCGGAAGCCTCCAGCTCACGCGCAAGCTCCGGCCCGCCGGAGCAGACAATGCGCCCGCCCAAAAGCACATGCACGCGATCAGGGATGATGAAATCCAACAAACGCTGATAATGGGTAATAACGAGAGCGGAAAAATCGGGCCCTCGCAAAGCATTCACGCCATCGGCAACGATTTTCAACGCATCGATATCAAGCCCGCTGTCCGTCTCATCCAGAATGGCAAGCTTGGGGCGCAAGATGGCAAGCTGCAGCACCTCGTTACGCTTCTTTTCACCACCGGAGAAGCCGACATTCACGTTGCGCTTGAACATATCCTCGGGAATGGAAAGACGTTTCGCTTCCGCACGGGCGAGCTTGAGAAACTGCACGGCATCAAGTTCGCTTTCTCCGCGTGCCCGGCGCAGCGCATTCAACGCCGTGCGTAGAAAATTCGCATTGCCGACACCCGGCAGTTCCACCGGATATTGGAACGCCAAAAACACTCCGGCAACAGCACGCTCTTCCGGGGAAAGCGCGAGCAGATCACGCCCTTCGAAGCGCACCGAGCCTGCGGTAACCTCATAGCCTTCCCGCCCGGCGAGCACATAGGCAAGGGTGGATTTGCCCGAGCCGTTCGGCCCCATAATCGCATGCACTTCGCCGCTCGGCACGACGAGATCGATGCCGTTCAAGATTTGCTGGCCATTTACCGCGGCCGCAAGGCCGGAAATTTCGAGCATCTTTTCCTTTCCTTAACCCACGGAGCCTTCCAAGCTCACCGCCAGGAGTCTTTGCGCTTCTACCGCGAACTCCATCGGCAATTCCTTCAGCACGTCGCGGCAGAACCCGTTGACGATCAAGCCCACCGCGTCTTCTTCCGAAAGGCCGCGTTGGCGGCAATAAAACAGTTGGTCTTCGGCGATTTTCGAGGTGGTGGCTTCATGTTCCACCCGCGCGGTCCGGTTGCGGCATTCGATATAAGGCACGGTGTGCGCACCACAGCGATCTCCGATCAGCAGGCTGTCGCACTGCGTAAAATTCCGCGCGCCGTGGGCTTTGGGCGATATGCGCACAAGCCCGCGATAGGTGTTGTTCGCCTGCCCGGCGCTGATGCCTTTGGAAAGAATGGTTGAGCGCGTATTGGCACCGATATGAAACATTTTCGTTCCGGTATCGGCTTGCTGGAAATGGTTGGTGACGGCTACCGAGTAGAATTCTCCAACGCTGCCCTCACCGAGAAGAATGCAGGAAGGATATTTCCAGGTGATCGCGCTTCCCGTTTCCACCTGAGTCCAGGAAATTTTGCTCCGCGCGCCGCGACATGCGCCCCGTTTGGTCACGAAGTTGTAGATGCCGCCGCGCCCTTCGGCATCGCCGGGATACCAGTTCTGCACGGTGGAATATTTGATTTGCGCATCGTCGAACGCCACCAGCTCGACCACCGCGGCGTGCAATTGGTTTTCATCGCGCTGCGGCGCCGTGCAGCCTTCCAGATAGCTCACGTAACTGCCGGCATCGGCAACAATCAGCGTGCGCTCAAACTGGCCGCTCTGGCGTGCATTGATACGGAAATAGGTGGAGAGCTCCATCGGGCAACGCACGCCCTTCGGCACATAAACGAAGCTTCCATCGGTGAATACGGCCGAATTCAAGGCGGCGAAGAAATTGTCGTTCGGCGGCACCACGCTTCCCAAATAACGGCGCACAAGCTCGGGATATTCACGCACCGCATCGCTCATGGAACAGAAAATCACCCCGGCTTTTGCCAGCGTTTCCCGGAAGGTGGTGGCGACCGAAACGCTATCGAACACGGCATCAACCGCAACGTTGCCCCCTTGCGCTCCATTTTCGGAGGCGTTCTCCACCCCCGCCAAAATCGCCCGTTCACGCAAGGGAATGCCGAGTTTCTCGTAGGTGCGGAGAAGTTCCGGATCCACCTCCGCCAAACTCTTCGGGCCGGAGGGACGCTTGGGCGCGGCGTAATAATGAATGTCCTGATAGTCGATCGGCGGATAATGCACCTTTGCCCAGCGCGGCTCCGTCATCAGCTTCCAGGCCGCAAAAGCCTTCAGGCGCCATTCCAGCAGCCAATCTGGCTCGCCTTTGCGGGCCGAAATCAGCCGGATAATATCCTCGTTCAGCCCTTTGGGGGCGAGTTCCGTCTCGATCTGGGTTTCAAACCCCCATTTGTAACCGCCCTTGGTAACCGACTGAACCGTTTTCAAAGTCTCGGCTGTTGCGGGCATAACCTGATCCCTCTTTCCGTTAGTCGGCGATATGAAGCACGGAGGCGGCAGTTACGGGTTCAAAGAAGACATTGGCCTCCGCCTCTGCCATGTCCGCCAAGGTAATTTCTTTCAGCGCCTGGCAGATGGCCTGATTGACCGGATCCCACCTGCCCCGCACCGGGCAGAGGCTTTGGACATCGCACGAAGTTCCGCCATCCACGCAGGATGCGAGTAAAATAGGCCCGTCGATTGCTGTGATGACTTCCGCAATCGGCATTGCCGCCAAGGGCCGGAGCAGGCGATACCCCCCCTTGGCGCCGCGCTGCGAGGCGACCAGCCCCGAAGCCGCCAAGATTTTCAAGACCTTGGCCACGGTGGGCTCCGGAATTCCGGTCGCTTGGGCAATGGCCGGCGAGGTTTGGACTGTCTCGCCTGTCCCGAGGCGCACCAGCACAACCACAGCGTAATCCGTCAATTTCGAAAGCCGCAGCATGCCGGGGCGCTTCATCTCTTGGGGTGGAAGACTATCTACTAAGCAGACCGATATGGTCCTGTTTGGAAGGAATGGTGCGGTTTGGCCGTTTCGTCAAGAGGCCAGATGGGTCAGGGCGGGATGGCAGAGATAGCGAGACTGGGGAGCTGGCCGGAAGCGGAAGCCTGCATTGACGAAGCAGGGATGCTCGCCTTAGAAGCAAGGGAGGGACGCAGGAGCGACCGAGCGGAGGGATGGCCGAGCGGCTGAAGGCGGCGGTTTGCTAAACCGTTATACGGTTAATAAACCGTATCGAGGGTTCGAATCCCTCTCCCTCCGCCACTTCCGTTCTTGAGCGGGCATTGCGCGGGCGCTACCGTTCGCCCCAAGCGTCCGGAGTAGCCGAAATTTCGATCCCTTGATGCGGAGCCCCTTGTTCGGAGTTCGTCACCCGACGCGCCGGGCGCGCGCGGAGAGAGTGGCGGCTTTAACTCTTTCGAGGCGGGTGCGCGGGCACGCCGTCCGGGCGCATTTGTCAAATCCTCCTGCTGAGGGCAAGCTATGGCGATGCAGAGTTCATCGGACCCGATCTCGGAATACGATGTCGAATTGGCCTACGAGCTTTTGCTGGGGAGAAAGCCCGAGAACGCTTCCGTTGTGGCGCATTTTGTCAATCTTTGTTCCACGCGCGAGCAGTTACGCGCGGTCTTCGTGGCATCCCCGGAGTATCGCGAAAAAATTCGCCAAGAACTCGGCTTCATCACGCTCCAGCCGCTCAATTTGCCGAAAATGGATATCGAGGTGGATGTCCCGCCGGAGACATTGGCCGCCATGATCCGCCATATTGAGGCGAACTGGGCACTCCTCGGAACGAACGAGCCGCATTGGTCTGTGCTTTCGGTCGAGAAGTTCAAGGCCGGCCAGATTGGCGAGAATATCCAGGAGTTCTACGCCTCCGGCAAGCATACCGTTTCCTACTTCGCCGATGCCGCCGAGAGGGCGGGCGTGGACTACCGAAATCTTCAGCGGTGCTTTGAACTTGGATGCGGTGTTGGACGGGTATCTGTCTGGCTTGCCCGGATTTTCCCCGAACTGATCGCGGCTGACATCTCCGCGCCTCACCTTCGCCTTGCCGCTGCAGCCGTGGAACATTTGGGTTTGAAGAATGTCGAGCTGCGCCTTCTTGACACTCTCGCCAAAATAGAGGCGCTTCCTGCGTTCGATTGTTTTGTGTCCAGCCTTGTGTTGCAGCATAATCCTCCGCCTGTGATGGCATTCCTGTTGCGTACCATATTCAGCAAGCTCAATCCCGGCGGACTGGCCTATTTCCAGCTGCCAACGTATCGACTGGGGTACGTTTTCAAGGCTGAGCAGTACCTGGCAGGCGCCTTGGTCAACGGCCAAATTGAAATGCATGTCTTACCGCAAAGCGTTGTGTGGCGGCTCGCCGACGAGGCCAACTGCCAAGTGCTTGATGTTCGAGAGGACGGCCTCACGGGCGATGCGCAGGGGGTTTCCAACTCGATCCTGCTGATGAAGCGCCGCGCGTAGCCGAATTGCCGGCGAAATCGCAGAGAGCGGGGAAATCCTCTGCCGAAAGAACCGCAGGAAAGCCGTCCGGTTCCGTTGCTGCGTGAGCGCAGGGTTCGGAACGGGTCGCTTCAAGCCCAACAGCGGGAAATACAGCTCTTGCCGTCTCTGAGCCCTGCGAGCTTGAAGCGCAGCATCTGTTCGGCCATGCTCAGCCGCCCGACGGCACGGCCCGGGTGGTGATACGGTGCGGACAGCTGCGACGCCTCCCGCGCAAACTCAAGGAAAAGGCAGTGTTGCAATGACCGTAAAGACGATCGACAAGCCGAAATTCGACCACTCGGTGCCGTGGTTCTGGCCCCTTGCCTACGCGATGGAAGCGGAGGAGATGGGGCTTGATGTCTTCACCGAAAACATGAAGGCGCTGGGAGAGATGGCCAAAGTCGCGGTGGTGCCGCCACCCCCGAAATGGGCCACGAAGAACCGCGTTTTGCTCGACATGGACACGATGCTTCTGCGCGACTTCTCCACCGAACAAGCGCCGGATGCCGTGCCGGTGCTGATCGACCCGCCTTATGCCGGCCATAGCTCCACGATTGCCGACTACCAGAAAGGCCAGAGCCTGATCGAAACATTGCTTGCAGCCGGTCTGCCGCGGGTCCTGGCAATGGATTGGAAGTCCGCCACGCCGGAGATGCGGGATTTCAACATCGACAAATATCTGGCCGAGATCAACGTGGTGGTTGACGATCTCGGCGGGCGAGTCCATTTGGTGGGGCTCTGCCAGGGCGGGTGGATGTCGGCGATGCTTGCCGCGCGCTTTCCCGGAAAAGTCGCCTCTCTGGTGCTGGCAGGCTCACCGATCGATACCAGCGCGGGGAACGGCCCCCTGAAGAAAATCGCCCGTCGCACTCCGCTCAGCTTCTATGAGCAAATGGTCGCTGCGGGCGGCGGGCGCATGCTGGGCCAGTTCATGCTGACAGGCTGGAAAAACATGCACCCGGGGGAAAACTATCTGGGCAAGTTCATCGACCTCTATGCCCACGCCACAGACGAGAAATACCTGAAGCGAACGGAACAGTTCGAACGCTGGTACGAGAACCCAATCGACCTGCCGGGGCGTTATTACCTTCAGGCGATCGACCTGTTGTTCAAGAAAAACCTTTTCTGGAAGGGGAAATTTATCGGCCTGGGGCGCAAGCTTCGGCTCGCGGACATCACCTGCCCTGCCTATCTGCTGGGCGGTGCATCGGACGACATTACGCCCCCCGCGCAGGTCTTTGCCGCCGAAGAGAAGCTGGGCACGCCGAAGGAGAAGGTCGTCAAACGCACCGCGCCCGGCGGGCATATCGGGCTTTTCATGGGTTCGAACACGCTGAAGGAGGTCTGGCCCGAGATCGGCGCTTGGATCAGGGATCAGGCGAAATGAACGTGCCGCTGTGATGCGTGCGGCAGTGATGCCTGCCGCTCCGCTGAAGGCCAGCGATGCGCCTGCGGCGGAGATCGGCAACCAGCGCCTGGCCGGCACGGCGCGCCCGCTCATCGGCCGGCGGATTTCTCCCTTCGCGCAGCCGTTTGCGCAGTTCCGGGCCTCCCCCGGCCGCAGCACGGCTTGACCAGCCCCGGAGCAATCTATCCCGCGACGACACGGCACCAGGGATGGCGGCGGCGGAGATCGGCAACCAGCGCCTCCTTATTCGCCCGCAGCTCGGTTTGGGTTTTCAGCATCGATGCGCCGTGCACCCGATAGCGCGCCAACACTTCCGGCACACACACACCAAACCAACCGCGTTCCGCAAGCCGGCACCAGAAATCATAATCTTCCCAACCATAGCGTACGTGGTCGTAACCGCCTACGGAAGCCCAAGCGGCCATCCGCACCAACGCAGTGGCATCAATGTAGTTGCCCATCACCAGACGCAACGGATCGAACGGCAGATTGGAAAAGACCGCGCCGGTTTTCTCATCCAACTCGCCAAAAAGCTGCAGGCTTGGATAGGCAAAGGCGGCTCCGCTTGCCTCGATCGCCTGAAGGCAGCGCGCGGCGCAATCGGGCAGCAGCACATTGTCCGCATCCAGCGGCAGCACGTAGCGCGTCTCGGCATTGGCGAAGCCGACATTACGCGTGAACCCAAGCCCGGCATTCGCACGGTTGCGGATCAAGAGCGCCCGGCCGAAGCGCTGTTCGTGCTTGGCAAGCCAATCGTCTGCAACCGAGAGCGAGGCATCGGAGGAGGCATCATCGACCACCACAAGGTCGATGACGGGAAGCGTTTGCGCATAGACCGAATCCAATGCGTCCACGACATATTGTGCATAGTTGTAGAGCGGAATAACGACGGTGACCTCAGCCGGTCGCAATGAATCATAGGCGCGCACAATCTCGTGTTCGGGCACCATAGGCAGCGGCGGCAGCGGCGCTTGCGCGGCGGCAAGGTCGTAGACAAAAGCCCGCGCCGCCCTCCGGCCGCGGTGCAACACCTGCTCCAACAGGGAAGCCATGCGCTCGGCACGCTGTTCCGGGCCGAAGCGCCAAAGCACATCCCAATAAGCGCGCCGTGCCATGCGTTCGCGTAAGCCGGCATCGTCGAGCAATGTGGTGATGGCGGTATACCAACTTTCGGCATCGGTTGCGAACAAAGCCGTTTCACCGTCACGGATCGCGGCGCGGAAAGGGCCTGTGGGCGAACACACGGAAGGCACCCCGGCCAGCGCAGCTTCGAAGAATTTCAACTCGCTTTTGGCCTCGCAAAACAGGTTATTGGGCTCAAGCGGCGCCAAATTCACATCGAAACGTGCAATCTCTTGCGGCAATTGCTCAACCGAGACGTATTCGCGCCATTCCACTTGTGCGTCCAGGGCCTGAAATTCGGGGAATTCCTCCAAATCCAGGCAATTCAATGTCTCCCGACGAAACAGCACGAGACGGCACTCGGGGCGCTCGCGCAAAATGCGCGCCAGCGCCGGGGCCATGACTGCGAAATCGCGCTGATGGGTGCGACTGCCGCCGGCATAGCCAAAGCGAAGCAAGCCATCCGATGGGGTTTGCCGGCGCGCCCGATACGCAAACCGCGCTTCTTGCCAAACCTTGACATCGAAGCTGTTCGGCAAAACGAAAACGGGTTTGCCGAAGCGGCGCATGTGATCGGCCAAGGCTTCCGTGGTGACAGAACCGAAATCGCACGCCATCATGGTTTGCTGAATGCGGCTGTAGAAACCCCGCACTTGTGCCTCGGTCAGGCCCTGAGAACGGATGCCGTCGATCAGCTCCACGCGCGCGAGCTCGGGATCAAACATCAGATCGTCCACATCGAACAGAAGCTGCGCGCCGGCACGACGTGCTCGCGAAATCACCGCTTCCACGCCCGGATCCCATTCCACGCGCCACAAAACAACCAGATGCGCGCTGGCAGCAAGCTGCGGAGCCTGCTTCGCCTCTCCGATGGTTTGAATTTCGACAAGAGCGCCGAGTGCGCGAGCCGTTTCCGCATATCGCAGCACTCTATAGACGTGGCCGGGTGTGTGGGGCTCGCCGGAGATAAACAGAATCCGTGCCGGCTGATCCATGCGCCACCAGGGCGTTGGTACGATTTCGAAGGGGCTCCGCTGCTTTCCTTTGGCCTCGGCGCGCAAGCGGCGGTAGGCCAAGCGTCCTTCGGCTCGCCCATAGCGTTCGTAATGCACCAGCGGATTAAGGCCGACTTCCGCGACATCGGGGTAGCGCAGCAGATAATCGGCGGTCGAAAAATCCGGGCCGGGATCCCGCCCTTCTGCGGCGCCGTGCAAGAGATAGTGCAACGCCGGGTCCATTTTGCTTGCTCCGACATCGGGGTAGCGCGCGATGTACCATGCCGGGTCAAACAGCGTGCTTGTGCGGAGCGTTTGAAGCTCCGCCGCATGCAGCTGTTCGACCGTGGGCGCCGGCTCTTCCTTGCGCAAGGCCAGGGTATTGAGGAGGCGCCGCTTGAGGCGGCCCAAACGGCGTCGAAGCAAATGCGGTATATCGTGAGCCGATGCCGCATACGCCGCGCGATTCAACAGCGCACGCGCGCTCACCACCTCGCTTTCCCGATCCGCCAGCTGCTCATAGAGCTCCGCCAAATGGCGCTCCAGCTCCGTCTGGCGTTCAGAAAGCGCCCTTCGTTCCCACTCCAAGCGATCGCGCGCCGCCGCGATGTTGGCAATCTGCTCCCGAAAACTGGAAAGGGCCGGCTCGCGTCTCGCAGCCTCTTGCTCCAATTGTACCAACCGAGCCCTGAGTTGCCCGATCTCTTCTCTCGCCTTGGCCTCCGCCTCTCTCGCCAAAGTCGCGGCTTCCAGCAAAGATGGAGCAAAACTGGCTGCGGCCGTTGGCGGCAGAATCAACGTGCGGAGTTGTAACGGCGTAGCAGATTTGAAGAACTCGCCCGCCACATCGACGATTGGGGCGTCATGGCCCGTGATCACGCGGCGGTAGGGCTGGAGCTTTTCGGAGCCAAGCTTTTTGATCAGGATGACAGAGTCGAAAAACGTGATCTGCGCGATCTGTCGACCCAGGCTGCGGAGTTCCTGTAGCACCGCATCGTCAAGTTTGGCAGCTGCATCGCTTTCAAAATAATCGGCGTGCAAGGCATCGGTGAGACCCTTGAAATACTCCATCGTCGTATCGGGCATTCTGAAGCCGCCCCCGTGCGAGGCCCAGTAACTTGCGTGCACATCCTCAACCACGTAGAGGCCGCCCGGGGAAACCCGCCCGAAGCATGCCTTAAACGTTTTTACAACGTCCTCGGACCGGTGCGAGCCATCGTCTATAATGATATCAAAACATTCATCGCTGAGCATTTTTTCCAGCACGATCGGATCACCGGCATCGCCGATCCGGATGGAGACGTTCGGCCCCAGCGACAGGCGGGCGCATGCCGGATCTATATCGATGCCGACAATGGTTGAACCGGGCGGCAGGTATTTGGACCAGATCTGTAATGAGCCGCCGTTCTGCACCCCGATCTCGAGAAGGCGCACGGGTTTGCCGCCTTCCACAAATTCTGAAAGCGCAGATTCATAGATAGCCAAATACTGCTCCCATTTATCCGAGATAAAACCTTTGTGCTCGAGAAATATCTTGGTGAGAACGCACGGAGGCGTTGTGACATAAGAGGGCATGTTTGCTGATTCTTCGTGCTGCATTTGATCTCGCATCGTCGGTGGAGGCAAAGGGAAATCCGTGAATCCTTACGTGATGAGGAGAGACCCAGGCAGCGTTACCAAGCCGGTGCGTTGCGAGGGAAAATCCGCCATGACCGCGCTGCCAGAGCGGGGTTTTTATAGGCTTTCCCCGCGCGATGAACCGATTGCGCATCAATCTCCGCCGCGGCCACGCAGCTTGCCGCTTGGGCAAGACGCGCACTGCCATATCCTTCGCCCGAAGCCAGATCGAGGACATGTTTTCCGCGACAAAGCTCGCGGGCAAGAGAGCAGCGGTGGAGATGCTCGCTCTCGCCTTGCCCGGCTTCCTCCCAAATCCACCGCTTCCCTGTGTTGGGCAGAGATGCAGCGGGCTGCTCCAACGGGAATATCTCGCCCACGCTTTTCCTCCTTGTGGAAAGCCTCGAAGCAGGGCATTTGCCCAATTTTCACCAGCTTTTGCAAGAGGAAGGAAAGCATGCACAAACGGCGGGGCCCCATTCGGCCGATATTTCGCCTCGGAAAGAAATAATGATACCCATGTCGGAGCGGAGAGAGTACCGAGACCAGCAAAGCATGACGGAAGCCGGCTCTCTGCCTCTTTCTCGTTGGCTGCGCGCTGTTGCGCTTTGGCTGCTTCATCGCTCGGAACGCGCGCAGCGGCTTTACTGGCGGTTGCGCTCCAAGCCTTCCGTAAGGGCCGGCTTTCGGCCAAACCCGATTTCCCGAGAAGCCTTCCGAGCGGAACGCGCTGCCGCCCTTGCCGATTTTCTGGCCAGCGGGGAGCGGCTTCGCTTGCCTTGCTCGGAGCAGCCGGCGGTTTCCATCCTTCTTGTCTTGTTCAACCAAGCGCCGTTGACGCTCGCCTGCCTGCGCTCAATTGCCGCGACGGTCGAGCTGCCCGCCGAAGTGATCATTGTGGACAACCATTCCACCGATGAGACCGAGGCGCTGCTCGGCCGCCTGGATGGCGCGCGCAGTTTGAGAAACGAAGAGAATCGGCACTTCCTGCACGGCGTGAACCAAGCTGCCGCGCTTGCAAAAGGCCAAGCGCTGCTGCTTTTGAACAACGATGCCACGTTAAGGCCAGGCTCGTTGCAGGCAGCCTGGGAAGCATTGCAAGAATTCCCCGACGTCGGGGCGGTGGGCGGGCCGATTGTCTTACCCGGCGGCGCCCTGCAAGAAGCGGGGAGTATTATTTTCTCCGACGGCAGCGCTCTTGGTTATGGAAGAGGCCAAGATCCGAATGCCGGCGAGTTTCAATTTCGGCGCGAGGTGGATTATTGTTCCGGAGCGTTTTTGCTGATCCGCAGGGCCGTTTTCGAAGCCTTGGGCGGGTTCGATCCGGCCTTTGCCCCAGCGTACTATGAAGAGACCGACTTCTGCATGCGCATGCGCGCAAAAGGCTGGCGGGTTCTCTATGAGCCACGCGCCGTCATCGACCACTTTGAATTCGGCAGCGCGGCTTCCCCCGAAGCCGCCATTGCGTTGCAGGAGCGCAATCGCGCGCTGTTTTGTGCCCGCCATCAGGCCGCACTTGCCTCCGCGCACGCAGCGCCGGGAACGGATCCGCTTTTCGCGCGCATGCGGCAGGCCGAACGCGGGCGGGTTTTGGTGATCGACGACCGGGTGCCCGAGGCCCGGCACGGCGGCGGCGCGCCGCGTGCCGCGGCACTGGTAAGCGCGATCCGAGCCAATGGTTGGTTTGTCACGTTCTACCCCCTGCAATTTCCCGACGAACCGCGCTCGGCAAGCGCGCTTCCCGATGATGTCGAGGTGATGCAGGGGCTCGGCCTGCCAAGCCTCAGGGCGTTCCTCAGCGCGCGCGCGCAATATTATGATGTGATTCTGATCAGCCGCCCTCATAACATGCGGCTGTTTCGCTTTCTCCGCCCGCGCAGGCTTTCCGCACGCATCGTCTATGATGCCGAAGCGCTGTTTGCATGGCGTGAGGCATGCCAGGCGCGGGTTTACGGCAAGCCGCTATCGCGTTCGCGGTGGCGAGCCTTGCTGACCCGCGAGCTCCGGCTTACGAAGTCTGCCGATGCGGTGATCACCGTTTCCGCCCGAGAGGCGAGATTCTTTCGCGCCGTTCTGGGCGCCGGCAAGGTGCATATTCTCGGCCATGCGCTGGCTTTGCGGCCGACGCCTCGCCCGTTTGCAGAGCGTGCGCACTTCCTGTTCGTGGGCTCCCTCAACAATCCCACGGACCCCAATGCAGATTCGCTCATATGGTTTGCTTCCGAGGTCATGCCGAAACTCGATCAGTTGCTTGGGACAGATTATGAGCTTTGGGTTGCAGGGCGATGCGACCCGCGCGTGCGGGGGGCCCTAGCCTCCCGGCCGCGCATCCGCATTTTGGAGCAGGTTGAGGACCTCGTCCCGCTCTATGATCAGGCGCGGGTCTTTGTTGCCCCGACGCGCTTTGCTGCGGGCATTCCCCACAAGGTGCACGAAGCCGCTGCGCACGGTCTGCCCGCTGCGGTCACGCCGCTCTTGGCGGCGCAGCTTGGCTGGCGCTCCGGGTACGAACTGCTCCAGGGCGATACGGCCTCCGCCTTCGCGGCGGCTTGCGCGCGCCTCTATGCGGATGGAGCGCTTTGGCAGAAGCTCCGCACGGCGGCCTTGCAGCGGGTCGCCGAAGACTGCGACCCGATCCGCTTTGAGCAGGCGGCGGGACGGCTGATGGAAACCCTGGTTGCAGAGAAGCGCGCTTGGGGAGGCTGTTGAGTTCAAGGCCCAAAGCCGAGTAGAACAGCCACCCGAGAGGCCCCCTTCCCTGCTCTCGCACGCCCCTCTGGCATGGCGCGCAAGTTTCGGCAAACATAGAAAACTCGGAGTCGATAGAAATAGGTTTATCGCTTGATCGGAGGAATTCATGTCCAAACCCAAGCCTTTCCCGCAAAAGACCCGCTATGCCGCCTTTGCCGCCGCTTTGGGCTTAACGGCTTTGGCGGCGGCCCCTCCGGCCCAGGCCGCTGAGCCCATCCGCATCGCAGTGATTGCCGAAAATTCCGCCATTGGTGGAATTGCCATTACCAACGCCGCCAAGCTTGCCGCGGATGAGATCAATGCCAAGGGCGGCGTCGATGGTCGCATGATCGAGATCATCGACTACGACGATCACAACTCCGCCACGGACGCGGTGCGGGCTTTTCAACGCGCGGCTTCGCAAGACCATGCGATTGCCGTGATCAGCAGCTATATGAGCGAAGTGGCGCTGGCGCTGGAGCCGTGGGCGGCACGGTTGCACATGCCTTTCATTACCCCGGGCGCGGCGAGCAACGAAATCACGCGCAGAATTCATGAAGATTATGAACATAACAAATATACTTTTCACGGTTATCTGACGTCGACCGAACTGGCCCAGACGGTGTGCAATTTTTCACATGATGTCCTTGTGACCAAATTGCACATGAAGTCCACGGTGGTGATGAGTGAGGATGCAGCCTGGACCAAACCGCTTGATGGCGAATATTTGGTTTGCTTGCCGAAGGCCGGCCTTGCGGTTCTCGATCATATCCGCTTTTCGCCCGATACCACCGACTTCACGCCGTTGTTCAACCAGATTGAAGCCAAGCACCCGGATGTGATCACGGCCGGAATCAGCCATGTGGGCGTGCAACCCACGGTGCAGTGGGCAAGCCAGCAAGTGCCGATTCCGATGTCCGGCATCAGCTCGCAAGCAACCACCGATACGTTTTGGCGTGATACGAACGGCGCTGCGCAAGGCGTGATTCTTGAAGAAAATGCCGCACCCAATATCGCCGTGACCGCAAAAACCATTCCGTTTGCGCAAGCTTATATCAAACGATACGGCATTACCCCGGGTTACGCCGGCTACTCCGCGGCCGATGACGTGAATATCATTGCCGAGGCGGTCAAGCGGGCAAAATCCACCGATCCCGACAAATTGGTCGCAGCGCTTGAGCAAACCGATTACATCGGAACCATGGGCCGTATTCAATTCTATGGGCGGAACGAACCGTTTACACATGGCTTGCGTTATGGGCGGGGCTACGTGACCGGCATTGTGGTGCAATGGCAAGACGGTAAACAGGTCGCGATCTGGCCGGAGGACATTGCGACCGGTGAGCCAAAATTCCCCTCCTTTATCAAACTGCCCGAGCAACACGCAGGAAAGTAATTCCGTAGCTTTTATCGCTTGTGACGGCAAACGGCCGGAGCCTTGCGGCCCCGGCTTGCCGTGCGCGATTGGAGGTTTGCCGAGAATGAAGGAAAAAGCATGCTGGCGCTGCAAATTTTGATCGATGGGTTTGCCATCAGCGCACTTTATGCCTTGGGTGCGGTAGGATTTACCTTGATCTTTGGTGTTTCCGGAGTGCTTAATCTTGCGCATGGCGGGTTGATGCTGATTGCCGCCGTTGCAGCCTGGTATACTGCGGGGGAGCTGCATGCCGGCCAATATATTGGGGCGATCACCGGGCTTGCTTTCGGTGTTTTGGCGGCGTTGCTCACCTATTTCGTCGTGGTGCGCCCGATCCAGCGCTCGCGTGCTATTCCGAGGGATGAGACCGAAATTTTTGTGCTGACCGGAACCTTGCTCTGGGGCATTATGATTCAAGAAGCGGTCGCTTATTTCTTTTCCGATAACCCGCTGACGGTGCCGGCGCTTATTAGCGGAGTCGCGAACATCAATAGAGTCCGCGTTCCGTTCAATGAAATTCTGGTTGCCGCCATTTCCTGGTTATCGATCGGCCTGCTTTGGCTTTTGGTCAATCGCACCCGGGCAGGCAAGGCGTTGCTGGCGTGTGCGATCAACCCGCGTGGGCTGACTTTGCTAGGATTTGAGCTCGGCCAGCTTTACCTGCTGGTGTGGCTGATCTACGGCCTGTTGGTGGCAGCGGCGGGAGTGCTGTTGGCAACGTTTCTTGGCACCAGCTCGGGCAATACGGGAGCATTGACGGCAAGCGCCTTTTCCATTGTGGTGCTTGGCGGGCTTGGCAGCGTTTCCGGCTCGCTGATCGCAGCGTATGTTGTGGGATATATGGAAACGCTCACGGCGTATCTCGTTTCGCCGCAGATTCGTACCATCCCCTCACTTTTGCTCTTGGTTCTGGTACTTTACGTGCGCCCGCAGGGGCTGCTTGGCCGCAGGTAGGAACACAGCAATGTCACGACGCGTTCTTGCTGCTTTGGTTTTATTGCTGCTGCTGATCGCATTTCCATTTGTTGCATCCGGCTATCTGCTGGGGGTTTTTACGATTGCGTTTTATTTCGGCGTATTTGCCATGGCTTGGGATTTGCTATTCGGTTTTGCCGGCGAAGTGAATTTCGGACCTACTTTTCTCATCGGCCTCGGCGCTTATGCCGCCGGATTGCTGAATGTTCGCGGCTGGCCGATTCTGCCTGCGGTGCTTGCGGGAGCGGTTGCCGCTGTCCTCGGCGGGCTTTTGCTGGCCTTGCCGGCGCTTCGGTTACGCGGGCCGTATTTCGGCTTGGTGACCTTGGTTGCGGTGTTGCTGCTGCAACAGGTGATCGTTATTTTTGCTGGCGTTACGGGGGGTGAAATCGGCCTTTCCCTGCCCGATGTGCTCTCGGTCGATGCGCGCAAGAATTACTGGTACGCCTTGGCCTTCATGGCCGTGAGCGGCGCTCTTCTCTATGCGTTATCACGCTCTCCGGCAGGACTTATTTTGCAGGCGGCGGGGCAGGATCCCGTGGAAGCCCAAGCGCTTGGCTTCAATGTTGCCAAACACAAACTCGCCGCGTTTTCCATTAGCGCACTGTTTTCCGGACTCGCCGGCGCGTTGATGGTGTTCTACCTCGGCACCGCTTCCGTTGATACCGTGGTCGATATATCGGTCACCGTGCAGGTCATTATCGCCGTGGTACTCGGCGGGCGACGAACGATTTTGGGAGGGATTTTGGGAGCCGTCTTTCTCATCGGCGTGGGTGAAGTGCTCCGGCCGCTTGGCCAACTGAGTACTTTCGTTGTCGCTGCCATTGCTTTGGCGGTGATCCTGCTGTTTCCCGACGGGCTCATTGGTGCGTTCGGCCGGCACAGGAGACAAGCATGACCGCGCGCCTTGTGGTAGAAGGGCTCACCAAGCGTTTCGGTGGCTTGGTTGCAGTCCGCGACCTCAGCTTCGAGATCCGCCCTGGTGAAATTCTTGGCCTGATCGGGCCCAACGGTTCCGGCAAATCGACCGCCATGAAACTGATTATGGGTATCGAGCGGCCGAATGCAGGCAGCATCCGCCTGGATGGTGTGGAAATTGCAGGTTGGCCTGCCCATCGCGTGGCGCGCGCCGGAGTTGGCCTGGTGTTTCAGCACTCGCGCCCGCTGCACCGCCAGACGGCTTTAGAAAACATCAAGCTGGCGCTTTTGCCTGACAGTTTGACCCGGTTGATGGCTGACCATAGCGTCACCGAGCAGGCGCGTGCGATCGGAGAGAGCGTGGGGCTTGGACGCGTTCTCGACCGCTATCCGCAGACGCTGCCGTTTGCCGATTTGCGTCGCCTTGAGCTTGCCAAAGCGATTGCACGGAATCCGAAGCTTGTTCTGGTCGATGAACCCTTCGCGGGGCTTACCTCGGCCGAACTTGCCGACTTCTCTCGCCTGATTGCCCACTTTCGAGACGAGGGCCGGGCCGTGCTTTTGGTGGATCACAATGTCAAAGGCGTCGCAGCGCTCGTTGATCGGGTGGTTGCGCTCTATCTGGGCGAGCGTATTGCGGAAGGAACCGCGGACGAAGTGATGCGGGATGCCAGGGTGCGGCAGGTTTACCTTGGCGGCTCCATCGAGATGCACGCGCGCCCTGCCCAGCTCAGCGAGGCGCGAAGCCTGCTTGAGGTAGAAGAGGTCAGCGTTTTCTATGGGAAAGCGCAAGCGCTGGAGCGGGTGAGCCTCTCGGTGCGTGCCGGCGAATTCGTTTCCGTCGTCGGCTTGAATGGAGCCGGAAAGACCACCCTTTTCAACGCGATTTCCGGCTTGGTCCCTTACCAGGGCCGCATTCTTTGGGAGAATGCGCCGCTTGCCGGCAAGAGTGCTGCGGCCATTGCTCGGGGCGGCATTGTACAATGCCCGGAAACGCGCGAGTTGTTCGGCGATATGACCGTGCAGGAGAATCTCAATCTCGGCGGCCAGCATCAACCGCCAGCGGAGGAGCGCAAGCGCTTGCGCTGGTTGTTTGATTTGTTTCCCATTCTGGAAGCGCGCCGCGACCAAGCCGCCCGCACGCTGTCCGGGGGCGAACAACAAATGCTTGCGATCGCGCGTGCATTGATGATGAATCCGCGCCTGCTGATTCTGGATGAGCCGACTCTCGGGCTTGCGCCGGTGATTCTGGAACAACTTTCGCAAGCATTGGAACGGCTGCGCGAAACCACGCCGATTACGGTTTTGTTGGGAGAGCAAAACGTCCGCTTCGCCCTCTCACACGCCGACCGCGTTTATGTGTTGGAACATGCGCGCATCATCTGGGAAGGCTTGCCTGAAAATTTCGCCAAAGAAGCAGGAGCGGCTTATCTGTGAGGCTCGGCCGAGGGCACGCACAGCCTCTTGCGCATTAACGCCGCTTGGGTTTTGCGGCTTTGCTCGTGAAAGTCGCATCGGACGGCGGCGGGGTTTTTGCCGGATAATGGCACCACGGCGCGCCGACGCATCGCCAGCATTCCGGCTTGCGCGCCTTGCACACGTAGCGGCCGTGCAAAATCAGCAAATGATGCAGATGGGGAAGAAACTCCGGCGGGACGCGTGCCAGCAGTGCTTCCTCCACCGCCTCAGGCGTTGTGCCCGGTGCAAGCCCGGTTCGGTTGCAGAGGCGAAACACATGCGTGTCCACCGCCACCGTGTGCGCACCGAAAGCGGCATTCAACACAACGTTTGCGGTTTTTCTTCCGACGCCGGGCAGAGCTTCCAAGGCCTTCCTCTCGGTTGGCACGTTTCCGCCGTGGCGTTCAATCAGAAGGCGGGAGAGCTCCACCACGTTCCGCGCCTTGGACCGCCATAGACCGAGTGTGCGAATATGGCGAGCAACCCCTTCTTCCCCCAGCGCCAGGATCGCTTGTGGCGTGGAAGCCTCGGCGAACAGCGTGCGGGTGGCGCGGTTCACCTGCACATCCGTGGTCTGCGCCGAAAGCACAACCGCGATCAGAAGCGTAAACGGGTCTTGATATTCCAGCTCGGTCTTCGGCGAGGGGTTGACGCGCGCCAAGGCTTGCAGGAATTTTGTTATCTCCTCGGGGCTCATGGGCTGAGAGGCAGAAACGTGCGTTCGCGGCGGCTTTCGGATGACATGGAGGCGCATGGCTGCTTTTTCGCCCGATGAAGGGACCATTGGCAAGAGAGAGATGGATTGGAACACGCATGAACAGCCAAGAAGCAACGGTGTTTGAAGCGCTGATCGTGCCGCATCGCTCGTTGAGCCGTCAGGGGCGAAGGGTGCTGATTGCTGCGATCTGCCTCGGGGGTCTTATGAACGCGGGGCTGACGCTGGCTGTCGGCGCGTGGCCAGCGGCAGGCTTCTATGGGCTGGAGATCGGCCTTGCGGTGTTGCTGTTTGCACTGAATATGCGTGCGGCACGCGCGCGCGAGCTTGTACTGCTGACGGAAAGCCGCCTGCGCATCGTGCGCAGCGATGCCTATGGGCGGCGGCAGGAGCGAGAATGGGAACCGAGTTGGCTTCGCGTCCACCTCCAGGAGCGGCCCGGGCGCGTGCCGCAGCTGCTGCTGCGTCTTCGGGGCAGGGAAGAAGAAATCGGCGCAAGTTTGGGCGAAGCCGAAAAGCGTGAGCTGGCAGCGGCGCTGCAAGAGGCGCTCTATCGCTGGCGGAACCCCGTTTTCGACAATCCGCAACTGCGTGCATAAGGTGCCGATCCGATTCGGGACCGACGGATAACATTCTCAGGGAGGCAACGATTTTGCCATGAGCCTCAAAGGCAAAGCCTATATTGTCGGCGCTTATGAACACCCGACGCGGCACGCGCCGGATAAATCGGTGGCGCAATTGCACGCCGAAGTGGCAGCAGGGGCGCTGAAAGATGCCGGTCTTTCCAAAGACAATGTTGATGGGTATTTCTGTGCCGGAGACGCTCCCGGCATGGGCGGGCTCTCCATGGTGGATTATCTGAACCTCAAAGTTCGCCACATCGATTCCACCGACACCGGTGGTTCGTCTTATCTCGTGCATGTCAAACACGCGGTTCAGGCTATTGCCGCCGGCAAGTGCGACGTGGCGCTGATTACGCTGGCGGGACGTCCGCGCAGCGAGGGCATGGCCACCGGCACGGCACCGCGCACGGGCAATCCGGCACAGCCTGATTTGCAATGGGAATATCCTTACGGACCAACCGTGGTGAACATGTATGCCATGGTGGCGATGCGGCATATGTACGAGTTTGGCACCACCAGCGCGCAATTGGCTTGGGTGAAGGTGGCGGCTTCTCATCACGCGCAACACAATCCGCACGCCTTGCTGCGCGATGTGGTGAGTGTTTCTGATGTGCTCAACTCACCGATGGTGGCCGATCCGCTGCACCGGCTGGATTGCTGCGTGATTACCGACGGCGGCGGAGCCTTGGTGGTGGCGCGGCCCGAAATCGCCAATAGCATCAACCGCCCGCGGGTGAAGATTATCGGCACGGGCGAAGCGATCAAAGGGCAGATGGGCGGTGCGATTGATCTGACTTATTCGGCAGCATGTGTTTCGGGCGCCGCCGCGTTTGCCGAAGCGGGTGTGAAGCCGGCCGATATCAAATATGCTTCCATTTATGATAGCTTCACGATCACCGTTGTGATGCAGCTGGAAGATTTGGGATTCTGCGAAAAGGGCGAAGGTGGCAGGTTTGTTGCTGATGGGAATTTGATTTCCGGTGTCGGCAAGTTGCCGTTCAATACCGATGGCGGCGGATTGTGTAACAATCATCCGGCAAATCGTGGCGGCATGACCAAAGTCATCGAAGCGGTACGGCAATTGCGCGGGGAGGCGCATCCTGTGGTGCAGGTAAAGAATTGTGATCTTGCTCTGGCGCAAGGAATGGGTGGCCAGCTTGCCACGCGACACGGTAGCGCTACGCTCATTCTGGAACGGGAGTGAAAAAGATGGCTGAGCGTCAGATTCCGGCGCCTACCCCAACAGCGGAGACGGAGCCGTTTTGGCAAGCGGCGCGCGAAGGGCGGTTTCTCATTCGTGTGTGCCGAACTTGTGAACGCGCGCATTGGTATCCGCGGGCACTCTGCCCGTTCTGCTTTTCGGAAAATACGGAGTGGCGCGAAGCCTCCGGCCGGGGCAGCATCTATACGTTCAGCATCATGCGCCGGGCGAAGGAGCCGTATGCGATTGCCTATGTCAAACTGGATGAAGGTCCGACGATGATGACCAACATCGTCGATTGCGATTTTGAAAATATCGCCATTGACCAGCAAGTCGAGGTGGTCTTTCGCGCAACCGAAGACGGCCCACCGGTTCCTGTCTTCCGCCCCGTGCAAGCTTAAGCTTGTGTAGGCTTAGGATGGCGCGTTGTAGCGCTCGATTTCCACCCCCACACTTGCGGCATCCGGCACGATATCGGGCTTTTCCACGCGCACGCGGGCACGCTTGACGCGTGCATCGGCAAGGCAAAGCGCGGCGATTCGTTCTGCCATCGTTTCCACAAGGCGGATATGCTCCCGTTCGGCCATGCGTCGGATTTCGGCAATAATCTCCAAATAATTCACGACGCGGTCGAGCTCATCGGCGCCGACCGCAAGGGCGGATCCCGGCTCCGCGCCCGGATCATCGACGGCAAGGTCGATATTGATGCGCACGCGCTGCGTTTGCTTTTCTTCCTCGGGGTAAGCGCCGATGCGTGCCTGAAGAATCAGATCCCGCACGAAAACGTGCCGCAGGCAGCGCGCGGCATCTGCAATCGGAGCATCCTGCATGTGTTGTGTATTCCGTCTATTCTTTCACCATGGCATCTTTGGTCGGCGCCGCCCATTGCAAATGCTGCCCGCCGTCGAGCGCAAGCATCTGGCCGGTAAACGAAGGCAATGTGAGAACCAGCAACACGGCACGTGCAATTTCCTCGGGCGTGGGGCCGCGTTTCAACGGAAGGAGGCTTGCTTGGCGCGCGAATTCGCTGGCCGATTGGCGCGGGCTCGGCAATGTGGGGCCGGGCCCGATGCCGACGACCCGAATGCGCGGAGCCAACGCCAATGCCATGCTTTGCGTAAGCGCCCAGAGCCCGGCTTTCGAAACGGTATAAGAAACAAAATGCGGTGTGATCGAGAACACGCGTTGATCCAGCATATTGATAATGACGCCTTCGGCTTCATTCGGTAATGCGCGGGCGAATTGCTGCATCAACACAAACGGCGCGCGCAGATTGGGCTCCATATGCGCCTGCCAGCTTGCGCGCGTTGCATTGTACCATTCATCCTGCTCGAAGCGGCTGGCATTGTTGATCAAAACGCCGATCGGACCAAGCGCCTCCTCGGCCCGAGCAACAAGGCCGGTCACTTCCTCCTCTTCCGTGAGATGCGCCGCAAGCGGGACTGCCTGCCCGCCGCGTTCTGCAATTTCGCGGGCAAGCTCTTCCGCTTCCTTGCGGCTTTCGCGATAATGAAGCGCCACCGCAAAACCCGCATCAGCGAGGGCTTTGGCCATGGCACGGCCAAGCCTTCGTGCCGCGCCGGTAACGAGTGCCGTGCGTGGAATGTGCGGAGAAATCATGTCTAACCAGAAGGAAGGCATGGTTTGCTCTAGCCGCTCTGCATGGTTTTCTCAATGCCGGCGTGAAGATCGCTTGCTTTTGGGACGAAAGCCCCCGCCGGGGCCGAGCGGCTTCGGCTGCTTACTCCGCAACCCACGGAAAGAAGACGCCTTTTCCCGGAACCCCGCTGAAGCGGCGGGCGGCGGCGGAAGCCCAAGCTCGATCGCTTCCAGCCGTCGGATTTCATCGCGCAGGCGCGCCGCTTCCTCAAACTCCAATTCCGCGGCCGCCGCCCGCATCCGCTTTTCCAATTCGGCAATCGTGGCTTCGAGATCTTTGCCGACGAATTCCGTAGCCTTGGTCTCTGCAACAGGAGACACCGTGACATAATCCTGCTCGTAAACACTCTCCAGAATCTTGCCGATCTCGCGTTTCACCGATTGCGGCGTAATACCATGGGCGGCGTTCCATGCCTTCTGTTTCATCCGCCGTCGCTCGGTTTCTTCGATGGCTTTGCGCATGCTTTGCGTGATCGTGTCTGCGTAAAGGATCACCCGTCCCTCGACATTGCGTGCCGCGCGGCCGATGGTTTGGATCAGCGAGGTTTGCGAGCGAAGGAACCCTTCTTTGTCCGCGTCCAGAATCGCAACCAAGGCGCATTCGGGAATATCAAGCCCTTCGCGCAAAAGGTTGATCCCCACCAGCACATCAAAGACCCCAAGCCTCAAGTCGCGGATAATTTCGATTCGCTCCAAAGTGTCGATATCAGAATGGAGATAGCGCACCTTGACGCCGTGTTCGCCCAGATATTCAGTGAGATCTTCGGCCATGCGCTTGGTCAGCGTCGTGACCAGAACGCGCCCGCCGCGTGCAGCGACCGCCCGGCATTCGGCCAGCAAATCATCCACCTGTCGCGCGGCCGGGCGCACCTCCACTTCCGGATCCACAAGCCCGGTCGGGCGAATGACCTGGTCAACGAACGTGCCCTTTGTGCGCTCAAGCTCCCAGGGACCGGGGGTAGCGGAGACGAAAATGGTCTGCGGCCGGAACCGATCCCATTCCTCGAACCGCAAGGGCCGGTTATCCACGCAAGACGGCAGCCGGAAGCCGTATTCGGCAAGCGTGGATTTCCGGTTGAAATCACCCCGGAACATCCCGCCAAGCTGCGGCACCGTCACATGGCTTTCATCCACAATCAGCAGCGCATCCTCGGGAAGATACTCAAACAGAGTGGGCGGCGGTTCGCCGGGTTGCCGCCCGGTGAGATAGCGGGAATAATTTTCGATCCCTTTGCATGAACCGGTCGTTTCCATCATTTCGATATCGAACGTGGTGCGCTGCTCTAGGCGTTCTGCCTCCAAAAGCTTGCCTGCGGCGACGAGTTCGTCCAAGCGCTCCTTTAACTCGCGCTTGATTTCGGCAATCGCCTGCGTAAGGGTCGGGCGCGGCGTCACATAGTGGCTGTTGGCGTATACGGTGATGGATTCAAGCTTTGCGGTGCGTTCCCCGGTCAGCGGATCGAATTCCTCGATGGCTTCGATTTCATCGCCGAAGAGTCGCACCCGCCAGGCCCGGTCTTCATAGTGGCTGGGGAAAATGTCGACAATGTCTCCGCGCAGCCGGAATGTCCCGCGCTGAAAGGCGGCATCGTTGCGACGATAGAGCAATTCCACCAGCGCGCGCGCAAGCTTTTCGCGTTCGATACGCCCCCCCTGCTCCAACCGCACCACCATACGCGAGTAGGTCTCCACCGAGCCGATGCCGTAGATGCAGGAAACCGAGGCGACGATAATGGTATCATTGCGTTCGAGCAGCGCCTGGGTCGCGGCATGGCGCATGCGGTCGATGGCATCGTTGATTTGGGCGTCTTTCTCGATATAGGTGTCCGTGCGCGGCACATAGGCTTCCGGCTGGTAGTAATCGTAATAGCTCACGAAATACTCAACCGCGTTGTCGGGGAAGAAGGCCTTCATCTCCCCGTAGAGCTGGGCCGCAAGCGTCTTGTTGGGCGCCAAAATCAGGGTCGGCCGTTGCACGGCCTCGATCACCTTGGCCATGGTAAAGGTTTTGCCCGAGCCGGTGACCCCAAGCAGCACCTGGTCGCGCTCGCCCCGTTCCAACCCTTCCACCAGCTCGCGAATGGCGTTGGGCTGATCTCCGTTGGGCGCATAGGGGGAGAGCACCCGCAACGGCCGAAGCTTCGGCCGCGCAGGCTGCTTTGCCGGCATAAACAAAACCGGCGCAGAACGGGCAAGGACATGCTCCATGCGCAAAATAGCCTCCACGAGAGAGATGGCGGCTGGTTCGGTCTTCGTCGAGTCTTCCCCGCAAAGCGGGAGCAGTTTAGAAGAAGGAAGCCAATTCGAGGAGGAGATCGCCAGCGATGGCTGTGAACAAAGTCTATCCCACGCCGGAAGCCGCGCTTGCCGGACTTCTGCATGACGGCATGACCATTATGTCCGGCGGCTTCGGGCTCTGCGGCATTCCCTCGGCATTGATCGCGGCCATCCGCGATTCCGGGGTGAAGAATCTTACCGTCATCTCGAACAACGCCGGGATTGACGGGGTCGGTCTGGGGATATTGCTGCAAACCCGCCAGATCCGGAAGATGATCAGCTCCTATGTGGGTGAGAATGAAACCTTCGCTCGGCAGTATCTTCAGGGCGAGCTTGAGATCGAGTTCAACCCGCAAGGCACGTTGGCGGAGCGGATTCGCGCTGCCGGGGCCGGCATTCCCGCTTTCTTCACCCCGACGGGGGTGGGCACGGAGATTGCCAAAGGCAAGGAAGTGCGAGAGTTCAACGGCCGGCTCTATCTGATGGAGCACGCGCTGCACGCCGATTTGGCCATTATCCATGCCTGGAAGGCCGATACCGAAGGCAACCTTGTCTACCGCATGACGGCGCGGAACTTTAACCCGGTCATGGCCACCGCCGCCCGGACCACAGTGGTGGAAGTGGAACACCTGGTCCAGCCCGGCGAGCTGGATGCCGATGCCATTGTCACCCCCGGCATTTATGTCGACCGGATCGTGAAGCTTGCGCGTGTCGAGAAGCACATCGAGCAGCGCACCGTTTACCCCCGGCCCTGAGGAGGAAGCCTGTTATGCCTTGGACCCGTGACCAAATGGCCGCCCGCGCAGCGCATGAATTGCGAGACGGCTTTTACGTGAACCTTGGGATTGGCATACCGACGTTGGTTGCCAACCACATTCCGGAGGGGATGTCCATCCAGCTCCACAGCGAAAACGGCATGCTGGGGATCGGGCCGTTCCCGTTTGAAGGCGAAGAGGATGCCGACCTTATCAACGCCGGCAAGCAGACGGTGACCAAGCTGCCCACCACGAGCTTTTTCGACAGTGCCACCTCGTTTGCCATGGTGCGCGGGGGGCACATCAACATTTCTATTCTGGGCGCGCTGCAGGTGGCGGAAAACGGAGATCTCGCCAACTGGATGATCCCGGGGAAAATGGTCAAGGGCATGGGGGGTGCGATGGATCTCGTGGCCGGGGTGCCGCGGGTGGTGGTGTTGATGGAGCACACGGCGCGCGGCCAACCCAAAATCCTTCGCAAATGCACGCTGCCGCTGACCGGCACCGGGGTTGTCAATCTGATCATCACCGACCTTTGTGTGCTGGAGGTGGAGCATCCCGGCAAGCCGGGGCTGAGGCTTCTGGAGCTTGCTCCGGATGTGACGCTTGAGCAGGTGCGGGAGCAGACCGAAGCTCCGTTCCGGGTTGATCGCGAGCTTGAACGCAAACTCAACGCGGCCTGACGTGCGGGCTGCCTCAGCGAAGGCCGCTGCGGCAGCATGGCTTTATCGGTGAATGCAGGCTAACGCGGGTACCGTCAGGCTTGCGCATTGTTGCCTGCCTTGCCTTTGGTTTCATGGAGATTTCTGGTCATGAGTCTTATCGCCCAACGCCTGCAACGGATCAGCCCAAGCCAGACGATTGCCATTTCTTCAAAAGCGCGGGCATTAAAGGCGGCCGGCAAGGACGTGATTAGCCTTTCTGCAGGAGAGCCTGATTTCGACACGCCCGATCACATCAAGGAGGCGGCTATTCGGGCCATCCGCGCAGGCGAGACCAAATACACCGATGTCGTCGGCACGCCTGCTCTGCGGCGGGCGGTGGCGGAAAAGTTTCGCCGTGACAACGGGCTTGACTACGCGCCCGAGGAAATTATCGTCTCAAGCGGCGGAAAACAGGTTATTTTCAATGCCATGCTGGCCACTCTCGAGCCAGGCGACGAGGTCATTATCCCCACACCTTGCTGGGTCAGCTACCCTGATATTGTCACGCTTGCCGAGGGAAAGCCGGTTCTTATCCCTTGCTCTTCAAACAATCGTTTCAAGCTGCGGCCGGAGGATTTGGAAGCGGCCATCACGCCGCGCACCAAGTGGTTTGTGCTCAACAGCCCCTGCAACCCTACCGGGGCGGCTTATTCGGCGGCAGAGCTGCAGGCGATTTGTGAAGTTCTGATGCGGCACCCGAACGTTTGGGTGTTTACCGACGATATTTACGAAAAGTTGGTGTACGGCGATTTCCGCTTTGCCACCATTGTGCAGGTGGAACCAAGGTTGCGCGCGCGCACGGTGACCATGAACGGGTGCAGCAAGGCCTATGCCATGACCGGCTGGCGGATTGGTTTCGCCGGAGCGCCGCGGGAGTTGATTGCCGCGATGGATAAGCTGCAGAGCCAGTCGACCACCAACCCCTCCTCCATCAGCCAGGCCGCGGCCTTGCAAGCCCTTCAAGGACCGCAGGATTCCATCCCCGAAATGGTAAAGGTCTATCAAGAGCGCCGCGATATGGTGGTAGCCATGCTCAATGCCGCTCCCGGAATTACCTGTCACAGCCCGGAAGGAGCCTTCTATGTCTTTCCTTCCATCGCCGGCTGTTTGGGAAAAACGTCGCGAAGCGGGCATCGGATTGTGGATGACGAAGCTTTCGTGATCGCGCTTTTGGAGGAAGAGGGTGTGGCTACGGTGCACGGCGCTGCATTTATGGCCCCCAATCATTTCCGCATCAGCTACGCCACCGCGACCGAACTTTTGCGCGAAGCCTGCCTGCGGATTCAACGGTTTTGCCAGGGTTTGCGCTAAGAAAAATATTAGAGCTAGATCAACGCTAAATCTGGAATAAAGGCACAACATAAAAAAACCCTATGAGGGGAACAACAAGTGACGCACTGGAAATAGGAGGGACCGATGTCCTACAAAGATATCCTGCTGCAAGCCGACCCGACGGAAGACGGTAAAAGCCGTCTCGCGGTGGCAGTTGCCCTTGCCAAACAATTCGAGGCGCACCTCATAGGCATTTTCCTGCGCCGCCCGCCGCGGGCTTTGGCCCTGGGCATGGAGGAGAGCATGTTCGTGGGGCCGGCCCAGGTGGAGGGATTTGTCGAGCGCCTGGAACACGCCTGGCAGGCAGAGGCGGACGAAGCCGAAACTCTCTTTCGGGCCGCGCTGGACAAGGAGGGTCTGGCGGGAGAGTGGCGAGCGCCGGAGGGATCTCCGGCGGAGACGTTGGCTCTGCATGCGCGATACGCGGATCTGCTGGTGATGGGGCAGGTTAATCCCGACCACCCCGAACGCAGCGGCGATAAGCACTTGGCGGATCATGTTTTGTTGGCCAGCGGCAGGCCGGTGCTGATTATCCCATACGCCGGCCATTTCGAGCAGGTTGGGCGAAATGTGGTGGTGGCTTGGAATGGAAGCCGGGAAGCCACACGCGCGGTTCACGACGCTCTGCCGATTTTGACCAAGGCGGACTCTGTGACAGTGCTCTCTGTTAACCCGGAAAAAGGGGTGGCGGGCGATGGGGCACTGCCGGCAGCCGATCTTGCTATGCACTTGGCCCGGCATGGAATTAAAGTCAACGCCACCCACACGACGGTTGAGGAAATCTCGGTGGCCGATGAACTGCTCAATCGTGCATTCGATCTCGGTGCCGACCTGATTGTTTCCGGAGGTTATGGCCACTTCCGCCTGCGGGAAGTGGTGCTGGGCGGTGTGACACGGGCGTTGCTTCAACACATGACCATACCGGTGTTGATGTCGCACTGAAAGGAGCGTCTTGAGCGCGGTTTGCATCAGTTTTGCGCTATGTCCCCCGCGAACGAGCATGAATTTTTGAAAGGAAATTTCCAAGGAGTTCGTCCATGCAGCGGTGTGCTTTGCTTCTCGGTCTTCTGCTTGTCGCGATTGCCCCGGCGGCATTTGCGCAAACGAGCTCGCCGATCCGGATTGCCGTGATTGAAGACCGAACCGGTCCGTTGGAATCATACGCCAAGCAGATGGAAACGGGTTTTTCGCTCGGACTTGAGTATGCAACGCACGGCAGTATGAGTGTCGCGGGGCGCAAACTACAAATTATTCTGAAAGACAGTCAGACCAAACCCGATGTCGGGCGTAATCTTTTAAGCGAAGCCTTCGGCGACGAAAACGCCGATATCGCTGTTGGGGGAACAAGCTCGGCGGTTGCGTTGGCCATGCTGCCTGTGGCGCAAGAGTTCAAGAAAATTTTGATCGTGGAACCGGCGGTTGCCGATTCCATTACCGGATCCAAATGGAATCGCTACATTTTCCGCACCGCCCGCAATTCTTCTCAGGATGCGATTTCTAATGCGCTTGCCATTGGCAAGCCTGGTGTGGTTGTAGGCACCTTGGCGCAGGATTACGCCTTTGGCCGCGATGGCGTGGCAGCGTTCAAGCGCGCGCTGGAAACGACCGGCGCCAAGCTTGTGCATGAAGAATATGCCCCGCCGAATACCACCGATTTCACTGCACCGGCGCAGCGTCTTTTTGATGCGCTTTCCAAACAACAAGGCCGGCGAATGATTTGGGTGATATGGGCAGGCGGAGCGGACCCTCTGTCTGCCCTCAAAGCGCTGGCGCCGGAGCGATACGGAATAGAAATATCGACCGGCGGCAATATCTTGCCTGCACTTGTGGCGTATAAAGCTTTTCCGGGTATGGAGGGCGCGACCTATTACTACTATGATATCCCGAAAAACCCCGTGAATGCTTGGCTTGTGGCAGAGCATGAAAAGCGCTTTCATCAACCCCCCGATTTTTTCACCTGCGGCGGCATGTCTGCAGCGATGGCAATCGTGACCGCGCTTGAGAAAACCCACGGCGTGACGGACACGGAAACGTTGCTTAAAACCATGGAAGGAATGTCCTTCCCAACTCCGAAAGGCACCATGACATTCCGCCCGCAGGACCACCAAGCAATGCAATCGATGTACGCGTTCCGTATCAAGGTGGATCCGAAGGTACCCTGGGCAATACCGGAGCTGACACGGGAAATCACCGCGCAAGAAATGAACGTACCGATCCTGAATGGGCGCTAGGATTTCTCCCCCCGCAAAATCTGAGAGGACCCGTTCCAGCCAAAATGAATCGGCTGAACGCAATGCCCCTGCCCTGCTGGCAACCGATGGGCTTTCTATCCGCTTCGGCGGCCATGCTGCGGTTGATGGCGTATCCTGTCGTTTTCCACAAGGAACGTTGACGGCCATCGTAGGTCCGAACGGAGCGGGAAAAACCACCTACTTCAATTTAATTTCCGGCCAATTGCGTGCAAGCTCGGGCGAGGTATGGCTGAACGGAGAGCGCATTACGCATCTGCCGCCCTCCGCCCGTGCGCAACGGGGTATAGGCCGCGCTTTTCAGCTTACGAACCTCTTTCCGAACCTGACCGTTCTGGAAAACGTTCGCCTTGCCATACAGGCGCGAAGCAAGCTGGGATTTGCTATGCTTCGGCTCGCCGATGATGCAACTGATATTGTCGAGCAGGCATGCGCTGTTCTTGCCCGCGTGCGTCTTGAGCACCGCGCCGATATTGCGGCTGCAGCGCTGAGCCATGGCGATCAGCGCAAATTGGAAGTCGCGATTTTATTGGCGATGCAACCTCGTATTTTTATGTTCGATGAACCCACCGCCGGCATGAGCGTGGATGAAGTGCCGGTGCTGCTGGATTTGATAGAGGCCATCAAAGCGGAACGGCAGCACACGATTTTGCTTGTTGAGCATAAAATGGACGTCGTGCGGCGTTTGGCGGATCGTATTGTCGTGCTGCATCAGGGACGCCTTGTCGCTGAAGGCGATCCTGCTTCGGTGGTAAACCTTCCCATTGTCAGAGAAGCGTATCTTGGTCGCGCCGCCTTGCCATGACTGAGAAACCTTTGCTAGCGCTGAAGGGCGTGCACACGCATATCGGCCGGTATCATATTCTTCAAGGCGTCGATTTGGAGGTATATGCGCAACGCGTAACCGTATTGCTGGGTCGTAACGGCGCCGGCAAAACAACGACACTCCGCACCATTCTCGGCCTATGGCGCGCGAGCGCGGGAGAGATTGTCTTTGATCCATATCGGCTGAATGCCCTGGATCCGCCGGCAATTGCCCGGCTTGGCATTGCTTACGTGCCGGAAAATATGGGCATTTTCTCTGGCCTCTCGGTGCGCGAAAATCTTCTTCTCGGGACTGGTCCCAAAGGATTTCGCAATTCCCGTTTGGAAGACGTGCTTGCGTCATTTCCCTTGCTTCGAGAGAAATGGAGTCTTCCCGCCGGCACGCTCTCCGGTGGGCAGAAACAGATCCTTGCGATAGCACGTGCCATGATACTTCCCCGGCGGCTTTTTGTTGTTGATGAACCGACAAAAGGCTTGGCTCCGGCTATGGTCGATGTGCTGCTTGATGCATTTTTGCGTTTGAAAGAAGAGGGAGCCACCATCTTGCTCGTGGAACAAAATTTTGCCATGGCCGCCACCCTCGGCGACGATGCCGCAGTGATGGAAGACGGCCGCATCGTGCATGTCGGATCTATGGTCGCGCTTGCTCAGGATGAAGCTTTGCAGACGCGATTGCTCGGCCTGAGCCTTGCCAGCCATCAATGAAACCGACCGAGCGCGTACTTCCGGTACTGCTTTTGCTGCTGATTGCGGCGCTCGGCTTTGCCGCCATGCCGTTTGCGGATTGGTTGACACTGAGCGCCGCGGGCCTTGCCATGGGCATGATGCTGTTTCTGATGGTCGCGGGGCTAACCCTGATTTTCGGCCTTATGGATGTGCTGAATTTCGCTCATGGCGCTTTCATCACCTTTGGCGCTTTCGCGGCCGGAACCGTATTTGCGAAGCTCCCGCAGCTCGTCGCTTCCGACCGCTTGGGAGAGAATCTTCTCGTCCTTGCCATTGCTGCAGTGGCGGCTGCTTTGCTGAGCGGTGCGCTTGGGTTTGGCTTCGAGCGCGTCGCCATCCGGCGAGTCTATGGCGCACATTTGCGGCAGATCTTGCTGACCACCGGCGCGCTGATCGTAGCAGAGCAATTGGCGATTGTCATTTGGGGGCCGGATGCAATACCTGTGCTCAAGCCGGCGGGGTTACGCGGAAGTTTTCTTGTCGCCGGGGCTGTGATTGAGAAATATCGCGTCGTTGCCGCGCTCTTTGGTTTTTTTGTGTTTGTTCTTCTGCAAATGATTTTGGCACACACCCGTATCGGCATTATTGTTCGGGCGGGTGTTGAAAATCGTGAAATGGTGGAGGCTCTCGGCTATCGGATTCGACCGCTCTTTGCGGGAGTCTTCGTGGCCGGTGCTGCGCTTGCGGGAATTGGCGGGGCGATGTGGGCAACCTACGCCGCCACCGTTACCGCTAGTCTCGGGAGCGATTTAACCGTTTTGATTTTCATTGTGGTGATCATCGGCGGTCTTGGTTCTGTCGGCGGCAGTTTTCTTGGTGCTTTATTGGTCGGGCTGGTGACGAACTATGTCGGGTTTTTAGCGCCGAAACTTGCTTTGCTTTCCAACATTCTACTGATGGCTTCCATACTCCTGTGGCGGCCGCGCGGCCTGCTGGCCGCAGGCGGGAGATAGCATGATCATGCGTTCTTTTTCCCCGCTCTTCCGCCGATCTTTCGGTCTGCGTCTGCTGTCCGGAGATACGCCCGGCCATCCTGTGGCGTCGGCTCTCATGGCCGTGCTGGTCTTTGTGCTCGCATGTGCGCCGCTGCTCTTCCCTGGAACCCGCGCGGTTGCGACCGCCGCTCGCGTTGCCATTTTTGTCGTGCTTGCTGCAAGTTATGATCTTCTGCTCGGATATACCGGCATTGTCTCCTTCGCCCACACGCTTTTCTTCGGCCTTGGTGCCTACGGCGTTGCCATAGCACTCGCGAGCGGGGGGCCGAGCTGGGGGGCACTTGTCGCAGGCAGCGCCGCTGGAATTGGCGTTGCAGCGTTGCTTGGTATCGGCATTGCGCTGCTCAGTCTGCGCGTGCGCGCAATATTCTTCTCCATGATCACACTTGCAGTGGCGAGTGTCGGTCAAGTGCTCGCCAGCCAATTGCATGACATCACAGGTGGGGAAGACGGCCTAACGTTTTCTGTTCCGCGGCTGCTTTCGCCGAGTTTTCACCCTCTCTCGGAGCCCGTCTTGGGCGTGCGGATCGACGGCCGTTTCAATACTTACTATTTGATCTTCATCATTTCTTTGGTGCTGTTTTTGTTGCTGTTGCGACTGGTGAATTCGCCGTTTGGGCGGGTATTACGTGCGATCCGGGAAAACGAATTTCGGGCCGAAGCTCTGGGCTATCGCGTCATTGTCTATCGCAGCCTTGCCAGTGCGATTGCCGCGGCCATGGCGGCAATCGCAGGCGCGTTGATGGCTTTGCTTCTGCGCTACAACGGTCCGGCAACCACCCTTTCCTTTTCTATCATGATCGATATTTTGCTGATGGTCGTCATTGGCGGCATGGGAACGCTTTACGGCCCTGCCATCGGTGCCGCGCTGATGGTGCTCGCGCAATATTATCTTGAGCCGGCGCTGCAATTTCTTGCTGAACTTACCGCGCCTTTTCCTTGGCTTTCTGCGGTCTTTCAGCCGGATCGATGGCTGCTTTGGCTGGGTTTTCTGTTTATGCTTGTGGTGATGTATTTTCCGGCGGGAATTGTCGGAAGCTTGCGCGCGCGACGCCTTCATTACCAAACGCGCTGAACATGGATCCACGAAATGCGGCAAAGGCGTATGACTTTCGCATCGGCTGTGCCGGATGGACGATCCCCAAGCAATATGCGGGATTGTTCCCAAATTTCGAGCACCATCTTGCACGCTACTCCAAACGTTTTCGTGCAGTTGAAATCAACTCCTCCTTCTATCGTGCGCACAAGCGCTCAACCTATGAGCGTTGGGCGGCTGCGGTGCCGGAGGATTTCGCTTTCTCTGTGAAAGCGCCGAAAGAAATCACCCACACCCTGCGCATGATCGAAGCGAGCGCGGCGCTGGAGGCATTTCTGGCAGAGATCGCGGGGCTTGGCGAAAAGCTCGGCGTGGTGCTGTTTCAGCTGCCGCCTAGCTTTTCTTTTCAAGCGCAAATTGTCGGCGCGTTTTTCGCGGCGCTTCGGGATCGCTCTGACAGCAGCGCTGCCTGCGAAGCGCGTCATCCGAGCTGGTTTACAGCACCTGCCGATGACCTTCTCAAAAAATTTCGAATTGCTCGCGTCGCCGCAGACCCGCCGGTGGTCGATGTGGGCGCCGAGCCTGGCGGATGGAACGGGCTTTCTTACTTCCGGTTGCATGGTTCGCCGCGCATGTACTATTCGGAATATTCGGCTGACCAGCTCGATGCTTGGGCAGAACGGGTCCGTCTTGCGGGAAAGACCGGGCGCCCCGCTTGGTGCATTTTTGATAACACGGCCGCCGGCGCGGCCATCGCAAACGCGCTGGCGCTTCAGCAGCGCGTCTTCAGCGCATAGAACGCCGAATGGCGGAAAAGGATGATCGTGGTTTCCCTTTTCCGCCCGTCGGTCAGCGTGTTATTGATTTAACGTCCGTAAAGGCCGGTGAAGGAGGCCTTTGCCAAGGTGTGCGCGTGCAGATTAAAGCCGATCAACGCTGCCGTTGCATCCTTGGGCACATCCAGCTTCGGCACATCCAACGCGAAGATCGTGAAAATGTACCGATGCGGCTTGTCTCCCGGCGGTGGGCAGGGTCCGCCGTAGCCCACGGTGCCGAAATCCGTTCGCCCTTGCACGGCGCCTTTGGGCAAGTGCTTGCCATGAGCGTCGCCGGCCCCACGCGGGAGGGACGTCACATGCGGGGGAATGTCATAGACAACCCAATGCCACCAACCGCTCCCGGTCGGAGCATCCGGATCATAGACGGTGATGGCAAAACTCTTCGTCTCCGCGGGCGCCCCGCTCCAAGACAAAGCCGGCGAGAGATTCTTGCCCGAGCAGCCGAAGCCTTTGAACACGAAATCGTTGCCGATGGTGGCCCCATCGGCGATGTCCGGGCTGCTCAAAGTGAACCCTTGGGCGCTTGCCGTGCCACAAACCATCATCCCGGCCAAAAGCGCCATGGCCATGAGACTTGTTTGCATCACTCAACCCTCCTCCCTGTAAACCTCTGCCTGATAAACCTAAGACGCAGAAGATATTATTCGTCAATCACCTGAAGTGCATGGCGTGCAAACGCCATCGAAAGATCCCCCACCGCCGCCGCGTTCTCCGCAACCGCGGTGCCGATGCGGGCGCGCACGGCAATGCCCTCAAAAATCACGGCAAACCGGAATAACGCAAATGCCAGGTGGAATGGCCGGAGGCGGGCGCCGCCGCCATGGCGGCGTGCGGCCTCGTAGCGTTCCACATACGCAGCCTCGGTTGGGATGCCGAGCTCGGCAAGATCAAGCCCCATCAGCCCGCCATACTCGTCAGGGCGGCTGTGCCAGGCGATGCAACTGAAAGCAAGGTCCGCCAAGGGATGGCCAAGAGTGGAGAGCTCCCAATCCAGCACCGCGACCACCTCCGGCTTGGTGGGGTGAAAGAGCAGGTTGCCCATGCGATAATCGCCGTGGCAGATGGTGGTTTCATCGTCCTCAGGAACATGGGCGGCAAGCCAGGCAGCGAGCTCTGATAGCTCTGGAATCTCGCGAAAGCGGATCGATTCCCATTGCCGTGTCCAGCGGGCGATTTGGCGAGCAAAGTAGTTGCCGGGCTTGCCGAAACCTTCAAGCCCTACCGCTTTCCAGTCCACATCATGCAGGCGTGCAAGGGTTTCCGCCATCGCGAAATACATCGCTTGGCGCTCGGCGGGCGGGGCATCGTGAAGAGCAGCATTATGAAAGACTCGCCCCTCCACGCGTTCCATGAGGTAAAAGGGCGTGCCCACCACATCGCGCTCCGGATAGAATAAAATGACCGGCGGAACCGGCACGTTTGTCTTGGCCAATGCGGCGAGCACGCGGAACTCCCGATCCACCGCATGCGCGGAAGGCAAGATCGGACCGGCGGGCTGCTTGCGCAGCACCAGGCGCCGGTCCGGATAGGTGATGAAAAAGGTCGGATTCGACTGCCCGCCGCTGACCCGCTCGATCACCGGCGCTCCGCGCACCCCCAATTTCTCCTGAAGAAATGCGTCAAGCCGCGCGGGCTCAAAGCCGAATGCGCTGCTCCTTGTTCCCTCCGTCATGCCTCTGTCGGCTCCCGCTCGCTCCGTTCCCCCCTTTCCCGTTTCGGCGTTCAGCAAGAACTTGCTGAACGGCGGGAAAGAGGTCAAAACCAGCCAGAGCCAACTATACTCCCGGCCGTCTGGCAAGAAGAGGGAGAGCAACGAGGCCTTCGCATGCAATTTGCTTCGACTCCAATTCTTTGCATCGGCGATGTGATGCTCGATCGCTATCTTTATGGCGATGTGGAGCGAATCTCGCCGGAGGCCCCCGTGCCCGTGCTGCGCTTGCGCCGCACGCAAACCATGCTGGGCGGGGTCGGCAACGTCGCACACAATATTGCCGCCTTGGGTGGGGAAGTGCGCCTTTTGGGCTTGATCGGCGATGATGAGGCCGGGCGGACGCTGTCCCGATTGGTGAACGATATTCGCGGAATTCACGCGCACTTGATCACCACGCGCCACCGCCCGACCATTTCCAAAATGCGGTTTCTTGCCTCCCGCCAACAGGTGGTACGAGCGGATGAAGAGAGCAACGCAGCGCTTCAGCCGGAAGAAGAAGAAGCGCTTCTCTTCGCATTGAAGGCTCTGGTGCCGCAGGCCGGTGCGATCATCCTTTCCGATTACGGCAAAGGCACCCTTTCCCCGCAGGTGATTGAAATGGCCATCGCAGAAGCGCGTGCGCGAGGCATCTCGGTTTTTGTCGACCCGAAAGGCGAGGATTTTTCCCGCTATCGGGGCGCCTCTTGCATCACGCCCAATCTCAAGGAACTTGCAGCGGCAGCCCACCTGCCGGTTGGGGCAGAGGCCGAGATCGTCGCAGCGGCCCGCAAGGTGCTGGTCGCGGCCGAGGCAAATGCCATTTTGGTAACCCGTTCCGAGCAGGGGATGACGTTGGTGGAAGCCGACGGGGCCGTGCATAGCGTGCCTGCCCGCGCACGCGAAGTGTTCGATGTTTCCGGCGCCGGCGATACCGTCATTGCGACATTGGCGCTCGCGCACGTCAGCGGTTTTGCATTACCGCAGGCCATGCGCATCGCCAATGCGGCCGCCGGCGTGGTGGTGAGCAAGCTTGGCACGGCAACGCTGGGACTTGCCGAGCTGTTGCACGAGCTGGAAGAGCAAGACCATACCGATTCCCCTCTCGCGCTGCGAAGCTGGGCGGAAGCGCAGGCCATGGTAAGCCGTTGGAAGCAACAGGGCTTGACGGTGGGGTTTACCAACGGCTGCTTCGATATTCTGCACGCCGGTCATATTGCCCTGCTGGCCAGCGCCCGCGCCGAGTGCGACCGGCTCGTCGTTGCCCTCAACAGCGATGCCAGCGTGAGACGTTTGAAAGGCCCCACGCGCCCGATCAATCGGCTGGAAGACCGGGTTGCGGTGCTTGCCGCAATCCGGCACGTGGATTGCCTGGTGGTTTTCGATGAGGATACCCCCCTTTCACTGATCCGGGCGCTGCAGCCCGATGTGCTCATCAAAGGCGGAGATTACCGGCTTGAAGAGGTGGTCGGGGCCGATGTCGTCCGCGCCGCTGGTGGGCGCGTGGTGCTGTGCGACTTGCTTGCTGATCGCTCGACCAGCAGCATGATCGCACGCATCCTGATCAACCACGAGGCAACCCCTGCGGGCTGAATGTGCGGCCGATGACGTTCTCATCGATAGTGAGTTGATTGCGAAAGCGTCATTAAAGTTCTCTTTATGTTGATGAAGTGTCCAAAAACATTGCGCTGGCGCACGAAAACACCAATAATGAGAACACTTGTTGAACAACATGGGTATGCCGTTTGCTTCTCGCCCCTTTCCGCGTGCCCCGTGTTTGGGCAAACTGATCCTTCCCATGAAGGGAGGAAGCTGCGATGACACGGATTGCGGTCGTTGGTTGCGGGGCCATGGGCTCGGTTTATGCAGGGTTGCTGGCGTCCGCCGGACATGAAGTACTCGCCGTAGATCCCTGGCGCGAGCACATGCAAGCCATTGCTGAGCGCGGCTTACATCTTACGGGCGCGAGCGGTGATCGTGTCGTGCGCTTCAGCACCGCAACCGAGGCTCCGAAAGCGCCTATGGACCTTGTCATCATCGCGGCCAAAGCGCGCGATGTTGCCAGGGCGGCGGAAACGGCGCGCGCCTTGGTCGGACCGGAGACGGTGGTGCTGACGATCCAGAACGGCTTGGGAAGCGCAGATACGGTTGCCGAAGTTCTCGGGGCGGGGCAGCTGGCGGTTGGCATTGCCGGCGGCTTCGGCGCCTCGGTGCGTGCCCCTGGGGAAGTGCATCACAACGGTATGGAAATCGTGCGCATGGGGGCTTACGCGGGGCTTTCGCCTAAGCGGGTTGAGCACGTCGCAGAAATTTGGCGAAACGCAGGTTTCCGCGCGGAAGCCGTGGCCGACATCCTTGCTATGCAGTGGGAGAAGCTGATCTGCAACTGCGCCTATAGCGCGATTTGCGCGCTCACCGGGTTCACCATCGGCCAGGTGATGGATGACCCGGAAGCCGGCGCCATCAGCCGCGCCTGCGCGCGTGAAGCATGGGACGTTGCACGCAAACGCGGCGTTGCGATCCGTGTCGAGGATCCGGAGGCATTCGTGCGCGCATTCGGCGCGCGCATTCCGCATGCGAAGCCATCGTTGTTGCTGGATCATGAGGCAGGCCGGCGGAGCGAAATCGACGTGATCAACGGTGCCATTCCGCGGGAGGCGGCAAAGGTGGGCCTGGATGCGCCGGTGAACGCCACGCTTGTCCGGCTTGTTCATATCAAGGAGCGGGCTTTGCACTAGGGTGGGAGAATCGCCTCTTGGAAGGCCGCCCTGCTCTGGTCCAAAAGCGCCTCGAAGCTTACGATATTAGGAATGCTGAGGAAAGATTTTAGGAATTTGGTCGGATGAACAATTTGTTTGCCCCTGCCGGTGGTTGGCGCGTGCGCATTCTGGACCTTTCCGGCGCTATCCCGAACCGCGTTGTGGAAGAAATCGGCGGGTTTACGACGTTGATGCACGCGAACGCTTTTGCCCGCCGCTATGTGCGTGACTCCATCGAGCGCTGCCGCGGTCCCGGTATGACCCCGCGCGAAGTGCTCAATGTCTGGTTTGCCTTTGGCGAAGACGCCGAAATTGTCGATGGAGGCGATGCCGCTTGGCACAGCAGCACCGAACTTGCAGACTTCGCGGCCGAACCCGCAGACGATGAATCCTGCGACTGGCGCTCGCTCGATCCGCGGCGGATCTCGGATGACGCCGAATGAAACGGGTAAAAGTTCGTTTTGCGCCAAGCCCCACAGGTTATCTTCACGTCGGCAATGCCCGGATTGCGCTGATTAACTGGCTGTTTGCCCGGCATTTCGGCGGGGTATTTCAATTGCGGCTGGATGATACGGATACCGAGCGCAGCCGAGAGGAGTTTGCCCAGGCGATTCTGGCAGACCTGCGCTGGCTCGGCCTCGATTGGGACGAATTTTTCCGCCAGTCCGAACGCCTGGCCCGTTATGCGGAAGCAGCGGAGGCACTCAAAAAAACCGGTCGTTTGTACCCTTGTTTCGAAACCGAGGAAGAGCTTGCCGCCAAACGCGAAGCGCGCCGCAGGCGCGGCCTTGCCCCTATCTATGATCGCGCGGCATTGAAGCTGAGCCCTGAAGCGCGAGAAGCGGCCATTGCTGCCGGCAGGCATCCCTATTGGCGGTTTTTGCTTTCGGATGGCGTAGAAGAGTGGGATGATTTGGTGTTGGGGCGGCGTAGGGTAAAGCTCTCCGCCATTTCCGATCCTGTTCTTATCCGCACGGACGGTACGCCCCTCTATACATTTTGCTCGGTGGTTGACGATTTGGACACCGAGATCACACACATCATCCGCGGGGAGGACCATATTTCCAACACCGGGGTGCAACGTGACATCATGGCAGCCCTCGGCGCGGACCCGAATCGGCTGCGCTATGCGCATTTGCCCCTGTTGAAAGGCACCGAGGGGGAGAAGCTTTCCAAGCGGCTGGAGAGCCTTTCCATACGGAGCCTCGCGCGGGACGGCGTTCTTCCCGAGGCGCTTGTCGCGTATTTGGCAAGCCTTGGTTCTTCGCGCGACCCTGAGCTTGCCCCCCTGGAAAGCCTGGTCAAAGAGTTCGATTTGGGGCGTTTCTCCGCTTCCGCCGCGAGGTTTGACATTCGCCAGCTGCTTTCGCTCAATCGGCGCTTGCTGCACAACTTGCCCTTCGCAAGCGTTGCGGACCGATTGCCTGCCGGCGCCAACGAGTCGTTTTGGCTTGCCGTGCGGGGCAATATCGAATTGCTCAATGAGGCGCGCGGTTGGTGGGAGGTTATCGGTGGAACGATCGTCCCCCCGCCGATGACGGAGGAACGGGAGTTCCTGCGCACTGCCATAGCCCTGTTGCCGCCCGAACCTTGGCACCGGCAGGTCTGGCAAGATTGGACAAGCGCGCTTCAAGCAGCAACCGGGCGGCGCGGACGGGCGTTGTATCAGCCGCTCAGACTTGCGCTGACCGGCGAGGAGCACGGGCCGGAACTGGCCGCGCTCTTACCCCTCATGGGCCGGGCGCGCGTGCTGCAGCGGCTGGAACTTGCCGCAAGTTGAAGAACGCACCCCCAACCCGATCCTCCGACCAAACCTACAGGCTTTTGAGCACCGCAAGTTCGGGGGCAAGCGGCGGCCCGTCGGAGAGCAAACCCAAAGCTTTCAGCGGCCGCAGAAAGCCCCTTGCTTCCGCAAGGCCGAAGAAATTCGCGATGGCTTCCGTCGCATCAAGCCCGACATGAAGCATGAACGGTGCGCGGGTTTTCCCATTGACGGGAAACCCGTGCCCCATGCCGAGAATGCTCCACGCCTCAACAAGGGGAAGTTTTCCCCGGCCCCAGATGCGATGCACGACGTGCGGAGGGCTTGGCAGCCGTATGCCGCTGTCCGGCTCGAGGTTGTGGAGGCCGGTCCATTGTGCGATGAGATTTTCCGCATTGGCGGGGGCGCGCCCGGGGTCGG
>Ga0080006_1081536_pt1 | contig 103216 bp, 104 predicted proteins | sample RS3BMetagenome_FD_69209 | JGI IMG/M metagenome (GOLD analysis project Ga0080006, IMG submission 69209) | Ferric oxide microbial mat and aquatic microbial communities from Rainbow Spring, Yellowstone National Park, USA - RS3B (SPADES... ...
GCTAGCTCCGCAGGGGCGCAGCTCGAGCAGCTGCTGCGCGTAACGCTCACAGACTCTTCCCCGAGGATGAGTTCAGCCTGTTGGTCCCAGTCCGTTCCTCGGTCCAAGATGTTCGCTCTTGATAATCTGCCAACGGCTTGTCGACGAGTTCCGTGAATGCTCACCCTAAAGCACTGTGCTCGTTTTGCTTCGTGCACCCAGCGGAAGAGCCCACGAGCTCCAATCGTATAGAGCGCGCGGAAGTATTTGTCTTCACAGAATCCGCGCAGATCGCCAGCATCGCTGCTGAGGCTATCCTGGTGTTTCTCTCATGGTGAAGGATCAATGCATCGGACTGGGTGCGCCCTTGCGAGCGGGGACCAGGCGAAACATCACTAGTCCACTGAGGTTGCCGCGAGGTCCCAGTGATCCCAGACCATGATACGCATCAGTTGCAGGGGTCTGGTGCGACGTATCCACACACACACACACACCGGGTGCTGAGCGCCGGGTATCATCGCTTCATGCGAAGCTGGATGCAAGTTTCGGATGGCACTCGGCGACATCGCGACATCTCGGTACCCGTGCGGGGCTCTGCTCGAGAATGCAGGCGATGCGGGCCGAGCGTTGCAATGAGGCTCGGCAGTGGAACCTAAATCTGGAGCATTCGGGAATCGATGCCCTGTCTAGCGCTCTTCTTCAAGGAGAATGTGGTTTGATGCGTGTCGCTATGCCTGTATCGAGCCCGGAAACAGGAGTGTGCCTCCCCGCGTTTTTGTGTCCCGTCGCTGGCAACTTGAGCGGTGCGCTTCGTGCGAGAGGCATCTGCAGCGAATCCGTTCGTAGACTGGGCGGTCGGCGATAGCGAGCCGCACCTCCGTGGCGCTCGACTAGCGTCGCCCGACAGCGTGTGCCCCGTCTGGCGGTCATGCGTCGGCATTCGGAAGGTGGATCTGTAGTGATCCAGGGACACAACGGGGTGCACCAGCTGATCCTCGCACCAATACGCTAACGAGCGGAGCTGTCACGAATTTTGTCGCGTGTCATCTCGGGCGCCCGGACTAGTGTACCTGAATGAGCGCTGGCATCCTGCAAGCTCGTTCGCGCAGGACTGCTTTGGAAGCTTTGGTCGGTCGAGTGTTTCGCAAGCATATGTCTTGTTTTCTCTGCAACCTGCACCGCGGATGATGCGCAGCATTTCATCCACTGAAGTACTTGGATCACAAATTCATATATGCCCGCACGTTTACCTCATACAAAACGGGGTCTGAACCCCTGCCAAACAGAATGTGATGTGCTGCAGTTGCGACTCTGAATTTCACCGAACGCAGCATGCGTTCGAAAAACGCTCAGCTGCCAAGGGCGCACCATTCCTGCCGACAAATCCCCGATGGCTTCCTAAGCATCGGGAGTCATATGCCAACCGCTGGCGGAACGCATACCAACATGGACAACATTTTCAGCCAATGCATACTGTCGTTATAGCGTATCTCTGCCGTCGACGACAGTCTTGCGGAGGCGACGTGAACGTACCGCATCTTTGCTGAGATGCGACATACGGCTGATGAAACTCGCCTGAACGCGCATCAGTCTTGAAATGCGATGCGACCCGAACTGCAGCTTGCGACTCGCAAGTATATCAAGCGCGTCGCTTCCAACACTAGAACCTGTTCTGCAACCCCAGAGCCTCATGCAGTATGCACTCGATCGCAACATCTTACCGTTCAGGGTCAGGCGAGCGGCTCCACGCATGACCCTTCGGTTGGAATACCCCCTCTGCGCTGTATCGGCAGGCGAGAGCCCGGGAACGCTCATTCTCAGTGTTCGTTTTCCATGCGCTAAATCCCTTCTAATACAGAGCCGTCGGCACCATCCAATCCTCCAGCAGACACCGGTTACGTCTCTAGATTTTGTTGAAAGCGGCAATATCGACCGACTGAACAAGTTCCTCGAGGCCTTCGATTTCCTCTGTAATAATATCCGTTGACGGCACGAGATCGTCAATAATGGTCGCCATGATCTGCAGTTTTCGAACGCCGTAGCCAATCGGTACCAGTTTCGCAGCGCCCCACGTTACGCCGTCAATCTGCAGTTGTCGTATCTTCGTCTCTAGCTCCTGCAGATCCGTTTCAGCCTCCCAGGGTTTCACGTCAAATACAACACTCGACTTGGCAACGGTCGCCTTGCCTTGCGCGGCCTTCGCAGCGTCTCGCTTCTCTTTCTCGCGCAGGGCAGCCTCGGCGCGCTCCTGTTGGCGTCGGTACGCCTCCGCGTCTGTCTCCTCGTCGTCAGAGGCGAACAGATCGTCCGCGTCAAACGCCGCTTCCTTAGATTCTGGCTCTTCTTCCACTATGCCGTCGGTATCTCCGGTCCAACGATCACGATCAGCCGCACTGAAAGAGGAGATGTGGCGGTACCAGCGCGACAGGTGCGGTAGTCCTGCGAGCGCGGTTGCCGGGCGTCGCGACAGAATCGCAAACGCAGCTGCGTCTGCTTTTGAGGGCTGCACCCCGTTGATGTACGAGTGATCTGCAAGGTACTCGTTAAGAACCGCAAGACCAGCTGGGCTGTTAAGCTGTTTAAAGGAAGGTGCCATTTCACTTTCAGTGAGAGCGATTGGCGTGTTTCTTGCCCACCGCACTACGTCCAACGCAAAGCCTCTGAGGGATGGCGGCGGGGCGGGCGCAGCCGCCGGCGTCGCCGCGGAGCCGCCGCTGCTGCAGCGCGCGGGCGTCAGCTGGCAGAAAGAACGGCGGCAGCGCTGACTGCAGGATGCGGTTGAGCAGTGCTATCTGGTGGGTTACGTCTGCGATACCGGGTATCGAACGGGAGCGAATGCCACAGGACCTGTTCGAGCGACGAGGCAACGACACAGTTTGCGGTGCCGAATGCGCGTTTATGGGCTCGATACACACTTCGACAGTCGGATGTGATTGGACTAGTGGCGCAGGAGTGAGGCGTGCGGCCTCGATGCCGCCCGAGGAGCATCTGTAACTTTCATTCGTGTCAATGCTACTGCGAATGCAAGTCCCTGGGATGCGAAAACGACCGCTTATCTATTCTACATGAAGCGATGCGTTCACGCCCCAGATATCAGGGTCAGCGAAGCCGTGGAACGCGGATACGCCCAGAGTTGTTCCTGCGGCGGCACCCTTGGCGATGCTCGTGCTCGTGCGATAGGCGCAAGCAGCGGCGCGCTGGGTGTAGCAGCGGTACTGATGCGGGCTTCGCCACGTGTGCATCGCACGCCCCGGTACGTCCGAGTACATTCAGGCAGGGAAGCGGCTTGATACCGTAGCTGGCAATCGTCTCTCGCGGAACTGCAAACTCGTGGTTCGATGGGGCCGACGGTCGCCACCATACCCCGCAAACTGGTGGCGCTGGGTGCGAAACCTTCTGTGTGGCTTGAATTCACACCGCTCGCTGCTGCGCTACGCGCTGTGAACCTAGGTCAGGGCTTCCCCGACTGGGAGCCCCCAGCGTGGGTCGCTGGTGCTGCGAAAAACGCCGTTGCGGACCTGGCCCCAGAGACGCAGCAGTACGCGAGGTCACGGGGTCATCCGAGGCTGTTGGAAACGATTGCGGACGTGTACGGACGCTTGCGCTTCCACGGCAGAAGGTTGGACCCGAATAGAAACGTGCTCGTCACGAACGGTGCATCTGGCGCCATTTACCTAGCGATCTCTTGTTTGGTTGACGATGGCGACGAAGTGGTCGTATTCGAGCCCACTTTCGATATATATATGGGTGCCATTCGGTTGGCGGGCGGCATTCCGCGCTGCGTGCCGCTGGTATGGCGAGCTCCTCCTCGTGCAAAGGTGGCGAACGAGGACGCGACCGAGCCCGCATCTTGTGCTGTGGACTGGTGCATCGACTGGGAGGCGCTGCGCGAGGCCATCGGACCAAGAACTCGTGTTCTGATGCTCAACACGCCGCACAATCCGCTTGGAAAAGTCCTGACTCGGAAGGAGCTTGAACAGCTGGCGGAGTTGGTCCATGCGCACCCGCAGGTCACGGTCGTGAGTGATGAAGTCTATGAGAATATTGTTTTCGACGGGCGAGAGCATATTAGCTTCGGAACCTTGCCGCACATGTTTGATCGTTGCGTATCGATTTTCTCTGCAGGGAAAAACTTCAGCGTTACCGGATGGAAAATAGGATGGATGATTGGGCCAGAGGAACTCATTCAGCGTTTCCACGCGGCGCAGCAGTTTGTCGTATTTTCGGTATGTACGCCGATGCAGGTGGCCGTCGCCGAATGTCTAGCGGAGGCGGAACGTCGACATTATTTCCGCGAACTGGCTGCGCTCTACCAGGAACGTCGGGACCAGTTGGTGGCGACGCTGCGTCAGAGCGGCCTTGATCCAATCGTTCCGCAAGGAGGCTACTTTGTCGTCGCGAATTTTGGGAAACTGCCTGGGTTTACCAACCAGTTTCCTGCGGCTTTGAGTGCACTTGAAGGCGGTAGGGTGCCAGGGCTTGAGATTGATGACGCAACGCGCCATCGAGCAGATTATAATTTTGCGCGCTGGCTCAGTTTCGAGTGCGGTGTAACGCCGATCCCGCTTTCGGCTTTCTTCTGCGAGCGGCATGCTGATCGGGCGAATACACTCGTTCGATTTGCTTTTTGCAAACAGTCTCAGGTTCTGGAAGAAGTATCTCGACGTCTGCAACGATTCAGGGACATTTCGGGACGGTAACATGGGAAGCACGACCGCTTATGGCGAAGGAAGAGTAGACAGTGTTGCTTGGAGGATCGTTCAAGAATCTGCGATGGCGAAACCGCGGTTGTCTGGAACGTTTGCTTCAGGCTGTTCGGCGTTGACTGTGTTCCACAGCGGCATTCTTCGTTTTCATGGTGCCTGCGCCGCCGCAGCTGCTACCGTTACGAAGTGCGCCCAGCGATGAAAGATGCGATCGCGCACGGAGACGATCCTGTGAATCCGCGAATCGCGCCAGCCGTGTCAGCGCCCACGTCCACCTGTTGTGAGTAGGCGTGCGGACGTTGAACAGAACGCCCCAAGAGACTTGCTGTTCACTCTGAACAGATTGTCGTCCGAACAGGTGTCCAGACCTTGGAGAGAAGATCCCCACAGGTACTCGGCTCATCCTAAACGGACGTGCGTCCTAGGCCGCGGCATGATTGAATTTCGCGCCAGGCGATACAAGCAATAGCACATTGTGCGGACACCGCTCTAATGCCGCGTGCTTCCTGCGATTGGGCGTTTCATGACGACTCGTGCCGATTTCCGTATACCCGGACCTGCGATACGTCGTTGCCCATCACGACCTGCTGGGATGAATCTGGAACCGCGTGAACCGAGATGCAGCTGCTCTACAGCGGCTGCACTGAAGGACGCACCTGCCAGCGCTATGCGAAGCGTCACCTGTGTGGGGTCATCGTCCCGCGCACCGCCATCTATCCAGACAGTCGCCATGCGCACGCACAGCGGCCTTTCAGCGCGCGCTGTCCCGGGAATTGAACGTCACGCAGGCATACACGTGTCCCTTCAACGACATGCATGCCTACGGGCACGCATGTTGAATCACGACATCCGAGTACCGACGCTGAACGAGTTCAGCTTCGGATCTGCTCTGAACGAGTATCCAGATTGAGCGTATCTCCCGTGTATGGAGACAGAGGCGCCAGGGCGTGTGATTTGCATCCGCATCAGATGCTTGTCGCGAATCACGGGGCCAGAGCACTGGTGTGCGTCCGATGACAACGCCACGAGCGGCATCTAGCACGGTTACCACTGCTGAGGTTCGGGCTGCGTGCAATCGTCCGCGACGATGGCGGATCAGGACTTCATCTCGCAGTTGCCAGCTGCTGCAGAGACAAAGTTCCCCCTTTGAGACATCGTCCCGCGGGATGTCCACTCGATATGCGCACTGCGCGGGGAGCGATACGGAGCTGAAGTTGGAGCTGGAGCTGGAGCCGGAGCCGCTGTTTGGCCTATGTTCGAGCAGATCGAGGTCGCTTCTGCGCGCTGCAGCGCGACTCGTGTGGCGTTCCTGGATCTTGGCGATCGAGCAATTCGCGCCTGCGTTCAGCGCGACGACTTCCCGGAGAAATCCCCCCGTGAGCAGTGCTCCGAGTTCAACGCAGTACTTGCAACTATTCATGCTCACGGGCAATCGCAGATAGACGCCGGCAGTGACCCCAGGGTACACCAGGTCCGACGGATCTATCTCTGGGAGACGGCTTGTCTGCAGTATGCCGAAAGCTTCGCGCCAAACATAGACACCGCTCTGGTTAATGGAAATCGTCTGGTGAACGGGAGCAAGCATGATATCCGGATCCCCGGTCCCAATGATTGACGTCTCAACTGTGACGAGGACACTCGATCCACCTAGGAAGTAGTGTGGTGCCAGAAGCGAGCCCCATGGAGCGATCGAGAGTTTCGGTTTGTCCTTCTCGAGCGCGAGCACGTCGCGAAGCAGGTTCACGGACCCGAAGCCTCCGGGATCGCGCTCCAAAAACGCAATCACATTCCTGAGACCAGCGTCCGGCGTTCGTCCATGAGCGGGCCTGTATGTCGTGAACGCATCCACAAGGTCTCGCGCGAACAGAATCCCATCGACGGACTGGTCGGTTTTACGCACGTGCGACCACGTCTGGTTCAGCGAGTACATCGATATTCGTTTTGCTGACGAGATGCAAAGATTCAGATGCGCGCCAACGTAAATGACCCGCTCAATGCCTCGTCCTTCGAGGACAGCAACGAGCTCCACGAGATCGTCGGCAACGAGAACATCATTCTCGGGATCCACGTCCAGGAGCGGGTGCAGGGCCGACCAACCGTACTGCTCCTCGCATCGTTCATGCGGGTCCGCCGAGCACATGCAGCCGGCAGGCCGGAGTAGGACGCGAGTGCGTCTCGCCGCCTCGTACGCCATGTCCACGATGCTGGTGGTAGCACGTAGGGCGTCCAGCTTAGCTCTTGTCGTGTAGCGTCGGGCGTTATCCCGCATGCGCCGCTCTCCGGCATTGCCTCGTTGCTCTAGAAATGCGACGATGTCTGTGGGGGCATGGATGACCAGCATGCCACGTTTCCGCGCCTCTCGGAGAGCAAGATTCAACGGTGGAATAAGCAACCGCTCTATTCTGGATGCTGCGGTCTTGCACCAGTGGGTGTCCCACAGGTCGACTACAATCAATGCCATCCGATCGTAGCGCTCCTGTACATAATGCTCTCGTGCGATGATGTTCGGGTTCGAGGCCACACCCCAGCCATCGTCTGCGAACCATGTCGCGTCCATTGCGGTTGCCATTGGGTCGCTCGCTGGGCCCGGCATCCCAGAGGCCAGTCTTGCAGTATCCACGAACGACTGTCGCAGCGCACGGCGGCGAACAGGAAATGTGGCTATGCGCCTTGGATAGAGCAGCGGCGCCTGCTCGTCATCCAGCAGCGCTGTGTGATGAGACAAGTCTTGCGACCAGTACGCAGCGTGGACGGCTTTCATCAGCCCCGCGGTACCTGATCTCGAAGCATCAACTGCATCCGTAAAGTCGTAAACGAATTGGTTGTGAGAATGACCGTTTCGTGATTGGGCAAGCGCTAAAACAAACGCTGATGGCGGTTGAAGCGATCCTCGGTACCAGAGCGCAAACCGACGATTCAGGGCGAGTGAGCGCGCGACCAACGCCAGTCCAAGAACAAAGCAAACGACAGCACATAGGAAACAAGCAAGCACCCGGAACTTGTTACGCAGGCTCGTACTTCGGACTCTAAAGGGGTTCACTGGCCTCCGTGCTGGTTCTTGCATAAGCCCAGAGGGCGTTTGCGCTTTTCGAAAGGCGAATCGAAGCCAAAATAGGCGGCGCGAGGATCGTGGCGGCGGCCGTTTCCTACCAGGTTCGAACCGCGCCCCTGTTTGTATACAAGGATATCGGAATACGAGGAAACGAGTACATGAGGCGAACCGGGGTGTACTTTCTGATGTTTGAGTCTCTTTGCTCGAAGCGCGCCCCTGTTTGTATACAAGGATATCGAAATACGAGGAAACGAGTACATGAAGCGAACTGGGGTGTACTTTCTGATGTTTGAGTCTCTTTCCATTTTTATCAACAGTAGCCTTTTCGGGATTTTTCTTTGAATGCTTGCTTTTCCGCTCCGTTGTTTTCGGATTTTGAAAGCACTCGCCGGGTGCGTCCGGTGAGCTCCGTTTTCATCAGTCCAAGAGTGTTGATAGCAGCGATCATGAGACAGTTTTCGACGACTCCAGCTGCTTCAGCGTATTGCATACGCAGGTGGTGGTTGCGATGTACGCTTCGTCTGCCATTTTCGTTTGCTCTCTTGACAGCGTCAGAGCGCTTTTCTCGGCGGTGATACTTGACTATGCACGGGTCTTCTCATATGCCCATAACGTATAGTTCTCTGGGCGCCATCTGGTGCCTCGTGATGGCTTGCTTCATCGTCTGGTATATGCCTCTGGTGGCTGCCGAAAGTCTCCCTGGATGCCCTCCACCGTTTCTGCGCTCAGTGCCGGACACAACGATCACGGGGATCATCTGGGCAATGCCCCAGCGAGTGCACTGTCCACAGCACGGGCAAGTGCACAATCGTTCATTCGATAGAGGATTTGCGGAACTCGATGTTTTCCATGGCGAAACAAGCACCAGACGGGAAATCCTGTCCAGAGAACAAGCCGATAGCAATCGATCAGAGAACGATCCGTACTTGCAAATCGGTGACGCATTTCGACTCGAAGCGACCGCTGCAATGGCTCGTGTCCGAGTTCGAGACCGTTTTCCATGAAAATAGAAGAGATGGAAGCGTCTGGGAGCATATCCCATGAGAGGTGCAATGCAGCTGTTGATTGCCGCTTCGTCAATCGCCTGGAAGACAGAAGAATTTATCTTTCGATCAGATTAGATTATGTAACGTGACGAGTTTAGTGAACGGCCAACAAAGGCTTCTGAACAAGTCATCGATGGATAACGTCGATGCTTTTTTCATAGTCCATTCAGGGGCGCGAGTTGCAGTCAGTGGGCGTCGCCTTGACATAGAAAGATCGAACACTTAAAGCATGTGCGAGTCGAGGACACTAAACGTAAGGAACGGGAAAGAGTGCAAGTTTATACGTATGCGCCGGACAATGATACCATTCAGTCTACGAACCCCTGTTCGAGGGTATCCTCAATCATTTTGATTCTGTTGACGTAAACCAGGGGCAGAGCGTTGAATATCCTACTCTGTAAAGACGACCGAGCATCCCTAAGCTCGTTTACATCTGTTGACTTTTATTGCTCCGCTTCAGGTGTCGAAGCAGTACATCAAAAAAATAGAGTTCGGAAGAAACATTGCAAGGCAGCAACCGAGCGCATCGTCCACTGCCGTCTTTAGATTTGACGCAGACGAGACCAGTCTTTGCGAGCTGGACGCTACGAGTGGACGTTCCGTTTCAGGGAGGTGTACAAGCGCTTTGAAAGCGATGCAGGGCTGTCAGGTTTGTGTTTGTTTTGGTACCGGGCTTCGTCTGGTACGAGTTCTGAGCAGTTGTTCTACAAAGACTGGTGCGGTTTGGCTGCGAGCAAACTTGCTCGGATCCCGGTTGGCAAGCGCGTTTGCACGCGTGAATACCACAGCAGCTCGACTAGCGGGTCGTAGGAGGCCACATGGGTCTATGCAGCGTTCCTGGTTGCTGCTGAAGGACCCCGGTCATGAGCGTACACGACCAGAGAGAAGTAGCGTTGGCGCTTGGTATAGCCGACCGTCTGCGGCGGTTGAGCGTGGAGGCGGTTTCTACGTTCCCGGTCTGGACGGGCCACAGCTGCGGTTTCTGCTCGGACTGACGTGCTTGTTCCTGTTGGCGCTCAATCATTTTGTCTCAGCTGACGGCGTAGACTGGGACGTGCTGGGACAATGGTCTGCGCTGCGCACCAGTGAACTGCTGGCAACGGCTGCAGCTGTGAGCCTGGTGAGTGTTGCACGGCTGGAGGCCAGCGCTACCAGACAGCGCGAATCCGCAGCCGAAACGCGCACAGAGTTACCTTTCGCCACTGATGATTTCGCCAAAGGCGACACAGCGCCAGCTCCCATCTCAGATGCGACCGGTTTGAACTTTCTCGTCCGAGCTCTCGCAAACCTGCTAGAGATACGTGTGCCAATTGTAATCGTTCTAGTGAACGGTGCGAATGGTGAAATCAGGCTTTTGCATGCTTCTCGCGACGTGGCGCTAGCGGTGCGCGCAGAGGCTGCAGTGACTGGTGCATCAACGCGAGTCCACGACTATGGCGAGATCGTCGCGCGAGTCCTTGAGGCACAGCGTGGTATTTGCATAGCTAACTTGGAAGAATTGCCCCCTGAGGTATGTTTTCCTTTTCTGGAACCAGGGCGACCTGGTGGGGCCATAGTAGAACCGCTGAGGGGATCCAGCGGCTCGCCTGTTCAGCGACTCGGATCAGGCGATTGGCTCCTCGTGATTGCGACCCCGATCCCAGCAGCGCTGACCAATACTGATTATCGATGGGTCCGGGCGTTGTGCCACTAGCTTGCGAACGCAAAGGGATACGGGGCGTTGACGACCCCCAGTGAGTTCTGGAGTTGTCAGAGAGGATTCCGCAGACTCTTCAGAGTCCAGACTTGTTTTCGGGCCGTAAGACGCATCCCATGCGCGCATCCGGGCCTGGGTGCTCGTCGCCCCGGTCTTTTGGGGTGTTCATGACCAGCGTTGCACCAAAGAGGGCGACATTCATGACTGCAATTTGTCTGGTTTTTTCGACTCGGCGGTACGCTGGAGTAAGGACTTGTCTGTGGGATCCCAGCCGTTGACCCCGATTGCAGCTGCGCTCAAAGGCGATGTGAGCGCTCAGAGGGGAGCTCGCGTGCTCGTTAACTGCGAAAAATGCTTCCGGATGCGTGCTCGGTGCTCTACACCGGTGTCAGGTTAAACTGGAACACTAAACTGCACGATGTGTTCTCGAAAAGTCGTTTTGTTTCGGAATTTTTTTAAATGTACAGCTTCAAAATTCGACGTGGAGCGATAAGCATTCACGGATTCTTGCATGGAGCTAGGATTCTCGGTCAGTTTTTTGGAGTGGCCGTTTCGACGCTTACTGCTGGAATCGATTGCGTCACTAGAATCAAGGCGATTCGCGACGTTCTCGAACAAGGCTTCGTTAAATATCTGATATCAGTCTCCGATGCATCCGTAAAATCTCCTCTCTTCTCTCTTGCTTGTGTGTAGCATTTCCGAGTCACGCATTCTTCAAGCTTACATTCTTTCTGTATTACGGCAACTTGTGAGCGCAGCAATTCGCGCGGCTGGATGTATGAGAAACATCATTGACTGCGCCTTGGCGACTTTTTCAAACACTGATGCCGACACTTCACGGAAAGTTTCACATCGAAAAATCGAATCCAGTAGGAAGGCATATCCTCATGTCTCTGTAACCATCGACGAAACGGCATACGACAGCAGCATGAAAGCGCGCACGGATATGCCTCCAGAAGCTCCAGTCGCCTCCTTCGGTGAGAACACGTCTCGGATCCAGGCTGTAGCGACTGCAACAATCGCTTCCGGTGAAGCGTACGTCGCCGCTTTGCGACAAGGGAGCGTTGTCGAATCGGCATTTCTCGACTTGATATCCAGGTTGCATTCACTTTTCGGTACTTGTTTTATCGTGGAACGCTTGGCGTTCCACAAAACCTCTATCTAATGGAACAGCGTGCGCCTGTGTGTGCTGCACAAGGAATATTCGTAGAGGTGTCGGCCAGAAGAAGCCTGTGATCATAGGATTCGGTATCGGGCGCTAAAACTGCGGATGCAATAGAGGCGAGCCCTCTGTATTCGCCAAGGGCATGTACCAGGCAGTTAAGCAAGCGTTCGCACACCACTGCGCGGCGCCTGATGGTGGAGGTATACTAGAAATACGGGAACACGAGGTAACATCCAAGTGTCGCTGCTATTAAGAGCGTACAGAGGCGCTTGACGAACAAGTCATGTATGGCAAGCGAAGCATAGATCGAATGTATCATCTACGCGTGAGATGCGACCCCAACAGCTATTAGCTGTGAACGCAGAAATATACCCCTCCAGTCAACATCCTGCGTCTGATTCAAACGGTACGGGATCGATAAGAGAGACTGGTGTATGTAAAGCCAAATCTACAAGGACACAAGACGAAGCTATAGCCGAATATTCCGCAACGGCTGTTTTTCATGATACGCGGGAGAAACCGAACCTTTAGCGGGTGCGGAAGCGTTAAGGGATCCGTCCTATTTTATTCCGGCGCGAGCGTATGGCTACGACCTGCACCGTCTCTCGTCCGCTACCAGTACCAGCGCGGGTGGCATTACTAATGGTATACAGAGCATGTAGCCGGATGCACCAAGACTGACGATTTATGGCATGCTTTGATGAATACGCAAATGTTGTGACGAATGACACCAAAGCCCGCGGCTTGTGTCGACATGCGGCACGCTGCTACTTGCGTGGTGTGTGGAACCCCAGCTCCCAGCCTCAGCTCGAACCGCATCTGAAATGGAAGCTCCCAGAAACGCCCGAAGCTATGATGCATATGGCTTAGGAGTCGATGCCGGAATGCCGACCTACCTGGTGAAGAGATTCCACAGCCATCAGTGTGGCAGTGTTTCTCGGTAGCTGCTCGTACTGGTCGCGTGCAGGCACTGTGGCCCCCGCAAGCCCTGCATGCAAAGCGTATAAGACCAAAGGGTTGGCTTCAACGTTACCTGTATGGATAAGAGGTGCGTTTTCTGAGTTTCCAGTACCCAGCGATCTTCCTGGATCGCGTGGCGACATGACAGTCCCGCGTTTCGCTTGTGATGATCAGATGATCGGTTGAGTCGTGATGCACAGGACGTCGGAAAAACGCGTTGCGAAATGCTCGCCATCAGAGAAAACTAGAATCTTCCGTGTTACAAAAGGCATGAAGCCGATCGATATGTCCCCGCTTCAAATTCCGGAAGTTTGGATACGAACGTCTGCTGTGCGTCTGCATTCGCCGGAATCGGGTGTTTAGCCTAAAGCGTTCCGGGAAATGCCATGGCAGCGAAGGACAGCTCGTCAAGAGCCTACGGAACGTTGAAGCCGCCATACAGCGAGGATGCTGCTCTTCAACCTGGTTAATAGGCAGCACTCGCGCATCCAGAAAATTTTGGTGAGCATGATAGATTTTACATCGTTAGTGACTGCCATTGGAGACGCGTTGTCAGTCTGTTTCTCATTTTCCGCCAACGGAAATCATGTGAAACGCATCAGCAAGGATCGCAAACTGCTTCGGGGAACACAGAGCAAGTCTGCTTCTTGTTTGACGACAAGGCACGGCATGTACATCGCTTTCGCAAGTTTTTTCATACACATTTGATGACCCGGTATGTCGAAGAGATCACCAGCAAGCTGCACATGGACAGGTACCAGCATCCTCTTTCATGGTTTGGCCGCTCTGAAAACGATACGGAGCCTAGAACATGCGAAAAACATGTACCCGTTGCAGTTTCCTATCTCGTTCACGTCAATGCTCGACGAATACAATTGCATGCAAAGGCGGCAACAACCATTTTCGGTGGCCTTGCGTGCGCCTCTTCCTGCGGATCCGCAACAGTACAGCCTTCACGTCGAGGCGAACAAGAGCACACGTATGGAGTATCGCAAAACCCTGAGACGAACGCACGTCTCTTCCCATGATGAAACCTTCACATTGCCGTGCGCCCCAGCTACGGATGTATACAGTATATGCAAGCATCATGAACACAGCCCGACACGCAAATGCTTGTCGTTTCGCACGTCCACCTTGCAGGGGCCGCAGAGCCGCGCGCAAACTCAACACCATGCCACGTACACCAAACGTGCTACGCTCTCGTGGCATCCACTGTCTTCACATAGAACTGTATGACCAAAGCGGCTGCTGTTATCCTTCCTGTATGGACCTCGCCGTGAAATTCTCAGCACGCAAGCACTTTGTCGGACTTGAGTGCTTCTCACGAGGCGTGAGGCTGCCAGACTCCACGGCGACGCTCTCCGGAGGCGCACAGGCTCCTGCGTGCGTGCGTAGAAGCGGGACGATGCTTCCAGGTATGCACCTTCCACGGACCACGTCTGTCATCTATAGTGCATATTCCAACACCCATACCGTATACTTTGGGGTAAAAGCGGTCGCGGAAAAAGTCCAGAGTCTCCAGAAGCGCCGCCCTGCGCGGAGGCGTCTCACTCGGCTGCGGAAAAACGCGCTGCAACCATGTCAGGTATGCTTGTCTTTCCACTCGATACAAGAGAAACTCACGTGCTTAGGGTAGAACAAAGTCTCACTGGAAGCATTTAAAGCCTTCAAAGAACGTTGAAGCACCAGTACGAACGTGCGTCTGGGGAAACACAAGTCTATTGTATCGCCTAAGGCGTCAGTCGCGCTACTGAAATGCGACAGCATTGCCGTTCAGCAGTAGCGGCTCGAGCAGTGACTAGCTCTCCTGTCTGCGACTGCGAAGCGCAGCCAAAGCCTCTTTCACCTGGCGCTACCTGCGCGAATAGCTCAAGTTCCACTGCATCCAGTCTAGAACTCAGGTGTGCCTGGGAAAACTGGTTCAGAACGAGCACGGGCTTGGTGGCACGCTCACAACGGAAGCAAACGAAGCGTGCCGTGTTTCGTGTTGACGAACGGCTGGCGTCGAATTGACGCTACGGACCGGGGTGTGGCTTTATTTGCTTCCCACACTTCACTGTGCCCTATTTGATAAAGACGTGCTGTGATCGTCTTTGGAGGCGTGCGTTCTTTCGATGAGCTTTTATCCACGTGCAGGAGCTGGCGGCCCTCGAGCGCTGGGATCGCGCCCCGGCGACCTGAGTGGAGGCCTTGCGGGGAACCGTCCTGCATCGCTGCAGCCAGCTCGCTCGACTTCGGGTCAGACAAACTCGAATGAGGCTGTGAGGCTTCTCCAGCTGAGTCCCACTGAACGAGAGGCATACCTTGTCTGGTACCGGGAGGTGCGCGACCCCGCAACCGGTTATGTGCCTGGTGACGCAGCAGCTTCGCTTCTGCGCCGCTCTAACCTATACAAAGATCTGCTACGACAAATTTGGGTTTTGGCGGATACCCGTCGACGTGGGTATCTGGATCAGGACGAGTTTTTTGTTGCCTTGCGACTTGTTGCCATATGCCAACGCGGTGGCGAGCCTTCCCTGGATAGCTTGCGGCGCTTTCGCGGGATGCAGCTCATCCCACAAATCGATCCGGCTTCTGCTTCGCGCCCCAGTGCTCAAACAACGCCTGGGGCTGCATCCGCTGCGCAACCGCGCGCTTCTTCTAGCACCAGCGCTAACCCGGGTGAAACGCTCTCCTGGACGCCAACCTATGAGCAAATCGCAGAATACGATGCGCTCATGCGACAGTATTGTGGAGGCGGTACCCAGCCGGGTCGGCATCAGTCAGCAGCAAGGCTGGTACGCCTTGCGGACTTGCGCATGACCGGGTCTATCGCGCGGGAGGTCTTTCCAAAACTCTGTCAGCATCGCTTAAGCAGTGCCATTCTTCGAGATATCTGGGAGCTCGCCGACCAGGATCGAGATGGGCAGCTGGATTTGCAGGAGTTTCGCTGCGCTGCGCACCTTTTGACTGTTCTGGGTCGTCAGCCTGCAGACAAGGCGGTTGTGCCGCGCCCACTTCCCCCTGCGCTACGGAAGCAAAGTCTCCGTCTGCGTTTTGGAGATGGAGCGAATACAGCGGGCGAGTTTACGGAGGCAGCGCCCTCGGTGCCCAGTGACGCGCTATCGGTTATCTCGTCGCCGAATGCGGAAGTGTCGGCTTCGCGGAATACGGACCTGGCAGGTGCGTTTTCAGCAGCCAGCAAGTCCGTAGAGGATGCACAGCGTCGCCTGAAAGAACTTCGGGATCATCTGGATCTGCTGGAAGTGCGAGGTCGTGCACTGGCGGAAAAGAAGCGCGTCACGCTGGCAAACAGCAGTACCAGCACGCTCGAGCGCATCTATGCGGAAGAGCAGGCCTTCGTACGAGACGCCCGCGGCGTCGTTGAGGCATGTTTGTTGGATCTTGGCGGAACTCCCGGCCAGTCGCAGAGCGAATCAGTTGCAACGGCGTCAAGACCGGGACCCGAATTAGAATCAGAACGCTCGATGACCGCCTGGGGTCCGTCATTTTCGTTGAACCTGCAACAGCTGCTTATTAAAGCGAAGAACGAGACAGCCCGGGAACGAGCGAAGGTGAAGGTTCTCGAAGAGGAACTCCAGATCGCCCGACGTCAGATTCAAGATATGGTTGCGACCGGGGCTACCGCCCCGGACAAGTTCGGCACGGGTCGCACTGAGGGCCATCGTCGAACCCGAAACGTGCACGGGGCGAAGCTCGAGCCCCATGAACCCGGCAAAAGCGCTACACAACGACGAGCGCCAGGTGGACAGAAGAACGTGAGTGGCTCTCTGCTGGACGACTGGTCCCAAGACGACGCTGATGTGAACGCTGATGACGACGAAGCCCGCAACCAGAGAGCTCGAAGCAAACGGATCGAGCGCGCAGCGTACCGATTTTCCGCTGAGGAGCAGGTCCCCGAGGACAAGCCAACTGTACGAGATGATCTGGTGGATGTGCCACCCGAATGGAGTGCCGCTGCGGAGCAGGCGCTTTCCGCGAACGAGTCCCGGCAACAGAGCAAGCTGGCCTCCACAGGTACTGCTCGTGGAGCAGCGGATTCCCGGGCGAGAGGCGACTCGCCGTACCGGCCTCCGCGGTATCAAGGCATGACGCGAGATGCAGCTACCGCTTTTGGCGCTTATATTCAGGACGTTGACGGGGCCAGAAGCAGACGTTTCGCGGACGACGAACCACGAGATGAGCGTCCTTCGGAGCGGCGGCGAGCGTCTCGCCAAGCGGCACAGTGGCGCCAGACTAGCGTCGCCGAACCCAGCGAGGATGAGAACTGGCGCAGCGGCAGCGATTACATAGAGGTATCCGAGAGTGTCCACGAGACGACACAGGGTGGCTCACAGCGAGCCGCCCAGAACCGCTCGGGAGCGATGACCGTCGGCAGCACCGCCGAGGATGACGACGACGAGTGGTCGCGGTCAGCGTCGACTGCTATTTTCAGCTACTGGTAGAGCAGGCGTGGTGCCTGGTTACTTTTCTAGCGCAGATACGATGCTTCTGGACTTGGTACGTGAGCAAAACGGGAGGAATTTTGGCCGAACAAAGTCAGCAAGTGTATAAACGCGGTTCAAGCGAGCACGTCACCTGATTCCAGGTTCAACATGTCGCTTGTCTCGAGAATAGAAGCCACGGATTCGAGTGTTGGGAAACGCCTCTGGGTACCTGGAAGTACGCGCCGTGTCGGCTATGTTGCCGGCGCCAGCGACAAAAACGAAAACAGGTCACCGATGGGGATGTATGCGCTCTCCAACAACAGCCGTATAGACACAAAAAGGCTGCGGTCCGTCTCTTGCCTACGTTATTCTAATGTCGATGAAGTATCCCTGCTCGATGCATTGCCAGAGGCATTGGACGATTTTTTGGTCGAGCGTCGAGTGTGAATAGCGTGGGCAGCGCCAGACGCATCGTCCAGGCCGAACAGCGACGAAGGAATCGGTGCAGGTCAGCCCGGAGGCGTTTTCTTTGTCATCACATTGCGAGACGCTTCATGGCTCATTTGAGGGACTTGAAAGCGCACGAAACTGGCTTGGATATAACGTCAGCGTATCAGGTTACACATGTGGATACAGGACCTGAGCCGTCGACACCAAAAGAGCATTGTTGAAGCGTGCACTTTCAGGGCGTACACAAGCAACCATGCTGACGGGTCTGGAGCGATGTATCGAAGCAGATACACTCGGATACGCGACTAGTGCAGATTTATGTGAAGCGAAGTCATTTCTCGTGGAGCGCTATTGTCTGCGACTGGACTCTGGTCAGTTTTTACTTTGGAATAAACGCATGATCGATCTGGAGACCGTCCGTATGCTGAGCGTATCCGGGGCAGTTGCAGCGTCGCTAGCGACGCTTCAGCGGTCGCTTGCACGTCGACAGGATGACTCGCAGATGTATATGCAGGTGTCCACCGGAGAAACGTACGCATTCAGGTCTCTGTTCCATACGTCAGAAGCGAGAGTCCCTGGAGCGAGGTCTCGTGACTGGCTATCGACGACGACGGCTCATTCACGAAAACGACATTGATTCCAGTCAACGCAACGCTATGCAGTAGTGCACCTCTGGATGTACGAGTGCTCGCGTGCGTCCCTCTTCCGTTACACTTCATGTGCATCGATTCAGTCACGAAAACGACATTGATTCCAGTCAACGCAACGCTATGCAGTAGTGCACCTCTGGATGTGCGACTGCACGCGTGCGTCCCTCTTCCGTTACACTTCAGGTGCATCGATTCAGTCACGACAACGACATTGATTCCAGTCAACGCAACGCTATGCAGTAGTGCACCTCTGGATGTGCGACTGCACGCGTGCGTCTGCGCGCTCATAACACGCTTCAGCACTTGCTGTAACGTTCGAGTGACGTTTTCTTCTAGTCGCGTGAGACACTAGACTACCGGAATGGAGAAGGTTTGCGACCTGCCTCAGAGTCCTATATGGAACTGGACTGCGAAGCTCTCACCGACCTCGAGTGGGACGTATACCTCTGTTCCGTTCCCGTCGCATGTTCGGAACGCGTTCAAGCGCTCGGGAGCCACGTTGACGGAGCGACACGACGCTACAGGCGAGCTGGTTCGTTTACTCGACGACCTCTCCACAGAGTTCCGGTGGATAGCAGCACGCACTCGGGAAATGTTTGTGAAATCGCTGGAGTCGACACCTTTTACGCCTCGGTTAGTCACACAGCAGTTGTACTTTGCACTGTGTCACGATGGATATGCGTGTCTGTTGGTTAGTAAAGACCAGAAGGAGCCGATGTCGATACCCCCGGATATGCCGTCCGGGAGTTATGTGATTGTGTTAGTGAGTCTGGATCTTGATGAGGAGCTTGCGCCCTCAGAAGGCCTCGTGGGCTCCCTCTTCTCCGTCTACAAGCGAAAGACCGCACCTGGCCGAGCCGGTCGGCGCGAGGACTTGCAAGTTTGCTTCGCTGACCAGGTAGCGGCGGGCTATGCACTTTACGGTAGTTCCACACAGCTCTGCTATTGCATGCGAGGCAATCCCGGAGTGTATCGCTTTGTTTTGCATCCAGTGGCCAAGCAGTTCTTCATGTGTCGAGGCGGCCCGATCGAGTTCGGTTCCGAGTACGATCGCGGTCGACAGCGCTTGCAGACTGTACTCGCTGTACCGACGGAAGCCGCCGGGACCTCTACTGTAGCCTCGGAAGCGAGTGCGCATGTCGTCACACCGATACTGTTTGCTGCTCGAGAGCTTTTCCTCGGTGATGACGCCTTAGCACAGACCCTGCGTCATCTGGCCGACCAGTATGAGTATAGCGCCGTTCACACGGGTTGTCTGATCGGAGATTTTCATACATTAATGCAGCGAGGAGGCATTTTAGTTGCGGATAACGTAGACGCCCTGTGCGAAGCAGCTCCAATGGCGTATCTGGCCGAGGAGGCCGGCGCTCGAGCAATCGACCAGCGCGGCTGTCGCATTCTCAGCCAAAATCTTGGTGGCGATCACCCGCTCCACACCAGAACTTGCCTAATTATCGGGTCGCCAACTCAGCTGGCTCAGTTTGAACAGATTCTACAAGAGTACCAGTCGGGCGCAACATCGGCGGATACTTGACGGGGAAGCAGGAACCTAAATGCGAAAAAGGGTCGCAACGGCGCCAGGTGTCAACGCAGTACCCTGCTGTACCCGGCATGCATCTGCCTCCTCCGGACGAGTTCCGTTGACGAGCAGGACGATGCCCGGTACTCGGCGGATTTCCATGAAACAAAAAAACACTGCGAGGTATGCAGACGGGGGCTCGTTGACAGGTCGGGTTTCACCAGCGCATTGCCTCGTCAGGATGTCCATGGCGATGCATGGTCATTGAGAATAAGGCAGCGCAAATTGCCGGCAGAACTCTTGTCCTTGTTTTCGCGAGCGCATCTTGAGGACCGGATCCTGCCCTTGTCGCAGCACTCGGCAACAAATCATCGTTTCAGGGTGTATCCTGTTGCATGGTTGCATCGTGATGCTCGTCCGAGTCCGTTACGTTCTGCGGCGCTTGTTCGGTGCTCGTCTCCGTTGCCGTTCCACCAGACTTTGGAAACGCGCAGGCATCCAGCAGTGGCTGCACCTGCTCATGTTCGTAAAGATGAAAACGCATATCATCGCCGATGCTGACAACCCCGATCGCACAGTTTTCCGCACTCAAGTGCTGATCTTTGGCGGACGCAAGCGTCTCATTCAGTGCCCATAGAGCATGGCGAATAAGCGCCTCTCGAGAAGCCGATGAAAACTCATCCATATGACGTTCTAAGTAGGTGCGGGCGCTCTGTGAACGTGCTCCTAATGCCATACCCACGAGATCGTAAACCTCTCCGCTCGGACAGGTTTGATAGAGGTGAGGGCCACTCTCGTCGACGCCAGCAACTAGCAACCCGACACCATACGGCCGTCGAGAAATGCGTTGTGTGCACTTTTGGCACAGGTCTGCGACCAGGTGCACGAGGCGTCCAACCGGCATAGCGTCCCCGTAGACAAAGCGGTGTTGCAAGCACTCGTCCCGCATTCTTTTGGTCAAGACGCGGGCATCTGCAGCAATACCGGATATGGCAACCCCGATGTGTTCATCAATAGGAACGATCTTTCGTTGGTGCCACGCTAAGTCGGAAAACGAGCGTTTCAGGGCAGCCAAGACAACGTGCGTTGCTGAGCAGACCCCAACCACCGCGGAGCCCTGTTTCACCGCCTCCATGGCGTACTCTACCTGCAGGAGGCGACCCTGTGGCGAAAATGTTGTTACATCAGTGTCATACTGGCTGCGGAACATGCTTCAGACTCGATCTGCTGCAGAAGGCAGGTCTGTGCGTCCGCGACGCACGCTGTAGTGACACGTGACAACGTCCAAGTGGCAAGCGAACACCAGTAGAGTTCGCAGTTTGTCGCCGGTTCAGCGCGACAGCTTCGGATGCTCGCCGGGGACAACGCGAGGCGTATCGGTTCGGGCATGCGACGTATTGGAGCATGGCGACGAGTTCATCGTGAGATATGTTCAAGCATGAGACAACCAGCGCCTGTACAAAAGCCTGGACTCCTGTTTGAGGCTGGGAACCGTCTGCAACATGCAAGGGTGTGGCGGTGGTTTTGTGACGCCAGGCCAGGTTCATTGCCCAAACGTTTGATGACCACTGCAACCGTTGACCGGAAACTGCTCAAGTTACCACCGCGTGTTGCGAAGGCAACGTTTATAGCGTCGCGGTTATAGACATTACCCGTTTGATAAGTGAAATCGAGGAGGCTACGGAGCTGGATGCCACCAGGACCTGAGAACGCTGCCGGAAGAGCCAAACAACGGCCGCTTCGCGCAGTGCTCGCAAAGACCCAGTTCGACTTTGCTGATGCAAGCGCAACGTATCCCACGACTCTGAGTCGTTATCGCATGTTGCGCAACGAGCACGTGTGCAGCGAGTTCCTGGACTGCACCCAGCTGCAGACCGTGTAAAAGGCACTCCCCGTGATCGGATCTGGTCACTGCGGGGCTAGCTTTTCCTCGAAAACGCGGTTTGTAACGGTTTACTGGTTACGATCGGGCGCTTCAGCTATGGAGGCAGTTGAGGAACGCACAGGCGACTCCTCCTGGACGCTGATGCAGCTCTGTCGGGTGCAGGTTGTTTGAATGGAGCAGGGCTGACGCCCCAGCAACGGATGCAGCATCAATGCCCGGGATGGATCCTACCGAAACACCAGCTGGATTACAGCTTCGTGGAAGCAATCACGAGAGCAGCTCTGAAGCGGAAGATCGTCGCTGGATCCTTGCAGGCATTCGCGACGGCGCTTCGCCCAAACTGTGACGAGTAATACGAACACAACAGGAGTACCCAGCAAGTGACCTAAGTAAGCAGGCACTCGCGCCTGCATGCTATCGGAAGACGTTTACAACCACAACCGGCGAGCATGCGATATTTTGCCCAGCAGCCTTCATCGATATGTCATATAGACATATACGCCGACGTGCGTGCGTGCGTGCAACATAGCGTGCGTGCGTGCAACATAGCGTGCAAAGTCTATCGGCTGCTGCGGCTGCGGCTGCGGCGGATCGCGCGCCGGCCGCACCCCCGATGCACACGCATTCGCGCATGAACCAGCAGACGCCGTGCGGTATTCGGGCATGATTGAGGTCTCCGATCGGTTGCCTCGTGAACGGACACGTGTCCACGCCCTGCGTTGTCACGCATAGCGCCTGCAGTTTTCGCTCGTAACCTGCGTTCCGCAGCCGGCATAGCGAGAACGGCACACGGAAATGCGGACGTCGAGGCGGTCACGATCTGAGGCGGCGAATTCGCAGCTGGTGTTGTGATGGCGCTGCACCTCGGGAACATTGAGGGGTTACGATTGGGACAGCTCGTGTACGAGCAGTGTGCCGCCTTGCTTTTCGGCGATGCTTGAGCCCAGCTCCGCGTTTGCATCATAGGAGGGCACTATGGCGAGGGTTCCGTTCGTTAGCGCTGCAAAGAGGCCGGTGATCATGACACGATGTGCGCGCTCGCGGTTTCTGGGCGAGAGCACGACCCGTCCATGGGCAACATCTCCGTGATCGGCGTGCATGCCGCCCAGTTTCTGAGCCAAGGTTTGGGCGTGCTTTAAGATCGCCATCTCATCCAGATGTACGTAACAATCTTTCCCTGCACCGAAATGCCCAGTGCTACCATCTTGGCCTGCTTCCGGTTCGCAGAAAATGAATGTGCCCAACTTTTCGTGACTATGTTTGAGATCATCCTCCAGAGGATGCGGATCTGCATCGTACACGAGCATATTGCGATAGCGTAGTAGCGTGCGCAGATTCTCCGGACCGGTATGCGCGACAAACTCCAGCTGCTGCGGCACCAATGCAGGTTGCGGCCGTATGGTATGACCTGTGAGCGGCGTAAAGCCTGCCAATCCAGCACTATCGCAGGTTACGGGTGAGCGCTCAGCTGCAGCCGTCGGTGGAGCCAGGAATAGTGCACGCACGAGCTGCACCGGCACATCCAAATTATCATACAGCACACTGCTCAGCGTGCTCCCTGCTGGTGCGACACGCTCCGGGGACGGCATTCGGGCAGCTACTGCACGCGGGATAACTTCGTAATCATGCCAACAGATGAGACCCCGAGGTGGATACTTTTGAAGCATTCGCAGCGCGCGCTCGAGTGTGATGTCGTCCACCACGCCGTCCTGCGCGCTAGTGTTCGTGTCATCCTTGGGCGGCAGCGGTGATGACGTCCGCAGGATCCTCCTCGGCGGTGGGAGCGAAACGAGCTCCAGTCCGGAAGCAGCGCTAGCCAGTGCGAGAATGATAAACTCTGCACTACCTGACGGCAACCAACTTGCGATACGATCGCCTGGAAGGAGGCCGAGCTCGCCTCGCAAACCGGCGGCAAGTGCTCGCACGTGACGATTCAATTGACTCGTCGTCAGCGTCAAAGGTTCTCCACGCGTCGTCTGGAGAATGCGAAGCGCATCTTTGAACGGGTTTCCCTCTGCAGCGCGTGCCAGGTACGCGTAGACGCGTTCGTCGCGCTCTCCTGCAGGTGCATGCACTGTCGCTGCGGCTCTGGCGTGCAGCGCGCGGCACGTTCCGTTACGCTTGAAGAGATCGTATTCTACGCGCAAGAAAACCTTTCTTAAAAGCATCCGGTTCGAGGCAAGCGATGACGCGAAAAGGCGAGGTACGGGACCTGCGGGAGCAAACCGCACCGAGTCGGAGCGCGTAGCGAGCGGCTCGACTAAGCCTTGCCACTCGCTGTGCGAGAGGCGAGGCGTGTCCAGTGGGGGCGGCGGCGGCTGCGTCCACGTCGCTGCTCAGCCCAGAGGGTTTCGGAGCACTGCCAGCGACCGGTGGTCGATTATCCCAGAGTACCCGTCTCTGATAACGAGTGACATGCAGCCCTGGTGAAGATTTGAATGTTTATCTCTAAACAGAAGTTTCGGTAGCGTTCAGCGTCTGGCGGAAAGGTGCAGAAGCAAGCGCACGATGCATCTCTTGAAGCGTGCCACACGTGTGAATACGTGAATTTCTCGGCTTTTAAAGCGGGAACTGTGCGGCTTGGAATGCTTTTGCAGAAGGCCATGATCCACGAGCACCCTGATACCGCAATTTTCGAAGAAGATGAGATTTCGCGGGCCATAGCCCCGACGCAGAGGCGTTCTCTCATGGCGTTCTGGACCGCCTCTCGCTCCTGAATACGAGTACGCCAATAACTGTCGTCATTGAGATAGAAGCGCATCGAACGCTTGCAAGTATCAAGCCTGGAATTCCCGCAGCAGCTTTATTAGAATGATAGCGGGTACGCTTCTTGCGATCTTTTGCATGTGTGATTTTCGTGTCGTGTTCGAGGACTACGAATATGCACGTGTGTATGCGCGCGTATCATACGAGGGTGCATCCGCATCATGCTCGCCGCTTGTCTTCGCACCTCTGCTTCTATGTGCCTGCGATACGAATCTGCTTTAATGGTCACGTGTGAGTGCACACGAACGTGGTAGGCCTCAAAATTCCCGCAACACCGGGAGGCGTGACGATCTCCACTTCAACTGCAACCAAGTCCAGCTGCGTTGCTGCGTGTATGCCGCGGCTTTTCGCACGTGCCAAGTCATATGGTCATGGTTTGCGTCTCGTCAGTCGAGCTGCCTTCGAAGCATGCCTTCCAAAAAGCGTTTCACCGCTGCACGGGGATTTCATGCATCCGATGGACTCGGGCCAAGGCAGCCGTAGACCCGTGTCCGTGGCTTTCGTACCCAAAGGGAACACTCGGGATGGCGTTCACGAAAAAAATCGCGTCCAGTACAAGAGCTGGCTCTGTTTTGGTTTGCGTCGTGCGCATTCCCCAGTGATGCAGGGATGGCGAATGTTTGCATCCACAGGAACGACACGTGTGACCCGCGGAACCGAACCGAAATGAGGCACGAGTCTGAATCGTTCTCATCGAGCTCGTCGCCAATGTGCATACTGTTCTTGACAATATCGATTTCCTGACCCAGCAAGCGCGGAGCAGCAGGCCTCAACAGCTCTGCACCAGTCCGAGGTCCGTGCATTTCGAACACGGACTCGCTCATCCGCTGAGCTGGCGGCACCGCCAGTTTTCTCGCATCGTGCGGCCGAGCTTTGATGTTTGCGGGGCATACCACGAACCCGAGCAGTACAGAACGAAAAAATTATTTTGATGTGCTCCTCTGAGCGACTCGGGTATCCGCTACTGGGCAAAACAAAAACGGATTCGAGATTCGATCCGAGGTATTTAAATCTCAGAACGCTTCCAGTTTCTCGAATTCACACGAGAACGTCAACCTGCTCCTAGAGGTGCTGAGCACTACGTTTCTGCTCTACGGACGTAAAGGGATGGACGGTCACTGGGCACCATGGCAAGACGCATACAGCTGTGTGCGCCGCCCTCGTCTCCTGACTCTATGAAGCCGCACTGGTTAAACAGATCCAACAATCTCGTAACCCGCAAACATCCACGACGAGTAAAGACGCATGTCAGATACCCGATGATAATGGGAGCATAGCAACGAACAGACCCTCGTCAGCATCGCCGCGTCCCGCGTGGTCAGGATACCATGTCGCCCGGTGTCGCAGAGAGCCAGCGCCTCTGCTACACGTAGAAGATGGAGCTTGCACATGGACATCGCTTATAACGATTGCCTGCGCTGAGGTGCACTCCAGTAGACACTACACTTCATCGAATTTCGAACTTATTGTCGCGAAATCCCAGGCAGGCGTCACGCAACGTCATCTGGCCTTGGGCCGGAGGCATGTGCGCCTCACGATGTGCTACGTTTGCTCTTCGTCTGACGACCTGGTTCGGCGCGATCCCGTTCCTGAACATAATTCACGAGCGAAGCGTAGAAATCTGGGCCTACGCGGTCCCTAAGCTCAGTTCCAGCGGCTGCGCATTCATCGATAACGTTTGCCGGCGTGCACTGCCTTGTGGTCTCGAATAGGTCTCGGCCATCTGGCGTCGCAACAAGGCCGCGAAAATGGATTCGCTCCGAAGAGTCCGTATCGAACCAGGCTTGCCCTGCAATTGGTGTGCGACAACTCCCATCAAGGTTCGCGAGGAACGCCCGCTCTGCCTCGACACAAAGCTTCGTCCGTGGGCACGAAAGCGGACCCAGGAGTGCTGCAGTGCGATCATCTCCGCGTCGCGTTGTGATACCGATCGCACCTTGCGCTACCGCTGGGAGCATGTCCTCCATTCCGAGAACAGCAGTCGCGACGTGTTCCATCTGGAGCCGCCGAAGGCCCGCAAGTGCCAAAAGCGTCGCGTCAACAACGCATTCTTCGAGTTTGCGCAATCTCGTTTGGACATTCCCACGAAAGTTGATCACTTTGAGATGCGGATACCGTGCCAGAATCTGGCTCTGTCGTCGCAGAGATGAAGATCCTACAACACTTCCGGGCGGCAACTCGTCTAGGCTCTTCGCCTTGAAGGAGACGAAGGCATCACGCGTATCTTCGCGGCGCAGGATACTTGTGAGCTCAATATCCGGAGGCAGGAAAGTGGGTACATCCTTCATCGAGTGCACGGCAATATCGATATCGCCACGCAACTGCGCTTCATCGATCTCGCGCGTGAAGAGCCCCTTGCCCCCGATTTCCGACAACGCGCGGTCCAATACGATATCACCAGTCGTATGGATGATTTCAATGTGAATGGCGCCTTCTCGGCCGCGCAGAAACGGGTGCGCCTCTTCGAGCAGACGTTTCGTCTCGTGGGCCTGGGCGAGCGCGAGCGGCGAGCCCCGCGTCCCGATCACAACAATAGCGGGGTTCTCGCGCCGTCGCGTTGACGCGTCCACTGGACATTGAGCAACCGTAGCTCTCCAAGTCCTTGGCCCGGAAGTGGTGCATTCCGCCGTCCTTGCTTTGGAAGCGGGACCCGTGCCCTTGCAAAGCCTGTGGCGAGTCGGCGCTGTCAGCAGCAGCGCCCGAGGCGAGCACCCAACGCGTGCGCGCGTTCGCTGCTGTGTGCCTGTCGCAACCGCTGCTGTGACGGAAACAAAGCCCCAAAGCATTTTCCTGAGATAGACACAAGTCGGATACGACCCAGCGCCTGCAAACCCTGGGTGTTGTTCCGCTGAAGCGTCCGCTTGTCGCGGAACTCGACGACGAAGAGGACGAGTCGGGTGCTACCCGCTGGCGCTGGAGCTCAGAGGCGCGCCGGCTGGCGATCGAGCGCCGGAGACACGACGCAGCGCGCTGATTTTAGGTTGAGAAAAGCTTTTCCACAGACTATGGATATACCAGACTGCGGGATCGAACATAGCATTCGGGAAATCGCTCATCATGCCGCAATTAACCTCCAAGTTCCATTGCTTAGACTTCTCTTCGGATATAGTGGTCGTTTCGTACGTTCTATCGTGCGCGGGGTACCTGACTTGGTGCTGCACTCGCGATAGCGCCTAAACCGCTGAAGCGGATGCAGTACAAAGACAGATGCTCGGTTTTGGTATACCGTAGAGGGCGTCGGTTCGAGGGATGGTTCTCATTTAACATGGAATCAGGATTCTAAATCATTCTGGGAGCCTGCAAGCTGTGCGGACATACCTGCTGTCTGCGACAGCACGAAGCCATACGCTGAGAGACTATGGCGATCAGGACGACGCCCAGACGCAGCATACACGATGCTAGTCCCAGAATGGGCAGCGTTTCAACCAGGTTGCACAGATCCTACCACTGCAGAGTCCAAGGGAGCGTAAGCCCCGCAGACTCGTCAGGCCCGCAAGATCTTCCGCCTGCAGGGTAAACTTTCAACAATATGGAAATATTTTCCCCTTTCAGCGCTTACCATGAAGGTCGAACGGAACTGGTATCGAGTTTGGAGTCAGTTGATCGTTTCTGTTCATTGTTTGACAGCGCGGTCGATGCGCGCTCGAAGCGAATGCCGCTGCCCAGTGCGTGGCCCCTGGACACGTGTAGCCCGCGCGCTGCTGTCGTCGTCGACGCATTGGGCGATCCACGGCCTGGGTGGCATCGCGGGCGCACCGGCGTTCATTGACCAGTCAGTTTGCGTGCCGTGCGATTCGCAGTTGCTCGCTCTGTCCAGCGACTTGTCTAGACGAACGTCCGACAAGTGCAGTCTGTTTCTGAACCAATCAAGTATAACATTCTTGTTCGTGGCAGCGTTTGTGCTCACATATTTGTGTACTGTATGATCTGCTGCTGGGATGTCGAACGGACGTGTACCGCAGTTGTTCGGTCTGAAGGAGCGCAGAGCTGGACAAGCTCTCCGTAAGGTTGAGTCGCTGGACATGGAGCGACAAGACCTCGAAGCACAGGTCAAGGTTGCCTCTTCGGTAGATTTTTCTCGAAAAACAGGCAACGAACCGGTCAAAGGCACTGAACATGCTCCCGAGTCGCAAGCATCTACGGCGGCGAGCGCGCCCAATCGACAACGTTTCCCAGCGTCGAGCTCCCAGAACAGTCTCCCGGATACGGAGAAGGGCGAGAGCGGGCGACTACACCCGCGGCGTCACAGACATGTACCCTATCACAAGCACCCGTTGGTTGTTGAGATGCTCCGAGCTGCGGCGTCAAGCGACTCACCGTACCCGCGCCACGCAGCCTACGACTACGTTCGGGTTCTGCCGCGTCTCGATCCTGCAGAGGAAGCTATTGTCGTGATATTGGGGAAAAATGTACCATATCATCAGTACGAGAGGGAAATATCGTTGCGTTTTATCTTATTTGTTCTTCATGTTGTTGCGTTATCGCAACGCGAGAAGTATCGCCTGGTTTACGTGCATCGACAAGATTCAGGTGTGAGTGGCCCAGGATTGCTCTGGTTGTTGCGTTCGTTTCGAAGGATGCCCCGGCGTGCACGTCGGCTCTTGTCATGTCTCGTGGTCGTGAATGCGGGTTTGCAACTGCACCTTTCCCGCTGGACCATCTTACCATTCATAGATTTCCGCGTGTGGCGAAGGCTGCGCTTTGGCGGAGTTCTTGACGATCTTCGTCTCGAAGATCACCCGCATATCATGCCTTTATTGCAGTTCCCGAAGCGGAAACAACGTGAAAGGATATTTTCTTTCAAGAGTTTGTCACCAAGAAGTCTGGATACTAGACGTTCGCCAGAAGCGGAAGCGGAAGTGGAATTGGAAGCGAATCATCGTGTTTCGGCCCCAGATGGAAATGCGGCGATACAACCCAGCTCAGAATTGAGCGCATTGCCGGAGGCATCACATCCATCGGGAACGACAGCAATAGCGTCTGCTGCCTGAGCGAGCCAGTACGCGACTCGACCCGGAACGTTTGGGCATGTCACGAGATATTGCAGGGCCAACCGATCGCTATACAAGTTTCAGAAGCGACGTGAACGGCTTGCGGTTTCGTTGCGTACCTTTGCGTCGGCGATTCTATTGCACTTTATCATGTGCGACATGGAAACCTGAATAGGCGAATTTCGCGGCTTTGCCAGAAGCGAAGCGCGACAGCGGATCTTTTGCGATCGACGGGCAGGAACATGCAGCAGCACCTTTGAATATAAGCGGTGTCTGGGCGCTACCCTTGACGATCAGCCAGTGTTTTTTCGCATGTACAAGCAGTGGATCATGGGCGCCACCGGTCCGACACATTGACGACTACACTCTCCTGGGATATGCACCAATGCAATGCAGCGTGCATGATCGGATGCCTACTGCGCACCAGCGGGATATGGCGGCGTCTTGTGATTCCAGTTCGGACAACGCCGATGCATTCATTCATGACCTTGGGCGCGTTTCAAACAGTGTTAGCACAGAGCGCTCATTTAATGGTTATGGATCTGGGTGTCGGGATTTCTGTTCCATGTGACAAGCTCGGTTAGTGTCTGTATCGAAAGCAAGCTAGAGGGCGGGGCTCGGTTTGGGGCCCGAGAGGGCCTCCATGGTTTCGAGTATAGTCACGCATTGTCCATTCTCCAGCTCAATCGAAATTCCAGTCACCCAGACAACGTTCGATATAATTGTCTTAAAAGTGCTCTCATATACATCATTGAGCATAAGATGACCCGGTGATTTGCACCCTGCTCGATACAGCTTTGATTCAGGCCACTGTGCTTGCTCTTGGCTGGCGAGGAAGCCTCACTGGGGCATCGCGCACTACGAGGCCTTGCGTAAACAAGTGGGCACCAAGATCTACGGGCTTTCCGCGCCCAATAAGGAACGAAATGCGATTGGTCCACGAACCGAACTCGGGCGTAGAAATAGAAGCTCGGGCGCGTTCCCATTGCCATCAACATCAGCGATTGTCGGCTGTTTCCGCGACTGAATCGTTTTCCTCTCTCTCTCATGCCTGACTTTGAATATACTGGCCTCTGCGTTCCCTCTAGTTCCGTTGTCAGCAGTCGAAGGATATTGATGGCAGTGTTCCATTCGCGATTTCGCTGCTCCTGGATGCTTTCTGAGCAATGCATGCTGACGAGGGAGTCGCTATCTACGCTTCGCTTTCCATGTTCATCTTTTTCATATATAGCCCCGGTGCGCTCTCTGCAGCGCTGACTCCTTGCTTCGGCCAGGTGTTATCCGAGGCCCAGCACACGCACACACACACACACACCATTGTCCGGTTGGCTTCCTGTGTTGTGTGGTTGCTTGTCTCGTCTCTCGGCATGTGCAATTGCCGGACGCAGAAGGCTCCGCTCGATACCCGGCTCCGTGTCCGCGTCTTGTTCAATAACCTCAGATTACCGGCTTTTTTTTTTCTGAATGATCCGATCTGCGAGTACGCTGTCCGCCACATGCATAAGCGCAGGCCGCCTTATTGGACAGAGGAATTCGTTAAACGCGACGTTTTCCATGACCAATCGACTTGCGAAAAGCAAATCCAGGCTGGAGATCAAGTCGAGAGATTTCGATCGGTCTACACTCGCTTCACGACAAGAGGGTGACGCATGTGGCACTAGAAGTGATCGCTGCCACGACTGCATTCTCCCTTCTATACCGTTCTGCATGCAAACACAATTGACGTGAACCTCTTGGAATGTGTCTCGTGGCATGTCTCATGTTCGCGTCAAACGCTTTTTGTGCATGGAGACACAGCTATGCGTCTATAGATTCGGAACGGAATCGCTTATCTGACGTGACTGGTTTAGTGAGCCAATCGGCATGAGCTTCTGAACAGGACGCCTATGGGCGACAACACGCTACATCCATCGCCAAAACAGTGACGCACATTGCTACGTCCACAAGTTGGCTTGAAGCCGAATCATCGAAAAATTGAAGCTTGCATCATTTCATCACGCTACACGTACGGAGACGAGAAGACGGGAAGCTTGCACGTCCGCATCGCACCATGCTATCGGTTATTTCACGAAGCCGAGGTCGATGGCTTTGCGGATCATCTTGATTCCGACGCAATACCGCATTCCAGTGGCATATACTCGAATACATCTCGCCAGGAAGACGACCGAGAACCCGTAAACCCACCGACAGATCCATTCACCTCGATGGAGACACCTCGAATATCGCACCTCGATATCCAGAAAACCCGTTCGGGAGAAATCGGTACACAGGAACATAGCCAGCAGTTCAGTGCTCTCTTCTGTTCTCTGGTACCGTCGATCGCCGCTGGTGCCGTGGCGCTGCGACAGGCCCCGATCGCGCTACTCAGCGCTAATGTAGCACCATTATCAACATACTTTCTGTTGCAACTTGTGTTGGCTATTCTAGCCAAAGACGGGGTGGACGGCTGTTTCAGGCAAAGTACTAGGAACCTGCAAGTCTGTTACAGTTTTCGAGACTAGTTTTGAATAGAATACTTGGGCAATAGCGCGTGGCTTTTCGTTGCGCGATCCTGGGAGCTGTTTGTCAAGCGAACTCGAGCGGGGTGGCCCCATAGCGACGACTCTAGACACAGCGTGTGGTACGAGCAGTGTTGGCCAGGAGCGATAAATCATGCCTCGCAAGCGTTCGCGTCTCGATAAGGCTTCTTCTGATATGGGTGCTGGCAAACCCAAGGTCTACACTGGCGCAGAGCGCGTGCCGGCGAAACGAGGTGCGGTAAGCGTTGCGCCGACTCGCCGGAATCAGGCCGGAGAGGCGCACCCCCGAGACGCACAAGGCACGAAGCGGAGCAAGCGTCTCATAACGTCAACACGAGCTTCTAACCTTGAGGACGACATTGAGGATGACTTTGTGTGCTCCGTTTGTGGTTCTGGGCACGACGAGGACCTCCTTTTGCTTTGCGATGGCTGTAACGGGGCTCGACACACGTACTGCTGCTCGCCTCCGTTACTCCAGGTCCCTGAGGGAGACTTTATCTGTCCGGATTGTAATTCGGATCAGCAGTGGAACGCGGCGCCCAGCGCACTGGCGCCTTGTGAGCGCTCAGACAAGCATGCACGAATGCGTTCAAACGCGTCAGAGACTAGGGCACCGGCAATCGCTGCAGCAGCTGCTGGACAAGGCTTTTCATATAGCAAACAAGTCACTGGCGACAGCGATGCTGGAGAGCGTGTTCCCCAGAGGCCCGCGGTTTCCTCCATGATGATCTCTGGAGACTCAAGGCGTTCGCCTAGTCCGCATATGAGACTGGCCAGTGCGGAGCTTTCGCAAGCTGAGCCTATGCCTGGAGCGCATTTGCGCGAAGCGGATGCCGCTGTGGAGGCCATTTCTCTGGGTACTGCCAGTGACAGCAGGCTGACACTTGCAGAGATCGGTGCACCGCCGGCGTCCTTCCCGTCTCCGCACAGGCGCGCACCTGCGGATACGCTCCGCGAATGCGTCGAGAAGAGCTCTGATAGCGAGTCGGCAGCATCGCAACTCGTCGCAATACAAAGCGCACCCACAGAATCTGAAGGCAAGCTGCGTCACGATTCATTTGCGAGCGCCCAAGTCGTACGGCAGACGACCGTTGTGTCGGCGGAGGGTGCGAGCCCGTCGACAGGGGGCTGCGAGGGATTCCCTGGTCATGCGTTGCCCGCGCAGAGCGAATCCACGGGTCTGACCCAGACCCCAGTGCACGCTGATCTGCATTCCACTGCATCCTCGAATGCGTCTGAACTGGAGACCGGCGCAATCGAAGCCGAACACATCGCTCCGTGCGGTAGCGCTTTGGGAGCAACTGCACGAGCAGGGGGCCAGGTGCCTGCCGCGACTGGCCCTGCTGCCGAACTCGTCTTGCAAGCGCCATCAACGCTGTCGAAACGGCCATCTATGCAGATGCCGTTGGCGCATGCAGGGAGCATGGTGGCAGTCGGCGATGCCCCGGAGCACCAGACATATGAGCGACATGCGGTAGACCTCGACTCTGTGGCAACCGAAACGCTTTTGAAAGACACGGGAGCTTTGGTATGCGTGGAAAACTCGTCCATATCATCGAATAGCGCTGTCCAGCTTGACAGCTCAGTTGACGCGACGCAAGTTTCCTCCAAGCCGGATTCGGCGGCCATGTCTGTGGAGGGCGTGCGACTGCGCGATTCCCTTGGGCGAGAGTCGGACGGCGCTGCCGCGTCACTGGGCCAAGCATCAGACGCAGCATCTCAACCAGAAACTGCGTCTCGGCTAGTTCGCAGCGTGCCAAGTAGTGCGGCCGGTCGTCCGGCTCGCCGCATCATGCCCCGGGTTGGTGAAGCCTTTCAGGTCCCCGAAGCCGCAATACCTGCCGACTTTCCAGATGGCGAGCAACGCGGATACGCAACCGACAGCGAGCGTATAGCGAGTCTCGAGGCGTTGCGAAAACAGATTCAGCGGCATATTGAAACGTACCTGGAGAAACCTGGCTCGGTATACTGGCATGCGGGAAAGATACCCGAGGCGCAGCTGCGTACCTACCTAGAAAAATGCAGCGCATTTATTGAAAAGCGCTGGGGTCTACCGGCGACCGCTGAACAGGAATTTGTGCTCCACTGCATTCTACACGAGAACAACTATGATGTGGACGCTGCCTATGTCGTGGTCACTGAGACCGAGCGTTTGGCTCCACAGGCGGTGGATCCCACTTGCTGGACCAGTGAGGATCGTTCTTTATTTGCGCGAGGGATTTTCGAGTACGGCAAGCAGTTTTCCCTCATCCAGCGTTATTTGCTCCCGCATCGTCGCGTACAGGATCTAGTGCGCTATTATTTCCGAAAATACAAGCAACTGGTGGAGCAGCAAATGAATAGTGCTCAGATGGAGTTTGGCTATCTCTATGACACTGGCGAGGAGCCGGTACCACATGCTCGGCCCTTTCCCAGCTGCGTCTTTGTTAACATGTTGCGAATGCAAGCGCGGACGGCAGGCGATGGATTTCCCTTTCCCGGATGGTTTCGCCAGCACCTGGTGGCGGTTCGCGAAATACGTCGCCTGCGCACCGTGGAGGCCCTAGGCCGCAGCTTTACTGCCCGCTGAAGCACGCGATTCATCAACGCTTGCCGGATGAAAGCCAACGATGGCCTCCTGCTCCGTCATGCACACCATTCGTGTTGTTTGCTGTGGCAGTCGAGGGTTCTCTGTATCCCTGTACACAAGAAACGTGGCGCACGGTATGCGATGGTAGTGGATGCCCGTCCAGCAGCCGATCCCCGAGGGTGGTTCGCAGCGGCTGTGCACCCGTCCTGATCGAAGGGCGCTGCGATGCGCATGGACTCTGGTAGATTCATACCAAAATATACACGTTTGAATCATGCGTGTCTTGCCTCGCTGCATGCACGGCGAGGCGCGCGCATGCCGCTTCGGCGTGCATCGACGATGCAGGATGCCTACGTCGCATTCGAAGCTTCCAGATGCATGAGCGTTCCCGGGGACCAAGGCAAAGATTCTGTTGCTTTCGTAGACATTTCTGCATTCGCTGAACTTTATCGCAGTGTTCCTGAATAGAATGGAGGCCTGCTCGATTCGACAAGTATCTGAATGCGAAGCGTCACGCGATGTCGTGCTGGTCGATGAGGATGTATAGCGCACCGCCGCCTTGCGGCAGGCGCATTCGCCCCTGCTCAGTTTGGAGCTGATTCAGGGCAACGCTGCTATGGGCGACACGTACGCAGGATCTGAGGATTTGGTGCTTTGATTTACTTCTAGAATAAGGGCACATTCGAGTTGGAGAAAGAGGCTGGTTCGCGCTGTCGCACCACCACCACCGCCACCATCGCCAGCAGCAGCAGCAGCAGCAGCGTGCATTCTGTGCTCAGGAAGCGTGCGTTGACGCACAAGCCACGACACAGCGCGGGAACGTCGAATAAAGCTCCGAGAAGCTCGTCATCCAGGGGATGGGCAGCAGGCCCATGCGATACCGCACCTGTGCGCGCTTCAACGTGTTTGGCCTGCGGCAGCGCTGGTTCACCGAAGCGACCCTGGCGCGTATACTGTCAACCGAGGATGTTGCTGTTGCGGCGGCTGGTGCCTTCTGCACCCACTGGTACCAATGCTGCGCGGATTCCGCCGCCTGCAGAAGCGCTTCGCCCCATATCGAGGTCTTTGATGTAGGTAGCGAATCCTGGAATGGTGGCACACTCTGCAGCGCTCGCGTCCCAGCGGGATTTTGGATATCACATCAGCTCTCGTCGATACCGTGAACCGGGTACTTGGACTTACCCAATGCCAGCGGATACCTGACGAGATCGTGAAGGCACCAGCGCTTCCTAATACGGGCATAAATACCGTCCCAGAGAAGGGCGCTATGTAGACGCGTCATCCTTCTGAATGATCAGGAACCCGTTCCAGCGTTCGGTAGTCGGGTACCAGTCCAGAGCATGACGGTGCGCCTGCAGTCACGTGGCGACATGTTGGCCAGCATCACCGGCAGCGATACGTCGCGTAAAACGCACCACTTGTCCATATCGCCACACTTGAGCCACTGTAATCGAGAGTGGGTGCGTCGGCTGTCGTTCCTGGCGGCACGTCTCTCGAGCTGGGCCTGGACTCGAGACCTGTTTCCGATGCTCGTTGATAGTCGTGCGGCCATGGAGCCGAGTACGCGAGCACAGCCCTGTGTGTCGTCTTTGGAGTCGCTGTCAGCGCTGCGGGTTTTGCTCGTGGGCGCCGGCGGCATCGGTTGCGAGCTCGCCCACGGTCTCGTCCAACTCGGGGTGGGCTGTCTTCATCTCGTTGATCTGGACCGGGTGGATGCCTCGAACCTGAACCGGCAGTTTTTGTTCCGGCGTTCGGACATTGGTCGGCTCAAAAGCGAGGCGGTGGTGGCGAACCTCGGCCGGACGCTGCCCGGCCAGGGACTCGAGTTGGTCGCTCACGCAGGTGATGTTCGGGACACAACAAAGTTTTCATGGAACTTTTTTCGCTCTTTTGATGTTGTGCTGAATGCGCTGGACAACCTGGAGGCTCGCCAACACGTGAACAAGATGTGCATAGCCACCCGGAGGCTCCTGATCGACACTGGCAGTGCTGGTTACCTGGGTCAGGTCGTGCCCATCCTGCCGGGGGTCAGTGAGTGCTACCAGTGCACACCCAAGTCGGGATCGCGTCAGTTTGCGGTTTGCACGATTCGCTCCAATCCCGAAAAACCAGCGCATTGTGTTGCCTGGGCAAAACATCTCTTCAACCATCTTTTTGCACCAGAGTCGGCGGCTGAGTCCATGCTCAGCGACTTGGACTGTCGATGGGACGGTCAGGAGACACCTGCGGCGTATACTGTTCGGTTATTGAGGTTCTTATTCGTGGAAGAGGTGACACGACAAGCCGCGATACGGCAGGAGGCGGGTGAACAACGACGACCTCGACCATTGGAGGGCGCGCTGCTCGACGACCTCGAGACGCTGACTCAACAGCAACAGCAGCAGCAACAGCAGCAGCGCCTAGAGGCACTAGATGAGCGATTTGCGCAGCAGACCAGTGCCTGGGATGTCTCTACGTGTTTAGCGGTTCTCAATGAGGTGGTTCCGCGACTATGTAGCTGCTCGAAACCTCGCACCTTTGATAAGGATGATGCTGAGGCGTTGGCGTTCGTCACAGCCATGAGCAACTTACGCGCACACTGCTATCGGGTAGAGCCGCTGCAGAGCCCTTTCGAAGTCAAAGGTATTGCCGGTGGAATCGTACACGCGATCGCTGCCACGAATGCTATGGTGGCTGGGCTAGCACTCACGGAGCTCTGCAAATGGCACCAACTGGTGCAGCGGACAGATAACGCCACTGACTTGAAACGCGCGCGAAGTGTACTCCGCTGCGTCTTTGTGCTGCGAACACCAACCCCATCCCGAAGTCGCTCTGAATCCGTGCTGCTGCTGCCAGAAGCGCTCGCAGCGCCCAACAAAGATTGTTCCATATGCTCCCGCGGCAAATTAGCCATCGCGTTGACCAGCGCCCTAACGCAGGTTACGCTCGGGCAATTCATACGCGAGTGCTTGCACGGTCAGCTTGGTATCGGTACAGAAGCCGCGCTTCTGATTGGCCTCTGTACACGAGACGCGCGCGGTGAACCCTGCGTTGCGCTTTTGTATGAGGACCCGGACCCTGCGGATGCGATCACCGCACTGGCGAACGGCGACTCGCCTAAAGATATCGGCAACAACAACGACGATGACGATGATGATGAAGACGAGCGATGCTTATGGCGTGCAAACTGCGAGAGATCTCTGGCGTCGCTTGGAGTCGAAGCATCGGCGGAGCTGCAGATCGATGCCGTCCAAAGAAAAGAAGAACATGGGACGCAGTTTCAGCGACTGCGTTTCGATGTGTATCTGGTGCCCGGCACTGAGAACACTGCTGCGACAGAAACAAACTGGCGCATCCTCGAAGGCAGCAGCATCGGTGAGTGGGAAACCCTTCCTCTGCCGTCGTCAAATGATCCGGATAATGAGCGCGATGAGAATAAGAGCAGCAGACCGGACTCGGAAGTTGACCTCATCGAAATCGACGCAACTGACTCGGAAACAATGGCTCCCGCTGAGGATGCTGCCGAAGCCTCCATTCCGCGAAAGCGGTATCGAGCGTCGACCGAATCCCCCGACGCGGATACCGTGCTGCTCATTGACCCGTGACCAGATGAAAAATCGTCTTTTTGCGCTGCAAACGAGGCCTGTGAACTGATCGCTTTATCGTTGACTTGCAACTTGGCGAAACCGGCGATTTGTGCAAGCGTGTTGCTTCTAGATCTGATGATGAAGGACGAGAAATACGTTAGTGAGCCCAAGCATCGAACGAGCGGAGGAGTCTCTGATCGACTCGCACCTGAGCACGCGCTCCCTTCACCCATGGACGCTTTGAACATAGATCCATTGGTAATAGAAAAACAGGAGCAAACGGATATGATTTTCGGATGGAATTGCGTCTGAGCGTTTGCTCCTTGCACCTGCACGCGCGTCCAGTATGGATCCAGTGGCAATAGGGAATCGAGAGCAAACCGACATCGTTCTAGAGCAGATGAATGCTGCCGACGTTCCGCCGTGATCTCGGTACGTTGTCGACGCCTCTGGGGCATAGCGCGAGCCTCGGAGTGCTGACGCTGGCCCCGCGTTGATCACGACGAGGTCACTTGCCATGGTGCACATTCTGGTTCGCAGCTGACCTGCAGATTCGTTTAGCGGATCGTACGTACTATGCATAGGTCGAGCAGGTAGCGTTGGCGGCTTCATACGCGACTGTTTTCCGAGCACCTGACCTGCTGCATCTGGACGAGGCGCGTTGCATTCGCGAGCGTCTCTCGGTACCGTGGAATGGTCCTCAGAGCGCGTTTCGCTGTATGTTCGCAGTGGAGGAAGCTCGTGCTGAACGCGCTCCCTACGCTGCACAGGACGACTAGCGGCGTTTTCGGAGTCAGTGCAGCTGCCGTAGCGCTTGGTTTCCCTGTTGTTTGCGCTGGTGTTGCTATTGTCTCTCCTGCAAAGATTCGGAAAGCCGCTGCCATCGCTAGGAGTCCTGGACGCTCAAACTGGTGCGGTATACGTCCAAGACGAAGGTGCAGGTCGCGTGTACGCCTCAGCATCAGACCTGCAGTCATATTCGGTTCACACGCGCGTCGGGTTGCCTTCGGATAACGCTAGGGAGCGAGGTTCTCAGCGGGCGTTGGGGCCGGGCCCCTGCTCGGCAGCGGCGCATACCAAAGTCGTGAACACTCGTGAGGTGTCGGATCTCCCGCAGGGCGCGAGTCGCAGAACCCGGACCGTTCGTTCTGACAAGATTCCGCCGACGCTACCTCATATAAACTAGACGCGATTCCAATCATTTTACGGATGGCGCTCGTCGATCGCGTGCTCTGCAGTATCCCTTTCGAGTGTGCAGGTCCCGTCCTTTGCATTCTGCCGACAACTAACGACTTTCGATCGACTCGCTTGATCATGTTTCGTTCCCCCCCGGAGTGTACATGTCTGACCAACCCTCAGTACTTGTAGTCCTTCACATACAGCGATTCCTGGCTGGCACCGTCGGCGTCCACGAGTTTCCCGAGTTGCGCCTGGCCGTTCGCTCGACAACGTTTCAGAAACGCCTCCTGTGCTGCCGCCACATTCGCCGGATTGCCACTCCAGGCCTTGAGGCAGGACTGCTGCAACGCGCGTCCGTAGCTGAAGCTCAGCGCCCATGGTCTCGAGACGTTCTTCACATTGTTGATGGCGGCGAGGTTTTGCGTTGCTTCGATTTCACTCTGGCCGCCGGATAGAAACACGATTCCTGGCACCGCCGGAGGTACCGTGCGCGATAGCGTACGTACCGTGTAAAAGGCGATCTCAGCGGGTGTCGCTGCGGGTTTGTGCTCTGCTCCTGGCGTCGTCATGGCTGGCTTTAAGAGCGTTCCCTCCAGAAGCAGATTCTGGTCTTGGATGGCTTTGTAGACCGCTGCCAGCACCCGCTCCTGTGCGGCCGCCGCCTGCTCGATCGTATGCGACCCATCCATGAGGACTTCGGGCTCGATGATCGGCACCAGACCTGCCATCTGTGAAATAGCACCGTAGCGTGCAAGCGTGTGCGCATTCTCCGTGATCGCCTGCTGTGACGGGCAACCTGTGGCGGGATCGATCTTCAAGACCGCACGCCACTTGGCGAACCTCGCACCCGCCTCGTAATATTTCTTAGACCGCTCCAACAGACCATCAAGGCCAAGTGTTGCGGTCTCGCCGTCGGTTCCTGGTAGCGGCGTAGTGCCCTTGTCGGTTTTGATGCCAACGATGATCCCTTTCTCTCGCAGTAGGTCACAGAGCTGTTTCTTCCCGTCGGTCGTTTTCGCGAAAAGAGTTTCCTCGAATGTGATGACACCACTGATGAACTCCTCAATACCTGGAGTGCTGAAGAGAAGCTCTCGATACGCAGTCCGGTTCGCTTCGTTGTTCTCCACCTGGATGCTGCTGAAGCGTTTCCCAATGGTGCCAGTGCTTTCGTCGGCAGCCAGGATGCCTTTACCGGGCGTTACGATTTTTTTCGCTGTTTCAATCAGCTCTGCAGCGTAAGGTGACCAGTGTTCCGGCATTGCGTATTCTTGCTTGGGTCGTGCTCAGTAGGCAAGAAAACACGACGTTGTCCTCGTCCTTGTCGTCGTCACAACCGTACGCTGTATATCGCAGGAATTCGACACGAGTCCGCGATTACGCGTGTGGAGCGCACGGCGCCGTTGCGTCGTCGCAATCCATCACTGCGCTTCGTCGATCGACGCCTCGCGAGGAGAGCAGCGGCCTGGAGCGCGTCTCGTGACAAGCGTGACAGCGTGCGGTGCCTGCATGATCGCGCGCGCGCCTCCTGTCGCCTGATCTGATCGGGCACCTCGATGATTCCATTGATGTATGTGGATGCGTGTTGCACCTAAACATGCGTGTCCGTATTTCTCCGTGCGTGCTTGCCGATGATTCCATTGATGTATGTGGATGCGTGTTGCACCTAAACATGCGTGTCCGTATTTCTCCGTGCGTGCTTGCCGATGATTCCATTGATGTATGTGGATGCGAGTTGCACCTAAACATGCGTGTCCGTATGGATCCGTGCGTGCTTGCCGATGATTCCATTGATGTATGTGGATGCGAGTTGCACCTAAACATGCGTGTCCGTATGGATCCGTACCTGTAGGATCGGATCTGATCGCCTCTCTGCTGCCATCGACCGCGCGTCCATGCTCGGCGGAGGCTCGATACCGCGCCAAGCCCCGATCAACATTCCAAGAGCTCTAGTCCCAATTTCTAGGTATAGCAGAAAGGCATCAATACAAGCGAGTTTACGTTGCCTATCGACGGGAGGAAGCCTGTTTCGCGGAGCAGCCGCGCGTCTAGCGAAAAACATGGAAATCTTCCCCTGCGGCCGGAAAACTACGGTGCACTGCCTGTGACTGGTTGTAGACCGATCCGAATCGGTGGCATTTTTGACGACTACGCTTCTTGAACGATTCCAGGTATGGACGTTCTGCGCTTCCCACACGCCCTCCAGGCGCAATGCGACTCTGGACGCGTCTCTCTTCGCGCGCACGGGCCAAAGTGCACGGGCACTCGAATTCGCGGGAGTGAAGCACGCAAGCGCTCGACCGCTTCGCCCTATTGCAAGTGGCTGAGAAGCTCGCAGACGCGAGGCAACCTTTAGACGGTCATGCATAGCCTAGGGTGATCGATACCGTACCGATGCGAGCGCAGAAAAAAATACACAACGGCCCGTGCCAATTCCCGGCGGGTGTCGCGACCAACAAGTCTCGCACGCTCCGCGTCTCTTCTTAGGGTCACGCATCCGTACCTGACCACAGCATGTACAGGGATTCCGCGCACGGCACGCATCCTCGAACTAGATGGTGACAGGCAGCTAAGCGTAGCTGTTTGGTAACCACGCATTCCGAGTTTCGCCACCGGGAACACCCACCGGCACTTGAAACCAAGGCACGAGTCGCAAACCCGAACGATGGTGCCTTTTCCCAAGACCGATTGCGTTACTTGCTGAGCGCGTACCGTCTAGCGCGCTTCATACGCGTGCTCAACCAGTAGACTGCAGTCGATGCTGCATGCAGAGAATGGGCAGCAGCGGCCGCAACGGCGCTGAAGAACGCGAGGTCGCGACCTGTGCAGCGTCGCACCGCGGGCCACGACTCGCGAGATAACGAAGCACCGAGCAACACCACGTCCTCGTGTACGGCTGCCTAGACTTGCGCTGGCGGAACCGGTTGCTGCTGCTGTTGTTGTTGTTGTTGCGTCAAATGCCCCAAGATATCACGTAAATAGCGGAGTCGCTTGACCAATTCGGGACAGTTGGGAATCGCATGAAGCCGAAGTTGGATACGTCGCCCGAGTTTGTCGCGGTACGTCACAATACCGTGGCCTGCCGACAACACCAGCTGTGTTGTGTCGAAAAAGTCGACCTGAATCACACGGTTGCTCAGCCGAAAGATCATTGCATGGCGCGTTCGCATCCAGCGCTTGAGGTAAATCGGCCGCTGGACTGCAGCAGCAGCACCTGCGCTGCCCGGAACGGTACCCTGCGCCACTGGCGGCTCCTGGCCAGGCGGCTGGTGTTCATCCAGGTGTTGGCGGAAATGCCGCAGTAACGTTACCTTCTTACGCAGGCTCTCTCGATGGTCATTCCAGGTGAAAATCTGCCAGTCGTCGTAGCTTCCAAACGCCAAGCGTTTTCGCTCCACATACTCGATCGCACTGGCATCGCCGCCCGCATGCAGCATGATTTTGGTTGCATCGTTGAAATAAACCCCGTAATCACCATTCGAAAGCTGATACCCAACACCGTACTTGGAGGTGTAATCCACCCATTTGCAGATCCAGACTTCGGGTGGCGTGGTCTTGCAGTCGGCTGGCAGGTCGCCCATATGAACGGTGCGCGTCGGATCCGCAATCTGGAACGGCGACGCGAGCACACCGCCTCCGCAGGCACCTCGCTGGTCACCCGCTTGCGCGCAGGCAGCGCTCGAGGCACTACTTCGAGACTGAGCCCCAGAGCGCGCTCCAGGGGGTCCCAGTACCTCCGATGGCGATGCACTGCGAGCAGCCGAGGTCGGGATCATGGCCTCTGGCGGCAAGCGTGCAAAGCTCGTGGCTAGTTCGTGCTGGGCGCGTCTGAGCATGCCCCGCTCCTCCTCATCCATATCGGCTGCGTCCCAGTGGCCGCCAGCATCGTTTCCCGCTGCCGCAATGATCTGTCGATCGTGCCGACTGGCGCTCTCGCATGCGGGCGGAGGCATTGCACACGCACGCGCGCCGCTCATCGGGGTCAGGTTGGCGCTGCCGTCCGTGTGTATGCGTTCGGCAGTGGTGTGTGCTGGCGCTTCTGCGGTACCAAGCTCCATACGCTCCAGCAGGTGCACGACACCAAGGGCATTCCCAGGCGCTGAACCTGCATGCGGCTTCTCCAGTGCTGCGACCGGCCCGGTGCCTATATGCTTCTTCGTGAACGGATTTCGCGGAAAGGTTCCCTTTTGAGTGATGCCCTGTACCGCAGGGAGGTTTCTCTCCCGTGCAGAGATACTTGAACAAGCCTGTTGTTGCACGCTCTGAGCCGCACTGGGAAACCGGGGGCCCGTCGCGCCATCCGCGCTGTCATGATACCGCATACCAGCTGCTTGGACGGCCCCAGACGCGAAATCGAGACCTATTTCTGCGAGTGTTGGTTCCTCATCGAGCGCCTTGCGCGGCAAGCAACGGGGCACAGGGCCTTGCATGAACTCGCTGCACCAGATATCGGAGAGCTGGGGCCGGCCCTCTGGCGCTGCATTCAGGATGGAAACAATGAGATCACGAGCGGGGCGGCTAATCTGTACCTGCGAAGGGAACGTATAGATGTTGGCCTTGATCCGTTTGTAGGTTGTCTTCACATCCGCGGTCTCGAATGGCGGCTTGCCAATCAACATGGTGTAGAGAACGACCCCGAGACTCCAGATATCAACCTCGTAACTGTGTCCGTTCTTGCCGCACAGGATCTCCGGTGCGATGTAGTTCGGGGTGCCGCACATGGTCCGCTTGCGCTCATTATCGTACTCGAGCTTTGCCGCGAGGCCGAAATCTCCAATTTTGATCTGCAAATCGCTGGTCAAGAATAGGTTCCCGAGTTTAATATCGCGGTGGATGACGCGATTGCGATGCATGTACTCCACCGCCTCCAGGATTTGCATCATAAAGTAGCGGCACTCGGGTTCCGTCAGACGTTTGCGTCGTTTCAAAAGTTCCATCATGCTCTGTGCGTCGCACAGCTCGAGTAAAATGTAGACGTGATCCTCGTCCTCGAAAAAGTGCTCGAAGCGCACAATATGCGGATGTCGCAACGATCCATGGATTTGGATCTCGCTCCGAAGTTTCTGGCGAGCTCGCAGCTTCGTCACGGTGCTCTTGTCAATAATTTTTCCAGCGTAGACGCGCTGCGTGCGCGCATCCGTCATTTCGTAGCATTTCGCAAAGCCGCCTTTGCCGAGGAAACGGCCGCGAATATACGTTGCCACAACCGGCCCGAGAATGTAGCCACTGCCGTCGCTTTGCTCCGTGTTGGAGGTGTCCAGATTCTCCTCAGTGCGCTCATTTCCAGCAGCTCGCTTCCGAATGCGCTGTCGCTCTTCAATGATCGCAAAAGCCTGACGCTCAGCTGCGCCGCGACCCGCACCAGGCGAAGCAGCAGCGGCACTCGAGCCCGTGGGAGAGTCGACCACTGCCCTCACCCGCCCGGAACCAGCTTCAGGCCCAGTGCGACCACCGCGCTGGGATGTCGGTGTGCTGCCTGTGGTAGCTCCAGCGTTAGCGCCACTGCCACCGCCGCCGCCACCTGTTCGGAGGCCCAAGAAAGCCATCAAGCTCGTTTGAAAGTACGCCGGAGGTCAAATATTCGGCTAAAAAGAAGGAACACCAAACGTTTGTGTCGCGTCCGAGACCCTTGGACGATTCGATGTATGTTCTTCGTTGGAGTCACTCGTATTCAGAAACTGTTCGGAAGGCAAGCGCCGTCTAGTGAGCAAATACGCTGCGTACGCTTGCGTCTAGTACTCCAAGTCTGACGCAGCGAGCACCGGATGCAACGTCCTGAAACGGCTCCCGCGACGCACCCAGAGATCCGCGCATGCGATCGCCTCATCGCCCGCCTCGGGCGCGACGCAATCGTGCAACGCTCGGTGCGTCACGCGCGCACAGCCAGCGCACCCATCCCTGATTTCGTTTCGCAGCACGAAGCGGATGCATACGTGGCGGCGATGCTGCAGCAGGCGTTGCAGGAGCTGTACGTTGAAAATATGGACATAAACGGACGGAGCAGATCGAAGCTGAATTAGGGATGAAGCCTTACATACATACATATCTCTTCACTTCATTGGAAAGCGATGCACATCCTGTGTGCCTCCGGTCAGCAACGCCTGCTTCACGAAACGGATGATTCGGACGGACGGGCGATGACGCTGCCACGAACGCTCTTGGATTTTGGGTACTTGAATCCGCAGGTATCCTGTGTGGCTTGTTTCGTTCTTGCATGGATGCAGTGGCCTTCCTTGTTGCGGGCGCTTGCGCTTTTATGTAAAGAGCTACAAGCACGGTCGTCACTGTAGGGCTGGCGGGTCCTGAGTCACCGATTCAACCGTTTCTGGAACTGGTCCAGCGGCCTGACAAACCGCACCCGGAAACTTGCTCCACAGGACTTGCACCTGGTCGGTCGGTCGGTCGACAGCGGTGCCTACACGTTACGCCAAACACGCGCGATATCCCTGGCGCGAGCTCGTTCAATAGATTTTCGCGATGGTACTGAGCGGTTTCACGCGGTTCCGCTCGCAGCTTGTTCTGGGAGTGCTATGCATCGCTTGGTTCTGCTGCAGCGCGCTAATCATTCTATGGACAAAGTATCTGCTTTCAGGGGGTGCTATCGTGCCTGCCACTCGTGATCAGCGCCCGCTTTTCCCCTTTCCCTTGTTGATAACGCTGTCGAACAACACTGGTTGTGCACTGATTGGCGCGGGGCTTGTTCTGGGGAGCTGGCTGCGTAGCAACCTGCGCCACGGCGAGCCTGTGCCATGGTCGCCACCGGTTCGATGGCCGACGGGCCCACGTTGGTGGCGTTTTCTCGTGGCCATTGGCGCGTGTACCGCGCTGGAAATAGGCTGCGCCAACTGGTCCCTGCAGAAGCTCACGGTAGCCTTCAGCACGCTGCTCAAGTGCACCGCACCTGTATTTGTGCTTTTCTGGTCGATTTTGCTCGGCATCGAATTGTTCAGCTGGGTAACTCTCGGATCGCTTTTCCTGATGTGCATGGGTGCAGCGCTCATGACAACTGGAGACTCGCTGCAATTCTCAATAGTCGGGGCTACGGTTTTGTTGGCAGGAATCGCATTAGGTGGATTTCGCTGGGCGCTAAGCCAGGTGATTCTGCAGAGAACTGTACGTGATGGTTCTGCGGACCCAGCGACGAAGACGGCTCAACAGACACGAGTCGACAAAAGATTGACGCCTTTGGAAGCAGTCGTCCTTCTGGCACCTGTAACGGCGTTTTTTCTGGCACCGGCTGTCTATTTGTTGGAGCTGCGTCCGCTCCGGGAGTTGCTTCGAGGTCCATCGCGAGAGACGAGCGAGATCTTGGCGATTCTCGGCTCCCTTGCTGGTATCGCTGGTCTCGTTTTTGTACTCTTATGGCTCGAGTACGCGATTGTCCAGCGAACCTCTTCGCTGGCAATCTCCGTAGTGAGCATCATGAAGGAATTGCTCACGATTCTTGCGGGGATGGTGACGTTCGGGGACCATGTCGGATGGCGAAGTTTTCTGGGTCTGGCGCTTTCGCAGGGCGGATTCCTGGCTTTTCTGCGACACCGGCAGGGCTGGCTCCAGCGAACCCCGGATACAGATGCACCCAGCGAGAACAGCTCTGTCTCGCAACTGGTGCCGACGCAGCCCAGAGATCACCTGGCGCCGTCGGAAGTCATCGAAGCCTCCGATGAACCACACGCCGTTTTGCTGGATGTGTCGATGCCCTGATGAGTTTGCGTCTACTCATGACGGTTTCTCTGTATGAGATGCTGTTGGTCCGGCGGCTTCCATTGCTAGAGCAATGACAGCCTCGAAAACAAGCTGTAAAACGCCGGCGATACGAGGTTCCACTGATTGGCAGGTTGTTCGTGATCATCGCGCACCGGACGCGGGGATTGGTTGACGACGTTGAGGATACCTTAGTATCTGTGCGGAGGCATTATTCTGTCAGATTGTGCAGCTATGTATTGTGAGAATAATATGGTCTCGTGCGTGGCAACAGGGACTTGGTGAAACCAGAACCTCAGCGTGACAACTGAAACAAGTACGCTGGCACATGAACGGTACCATAGACTCCGCGATAGGTCAATGGGGCGCGCAACGTGATCCAGAGGGGCGTTTGTGGCGCGAACAAGTCGCAGCGCTGCTGGCAAACGCTGCAGGATCGTGTGCTCGCATGCTGACTTTGGAAGCTTCCTCGGCGATACCGGTAAAGAAAACATCGTATCGTTTATAGCGCTGTTGTCTTCGCCTTATATTCGTTTACGGACGTGCCCTGTGTATGCATTAGGAGCAACGGCACTGACAACCGAGTTCTTCTGGACATCGTCGGCGTTATACTCAGTCATATCCAACAACGGAACGCGGTTATCGTGCAATAGCTCACAAGAGTAATCATCGCTGGTGCATAGAGATGTATATGGCGCTTCAGATTCCATAACTTGCCGAATCCTATCATATCAATGCGTTATTACTGGCGGGCATCCGATTCTATCTCATGCTCAATGATCTTATGCATCGGACGTCGTCAGCGTTTCAACACAAAACCCAGATTGAGTACTCGACCATTACTTTGATAGTGCGCTCAGCAGCAAGCCATTGGACGCTCCGAATGCAAGAGTCACTTCCGGATCGTGATCGAGGAACTCAAGCCTCGATACAGAACGTGCTTCGACGCATGATTGCTGGTGAAATTGCGCTATCGTACGCTTCTCAACTTCGAGTCGCTCGCTTTCTATCCAACTGTCCGCGTACCGCACAACACCTCGTGCATCCGTCTCTTTTCCGCGTTCTTACACTCGACGAGTTTCAGCATGTACACACACTCGTGATGCGTTCGTTTCGTCCTGACGGCACCTGTGGTGACTGGACAGCATCGATCCCAGTACGCGTTGAGCGCACCCGTCGAATGCGCAGAAATGCAGTATTTGGGTGCCACAGTACGTCCAGAGCCATCGACTAGCACCAAACGATTCGAGGGGTCGCTGAATTCCCCTTCCAACCCACTGAGTAACTTAGTGAAGGTTGTTTTGTGGCATCCGTGCACCCGGAACCGTTGCTTACCTACCGGGATCTCACATTCTCCCGCGAAGGATCGTTCGCTTGAGTCATCTAGAAGTTGGTTTACGCTCTGAATGAAGCGTGTAACGCATCGGCATCTGCTCTGGACGGTGTCGAGAGCGTCGAGATGGATCGCGAGGCCATTATTATGCCACGTGTTGGTATGTTCGCTGATGCACATGCTTTCGGACTCTTGATTATACCAAGCCCTGAAAATGTCGAACCGAATTCCATTTTCTCTCTCAATTATCAGTAATCAGGAGCAAGGTTTCATCGAAAATATCGGGAGGCATGAGGGCCGCTAACACCTTCCTATCTCGCATGCCCACTGAGAATCGCCTGGCGAGGTGCTACCCGGTCAGGGACGCTGGGCTAGCCCTCAGCACGTTATGCGGTAGGCGATATCTAATGATGTCCTGCATTGCACAATTTTGGAAGATTCTCCTCATTGATGTCTGGTCGTTGTGGGGCCTTTACAACAGCTTTTCCACGGAAATTCCCGATAAGAAAGTTTTTTTCATGCACTACGTCGTCCTCACGTAAAAAATATCATTTTCTTTACTTCCTGGTGGTTCATTCTTCCACTCCTTGTTCGCCTTGCCATCCACTTGATGGGTTGGCAAGAGTGTGATCGCTGCACGCCAAATACGACGCTTTACCAGGGACCCAGACGCACCTGGGGCACTGTCAGACCGAAGCTTTCCTGCTTTCTGCATGTACCTACTATACTTCAAGAACGTTTTCGTCGCCGTGTCCGTCGCGAGCATGCCCACGAACAGGGATGTGCTCCTTTCCGTATCTCCTCGCGCCCGTCCGGTGAAGCAACTCATCAGTTCAGGGAAAGCGAAGATAGATGGTGATTTGTCGAAGAACTATGGCACGGATGCAAATTTCCCACATATACATATGTGAGCGAAAAAATGGCGTTATGCAACAGTGAACTGCGCCGTTGACTGCGCGGAACAAGGGAGAATCGGCTGACACGAGGAGGACCTCGAACCCATTCTGAGCTGCGTCATCCCTGACCGCTTTTGATTGATGGAAACCAAAGCACGATAGAGGCAGCACAGAAGCCTGCGAGATGGAGAAGCCACGCACAGCTTCGACGAAGGATGAGGTGTCGGACGATGCCATCCGTGTTGCGACTTGCAAGCGACCACACCAGAGTATTTCTCGTGATGCTTTTGTTGTCGAAATGCTCGCTTGGTTCTTCTTCACGAACTGTACTTGGCCCTTTATTCTTTGAGTACCCATAGACAGGTGCACGGTTCTTCCCGAGTACAGTCTCATCGAAGGAGACAAAATCCCGTCGCCTATGCAAGAAGCGTTCCCCCTCTCTCGTACGAAATCGATCGAGTGCTGTTCAGCGCGCGACGGTCTCATATAGGAGCGCGCCGACCTCTTTGTCGATTTGTGTCATCAATGTCATTCGTATGAGAGATACAAAAGCTTGGCATCGTGTGGAGTGTTTCGTGCTTTTCCTCAGAGACAGTATGGAGTGGAATGAGCAGTCAAGGATATAGTCCTGAAGATACAGCTTAACCGGTTCTGTATACATTGGACAAGGTTCAGATCAACATCTGAGACAAGGCTGGTTTAATCTCGTGCGGAACTCCTTGAAACTGGCGTGTACATGCAGGGCGGTTTCTCGCAAGCTACCAGCGGCAACATCAAGTCTTCCGAGGATTTTTCTTCATTCTACAGGATACATTTCTTCTGTTGAATGCCTCTCAGAATAACGAAAAGCGGGCATGTGTGGGCGCACATATGCAGCGTTCACTGCCCTGAGTATAGCCAAGCGACTGCGACATCCCATCGAGCTGTCAAGTCATGATCTGTGCGTATGGCATGCGTCGTGTCTGGTGCCCTCACGGAACTTCACTCATTGCTGGGCTGTCGACGACGAGCCCGCACCGGCACCAGCCGATGAGACTGATCTCGCGGCTGCTGCTGCGCTCGCTCGAAGCACCGCTTCGATGCAGCGATCCATTTCCTGTCCGCCGTCCAAGAAATCGCTCACGTTTCCGGTTTCCCAACCGTTCCGCAGATCCTTCACCAGCTTGTATGGGTGCAGAACGTAATTACGGATCTGCTGACCCCAGGCTGCTTCGACGGCTTCGCCTCGAATTTCCTCCCAGCGGCTGCTGCGCTGCTCGTCCCGAATGACGAGCAGCTTGGCCTTGAGAATCTGCATCCCCTTGGTGCGATTCTGCGACTGCGATCTTTCAGACGAGCAGCGCACAGATACACCGGTCGGGATGTGTACAATGCGCACAGCGGTTTCGACTTTGTTCACGTTCTGACCGCCGCTGCCTCCTGATCGCATCGTCGTAATCTCCAGGTCCGAGTCCGGAATCTGCAGCTCTTCCTCCTCGTCTTCAAGAATCGGAAGCACCTCTACCCCTGCGAACGACGTCTGACGTTTCGCATCCGCGTTAAATGGTGACTGTCGAACGAGTCGATGCGTGCCCTTCTCCCATCGCAGATAGCCGTATGCGTACGGAGCGTTCACCTCCAGAACGGCTGACTTGATGCCCGCCGTCTCACCTGGTGACAGGTCGGAGACACGAACAACCTTACTGGTTCCACCGCTCTCCGATGCGGCATTTCCAAACTTTCTTTCACACCAGCGTGTGTACATGCGCAGCAGTATCTCGGCCCAGTCCTGTGCATCGGTGCCGCCGGCGCCCGCCTGGACGGTGACGCGTGCTCCAAACCGATCGTATTGGCCGGAGAAGAGTCGTTCCAGCTCGAAGCTTCCCAGGTCGCTTGCAATGCGTTCGAGTTCCGCCAGGGTCCCATGGAGCAGTGCTCGCACATCGTCCAGGTCCTGGTTTGCGGTGGCAGACGTCTGTACGCCAGTGGTTCCTGGTTCGTGCGTGGCTGGCAGTTCCTGCAACTCTTCGATGGTGGCAGTTGCGAGCTGCACCACGGAATCGGCGTCTGCAACAGCTCGGAGCCAGCGTTCAGCGCGCTCCACAAGCGCCTTTTGATGAGCGAGTGCGCGAAGTTTTCGCTGGGCCTCTTTCGCGTCGTTCCACATCTCAGGAGAGAGTGTTGCACGTTCGAGCTCTTTGAGCCGTTTCCGCTGAGCTTCAAGGTCCAGCAGTTCTGAAGTTCGATGAACCTGCTCCTGCACAGACTGGCGCAGTGACGAAACCTCGTGGGCAAGGTCTCCAATAGCGGTAACGCTCTGGTGTATCGGTTGAGAGCATGCGCAAAGGCCGCTCGCACCCCAGCTTGCCGCTAACGCTTTCGGGTATCGGGGTTTCCCCAGGGCGATGCCGCCCCATCGCCCGCGTGGTCGACTCCAGCGTCGCGAGTTCAACGCGGAGCGCTGTTTTCCGAACCGCTGGTGGAGCTGTGCACAGTTCAAGCCACAGTTGCTTGATACCAGCACTCTATCACTTGGACAGGGCGGTGCGAACATTCCAGCGCAGCAGCGCCTCTCCCTCGCCAACATGTCCACAGTGCACGCCAGAACACAGACGCACTTGCGTCTCTGCTTCGAATGTGCGCGTTAGCCAAAGCGAACACCTTCAGTCCCCAGCGCGTTATTGTACGTCGCACGCTGTCTCTCTCCGGTGTACGGTCGGTGCGTTGAACGAGGCTCCCCTTCGAAGCGCAAGCGCTCCAGATAACGCGTCACGAGCTTCCCCAGTTTCTCCGTAGACGCTTCCACGTTTCAAAAAACTCCACACAAGTCTCTCCTCTGCCAGAGTGGAAGCTTGAGCGTTCCACCAGCCTCGTAGGCGCTGATCCCTCCACTACAGACAAGCGTGTTTGCTGGTGTGCTTGAAACGCTCTGCTGCGTTCCCTGCACCAACGCAACGAGCAGCGCGGCGCTGCTCGTAACCGCATGCCGTACGCCATTCCCGCAGCTGCAGTCGATCTGGACAACGCTCACTCCTTCAGGTGTTTGCGGTATACCAGCGGGAACTGCTGGAAGTGCAGCTAAACCGGGATAAAACATTACAAGATGCGCGAATGGAAGAGTCAAGATGCCTGGAAACAACACAGCCTCAGGCTGTGCTTCGGCGTATGGCCTGGCACGGAGTTTTTGCATCGACCGCGCGCTGTTCACCGTCGCTCAGGGGTTGTGTGCTCACAAATGCAAACAGAAGACTCGCATCCTGAGACACCGCAGGTACCCAAGGAGTCTCTTCAAGAGGAAAAGGATTCATCACCTGCTACAGATGCTTCTTTTATCCAGTCTCAAGATGGGAAAACCGTTTTTCTTGATCGGCGAACGGAGCGTCGGATTCAGCGAGGCTTCGTGCTCACGGAGCGCGGTCCACGGTCTATCTGGAAGCCAGCAGGCACGAGTTCTCAGCGTAACGAACGAGTGCCGCGGCGTGCAGCTGCACGTGGCGGGGCTGGTCCACCAGATACCACACCGCAGCTCGCGACTGTTCGTGTGCTCGTTTTGGGGGCGAATCACGTCGCACAGCGCTTAGCGGAGCTGCTTTCATCGCACTCACGGGTTTGCGGCTGTTACTTTGTGAGTGAAACTACCGATGAAGCAGCGATTGAGTCGATGAAAAAGTATGCGTACGCGTTACCGTTGCGCAGTGCACTGAATGACGACGAAGTCGTGCGCGTTGCGGAATGGGTGCTCGCCGATTATGTATTTCTGGTACCGACCGGGGAGACGCACGATGACGGAGTCTCCTTGAAGGATAAGGAAAGATTAGAACGCACGCTGGCACAGAATCGTGTCACGTTCATGGACGAAAACCTAACCGGCTTGCTTCTAGAGAATCCCAGTCTGATAGATGCGCTATTCCGCGCTCGTGATAGTCTAGAGGCATAGACTTGGCGCAAGGCTGACGAGGCATTGGGATGCAGTGTAGAGGCAGCAGCAGCAGCAGCAGCAGCAGCAGCAGCAGCAGCAGCAGCAGCAGCAGCGCCCGTTGGGAACGCAAAGGTTCATCATGGGCATGATGTCGAAGTGAGCAGCCAGAAACTTTTCTGGATCGAGTTCTGTTGTGCACTTCCAGGCAGTACGGGAGTCTATTCGCTTCGATAACAAGGTAGGAGCATCGCGAGAAGCCTGGCAATCTTGGGGTTTTCATGGACGCCCGAGTTGGAGGCGGATTCAAAACACGGTTCTTGAATGAGCCGCGTTGCACGCAATTTTGAATAGATTCGCGATTGGTTGCTTCCCAGCGCATTTCCATCCTTCTTTTCATGACGAGTAGAGCGCAATGCTCTGAGGTCGACGCAGCAGAATAGTTGCCCTGGTGCCGGATCGGTGCCGAGCGCGTCTGCATGGCGCATAATTGGAAATGCATTCAATCGTGTGATCCCTTCTACAGAATGACCTGCATCTTTTTCGCTTGCACCTTCAACTTATCTCGACGCAAGGGCCTCGGCTGGCGTTGTCCATTCATGGACTATCGGCCACTGTACCGTATGCAACACCGTTCCACGTTTTCGCGGTTGCAATAGCACGTATGGAATCTGATCGGAGTGAGGATCCTCGAATTTCTTGTCTTCCCTGCCAAATATAGGTAATGTGAGCTCGGCATTGTGCGTGGATCCGGGTGTTCAACAAGCACAAACTCCTGATTCGAGCGCTTGCATCATGTTATGGATCGGCGGCCTCGCTCGTAATTTTCTTGGAACGCTTCGAATAGCTCCGGGGCGGCGACTTTTTTCGCAGTGTTGCATCAAGACGAGGAACCAGATCCCATCGGATGCGCAGTTGCTTCGTATTCATGGTATCGTCTCCGTGAGTCTCATCAGATTCTGCTCGATGCGTAGTACCCGCCCGCTCACGATGTCGAATCGATGCGCATAGCCAAACTCCCGCGGATGCGCGAGCGCTACCGCCGCCATCCCGAGGCAGAGAGGACTATCATCTCCAGCAAACCGTTGCACCTGCCGACAGGTCCATGCTGGAGTTCCTATCAGAACCAGAGCCATTTTCGATCCATTGACACCGGCCTTCCAGGCACTGAACATGCCGAGGACGCTGGCTGCTTCGACATGCCGTTCGCCTAACGGTAACAGAGCGGCTTTGAGGCGCCTTTAAGGGCGCCGACTCGAGACGCAGTCGGAATTCGCTTTCGCGTTCGACAGTGTCTAGGCGAGCAGCAGCGCCATGCGCATCCCAGCTCCTTACAGACCGCAGTCGCGAATCGTAGCCCTGCCTCGGTCCTCGCTGGTGTTGCTGGTTTTCGATAATGACCGAATCGTGCGACAGCTTTCTCTGTTGAGCAGAAGGAATGCATACGAGCTCGCTGGTCACGATGCTGCTCCCGCATGGACAATGCTGACAGCGCCTGTGCATCAAAACGTGAGACGCATTGCGTCCGTGAGCCAGCGTTCCATGGCCAAGGCACGGTGCAGACGCTGCCTCCAGTCAGGGTACCACTCGACACGAATTTACGCTCGGTAAACAAGTTGAAACGTACTTCCTAGCACCATTTGAGCGCGACTCGTAGCGAACACGATCTTTCTGCTCCAGACGGTTCATGTAGCATGCCAGCATCTTCTTTTGCTCGGCAAGATAGCATAAAACGATCATGAACGACGCTCTAACGCAAGCTGATGAGCACGAGCAAGCATCTGATCCATTGCTTGCAAAACTCGATCATACAATTCCTGCCGAAGCGTCAGCAGTTTTTCGGCTCGCTCGAGGCCGCGCGTCCGCGTAGCCTGGAGTGCGCAACCATCCAGCTCCTCCAACGCTCGGACAACTTTGCGGTACGATTCCATGCCCGGCTGCGTTGCTGAAGCAGTGTTTGCATCCAGTTTGTCCAACATACGGGCGAGATCGAAAAACTTTCGCCGCGTCTCCGAGAGTGGCACTCGTCGAAGACTCAGTCGGAAGGCCTCGATTTGATCACGTTGCTGGGCAGGAGAAGCGGTTGCTGTGGGCTGCTGCTGCTGTTGCGGCTGGGGCGCTGCGGTTTCGACCACCGGCAGGCTGCCGCGCAGCAGCTCCAGCGCTTCCCGACACCGAGTTGCTGCGTCGATCAGCTCCTGCAGGGAGGAAACTTGCGTTGGGGTTTCTCGAGCCCGGCTACTTGTGTACCGTGCGCGCTCATCTTGAACATTTTCGTCCGCAACAAACACGGACTGAACGGGCTCCCGCTCCCAAACCGCATGGACACTGGTCGTCGGGGCCTGCAGTTCTGCCGGTGTCGGCGTCGCGGCGGTAAGCTCCGTTGCACCAAAAACCAGAGCGGCGTAAACCGTTATGCTGCATGCTAGCCCATTGGCTTTTGCTGTGAAATGCTGCAATCGCCGCTGCTCTGGTTGTACCTTGCAAGCCTCCGCAGCGGTTGCATCAACGCTGGCGCCTGGCGGGTAAGCTAGTCGTCCTAGGCACCTCAAGTGAAGTGGTTGGTGCCCCTCACTCTTTGAGCTAACAGTTCGTCGAATTCCGCTCCACCGATGCCGTAGTCGCTGGGAGAATGCCACTGAGTTTGCAAAGCCGAGCGCACACTGCATCAGTGTTTCCGAACCGCTGCTCAGGAACAGCGTGGAGCGAAGCGACGACTCGGAAGAAGCGGACGTCGTGCCCAGACGGGCACAGCGTCTTGTCCGCGTATACGCGCTCTAGCCTCGCTGTTCGAGGGCCTTTGACGCTCGTTTGCCTTGTGGAACGACTGGTAGCGATTGTCTACCCTGATTGGCAGGCACGTACATCAGGTTTGTGCCTTCTGAGGCACCCGTAGACGTTGAACCTTGCAAACTTGGACGGCACGTAGATCTTCCAGCGCTGCGCTCTCTAATCTTAGCACGCTGGACAGAGACCCGACACCAGCTGTTCGCTTCAGGTAAGGTCGAACGCTCCTCGGCTGACGCTCTGCTTGCCTGGCGAGACGAGATGCACGTCAAGCGTAACTTTCAGGTTACGCGCACGAGTCCTGGGTCCCAGCAGGCGCGAGCAGAGCGTCTTGAGTTCTTGCCGCAAAAGAGGAGTACGGGGAACTCGCCACGGGCCCGCGGTCCCGCTTTCACCGACAGCGCACGCGTCTCTAGTCGAGTGCAAGTATTCCATACTGCGCTTGCTTTTTGCTCGGTTCAGGGTTGGTTGGCAGGACGCCCTGTCTGGTCCGCAACAAGGCAGTGCTCGCAACGCCCTGCCCGTGAACGCGGTATGCGCTACTTACGGGTGCAACGTACCAGGGGCATCGCACTGAACCTCTACGGCAATCAAGCCTTACCCAGTGATGAAGCGTTGCCCCCAGGCATGCCACCGCCGGTGTCGAGTTGGTTTCCCGGACATATCGCTAAGGCGATGCGAGAGCTGCGCGACCGTCTCTCCCTGATCGACGTTGTCATCGAGGTCGTTGACGCCCGAATCCCTCGAACAACGTTTCCGCAATTCGTTCACGATATCCTTGGCACAAAAAGCCGCGTCATTGCGCTCAATCGTACGGACATGGTGCCCGTTGCTGCAAGCCGACACTGGCTCGCTGCGTTTCGACGTGGTGCACTGGACCGCGCGAGCGCAGCGTCCCAAGTCGAGCACCAGGCGAATGCACCCTGTTACCCAACCGATGGTAAGCTTGGAACCGGCATTCCTCAACTACGGCGTGCGTGCATTGCTGCAGGGAAAACCGTGAATGAGCGGAGGGCGCGTCGAGACCTGCTTTCTCGACCGATTCGTGTGGCGGTCATCGGCTATCCAAATGTTGGAAAATCAGCGGTGATCAACCGGCTCTGCAATCGCCGAGCAGCGGTATCTGCTGCACGTCCCGGGGTCACGAGGCAGCTCCAGTGGGTTCGGATCGCCCGGGATCTGGAACTGCTGGATACGCCAGGCGTCATTCCACCGAAACTCGAGGAGCAAGATGCTGCGTCGCGGTTGGCCATGTGTGACGATATTGGTGAGACGGCGTACGATGTGGAGCGCATCGCGAGCCTCCTGATCGACACGCTGCTGACGCTGGATGGATCCCCCTGGATTGAGCATCCGTCGCTGCCAGCCAATGAGCGGCACGCTGTTCGATCAATCTTGCAACATCGGTATGGGTTTACGGATTTCCAGAATGGCGAGGATTTTCTCTATCTTGCGGCAAAGCTGTGCACGCAGAGGGATGTGGACAAAATGGCTCGTCGCCTGCTGACTGACTTTCGCCAACTTCATTTGGGGCGAATTTGTCTGGAGCCCTGCAAAACCGACTGAGAAGGCATCGGACTTGTACTGCAGCGCGCAAGCTAAGCGGTGATCTCCAACGGATGCCGTATGGCCGTTCGGGCCTGTTTTGGTTCCGCAAATGCTCATTGGGAATTGCATCTGCGGGCACGCAGAATCGTACCTGATGCTTGCAACCGCAACGACAACGAAATCAAAGACAATTCCGATCAGGTGAGCATACGTGACAGTACGCGTCTGTCTCCGGTGGCGCTCGGCCGCATGCCTGTCATCCACATGAACTTGGTGGCAATGATATCAAGTGACTGGATCGCGGGGCGTCTTGGGCGCATCTTTTTCGATGAGGTTACGTGCCACGGGGAAACCTGGTTGGCGTTGCCGCCAACGAGAAGCTCGCTGTCGTGCACTGCGCGCCGCCAGGGCTGGTACGGTCTCGTACAGCCCATCACCACACCTCTTTTCGTATCGATGGCACTGTGGTGTCATTTTGTGGCATGCTGCTGGGGCCTCTAAGGCATAGACACGTCGCCGGGCCCGTACCCCGGGACACGTGTATCGATAGGATGTGTTCGTTTCAGATGAATATGTCCAACATGGTTGTTTATGTTGTTGCATATGCTGGTGCGCCGGGTTCACGACGCCCAAATGGACGCGTGCACACGCACTGTGCATTTCCATCTTGCGAGAGTTCAAACGAACTGGAACGCTTCTTGGCGATTTCTATAGGCCTGAAGCATACCTCTACCCGAGACTCGCTGCACGTGCAGGTGCTGACTAGCGAGCGCACGCTGGTAACCGTTCCATCTTTTGTTCGCTGCTGGAGCAGCTTGGGAATCTGTGCCCTCCGGATGACATCGGCAGCACGCGCTCTCAAGGCGCATGGCGCTGATGAAGCCCCTGAATGGTGATGACGAATCTGATGCCATTGACGGAGGCGAGTTGCACGGCGACGTATCACGCTTCTCCGTTACCCGACGTGAAGTCGGTGGCAAAGCGCAACGTTTGGACGAGCATTTCGAGCGCAGGTTCACCGGAGCAAAGCCCCGGACCCCAGGAAAGCGTTCTGCTGGTGCTTTTCCCGGCCTCGACGCGCAGCGGCAAGTCGCAGGTGCCCTGTCGCAGGCGTGATATCGAGTGTGCAGCAGTCGCTGCGCCTCAAGTACGGATGATTGCATCCTGTTGGATCGCGTCGTGCACGATACGATCTTGATGGCTCTGCAGCGGCCTCGAATTCAGCCAGAAACTGATGCAGGAATGGAATTTCGCTTCATCACTTGTCTTGGACTATGTGCTGAAAATTCGTCGTCAGCGTGATGTCTAGAAAACGCCTCTCTCGGCAGAGGGCCCATGGAAACGAAATCCTTTAGGAAGGTTTGCGGAGATTGTCTCGCCAAATGACTGCACAGGCGTTCCGACGATGCGTGTTCGTCACAGGCTTGACGTGCAATGGACACCACTCGGTTCGAGAAGTTGCGCTTGTGTCCAGCACTTGTCCTGGCCCCTAGCGACGAAAACGCCTCAGGTCGCACGTGGCGCATCAGCTGTGCACGGGAACAAGCCGAGCGGCTGGCCCTGTACTTGTACCAGATGCGAACAGAACATTGAAGTGATCATGCGGTTCCAGCGGCTCGAATTTTTCCAATTTTTTTTCTAAATAAACAGCGTCGACATTTATAGTGCAGCAGAAAAGGCGTACGGCCTCTTATGCAGGTCTGGGATGATCGCTTGTCATGTCGAAGAGGCGCTTTCGACGTTGTCCAGCTGGCAATCATTACATTACTGTCATCGAGATGATTCGCGATGCGCTCGAACAAGGGTTCGTATAACAATCGATATCATTTTTCAATTCATAGATAAAGCCGCCTCTATTTTTTCGTTACGTGCAGTTCGCTGAAATCACACATTTTCTACGTTTCCGATCTTGCTTTTGAAGAAATCTTGTGGGCACCGCAATTCGCAACCCACTGGATTCACGAGAAAAACTCGATTGCACCCACTGAGGTCACGTTCACAAGCTCGTGCAGAACATTCACTGTACTGGTGTTGTCAGCTGATCAGGTCAGGTCGAGAAACGAAAGCCTCTTCTCTCTCCAGGCATCGCCGCAAAAGGCAGTCGACAGCAGCGTCATAGATCTCACGCTAGACGCTGTCAAAGTCTCCGGTCTTTTCCGTTCGCATTTCAGAGGGTCCTGGGCTCGGACCTGGCCACTGCAGCGATCGCGTCCTCGGGGAGCGCGCGTCACCGCTCTGCACGAAGGAGGCGAAGACAAATCGAAATTTTTTGACTTGTTCCGCATCCTGGATTCTCTTAACGGTACTCGTTCCGAAACGGACATCATTGCTTGCCCCAAGTCTTCTAGCAAATGGAACAGCGTTCGCTTGTGTCTGTGTCTGTGTCTGTACGTCGCAGACAGCGTACGCATCGATGGGAGCGCTCAGAAGAAACCCATGGACATGGGAGATGGCACGTGCGCCCTAACTAACGAAGGCATCAAGCCGACGCCGCTGTACTCGTCAAAGCCATGGTCCGGGCGATGAAACAAGCCTTCCCGTGTCGTAATTAGTCCCTCATGTGAGGGTTTTTTAGGGACTTATGGGAAGTCTTGGCCATAAGCAAGTGTTACCGCTGCGTGCGCGTATTCAGCTAGCATACAAAGAAGATGAAAGGGCAAGGCGGGCATAGGTCGTATCTGGCGCCTGTGCATGACATGCGTCAACAACCGCCGGGGTCTGTAAAATCGGGACATGAACGCCATCATCAAATCATTCGAATGCTGAGAATGGAGCTTGACAGAACGGAGCGACCGGTGTATTGTATGCCAGAGAAAGCGAAAGGAAGCAGTTACAGAAAATTCCGCAAGATCTGGTGTTGATGCCATTTGGAAGAGACCCAAACTTTCGCAAGTACGTCCGCGTCCACCAAGTCGTCCTCTTCGATTTTATGCTGACACGGGTATAAAAAGTCCAGTGATGAGATGAGCGGAACCTCTCCCAGATTCGCGGTTTCTTCGCTGGGGTACCTCTGGGATGGACGGCACTCACGCATGTATACATGCATGCGCATGCTCACCCCGAGAAAAGCATACATAAAAAGGCAGCAACCTCATTCGTAGAACGAGGGCAGCGGGTGATGATGCTCGTGACTGAATCAACTCATCATCGAGTCGCTCCTGGCAGGAGTATCGGGTACAGTGCCCAGTATGCCTGTAAGCAGACGCCATTTCATGGCTGTTTCGCAGCGCCGCCTAGCGGCCTCGTCACTCCACCCGGACGCATGCACGCTGCCGACGCAAAGGCGAACCGCAACCTGCTGCGCAAGCCCTAATGAGAGCCGTTGGAGCCATCGAGGTCGCGGCTTGTCCGGATCGGGAGCTCAACCGGGTTGTATGGAACAAAAACGTTCTGCATATATTGCAAGAATCGTCGACGATAGAAAGCTGGCGGGCAAACCGATGGCGCTGCACCGCAATAAATAAAGAGTTTCCAGCCAAACTCCAGTTTTTTGGGTACGCTGTAATCCTGCAGTGCATCAATAATGCCGAGGCGAAGCTTGTATCCAACGTAGTTGCCAGCCTCTCGGCGAAACGCGATCAGATCCCGAAAAAGAAGCTTGTCTTCAGTGGCATCGGTGATTCTCTGGGCGAGAGTTGGACTTTGCGGGGCCATCCCGGGCGTCGAACCTGGCAGCTGCAGTGTAAGCTTCGCCAGCGGCGACACAGTGCTCAAGAGAAGCCCCTCCTGGTCTGTGTTTGTTGATTCCAAAATGACCGGCAGCGATTGCTTCTGCGTCTCATCGGCAAACGGGATTTCCGATCCATGCGCTCGTCCTTCGTGAGTCGCACTGTGCGTGCGTTTCCATAATGGTGCCGGGATCGGTTCCGAGAGCCCAATGAGAAGCGAGTAGTCCATAATATGGAGCTCCTCCAGGAACGCCGTGTCCCTCTCGATCATGCGCATGAGGATGGTGTAATCATTTGCGCGAATCAGAAACGGTGAGCGAATGTCATCCTCTCTGAATATCGGCACCGCAACCAGTTGAGAGAATGCGATTCTCTCTGACCACTCATGCTCCACGAAAGACGTTTGGGGCACCTGCAAATGCAATGGAGGTCTCTCTGTTCCGGTCTCATTTGAAGCAGCTGGTGATTTGCTTGAACGAGTGCGTGCATCCGCAAGAGACGCACTTGCCTTTTTCTTGTACCGTTGAGGAAGGCTCCGTAGCGACCTGGGGCGCGGCTTCGATCGCCGGCTTCCTTTCAGATCGTACTTTTCATGCAAGCGAAAAGCGGACGGGAATAGGTCCGGGACGACAACGAAACGAATATGGTGTCTTTGTCGAGTCCGGATCTGAAACAGCGCTAAGTACTGCGGGAGCAGAGTGCCCAACGGATCTGAAGAAACGTAAGCGAAGTATGCTGGTAGCAGTTGAATCAGCTTCGAGTACTCCTGTCGCGTAATGGTCTTGAGTAGAAACTGCTGATCGTGCGTCAGGAAGAAAAGTGCCTGGGAGTTACCTGGACTGGGTATCTCTACCAGTCCTGCTGGGTTGCAGAGCGACCCCAGGAACTCATCGTCAGTGTAGCCGAACACGCGACGCAGACGTGCGAAAACGCGCGGTGCCGAAAACTCCCATTTGATCGAGTCGCTAAGAGGTTCTATATACCGGTTCGGTACTTCGCGGACACGGTCTCCGGCTTCCACATGGCATACAAAGGCTGCCACAAAGTCCGCATCCTGCAGAGGGGCATTGCGCTGCTGCCGCTCCTGCTCGTGGAGGACTTGAAGGGATCGGCGCACACCGGCCTGAATATTCAGCGCAATAAACCATGAAGGATTATCCTTGAATACAGTAATCCCGGATTTGTTCCGCCGCATCACTTTCGGTTGCAGCGGGCCCCGCAGAAAAGTCGGAAGACTTCGCCGCGAACCAATACGAAAAACTCCCAGGCGCTGGAAGGTGCGCAGAAAGTCCTCCCTCAGGTTCACTTGTTCACTGAGAGAGTACTCTCGCTCAAAAGCTTGTGTCAGTTGATCGAGGCCCAAATACTGGACTCGCCGAGCCCCAGTAGAACAGAGCCGATCTCCGCCTGTCCCAGGGCTGTTGGCGTCTGTCGGCGTTGCGTGCTCGTCGCTTCGAGGGTCATCAAAGTAGCTGTTTCGCAGGTGACCATCATCAATCAACCAAAAGCCGCCTTCGTTCCCTGTATCGATAAACCGTCCGGGTTGCGGATGCCGTTCACGAACGATCCGTTCGAGCTGTTCGCGATCCATGTCATACACTCGCTTCGCATATTCGTAACGCACTCGCGTGTTTACAGGGAGCTCAACAAGCGCCTCCCACACCGGGTATGTGCTGGGTGAGGTCTCCAGCGCCACAGCGCGCTCCGCGTCCCAACAACCAAGCGATTCACATGAACCGAGTAAGATGATGTCCTCGTTCGCGATGGTGTACGAGCGAACCCGAAATACGGCTTCGCAGGTGCTAGGACTTTGGTTTTCGTCAGCATCCACGTTCGAAACGCTCACTGAGTTCGAACGAGTCTTCGAAGCGTGGGTTCCTCTGCCTCTCAGGAGGCCGCTCACAGCGGGAATCAGAGACCAAGGCCGTCTCCTCGGCCTCTTCATTGTAAGCGTATGGTACTCTTAGCTGTGCCAACCTCTCCCGACACCTTTACATATCCCAGAGCGTGCGAGTTCTGAACCCGAAACGCTACTCAGTGGAAAGCGCTTGTCGAGTGTCGACACGAGCGCCGCGTCCCGTTCCCCGGCAGCAGACCAGCGGCAGTAAGCGACGATTCGGGGGTTCAGGGAGGTGCCGATCCGCAGCCTGCTGGGACGGGTGCGCGCTCGCCAGCAACGCAGGCCGCCGGATACCGGGGCATGTCCACGGTGCACTCGCAGACGGCGTCGGGGTAGGCACGGACGGCAGAGTTGGTATCCGTATGGGCGCTTGAAGGGAGCCTGATTGCCGCAGAGGTCCTCTTCGTGATTCATGGAACTTGAACGAATTTACGCGACATGCATCTTGCTTCGCTGGCTCTCGATAACAATCGCGCAGCCGTGGAAACCTTTGTTCGACGCATTGATGCCGCACCCGATAAGGACTAGGGAATGGAGTATGCGAGTGCCCGCTCCGTGCATCGCTGATGGTGTACGCAGCCGATAGCTCTGTTGCGCGCTTTCGCTTCAAGGAGCATCGCTGGGGACGCATTCGATGCATGCTGGTCGGTTTCATACCGAACAGAATTTGCGGTCGATCGACGATGACTCCAGAGCGTTCGACCCGAAGTTGATCGAGCACCAAATGTTGTTCAGCAGGTAGCTTCTGATGGAAGCTTTTGTTGCTGGTTCGCGGTGATGGACTCGGCGGTTGCCGATGTCTGGTGTGTTCTCGTGCGTTGCACGTTCGCGCACTGCGCCTTGGTCAGATACGAACGAAGCACGGATGTGCTCGTTTTGTTTCTGCGTTACGATCTTTTCTGCAGTTTTTGAAGATGAACTGCGCCGTCATTGGAAGTTTGCGTGTAAGAGGTTATGGACTTGCATGTAGCTCTAGGACTTTCGGTCGACTTTTTTGGAGTTGATGCTTCTCCGCTCGAATTCTGTTCTACACGGGAATCGAGATGATTCTCGTCGCTCCTGGACCAGCATTCGTGCAAGAACTGATATCACGATACAACTCGCACGTATAGGCTTCCATTTTCCTCCTCGCCTTACGTGCAGCATATTCAGATCACGGAAAAATCAGTTGTTCGATGTTGCTGTTTCAACGCAAGTTGCGTGCGCTGCAATTGGCGCCACTGGATGGACATGACACAAAAATTTGGTGTCGTCCATTGACGACTCGTTGAAAAGCACATGTGAAATGTTCTCGGAACATGTCACGTAAAATAACCAATTCCATTCCAAGTCCGTATTCTTGTAAGTTTTCGATCAAAGATGAGACGGTGCTCCAAAAGAGTATGGTACCTCCCAGGGGATATGCCTCCAGAATCACATGGTTTCGCTGTTTGCATGGAAAAAAGTTCTTGGGGCTCGGATTTTCCGCAAAGAAACGATCTCTCTCAAGGAGAAAAGCGTCATCGCTTTGCACGAAGCAAGCGTGGACGGATCCGAATTCGTCGAATTTTATCCATTCCGGACGCTTTTCCAGGTACTTGTTTCTTCATGGACAACAGCGTCGCGTTCCGTAAATCCTCGATCGAATGGGGCAACGAGCGTTTCTCTGTGCTGCGGTCAGAACACTCGCTGAAGAGATTTGGTAGCAGAAGCCCATTTTCGGACGGTACGGAGCTCGCGGGCAGGGTAACCGTAAACGGAATCCAATGGGACCTTCTGAGCCCGTCAAGCACATGTACCGTATGATATGGCAAGCGTTTGTACGCAACGCGGCAGCTTCACGAGCAGGAGATGTGCTTGACATTTGGGATCACTTGACGACCGTCAAGTTTCACTGCTGCAAAGCTAGCACCGAGGCAATATACAAAAGCATGAAAGCGGCAAAAAAGCCTCGATCGCATCTTGTGTCTGTGCATGAACTGCGTCACCAACAGGCGGCTGCTGCGAAATCGGGAATCAAACGCCGCCACCTGCATCCTTCGGCTCTTGACAACGGAACTGGGATCACAAGACACTCGTGCGCATTTAGAGCCGTAGACTAGAGATAGCAAAAGGAAGCTGTGCCCAAAAATTCCACAAACGCCGGTGTTGATCGTATTCAGAATAGTCATAAACTTTGGTGTGAACGCCCGTGTTTTTCCCAGTGCACTTTTTTTCAAGCACGATTGCAATAGCAAAGCGTCTGTTGCAAGAGCGTTGCAATCGCCGTCGCTCCCAGGATACCGATCTGCCGTACGCGACGCTGCAGGGTCCGCGGATCGCGCGCCCGTGCCAAGCAACGCATCCGCCCTTGGAGCGTTACGCGCAATGCATCGATGCAATGCATTGCGCTGCGCGCTGCAGGATACCCGCCTGCAGCCGATGCCGTGCGGTGTTCGATCTCCGCATCGACTTGCGTTCAGCGTTCAAGGGGTTTCGGTTACCGCTCAGCGGCACCTAGGAATCAGAACGAGGTGGAACAGAGCGGTTCTAGGTCTAGTGGACTGTGCCATTTAAATTCTAGGAAACTTGAACGTTTCTACGGGAGCAATACATCGTCAGGAACCCCAAAACATTAAAGTGTGGGAAGCTGTCGCCACGCGCTGCAAAGGTGCCCGCGTACGGGTGCGAGCTGCCGACTGTACCGAACAGAATTCGGTCTGAAAATGTTTAAATCTAAACTATATCGACGCTCTTGGCGGAAAAGGCGACAAGATAATCAGCAGATCCTGAGAAATCGGGTGCTCAAACGCAAGCAGCAGGGGCAGGAACAGCAGCAGGAACAGCAGCAGGAACAGCAGCCCTGGCGACTATGCGCGGACGTGCACGCCCTGTTCCATCGCCTGAGTGAGCACAACGCCCCCGGCGAGAAAGATATGGCACACGCTTCTCCTATGCAATCCATTACGAGGCCCGGTTCGTGGACATGTACCAGTCCGGCGCTTCGCAGAGCTCTTTCTGAGACCCGGGCAGAACTTTTTCGCACGCGGGATCGTCTCCGGGAGACGCAGCAGCAGGTCCGTGAACTGGAACATGATCGGACGAGCCTCGAGCAGGCGCTCATGCGTGTCCTTGAGTTGGATCAAGTCCTCCAGAATGGGCAGACGCCATTCCGTGCTTCCCACGTCTGGGAAACTCCACGAGAGGATCGATTGTTTTCACGTGCCGGGGTGGCGAGCACCCCATGGCTGGAGCGGAGCACGGTGTGGTTCTCCCCCCGAGAACCCAACTCTGCGAAACGAGCGTTGATCATTCAAGAGGCCTTCGAGAAACGATTTCCTCAGGAAAGGGCCCCCCGTGACGAATGGGACTGTTCACCTGTTCTCCAAACGAGCGATCTGACAGCGGACCACATTTCTTTACCTAGGAATGACACATCCGCAGCATATGAACACTTTGCCGATCGATCTATATGACTAGGGGCGCGCAGTGTTCCCTTCGATCGCTGACTATGGATCCCATGTATGATCGCGTGCGAGTATGTCGCCATCTGAAACATTGCAGCTCAGTACAGGCAGCGATTCACTTGCTCTGGCGATGAAGAAAGATCCTGAGAAACTGCATGGAATGCTCGTTAAACCGCATGGGAAGCAGTGCGCTGCTGGTGATATGCGCCTGTGGTATGCGCCGCGAGGTCCTCAGACACCGCTGCCGCTGGCGTCACCATGGCAGCGCCCTCTCGACTCGAACCGCATATGCTGTTGAAACGGCGTCGATGGATACCGAGGCCAATGCTCCACCGTCTCCCAATAGCACCTCAACTTCTGGGCTACATGGCTGTGGGTCCATCCAAGTTCCGAAGATGCTTCGCAAGTCGTCTTTGCCGGCCGCTATGTTTGCGAGGAAACAGCACTCGGCCACCTTAAAAAGCTGCAGCATCAACACGGCGTCGGGAATGGCTCGCATAACCTCCGCCTGTTCTGCAGCGCGACACGAAGCAAGCTTCGAGGCTGGTGGTAGTAGCTGGTTGCGTCCACGCTGCAGTTTGTCGGAAGCGAGGAAGCTGCAAGCGCCCCGTATCCGGCCAAGCTGGGGGTGCTGCGAGCTCTCCTCTATTCCCTTCAGGACGATATTGCTTTCGACCAGTGACTGAGCGCTGGTTGATGCGTCTGAAGTGCGAACGAGATAAACTAACAGAAAAACGTCAGCACAGGCGTCCGTTCACAGCTCCGTTGTATCGCCACCGCAAACGCAGTGAAAGTGCGTCGGACGCATTCAGCGTTTCTGCAGTCATTGTTTCCTCCTGTTTCCCAAGTGCCAACGTATCAAGACGTGGGTGCTTCAACGCACACAAAGAGCAGCAGAGGAGGGTTCTCTCGATGATGAAATACGCCAGGTGTGCGCGCCGAGGACGCTGGTGCAGCGCTGACGAGCCCCTACGACCGTAGGCTGCGCGGCGAGCACATTTGTTTTACCTCTAGGTTTGATTGGGTTCGTTCAAGTGAGCAACCGCAAAAACTAAAGCCGTGCGAGCTTTGGGCAGAAGACCTCTATCTCAGTGATGCTCGCAAGTGCCCGCGCACTGAACCGATCGCTGACTCAGCGAACTTTTTCTTTTGCTGGATTCGGGGACTCGCGAGTAACTGGACCTCACGCGAGCTCTGTCCGGCGCCTCTGCACTGGGCGCTTGGGTGCTGGGGCAGCTCGGCTTCCCGAGCACATTGCGCCAAACATCCTGCGGGAACTGACAAGTGCATTCAGTGCAGGTAAAGAAAGCCCGGTTTCGATACGAGAACTGCGCCGGGCGCTTTTTGACACTGTGACAGGACTTTCACCTGCATATGTCGGTCACGCCAAGGCGCTGGCGCTTCTCGCCTGGAAGGCACCTGGGCACTATGCTGCACTGCGCAGCGTCTTGTTGCGTTTATCCATAATGCGACCAGCCTGGTCACCGAAGCATATCCTCGATATTGCGAGCACCTCTGGGGGAATGGGCGTCGTAGCTGCTCAGGCAACATGGCCCTCTACGAAACTCGATGCCGTGCTCCTGCACTCACACCTTGAGGCGACCGCGGCGTGCCAAACGTGGCTGCGTGCGGATACGAAAACGCGTTCCTATTTGGAATCCACTGACGACTATGACCTAATCACCGCCGTGCATTGTCGATCTGATGGCGGCGCTTACGAACGAAGCCTCGACTTCTTCGAGCAGCTTTGGATGCGTTGTCGGGGGATGCTCGTGATCATCGAGCCCGGTTGTGCTGAAGGTTTTGCCCGTATGGAAGCTGTGCGCAGTCATTTACTGCAGCGCTTCCATTCCTCCGTGAAAGTCGCGGCACCGTGCCCCCATTCCGGTCCGTGTCCGCTGAGCACGAAGCACAATACCAAGATCGCGGCGGAGCGGGGCGAACACGGCTACCGCCACAACTTTTGCCATTTTGCTCAACGCTATCATCGAGATCCATCCCTGAAAGCGTTCGGCGCTCTGGATCGCGAAGGAAAACGTATGATGCCCTCGCATCGGGGTCATGCTCTGCGCAGATACGCTTACGTTGCGCTGGAACGAGTCCAGGAGGACGACGGCGACGACGCTGCGCGCGCCGCAACGCAGTCACAGGCTCCACCAGGTCGAATTCTGCGGGAGCCGCTACGACGTGGAGGCCACGTTGTCATGCATGTCTGCCAGCGCAACGGCCAAATTGAACAGCACACATATACGCGTCGCAAGCACGCAGACGGAACCTATCAAAGAGCGCGGCATGCTGCCTGGGGCGACGAATGGGACGCTTCTGATCGAGACGCAGCATGTGGACTCGCTGATGCAGAGACACCGCTCGACCGTGCAGGGACGAATGTGTCCTGATCAGAGCCAGAAACAATGATTGTACCAGTCGCTCATGATCGAGCGGCCCAAGCGAAGGTGGCGGACAGCCGACTGCCTCGCGAGCAGTGCCCTACGCAGCAGTAACGCGAGGAACGTTTGCTGTAGCGCGCTGTGCTGTGCTGTGCTGTGCTGTGCTTTGCTGGATGGGATACATCTTGCACAGGGACGCGCGATAAGCTCCTGTCGCACGGCTTTTAGAGCTCAGTGATGAACCGACTCTAGGTGGGCGCTTCTATCGGCACCAGGTGTGAAGGCGCGGGCTTCTCTGATGCTGCTTCTCGTCCAGAAAAGGATGTCGAAGCCCGTCCTCATCACCGGGCAATCGGTATGGGTACCTCACGGGCGCTGCGCTGGAGCACTTTATGAATCCCCACTACCGAATACGATACGCACCACGCCGTCGGCGATGCGCCACCGGCATGCCGTCATCTAGTGCGGACACGTTGCACGACGACACGCATGCGGCCGTGCGTGTGTTCCGCGCTGCCCATCACCGCTGGACACGTGCACAGCATCAGTTCGCGAACGGTGCGTGCGCGCGTGCATGGCTTCCGAGTGAGCGGCGGCGGGATATGCGTGCACAGGACACGTGTACAGGTCGCATGCGTGCGTGCATGCGTGATAGAAACGAAAACACGGCGGCAGCGCCCTGGAGCATCACATCGTGCTTTCTTTTCTTGCTGTCGTTCATTCACCAAAGCGCATTCTTTTTCGGGATGTTACCGCTTTCACGGATAGACCGGAATCAGTTCCGCAATGAATTACGTGTGATCGGAGTATAGCAGGTGATCTGGAGTATCGATTACGATTCGCAATTGTCGGCAAGAAACTCGTGGGTTTACTGCGTGTGCGTCACTGCTGTTCGTGCAGTTCACGATCGAGTGTTTCCGATAAAGCCGTCCCGATGTCTGGTGTGTATTTCGCATCGTCCGGCGCGAGGAGCTCCTCGTCGCTAGCGCGCTCCTCTGCCAGCGACAAGAAGAATCGGATGGCTAACTGTTGTGCATACGCCGGCGTAGCGTCGTCCAGGGCGTGCGCACCCGGGGCCCCAAGATGGCTCTGGAACCATGCCTGGACGCCAGCGCTTAACTGCTCGACCCGCTCCGTGGGGTACAGACGCAGAACGGCAAGCCACTGGTCCGGAGAACCTGGCAGAACGGTTTCCGATTCTCCGAGGACAAGCCGGGCCGAGTCCCCAGCAATGCACAGCGGGATACAGCCAGCGCTCATGGCCACGGCGATACGTCCCTGCCAATGCGGACTCGCCGAAACCAAGCAGAAACGAGTGCTCGACGCCAGCGACCAGAGGTCCAGAGCGTCGCTGCTGGTGAAGAAGCGAACGTCAGTCTCGGCATACCAGGACGCCACGTAGAGTGATTCGGACGGCAGCAGCTGCGTCAACACGGAAACCGTATACGGCCGCGATTCCGTTGTCTTTTGTCTGGAGCTTGGCGCGTCGAATGCATTCGGAAAAGGCGGAACGAGCCAGCGCACTTCCAAGCTTGGCACGCTAGTGTCGAAGAGCATCTCAGTGGAGGACACGATAAGCGCAGTCTCGCCTGCGAGGATGACATGGCGACAGCGGCGACAACACGACTCTGAGCCACGGTTCGCCGCCAGTGCGCGACAAAGCGCTCGTGCAGCTTCGATGGGGCCGCGCGATGCAACGCTGGGCGAAGCGCTCGCCAGTAGCGTCACCAGGATATCAGCGGCGTCCGGGTCAACAGTGCGGTACGGATAGTGCAGCGCATACTGCTGCGCCGCATTCGCTGCCAACGCAGCGTACGCTGGTACGTACTGGGATGCACTGCCGCCCCAGAGTTGACTATACAACCACCCAGGATACACGAAAATGCGTGGGGGCGTCAGATTCTGGGCCTTCGACGTCCAGGCCCAGGACGTCGTTGACAATGTGGCAAGTGATTCGAGCGCACTGATGCGTCCCAGCTGAGCGTTCGGCGCTGACGCGGGTTCCGCGGTAGCCGCTTTCGCCCGGAACGGCGCCGAGGGGGTGTCCCAGAACGCCGCCGACGGGCTATCGCGGCTGGCGGCTAGCGCATCCAGCCAGTCCGCGAGGTTACCTCGATCCGGAGCCATCAGTCGCAGCGTCGAATAGACTGCCAAGCATGCAATAATAAGGTGCACAGCCCAGCGTCGTGGGTGGTAGAGACTTGCGTTGGCGGACCAGCGCCGCAGCAGCGACGCGTACGGCGTGACGCTGCCTGGAAAAGGTGTCCGCAACATCGGCTCTTGCGGGGCTGCTACGTCGCAGCTGCAAAGAGCGACGGTCGGCCTAGGTCCTTTCAGCGCACGCGCACCGTCTATAAGCGTTGCGCTTTGCCCGAGGAGCGTTCCCGGGCTGGCCGAGTGTAGCGCGCGCGTCCGGCGGAGGGCCAGGGCTTCGTGCCGGCGCACGTCGCCGCTGTCTTTCTTCTCCAGCGGTGGCGCTCGACGCTGCTGCGTTCCAGGTACACCCGCGGCCGGCGACCAGGATCCAAACTGGTGGTTCGCTTGCGCAACCTATGGATGCGGATCTGCTCGAAAAAGCCCGAGCACTAGCGGATCCGGCCTACGTTACTGTCGCCGAAGCCGCCCGCCGAAGTCGCACGGCGCTATTTCGTCAACTCCTTACCCAGCGAAGACTTTTGCCTCAGGGACTCGACGAGCACACCGTTCGTCTATTGGTCGACGAGCTCGCCGGCCTGGACGCAAACCAGTTTATAGACCAAGCCAACGTCGGCGAGCGCGAAGGCCGTATTTACAGCGAACTCGTGCGGGCGCGCCATTTCGGAATGGCGCACGGCATGGGCCGGGCCGGCGACCTGGCTGCCTCGCAGCCCAAGGCCTGCGGTGCATCCATCCTCGTGCGTTTATGCGCGGCGCTATTGCTGGATGCGCTCCATGTTGCCGGTTTCAGGAGCTGCCGTCGGGTCGCGCTGCTGCCGATCGCCACCGGCATGGCGATGACGCTGTGCCTGCTGGCGCTTCGCTGGCAGCGACCCGCCGCAGATCGCGTCCTCTGGATCCGCATCGACCAGAAAGCATGTCTGAAATGCATCAGAGCCGCTGGCTACCAGATTGATGTTCTGGAAAACAAACTCGATGGCGACCAGGTCGTCACCGATATGGAGGCGTTGGAGAAGCGTCTGGCAGCGAGCGACCCCAGCCGCTACGCTGCCGTCATCAGCACCACATCGTGTTTTGCGCCGCGTGCCCCTGACCGTGTTGTTGCTATCGCTCAGCTTTGTGCACGTTACGGCATACCGCACCTCATTAACCATGCCTATGGCGTGCAGAGCCGCCGCTGCAACGGGCTCGTGTGCGCAGCGTGTCGCCTAGGTCGGGTCGATGCCGTCATTTTCTCGTTCGACAAGAACTTTATGGTGCCCGTCGGCGGCGCCGGCGTTGCTGGCACCTCCCCCACGTTCATCGAGGCAGTGGAGTCGTTATATCCGGGTCGCGCCTCCGTGGCACCGGTAGTGGATCTGTTCATTACACTGCTCCAACTCGGCCGCGACGGCTTCTCGGGACTGCTGCGCGAACGCGAGCGTCGTTTCCAGCGCTTCCAGGCGCAGCTGGCGCCAGTACTCGCCAAGCACGGCGAACGACTATTGCACACGCCCGATAACCCAATCTCATTCGCAATCAGCCTGGAACACACCATGCTCGAGGGCGGCATCGAGCCAACGGCGATCGGGAGCATGCTGTACGCGAGGCGCTGTTCAGGGCCGCGCGCCGTGCTCGGCACCGAGCGGCGTCTCGTGCAGGGGGTGCTTCTAGCCGGGTACGGTGCGCATATCGCGGATTATCCGGTGCCGTACCTCAACCTGGCAGCAGCCATTGGGATCCGGGATATCGACATCGAACGATTCTGTCGCCGCCTGGATGAGGTGCTGGGGCAGGTGCGCGGCACTCGCCACGCCTCTGCACCTAGCGCGGCGCTTGGGCCCCGAGCCGATCCAGGTCCGCCATGAGGCGCGGCAGGCGCACCAGTCCGCGGATTCGTGCACCGACGCGACCGTCCCTGCGAATGACGAACGTGAGATCATCGCTCAGTTTCACATTCGATGCACGCGCACACTCTTCCCGGATCCAGGCAAGCCATTCCTGAGGATTCGCTGGGGTTGCGATCCAGAATGCATTCGCTCGTCTGCGGGCGGCATCCAGGGCAACGAGCCAAGCATCGAGCGCACCTGAAGCAGACCGCGTTTCCGCGCTGGACGGCACTGTAGGCGTTTGTCGGGCCGCGTCCCAGAGGACTGGCACCCATACAACGCTCCGCTGAATGAGTGCATCCGAATGCGGCTCGGCCTGAGCGAGCCACTCGCGCGCTTTCTCCAGACTCGTGACAGTGATGATGACTCGATACTGCCCTCGCAGGGAAGCGAGGGGAAAGCGCCAGCGAGGTCCCGGCTCCGACTCTAGCTGTAGCGCAGCGAGGCGCGCTCCCTGTTGCATGCGCTCGAGGCGTCGCTTGGCAGCCACATCGTCCCAGCGGTAGAGTGCTGCACAGAGCACACCAGAGGTCACGTCGATACCGAGGTTGCGCGCAGCCTGCCACCAGCTCTCGGTGGCGGTTGCACTGCCCGTGAGGGCCACCAGGCTACTCAGCGCGATAACGCTGGCGATGGTTGCACTCGCAACGCCGCCGGCATAGAGAAACTGGCGCGCTTTGCGGAACGGTGCCTCGGCCTCCTCGCGTAGCTGCCGTCGCTGTGCGGCACTGAGCGCAGCACTTGCTGGTGGTTCCCGGATAGTGCGCGCCTCCCGGAGCTGCGGTTTCGGATAGCGGCTCTCGGGCTCCGTTCCCTGGTGGCTGCTCACGCTCGCACAGGCAACTGGCACACGCAAGTGCTTCTTGTGTGTAGGCGAGGAGCGTGCCGATGGCATAACTGCCGCGGTGCGCGTAGCGCATGCCGCACCATGCACCCACGCGGAGCGCGAGTACCTGCACTGCCGTGTGCACACCGCAGGTACAAAACCGAGCCACAGCGACTCCACGGTAAAAGCAAGTTGTCTCTGATGACGTGCCGGTCTCGAAACCATAAACTTGCAGCGGAGTTTGCTTTAAGTCAGTTCCCCGAAAGGCGTCGTGCGCTTAACCTGTTGCACAGGCACAGGTGCCAGCACAAAGTGGCTGCGTTTTGGATCGGCGCACACCTGCACATAGCAGCGTTCACGTTTGTACCCGTGGCTGTGCAGCCCAGTGTTGTTGCAGAGTCTGCGTCCAGGAGAGTGCAAGGAAGCGGCATGGAACCGCACACCGACTGAGGTCTCGTGATCGATTCATCCACGAGTTTGACTCCGTTCCCGCTAGACTCTGTCTAATAGAAACATACATCGACTGAGGTCTCGTGATCGATTCAACCACGAGTTTGACTCCGTTCCCGCTAGACTCTGTCTAATAGAAACATACATCGACTGAGGTCTCGTGATCGATTCATCCACGAGTTTGACTCCGTTCCCGCTAGACTCTGTCTAATAGAAACATACACCGACTGAGGTCTCGTGATCGATTCATCCACGAGTTTGACTCCGTTCCCGCTAGACTCTGTTTGATAGAAACATACATCGACTGAGGTCTCGTGATCGATTCATCTACGAGTTTGACTCCGGTCCCGCTAGACTCCATGTTTCGTACGAGGCGCTCGCGAGGATCACCCGCGTGATACTGGGACGCGCTCGAATGCGTTGCACTCACAGAGCCTCAGTTCTCACTGGTCCCCGTGGGGCATCGTATTTGGGACGGCTTCTGCCGATGCATCATGAATCTAATCGATATATGTGTATCTTCAGTCAGCGTGGTGATTGCATCTGTATCGCTCTGCGAGGTGTCTGGGCTCTCCGCGAATGCGTATGGTGCCCGCATCGAAAGTTTCGACAGACGGGGTGCCAGTGGTAAAGTGAGGCTGTAACCAGGCTCTTGGAAAGACGCGTTTATCGAACAGCGCTCTGTTCATGATGTAGAACGTGTAAACACGAAGCTGCAGTCACGACATGTGCTCTGTCAAAAACAACGAGGGCCCAGGTATGCTCTGGGCCATCGCTTGGAGACAGGCTCCCTCATCCTCCATCTGTTTTGCACAGGAGAGAGGCCGCATAGTCAAGAGATCAGCGGCCTGACATGTGTACGATGCAAAGGTAGCAGTCAGAGCCTTCTGATCCACCGGGTGTTTCCAGGACGCCCGGCGCTGCACCTACGGAGCTCGCGCTTGCGCTGGACTCTAGGGTTCAACACCCGTAGCGCTTGTCTGTTTGCGGTCGGTACTATGCTGCGTCTGGCCAAATGGAAAGACGCACAAACCACAGACGATGCAGACAAAAGTGACGAAGTTCGCAGCACCTCGCAACTGGCGAGCACCCCGCCGCAACCGAGTTCCCAGGTAGCTGGAGTGCCAACACCCGCGTCGCTACGCTGGCTGAGTCAACAGCGTCTCCAGCAGGACTTGACGGAGCTCGGCGTGACTGCACCGGAACTCGAGCTGCAGTTTCCGGACCTTTCGGATATCTCCCGGTTTATCGTAACGCTGTCTCCAGCAGAGGGCTGGTACAAGGGTCTGTGCTTTCGCTTTGCGTTTACGGTGCTGGAGACGTATCCTTTCGAGCCGCCACTGGTTCGCTGCCTCGACGCTGTCTGGCACCCTAACCTGGACGAACACGGTGCGGTCTGTCTGAGTATTTTACGTGAGGACTGGCGACCCGTGTATACGCTCGTATCGCTAGTTCAAGGGCTTTTGCACTTGTTACTGGAGCCGAACCCGAACGATGCTCTAAACGCTGCAGCCGCCGAGATGCTGGTGCAAGACCCCGCCGCCTTTCAGGCTCGTGTTCACCAGCAGGTTCGGGAGCGCCAATACCATTTCGAGAACGCTGCACCTCCATGAGGCATGCAGACCGGAAACGGCTTCCTGCGTCGCTTATGCATATCTGCAGTGTCGCTGGGGCGCAGCTCGCCGGTGTCTGAGGTCTGCGCACTTTAGACGCTGCCGCCGAAAGCATTTCCAGTCTGGAAGGGTTGCTCGTTCACAAGCTATGGCCAGCGTACACCAATGCAGGATCCGCTCACGATACCGTGCGAGTGTCAGCGCGCAACTAGCCGTATTGTGTGCTTCCCAGCAGGACGTCGCTTCGCGCTGCAGATGTGGATGCTCCGAGGTCAACGAATTGTGTGTCCAGAAAAGTTTCGAGCGGCAGCTGCTGTTCCGTTGCCGCTAAAAGCCAATCTATTCGATATGCTCGCGCATATCGACACCGAAACCACGCCGTCACCGGAGGTGTCAGCGCTTCCTTCATGCCGATCAGGCTGCCGATTTCGAGACGACCATGCGTTTCATTCAGATTCTCTTGTCCTGGAGCGGATCGCATTTCTGCGAGGAACCACGGCAACGCTGGCCCATTCATCTGGGCATCCGTCGCACCAGCGGTATCGCCAGGAGCATCTGATGTATCCCACGGTTCGAGCGCAGTTCGCTCAAAGCGAGGACATCCGCGACCTTTCCACACCATCCATCGATGTTCTTCGTCTTGGCAAATATGTCGAAGTACATGGAGAGAACGAGGACTCGTTAGGTGTTCCAGTCGCTGCCATATCATTTTCCGCAATGAAACCCATGAAGGATGGTCAACGCGCAGGCTAAACATCCAAATCCGTAACAAAAGCAAGAGCTGGAAACAGTCATCCGTGCGAAGTTGCTCCAGAAGGCTGGCGTCGAGAGCGCCCACCGCACAGGCCTCGACCCAGTTGTAGGTTTGGATGAGCGATCGCTGTACACCAGCGAAATGAATCGATCGATGCCAACTCGATATGTCGGAGCTCTTGTCTTCAACGCCATCGCCAGGTGCAGGGAGAAAATCAGTCAGAACTCGGCTGGCGTCAGTTGCGTCCACAGGAACGTTACCTCCGAGCATCCGCAACAGAGCTGCAAGTGCAGTCGGACTCGGTGCCATGCTCGGCTGCTGCTCCGGGCGAGTAGATTCCGTGCTCATTCCCTGCGTAGAAGCATGCGTTCGCTTCTGCTGATCATCAGAGTGATTCGTTGTGTCTGCGTGGGACTGCTCGGGACCAGACATCGTTATCGTCGTCGTTTTGGTAATATCCGCCTTTGTATCTGTTTCATTGGTCGAGCGCGATGATCTGGATATAAATGCTGACGCGTGGAGCGCCGCTCCCTCTTTTTCAACGTTCGGGATCTGCCGAGGCCAGTGCGAACCCGGTGCCAGAGAAGCATACGCATTCCGCAAGTTCACGTGCGAGCGATCGTCAACTGGTAGCGCTGCACTCAACAGTCGCATAGCTCGAGCACGCAACTGCCAGTCCCGCATTCCAGAAGTGCGAGCCATGAGTCCACGCCAGAGCGCTCGAATGAGCGTCAGACCCTCCCGCGGTGTCAACGGTTCCCCGCGGCGTGCTGCGACGTACCCCTCTAGCGCTTTGAGGACCGACTCAACCTGGGACGCTCGACTGATCGTGACAGGGACCGCTTCCAACCATTCTTCAATAGTTTTCCAGTCGCCTTGGGCAAGTTGATCACGCAAAAAATCGACCGGGGAGCTCGTAGCGCCATCAGAGGCCGCAGCCGGCGCTGCCACGAAAACGCTTGCCACTTCGGTCGTCTCCGACCCGGAGGCACGAGACGCTGCGGTTGCTTTTCCTGTGCGTTGCCGTTTGGTCCCGGGCATGCTCCAGACCTCACTGAAAGCACGTCCGTAACAGTCGCACTGATGGACTTGGCCCTGAAGCGCTCACCGAGACGCAGCGACAGTACGGCTAGGCGCAAGCGCTGCGCCCTGGCGATGGAGGCGCCCTCACAGAGCCGCTGTGCCAAACTGCCGAGCGACTCTCCCTCTACAAGCAAGATCGAAGCGCCGAACTAGAATTCGGTCTGACTTGGGGAGTTGCAGAGTGTGGTCAGGGAAGAGAGCTTCATCTCTCGGAAGGTGACTGAACACGCCGCAACTGCTCGACCCCGTCTTCTCGCCGGGCACGATCACAAGGTGAGAGCCGCGCAACGCTACGGGTATCCAGCCTTGCCCAGAAGGTCGTAGCGACACCTGCAACCTCAATGGTGTGAGATGCATGAGTCTGAACAGGTTCGCATTGGGTGCTAAAGTGGTTTCGGGGAATACGAAAGGGATCCAGGTTCCTGCAGGTACACTGCTGCTTACGACAACAGTCTGAGTACAATTGCTCCGTGGAAGTGAGGCCGCGTCCGTGTCAGCATTATTTGGAACGGGTCGTGCGTCTCTGGCGTATACGCTAAACTTTGACGCTGTTTGCAGTGGCATGAACACTGGTCGAGCTGTCTATATCTGCTTCTACTTCCTATTCCTCTCTGTTCCCTCGGATGGAAACGCGCAGGTCTGTCGATTACGTCTAGCTCCGTTGCCAGCAGTCGAAACATGTTGGTGGCAGCCTTGCAGTCCTGATTTCGCCGCATTCGGCTCTTGTCAACACATCGCAGAGAAAGACAGTAGTTGCGGTCTAGATTTCGCTTTCCATGTTCATCTTCTTTGGACACAGCGAGGCGCTTCGCAAAAGGTGAAATTCGGCGACGCTCAGGTGCTCCAAGATGTCAAGCACACCGCTTTTGCCTACGAGGATCATCCCGTGGCGCGTGAACGCTTACTTCATCGCACGCTACATGCCCTTGATGAGAACTAGAGGCTTTACTCGATGCCTTGCTCCATTTCGTCGCCTGGTACCGCAACTTGGCATCACAAGCTTCTCCTGGGCGATCCCCTTGACGAGTACTCGGTTCGCTACAGAAGGGATACGCCACTCTACTCGACAGAGGATTTGTGGAACGCACTCACGTCTGTCAGAGCACAAGTACTGGAAGGAGAATCTAGGCTGCAGATCGCGTCGAGAAATTTCGATCGGTCTACGCTGGCTTGTACACTGCGAGGACGCAAGCTCTGCTGGAAGTGATCGCGGCAGTGATTGGATTCCAAATGCAAGACTCTTTGCCACGCAAACGGACAAGATGATAGCCGCTGTGAGCATATTCCGTGAGAGCTATCAAGCTGCAATGGAATCCCGTTTCGTTTACAGGCACGAACATGCAAGTATTCGTATTTCGAATGGAAACGATTACTGAATGTGACAAGTTCAAAGAACTTTCGGCATGCGCTTGTGAAGAATCCCTCAACGAACGTCGTCAGTTGCGTTACCTAGTCCATCCAGCGCTGCACATTGCTGCACCTTCGATTCGACTTGGAATCGAAAAATCGAATTCTTGAAGAATGCATGATTTGAGCTTGCTAAACGTCAGGAAAGGAGAACATCGGAGGCCTGAACCCATATATTGGATCACGATATCGGTTAGGTAACGAACGCTAGTTCGAGGGCGTCGCCAATGGTCTTGACGCCGGTAACGTCACGAACTCCAGTGGGAAAGCGTCGCAGGAGCCACTCCAATGAGACGACCGAAAATCCTCGTTCTACCCATGAATCCAGCATAGCTCTCCCATGCATTTCAATGTCGAAGCCGTACAACTAAGAAAAGTTCCGGAAGAAAATCGAAAGGTAAAAATAGATGGACCCGTGCTGTTTTCCATTGTCATCGATCATAGGTATGGCATAGTGTGGACTCCTGCATGTAGCGACGTCGCCGCCGCCGCCGGCGGCGGTGGTGCGCTTTAGAGACACGCCGAACAACCCCAACGACAAGGCTGCTTCTGTCTGTAGCGTTTCCGCGTTCTGGTAGCCGTCAACACGTTTCGCTTCGTTCGATGTACAAAGCTTTCGACGGTGCAGCGAACGCTCCCCCGTGTCCATGAAGAAGCGCTTTTAGTGGTGCTCAAGAATGTCTCCGAAACGGAGCGTGGAGAAACGAAAGCAGTTTCGTGGCTTTCCATTCCACAAGTCGCGGGGTCAGCATATCCTAAAAAATGCAGCCGTCACGGACGCCATGGTGGAGAAGGCTCAGCTTCGACCCACAGACACCGTGCTAGAGGTTGGAGCAGGTACCGGCAACCTAACCGTGCGTCTGCTCAAGTATGCGAAGAAAGTGGTCGCTTTTGAGGTCGATCCGCGCATGATCATCGAGTTAACAAAACGGGTGCAAGCACTGGGCCCTGAACTTGCTAGTCGCTTGGAGGTCATCCACGGTGACGTGCTTCGTGCAAACTGGCCATTCTTCGACGTTTTCGTTGCCAATATACCGTACCAGATCTCGTCACCGCTCTTGTTCCGTTTGCTGGCGCATCGACCTGCCTTTCGCTCCGCAGTGATCATGTTTCAGCGCGAGTTTGCGCAACGGCTGATTGCTCGACCTGGTGATCCAGCATATGGGCGTTTAGCTGTCAATGTGCAGCTCTTGGCCCGCGTAGAACACCTCATGAAAGTGAGCCGTAACAGTTTTCGACCTCCTCCACGGGTCGACAGTAGCGTCGTCCGTATTCAGTTGCGACAGCCGGCACCTCCCCTTGATTTCCGTGAATGGGATGGATTGCTGCGACTCTGCTTCGCTCGCAAGCATCGAACTTTGGGAAGTCTCTTTGGTCAGTCGCGGGTTGTGCAACTGCTTCAAACGAATCGAGCCCGCATTCGGGATGAGGCGGCAAAGTCTCAAAACACGACCTCTGCGGATACAACAGCGTCGGCGCTGATGGAGATGGTGAACGACACCGACTTGGCACTAGACGATACCGATGAGAACGAAAACGCTGCCAGCTCATTCGTGCCTCCTCCAGACGTGATGGACACAGTGCCATTGGAAGCTGAGGACGGATCTGCGCTCACAGCTGTGCGTACGGAGATTCACGGCATACTGTCGGAACAGGGGCTACTGCAGACACGTGCAGCGAAGATGAGCTTGGAGGATTTTTTACGGCTGCTTTGCACGCTACAGGCTCATGGCTTTCGTTTTACGAGCTGAAAGCCGGGTTTTGGCTCAACGGGGTACGAGCGGTGCGCTCTGGAAGAATGATGCGCAGGCGTTGTGCGCGTTCGGCGGCAATCGCTGAAAGTGAAATGTGCAGATAATGCAAAGTGTCCAGTCGTCCGATTAGGCTCCATGGATGAATGAGGAAGCGGAAGGCGTCCCTGCCATGGTTTTCCCCAGCGTCTACCAGCTGAGTCTATTTTGGGCGGCACTACTCGAACGCGTCGGGGGAAAAGACGACCCCAGACTCCGGAAAGGCGCTACAGCGTACACCATTTTGGCTACGTTGTGGCGAATCTGGTGTATCTGTTCGTGTGGATCCACTTCGGGCTGCAGGCAAAAATGGGTACGTCGCACTAACGCGCTATCCTTCATCCGTGGGTCTAAAACACCACTGCGCGGGAGATCTTTTCGCCCCGTGGAGCATGCCTCCGATAACTTAAGCTTGTCAAAGACGGAGAGAACCATAGCTTACCTATGTGCGCGTAGGAACGCATATCTGCCATCAGCACTAGTCGGGAGAACCTGCATGGACTATGAGTAGCCTTGTGCACGGAGCAAGTTCCCTGAAAAACTACCCACCCATGCCCCCGTGTCAGATTCAAATGGAACACGAAACCGCTTGCTCTGTCGCTGCCTTTCTATTTTGGCAAAAATTGGTTTAGATATACAGCCCCGGCATTCGAAGTTTATCAGTATGGGCTAGCGGATCTACGGGTGGTATTCGGATTCTCGGTCACCTTTACGATGTGGCTCTTTCGACGCTTTGCCGCTGGAATTCGTCTATTACCGGAACCGAAATGATTCGCAATGGCATCGAATCATGATTCGAAAAATAATCGATGTCGTTCCCCAATTCCTATGTACAAGTCTCTGCACTTGTCTTTTGCTATGTGAAGCGTGCTCTTGTCACGCATTATGCCAAGTTTTCGAGCTTTCTGTTCCAAGGCGACTCGAGGGCACAGCAGTTTGCGCACCTGAATTCACGACGGAAAGAGAAAACGACGTCGTCTCTCGACGGCTCTTTCGCAAGGCTCCTCGCGAACATTCACCCCACTGCTGACGTGAAATTATCGATTCCATGCGAACAACATATGCGTCTCTCTTGTGGCCGTCGACTAGACGAGATTCCACAACAGCTGGAGACCGCTCACGGGATATGCTTGCAGAGGCGCCCATCTCTTTTTTTTGCGTGGAGAAAGACCCCGGACTCCGACTTGAGACATTCCAGAGATCAGTACCAGTGGGGCGTGCGTCGCTGCTTTGCTTGAAGCAAGTGCAGACGAAGCGAAAGCTCTCGTCCTGGTCTCGAGCCTGCATTCGCTTTTTCATAATTGTTTCATTATGGTCAACATCGGATTCCACAACTCGTCTACAGAATGGAACAGCGTACGCTTGTTTGTACCGCGGACAGAGTACTCGCCAAAGGTATCGCTCAGAAAAAGTTCATGATCGTTGTGCATTGCACTGGGCAGGAAACCGAGAAGAGCAGCGAGGCGAAACCTCTGCTCTCTGACCTGGATGTATCGGACGGTAAAGCGAGCATTTTCGCGCCACAATGCAGCACTCGTAGGGGAAAGCGTAGCGGACATGCGGGAACACCCGACCACAACCTCCGGTCACTGCGACGAACGGAGTACCAGGACTATTTCCAGAGCTGATGGACGCAGATGGCGACGCATCGTTCACAGCTGCTTTGGGGTCATGAAATGCGTCAATCACAGCCGCAAGTGTCGAAATCGGTACTCGAACGCTGCCACCAAAATGCTTGGATCGCTGACAACGGAGCTGGAAGCGCAGCAGAGAACCTACTAATCAATGCCGGAGATGAAAGATGGGAAAAGCAAGCAGGCATAGAAAACGTTTGCAAAGGCTAATACGGATGGTATGGAGAAGACAACAGCATTTGAATATGTATGCCCGAGTTATAGGGCCCGTTCTGTTTTCTAGTCTTCCAACTCAATTGTGTTTCCCCTCAGATGCGGTGAATAGCAGGAGGTCGACATCACGATGGCATGTGTTGTATAGCTTGCAGACGAGGTGACTGTAGGATATATTCATTACTGAATAGTTCAGGGAGAACTGCATTCCTGCTTCGGGTGAGTCATAACACAGTGCTCAGATATCTGAGGAACACTGAAAGAAACAGGTACATGCGTTCCGCGCCGAAACTGGTTCAGTGAAAAACTGCCCGCAATCAATCGTATGAAACGGCTCTTTAATCGCCTTACGGAGAACAAATGTGACGACAGTAGCTGCCAAGAACGTCTACGTATCTGAATACCTTGTTGGTGCGGTCCTGAAAATACTTGGGTACAGTCGCAAATAAAGTCCAATATCATTCACGGCCATCTTCAATCGAAATGTCCATTACAGCATTCCAGGGAAGTCGCCATCCGTATGAAGCACAGGGATGTGGGTTTGTTTTTCCAGTCGATGAAACTTCCTTCGAACAGAACGGTCAGAGCATGTATGGGTACTCTTGGAGACGGAGCCCGTTGTATGTGCGATCGAAATCGAAGCGAACTGAGACATCATCACCTGTTCTCGCTACAGTAGATACATTTGGCGGCCTTCGTTTCTCTCCTAGAGAAGGCTCATGCAACAGCATCATGCATTTTGTCGAATCACTGAGGACTTTTCTCAGACGCCTGGCGACATCTTTCTATTGGACAACGAGGTATTTCATCATTCCTCCTCCGTTCGAGATTTTGCCGATTCTATAGGGATAGGCTTGCTTCTCATTCCGCCATACGCTCCGTGATTCAAACCAATCGAACGGGTGTTTCCTATCGTGAAACGTTATGATCGCTTCACAGAGCGACTCACTGAAGCGTTCAGCACACGGTGATTCCAGGGCAAATGCCGTCTTGCTTCCGCAAATCCTTCTCGCTCCGAGGGGGGTCCTCTGGCGAGAGCATAAAGGAGTAAGCTCATTTTAAAGAAATTAAGGGATGAGCCGGGATGTATACTCCTGAAGGCCGAAATGGAGGAAAGTCAGCGAAGCACTTCGGATATAGAAAAGCCCGGAGCGCTGTCCGAGCAGCAAATGGCACAGAGGGCACGAGTTCGAGGACTCCGTGCACTGGTGCGTTCAACGAGCTCCAACAAACGCATGGAGTTCGTGAACAGGGACGAAAACGCTGCCATCAATATCAGACGATTTGCGGTGCCGAAAACGGGACCCGATGAGCAGACCCGATCCAACGTTGTGGGGTCAGCGTCTCAAACTCGAATTGCATACGGATAAACAGAAACAGATAGCAGCCGGCAGGCAGGCAGGCCGTGCAACACTGGAAGGCGGCAGCACGTCGGTATACATTGAGCGTAACGGCGCGAAGCGTTTTCGCTCTGATAACCACGTAGCCCAGTCGTCGTATGCATTTTCTGAGAACCGTTTCTCGTGATAGTGAAACGCATCACAGTGGTACTGGTTGCGAATACTTCGCCAGGAAGGGTTTAAAAATCTAGTGACAAGCTGGGGCGTCTCTCCACACTCTTGAACGGACACCGGGGACGCCTCCAGTTGCAGCGCACATTCGTATGAGCTGCTGCCGCGTCGCACTGTACTCTTAAACGGACACGTGGGACACCTTAAGTTGCAGATCGCGTACCGCTTGTGGCTCTTCGGTGCAACAGCTGAACGCCAGGCTCTCAGGCAGAGGGCGAGCGATGCGACAGCAAACGAACGCAACGGAGCTACCAGCATGGAAGCACCGAGACGAAATCATCCACGCCGTCAAGAACCACGTTGTTGTGCTTCTACTAGGCACCACTGGTTGCGGCAAGACAACACTCGTGCCCCGCTTCCTCGATGAACAGGGCTTCGGTCCCGTCGCGATAGCGCAGCCACGTCGCTTGGCAGCCATCAGCGTCGCCAGACGCGTCAGTCAGGAGCTATCCTGTCGACTCGGAACATACGTGGGGTATGCAGTCCGCTTCGACGACTGCTCCGATCCCGAGAAAACTCGTTTGCGGTACGCCACAAGTGGTGTACTCTTGCGCGAGGCCATCAGCGATCCGCTTTTTCGTCGCTATGGGTCTCTGGTCATCGATGAAGTACACGAACGTCTCATACAGACGGACATTTTAATGGCGGTTGCACGTCGAGCGCTTATCGAACGCCGCAAGCAGCCGACCTGTGCGACGGACGCTTTCCGGGTGGTGCTCATGTCAGCAGCAGTGGACGTGACGACGCTATTGCGCTACTTTCAAAGCGCAGCGATCGGGCCGGTCAGCGTGTGTTCGATACCGGGGAACCTCCATCCGGTCGATATTCTCTACACAGCGGACTACTGCGCAGAGCATCTGGATGCGGCGTTGAACCTGGTCCTTCAACTTCATCTCCATCTGGAAAACGTGCCTGGGGATATTCTAGTATTTCTAACTGGCCAAGAGGAGATCGAACTCGCCGTCAAGCTACTCCCAGAAAGGCTCCGGCGACGGGGTCCGGGAAGCGCGCCGCTCTTTGCGGTACCCTTGTACGCTACGTTGCCTCCAGCGCAGCAGCTAGCTGCGATCAATCAGAGCCGTCCGCAGACGCTTGGATCCGTTGCTGCTCGCAAGGTCATTGTCGCGACCAATGTTGCCGAGACATCGCTGACGATTCCCGGAGTGCGTTTTGTTATCGATACAGGCTTGAGCAAACAACGCATCCTGGATCCATCCCTGGATGCGGATGTTTTGCAGGTTCGTCCCATCAGTCGAGCACAAGCCTTGCAGCGGGCGGGGCGCGCTGGACGCGAAGCCGGCGGTGGCATCTGCATTCGGCTCTATCCAGAGACGCTGTGGCCAAAGCTCAGCGCGTATCCAGTCCCCGAACTATGCCGTTGCGATCTGGCGAGCACACTCTTGCAACTGTATGCCATGGGTATGGATCAGCCCTGGAAACTGCCGCTTGTGAATCCACCACCGCGATCCAGCATGGAACGCGCACTTGTTCACTTGCACGAGCTTGAAGCCCTGGACGATCAACTTCAACTGGACCCGCTGCTCGGTCGACAGATGGCTGGCCTGCCGTTGGAGCCGATGGAAGCGCGTATGGTGTTGGCCGCCAAGGCGCTGCACGAGCCTATGGTGCTCTCCCAGGTAGTGGAGATTGCAGCGATGCTCAGTGTGGATGCATGGAGCAGTGGACTCTTGGTTGTGCTGCCCGGGGAGCGCCGGATCGATGTTCAGAGGCACTGGCAGCAGCTCTTTGTCGAGGAGCGTGCTGGCGACCTCGTTACCGCTGGGCGCATACTGCACCAGTATCTGCAGCAGGCACCGCCGCTGCGAAAGCGCTGGTGCATCCAGCATCATCTCAATGAACGTTTGCTGTCCGCTGCTGCAGATGCTTTCACTCAACTCATGCAGCTGCTGGAGTGCACCCCGCTATATGCAGCGAATGCGCCGCAGCTGGACGCGTTGGCAGCGCAGGTCTCTGCGAGCATACCTGCGGAAGTCTCAACGAGAGAACGATTGTTGGAGCTCGTTCAAAGATGTATCTGTGTGGGTTTCTTCCGGCATGCAGCGCGTCGGGAAGGTCAGCGATCCTATCGGATCATCCGTACAGGGTACCATCCTGTCGCTCTACATCCGTCATCGCTGTACGCCAGCGGTGCATATCCCGAGTGGATTGTTTATCGAGATTTCATCTACACAAATAAGCCCTATTTACGAGGCATCACTGCGTGTGAGCCCATGTGGATCCAGAGTAGTCGCTGCTCGACAGCGACGTTTGCATCTCGCGAAGCCTGCAGGTGACGCGGAGAGCCGCATGCGTCTTCCGAGGCCAACGATGGGTGTCATCGAGGGTATTCTAGTTCATGCTAAATGCATGGAACACTGACGTCTTCTTTCCAGATAGGTACATAGCGCTTGAGAGCCTCAAGCGCCAGACGTACGCTCTCCACTGAGGGGCCAGTCACCAGCACGGAGACGGAACCCACGGGCACGCTTCCTGCAACAGTATGGACAAACATGTGGAGGTTTTGTTCTGCAGCGATGCGATGCATGTAGAGCATCGCCATTTCTCTGTAACTTTCGTAAACAAGTGCCGACACGACCCTATCGCTGGAAAGTCGATCCTTGCGTACCAGACCACAAAAGCTCACTGCTGCGTTTTCAGCTTTTTTCAAGTACGCTGGGGGCACAGGCTCTTCGAGCAAAGCGACCTGCGGTATCTGCAAACTCTCTGTCCCGGTTTGAGAGGGCGCTTGTGCACTATAACCGGACAAGAGGCATTCTTTCTCGAAAACGGGATCATCTTGACTCGACTTCTGAAACTCCAGACCGCGCTCATGGTCGCTTCGTTCCATTGGAGTGCGTCCGTTCGCAGGAAGGCGATCCCAGTACTGTGGCTTTTCGAGACCAAGACTTGGCTCCTCTTCCCTTGCTTCCATTGGAACGCATCTGTTGATCAAAAAACTCTTCAACACGGTCCACGCTTCTTGACGGTGACTCGTCGCAACCACGAGCTGCTCTTCACCGACCGCGCACCGGACGACTGCCCCAACGTTTTCTCGTGAGACTCGCTGAATCACTTCGTCGAAACTGATTGAAGCAGGCAGCCTGTAGACAGTCATAGAGAGCGTTCCCCAACGTAGGTCAACGCACCGCTCAGTGACGGTCTTTAGAACAGCGGGTCTACGGTCTGCAGTGCTCCGTTCCTGTAACGTTGCTCTGCAGCCGCATTCGTACTGACGCTAGAGAGTATCGCGGTTCGCTGGGACTCGGGCCAAGCCGACCTATGACCGCGGGGCACGACCCAGAACAAACTAAACGCTCTGGGGGCCTGACGGTGCTCTGGTTGACGGGCTCTGCAATAGCACTGCGGCTGATAACCCTTCCACTGGAGGCCTACCAGGCCCGTCAGTGGCTACGCTTGCGTGAGGCGCAACGACTCGCTTCCGCTGCCTACCAACTGCTGACCCGTTCGAGTCAAGTACAACTGAATCATCGGACCAGTGCCTCGAACGATGACCTACTTTCGAGTTTGACGTGCTTGCAACGAAAAGCGTTACAACGGTACGGCACAAGTCGCTGGAGAGCGCTTGTACCTTGGGGACGCGTTGTCGGCTTGCCAGCTTTTGTCTTCGCTGCACTGCGAGTTCGACAGCTCGCTTTGGCAGGTGACCTTGGCGGGACGCTGCCGGGTCTTTGGTTGAAAGATCTCTCTGAACCAGATCCCTTTTACTTGCTGCCGTTATGCAATATGGTGCTCATGTTGCGGAATTTGGAGTACAGCTTCCCCTTGATGCCTTTCAGTAAGGCCGGAAATACCTCTGCTGAAACGCGATCGCCTCCTACACAGCAGTACTGGCTACAGAGCCAGTCGCTGAAAGTGTTGCTCCAAGGTGCGGTGCTCGTGATAACGCCGGGGGTCGTGAACCTGCCCTCGGCGGTGTTGCTCTTCTGGTTGACAAACTCGTGCATTCAGACGGCACTGACGAGCGCATGGTGGCGCCAACGATGGCACCGATGGATACAGCAGACCGCGCTACCTGATAAGCAACGCGAACTAGACAAGTTCAGCGATTCAAAGGAGGAGTCTGCAAACCGTCTTGAGGCGCAGCTCGATCAGGCACTGGATCAGGCTAGCAGAGAGATACGCTGGGTCAACCGAGCAATTGCTGATGTTGTTCGACATCGACCGGTCACGCCATCTTTGCTGAAACAGGTAGAGTTTGAGCTGCAGCGCTGGCGAGCACGAAGGCTTATCCAGCTGCCATGGCGCGCAACTGTTCGTGACGCCCCGTCCGGGAGGCCGATGTTGGCCCTGTATCTTGAGAGCTCGGGTTCAGAGGGCGAGCACGCTGCGGCTTCCGAAACCCCGAGCAGTGCCTCTGTAAAAAACTGACGCCACAGGAAGTACAACCGAGCATTTTGCCAGCAGCACCGCGCATGAAACGCAAATCTACAGTTGTTGTGGCTGCATTCCTGTGCAATGACGACGGTTCCTCAGTGTATCGATCTGGACCTGGAATGTACTACGTAATGCTGCAAGCATCGAAGCGATGCTGTGTCGATATGCACCGGTTCCCCGCTGTATTCATATGCTCGATTCGTGCGGGACACGTGGAGGCTTCGACTCTCTGCGCCACCCTGAACAGAGAGCGTGCCCGCTACCTATCGCTTGTTACTTGCTACCGGTCTGGTTGGAGCGCTTTCATTGATCTCCTGGGGAACGCAGGAAAAAAGACCAGTTCGAGTCTGGCAATTGGAAAAGCGTGCCCCAAGTTTGACGCCCGTCTGAAGCATGCCATCACATCCTACGTCGCTGCTAAGGTCGTTTTCCGAATAATTAATTTCAGTTGGGGCTGCGTCGCCAAGCCGCGGACCCCGGATTTTTACTACTGTATCCATAGCGAACAGCGTAGTGCACTCCACTATATGAAAACGACGAGTTGAGAGTCTCCTTTGGCACCTTGCTGACTATGATTTGGATTGCGAACTCCATGTGGAGTCGGTGCTGATCCGTTTTGCGCCAAGGAACAGCAAGTATTCCATCCTTTTCCATAAGTGCTGTGGTGCAACGAACCACTTCAGCGAGCTCGAGTTGTAGAATCTCTTCGATAGTCCCTTTATACAGAGCAACTGCCTCTACTGCGCCAGCAAATGCGCTGATTGCGACTACGCAAGCGGTTCCCTGCTGACCGCAACACTGTGCAAGCGATGCTCAAGATACCGAGCGGTGCTCGGTACGTCCAAGATTCACAGCTCCCAAGCTGTCGATTTGGCTTCAGAAAGCTGATCAAGTGGATGCTCCGTACAGCTGCGATTCGTAATGCAAACAAAGCACCAGGATACGCCTCGAGCGACATTGACCACAGACAGCTTGTAAATATGTCGCGATCGAGTCTATACATCGACTTTAGGGCAATTTGGGTTGAACGTGGGCATATTGCGCCACCCTCTTGCGCATCTGAGAGCACACCAGCACCCCAAGCATTCGACGCATAGAGGAATAGATCGCAGGCGTCGGGATCAAGCCGTGCCGCTTCCGCATGACCGGAATTTTTGCCGGCGATTGGCCAGATGCACGCTGCTACTACTGGAGCCAGCGCCTGCAGTATCTCGAGTAATCGTCAATTCCTGAGATGTTTTTGGTTGCAATCAGAGCAGAGAATGTCCGATTACCCGTACCAGCACGCTCTTTTGGTTATTGTTTGGTTTTCTTGCAGGTATTCGATAAAAAGAATGCATCGTGTCGATCCGATTACAGTCGCTGGATGAATTGGTATTGTCTGTGGTAGCTCGCGAAAAGAACGGCCCCACCTGTGCCTGTCCTTCTATAATGAACTGGGGCATGAACCGCTTTTCTCATCGCTCTGATCCGACACGTCAGTCTCCCGCAGTAGAACCCTCCAGAACCTCTCTTCGACTGTTTCCTTGCCGATTGATTGTGTAGCGTACTTGGATGAAGAAATACTACCAAAGTCACCGCTGGATTTTGACGCCTCCGTACCGCTAATGACAACGGTGATGAAGAGACCCAGAAATACGAATCGAAAAGCACGCCTGTATGCTAGATAGTCACGCGTCGAAGAGCGCAAGACTGATCTCGTCGTGAAACGCGAGCGCTTATCACAGGACGAACGAGAGTACATCTCGTGCAACGAAATGTCCTTCGGGGGAAATGGTACACCTGCACTTGGCTACGCAAACCGGAGCAAACCACTGTTCTGAAAGACGAGCGAAACGGGACGGACGACAACACCAGCCCTAGCAGCGATTTAATCCCTTGATCACCGAATCGTCGCCGAACGGACAAGATCGTTCAACAACTCGTGCTTGGTCGACGTATTCTGTGGCTTCTTTTTTCCCATTTTGTTCCGTCCGGCTCGTAGGTATCATCGGATTGCGTCAATCAGGAGCGGTCAAGGACACCGCAGCTGGCATCGCAGTTGAGCTGGTCTCTGTGCTGGCTTGTTTTCTCTGGCTCAATCGAAACGAATTCGTTTTTCCAAGACATCCCAGAGCATTTCTATGTTCATCGATGATTAAACGAATCTTTCGCGTTCGCGACACCAAAATATGCTGCGTACTTTTACGGATCGCAAACCCCCTTCACCGCGCTCGTCTTGCCTGGCTTTTCTGTTTCCTGCCTCGACGCGTCTCCTCAACCGATTGTTCATACAATTTTCGGAAGCGAGATCGCCAGTTGTCTACACTCCACTCGATTTTTCGATCAAACCTTCGCGCGACAACACGACACAAATGTTCAGAGCAGATGATGCGATTCGACGTGAGCGAGGCATCAGCGTTTTGCGCATATGCGTACCAGCATATCTTGCCGCGTCGCCGCGCCATCTCGACGATCGAAGTATGTGAGGTGCCGGTCCTAAAACGTACCAGGCAAACCTCAGAAAGCAACATCATGTCCGGGTTCAGTTCGGGCGCTTTATGAGGCGCGCATTGTCGACGTTTTCCAGTCATGGTACTGGCCCAGAAAAGTGGGCACTGTTTGAAGGAATGCTACCGTTCAGAGAGAACACGAGCGATCAAGCGGCGCACGCGGACGATCGTTACGGGGCGTTCATACGAGCGCGCGGAGGTCACCAACAGTTTCGGTTGTACAGAAGCAAGAAGCGTACATGCACTCACTTCGACTAAGAGTTGTAAACGAAAATCTCCGATATGTCGTGTGGTTGGGTGCCAGGCAATGGCGCTGGAAGCACTGGGGCGCGCGATGACTGCACCCTTGCTGACTCGTGGACGGCGTCCAACGAGTGCGGGAATCGATTCCATACGACTCCCGTAGATGCATTCAGGACGATGCCCTCGCATCAATAGCATGGGTGCTCAATGAAACAGGCAGAGAAAAAGCACCTGAAACAGAGCCGGATACACGAGACGGTGTACGTCAGGCCGAGCGAACATCAGCTGGCGAGAATATTGACGACCAGAGGATTGCAAAAGCGAGATTTCAGGAGCAAAATACCTCGATGTACATCCGGGAATGTCCGGTGCTCGCACAGCGCCCAACAGCTTGGTGATCAACGAACCTTTGAGGGAATCGCGCAGTACTTCGTGTAAACACGGATCTGAAACGCTGAAGACTTGCGATGGAAAACAACAGTGACCATGACAGCGTGTATTTCATCCATGTTTGAAGCAAGACACTTGTATGAGACGGTTCAGCAGTCCAGAATGGCTGCCATGCCCATATATACACATGGAACGGTTTTCCTAGAAATTCATGAACGAATATCCTGCTCCATGATTCGACTTGACGATGTACCGACATGCAAAGCGGCGTCCTAGGTGCTCTAGCCTAGACGCCCGCCCCCGAAGACCTGCACGGTGTCGCCCTGCGAGCCTTATTTACCGCACCATACATCCCTGGGATATTTATGATGGCTCCGGCCTTGAAGATCACGCGTTTGTGTGTACGTCAGCAGCGTCGATGCGTCGCTCTAAAATCCATCTACACAGGTGTTCACGGAATGCTCGGCATTTAAAAGCGAGCCCGCTCAACTTCGTATACAATGTGTCATGCATGTAGACTTGCATTTTCGAACGAGATCCGTCATTGGGGCACCAGCTCGAGACTGATCAAGCATCAAGCTTCGTGCACGGTAGACAGGCTGTGCTATGAACGGTTCGGCATTCGACGCCAGGCGCTGAACCCAGACTTGCGTCACCGTACAGTGCGTTTAGGGTTCCATCAGCAGTGCCTCGTTCTTTGCGTTCGTCCTGCAATTCTCCAGGTCATAGAAGCGTATCCGCAGCATGAAACTGTTCAGTGTGAGCCGAAGTAGCAACATCCAGCATAGGCATTGAAGCGCGTGTCCTATAGATTCCAAGTGCCTGTGAGCGCTCCCGCACCGGCGATGCACCTTCGTACGAGGACGCGCTCCATACCAAGTCAGCCGAAACATTTCCTATGAATCAAGTGAGGCAGAACTCGCGATTTGTGCACTAATCCAGAAGCACGCTTTCGGGAAAGCTTAGCAACAGAATTCGGGCAATTATGTTTTGGTCTATGGACGAGTCTTGGCTGGGAATCCCAGCTACGCAATGGATACCGACGTCAGGGAAAGCGCTAACGCATACTCGGCACTCTACGGATTATATGAACGAGCCGTTGCCTCCAACAGGGAATATGGATGTATCCGGCGAGATATAGAGACTTGGTGCGGAATGACTAGTTATTTCATAGGTACCGTTGAGGTAGTCGTCTGCAGGGAGCTCCTGCTCGTGTCGCAGAAGCTGCGTTACCGCCACACCAGCATCGAGTGGTATCCGGCGAGATATAGAGACTTGGTGCGGAATGACTAGTGATTTCATAGGTACCGTTGAGGTAGTCGTCTGCAGGGAACTCCTGCTCGTGTCGCAGAAGCTGCGTTACCGCCACACCAGCATCGAGCAGGCAAGGCCCTCCCGGGCGATTCCCGGCGCTGTGCGCGAGCCCCGATCGTATGCACGCTGCCGCTAGCTAGCGTCTGAGCCCTGGTACGTTCTCTCCTCCGTCTTGAGCAGACGATGCAGCGAGCCGTGCGTAGGATGCTTCAATCAAGTACTGGCCAACTTCGGACCGGGCGCGGGTGCTCGTCAGGGACGACTTTGTGGAAAGCTGGGTCTCGGCGTTGCAGTGCGTTCCACAGCTGTCAATCGTTGAGTGCTGAGAACCTTTATCAGCCCGCATCTCTGGTGCTGAGAACAGAGAATCGCCAAATCCGTCGTCTGGTAACGGTGGAGCCAGCGGGCGCGTTTCTTGGACGCACCGTGACAGGGCGCTTCCGCCCGGTTTTGGCGTTGGAACGCGTCGCTGCTGAGGCGGTCGGTCGGCTGGAAACGCGCAGCTTCACTTACCGCCGAGCTGGATGTACTTCAGGCCTGCTCCAGCTTCTTCTGGATGGAAAAAAAGCTCTAGATGATACATAGATTCACCGGTTGGCTCCAGTTCTGCAGAGCGTGTGATGGAAGGCTCTCGCAGAGCTGAGCTGGCCGACATGCTGGCTTGCTGAAACAACTACTGTACGCACCAGTGCGGTGTGTTGGTACACTGGCGGAAAAACGTGTGACGATTCGAGATGAAACCAGCAGTGGATAGTTCAGGCTCTCGTGATTAGAATATACGCCGTGGGACTTGAAAGTATTTGAGCTCGTCTCCCTCAGGACATGTGCGGCTTCCTGGGTCTGAGGTTTGGAAACGAAGGACCGCAACGATGGGGCATTGCGCTCTCGAGAAACAAAGCACATTTCATTCGCTACGTTTCCATCATCACGCAGAAACCAGGACGGTAATCAGTACCGAATATCGGGCACTGCGCTTTGGAAACGACGCAGATTTCGTTGGTTATGTTTCCATTAACACCAAGAAACCATACTGGTCTTTGGTACTGCGGTCGAGGCTATGACACTGCCTGTGGCCCGACAATGCCACCATGTTGTCGCCTGGCGAAGCACTTTCCCCTGTGATGCCAATGGATATTTTGTTCTTTTGTGCTGGGCGATCGATGAGCGTACCCAGAGTTCCCCGCATGCGCAATGATTACCAGCAACTGCAGGAGAGATCTTAGGCATGGTCGGGACGCTTCGGTGTACCTCAACATTCAGAGCAGCTTCTATTTTCGTGCATTCGAGCTGAATCGATCCAGCGTACCTTCGGGCGTTGAGCCTCGTGTAGGACGCATGCTGCACCGGTGGACGTGCAGTCGCAGTCGCTTCGATGGCATCGGCTCGATACTCCGGTGTCTGGTGGAACCTGCGCCGGCGTTCTTCGCAAGCGTGGCCCGAATCAACAGCGAATCCCAAAGCGTCCAGCAAGGACGCGTCCACAAATCTAAAGCGTAGCATCCAGTGTTCTACCAAAAAGTGCCAACCTTTGCCTGGTACACGGCGCTGGATCCCAGGAGCAGGCATGAACAGCACCGGCCTGTTTAAGAGTCCTCGAGTTCTGGCTCCGTGTTCAACCTCATAATGCGCAGCACTAGCGCAACTTTTTTGCCTGCAGCAATGCGAAGGAAAAGCGATAGTCGCAAATGTGGTATTCTTGAAAGGCCATAATTTTTACCGCATACGCAGATACCGTGAAAGCGTGCTGAGAAGCTATCTCAGGAAATGCACCGGAACACCCGGAACTCAACTGCAATATTCCCCAGCATATTCTAGTGGAACGTGCATACCAACCAAAATTCGATATCCAAGCAACGACAGGTTGCAGAGCGCAGACGCACCAAGTTCCGCGCTTGCCGCACGAGTCTGAATTTGAATGACACTGATCCGCCCAGCTGGACAACGCATTCGCGCTGCAAACGCTGAGCGAGCTGGTACCGGTGCCCGCAACGTTTACACTGTGCTGAGCAGCGCGATACCATATAAATCCACAGCACGCGCGTTGAGCCACTGTCGGTGTCGGCGGTATCAAAACAACAGTAAGCACATAATGACGAACATGCCAAGCATGAGCAGCATGCGGCTCACCATCGCTTGCGTTGCATCTTCAGCCTGTACAGAAACTGGGACTCCTCCGTAAGCGCCTGAGTCACCAGGATTCACCCGAGCTGCGGTCGAAGATGTAGCGCTCGGCGCCCCCGTGGGCGGCTGCGGCGGGAAGGTGAACTGAACGCCGAATATAGAGGGAAACAGTCCGAACGGAGTGAAAGATATACCGCCCGCCGTGCCGTACGGCATGAAGCTGCCCGCACCGACGCCGACGTTCCAGTCGCTGAGGTGCTCTGCTCCCGGCCGCAGCGGCGGAAGCGCTCCGTTGGCAGTCTGGGGTGGAGGTTCGACCCGCCTCGCGGCAGGCCGCGGTGGAATCGCTTCCTTTGGCCTGGCGACCTTCGTCTGCTGCTTCGGGGCATCGCTGACGTCCTCGCGTGTGCGCCCGCGTCCGTAAAGCGGAATGACTCGTTCCCGATCCACCAGCGACTTGCAAACCGGACACGTCGCGTGTTGCGCCATCCAGCGGTGCAGGCACGACCAGCAGAACAAGTGCCCACACATGGTGACCACAGGATCCTCCAGCGGCACCTCAAAACAGATGGAGCAGTCAAACGGTTGCTCACTGCTTGACGCTACTGAGGATGCCGCCGCTGGTCGCTTGGCTGCGGCGTCTGTCGCCTCCGCATCCAGCGACTTGGACAGTTCAGACGTGCCGTGTGCGCTCGCCTCGAACCCTGTGTCGTCTGGGGAGTGCACAGGTGCACGTGTGTCCCCTGTCAAAGGTACCGCGTCGGTAGGCGACCGGTTGACCTGGCCGCTCTCCGCCATCGCTTACAACTCACGTCGTTTCGGTGCCGCTCAAGCGCAACGCTAGAAACCGTTTGCACCACGCTGCGCCTCCGCTGCGTCACGTTTCGGGAAGCGCGTGCGACGCACCAGCGGCGGGGCATCTCGCGAGGCGCCGGCGGCGGCAGCCGCAGTGCACGCATCCGTTGACGGTTCATCTGTTCGGGAGCGCGCCTGCCAGCTGTTCACTTCAATTGCGTTCCACGTTCGGGTGCGTGTCGCATCGAATGCCTTGACGCGGTGTACCGTAGACACGCTCGACGTGCGCTCGTTCAACCATCGAGTCCATAAACGGCAGTCACAGCGTTGCGATGTCGTTTCCGCTGATACCGGTTACTGGGAAAGCACCGCTGCATCACTGTCCGCGCGATAGCCTCTTTGGCGTAGCGAGACTGTGACAATGAATGAGGGCTATGCGCGGCAGGCGTCGGACGCAAGCATGGCACTCGGCACGCACCAGTGTCGTTGCGTATACCTGCGAGCGAGCTGCAGACTGGCACCTAGGCTGTGCACGGTGAATCAGCAACAGCTTCACACTGCGTCGGGACACTGGACAAGGCTCGTCGAGCAGGATCGGCATCACCATTCTACTTGGCGTAAGCTGTGGGGCGTCTCATATTCGCAGTTCCATTGCTCTACTCGTTATGGGCGTACGCTGGATCCATCTCCCGCTTCTGACAGATCTATGCATTGGGTGTGCGCAAGTCAGCGCAGAGGGATATCGCAGGCAACACGCTCTGGCGTGGATAGAAGGTTTACACAGGAAGCGGAGCGTACGAGCTACCTATAATTTTCCAGGACCTGCAGTCCGAGTGTGCATGATGCATGCGTCGCGCAAGAAGATATCTCTGGTCATCGGCAGCTTGCACTTTTGGACATCGCTGTTTCTCGCCGTCGGCATGCACGAGCGCACTTGGTTTCCTCGGTGACTCGAATGTCGGAGCTGCTCTGCAGACTCGCGTCGACGCAAACTTCAACGTTTCCGCGACGCTTTGCCTGCAGAGAGGGCCGAATCGCTCAACAGGGTGCCTGGAGCCGGAGCCCGGGGCGGGCGCCCAGAACCTCGGCAAGACTGAAGCGCTCCCTGATGGAGCCAGATGCGCTGTGGTCGGCTGATATCGCATTCGGAGCTCCGAAACGCGAGTTACGCAACCACCGCATCTACCGTCGCCCGTTTTCGAAACGGCTACCTCCAAGCTGTGACCCTGCCGTCCGTAGATGTATCAGGAAATCAGACTTGTGATTCACTCTAAAAATCCAATAGGTTCAATGACTGAACCCGCTGCTGTTCATGGAGCAGAGTTCATGGACTTTATCAGAATCCTCCGGAATGTGTATGCGTTCCCGGTCAGACGGCGTACTGGGCACAGAGGTTGCCGCTCCAGCGGACGCGACAAATGCGTACAACGCATTTGCTCTTGGTGGCGAGCGGCATTCGCTGCTCACTCGTAACGACGACAGCGCATCCAGCGCCTGTGATTCATGCGTTCATTTTCGATTCCCGGCGAATGCCGGCTTCATCGAGACTTCGCGGCAGGGTGTCTTCCGGTGAGCGGCCGGCACGCGAACCCCGAAACGAAACCACCGCATGAACAACTCTATGCGATTTTACCGCTGTTGCTTAACACCCAGAGTCCGAGGACGTATACGAGCATCGAATGCATCGTTTCGTGGTCTTCCACACAGAGCAGCGCGAATGCAGGCAAGCGATGCGCGTTCCAGCGTCAGACTTGCACAGGGCCGGTAGACGAGGACCCCACGAGCTCTCAGACCATCCGAACCTGCTGTTTATGAACTTGAGTCGTCTACGCAATTGCACGTTTACGGCGTACGTATCTTTGCACGAGCTCCGCAAACTGCGTCGCTGGACAAGCCCTCTGAATGAACGGATGCGTCAGGAGCCGATCTACGCTCCAACGATCCATGGGTTGCATCGCGAGGCAGGAGTGTAAAAAGTGGTGAAACTCTGGGCTCCAGCGGGCAGCTTCCGCCAGCTTGGGCGGCCCTCGGGTCGTGATCAGGAACATGGCCCGGAGCGGTGTCTCTTTGATCCATGGAGGCTCGCCCTCGGCGCATTCTATGGCGAGAATACCGAGGCTCCAGACGTCAACTTTGTAGTCGTACTCCATGCTTCTGATGAGTTCGGGCGCCATCCAAAACGGAGTGCCAACGCATGTCGTTCGCTTGTCGCGCTCTGGTGTCAACTGGGCACAATATCCAAAGTCAGCGAGCTTGATGGCCCCCGACGATTGACCAAGCAGACAGTTATCAGACTTGATATCACGATGGATGCGACGTAGGCGGTGCAGCTGACCGAGCGCAATCAGAACCTCTCGGCAGACATAGGCGATCTCTGGCTCCGTCATTCGTTCACCATGCTCTGCCAGATCATAAAGCAAGTCTGTGAGACTGCCCCCGTCCATGTATTCGAGAACAATCCACATCGTGTTGCGATGGAGAAACGCCTCGTGAACCTGCACGATGTTCGCGTGGCGAGTGCTATGCATCATGAAGATCTCCTGCTCGAGCGCGCTCATGACCTTTTCGGACCGAACTTCGACCCTTTTCATCGCAACAATTTTGGTTGGATCGGTTCGAGAGGCTGCCACATAGACAACGCCCATTGCACCCTCGCCCACTTTACGCAGGCGCACGTAGACGTCGCTGGGGTCTCGTTCCTGAATGGCGGGAAAGCGTCCCGAGGCCCTCAGTACAGGCTCGCCCCCGGTTTGGCGTGCATCTTCGGGGCTCGTCTCAGTGAGCAGCTTCGCAGCCGAGTCATCCTGGTGGAGCGCGGTCCGTTCGTTGCGCTCTTTTAAGGCTGCGACTTGGCTGGGATGGTGCGTTGGCGACGCCGCGCCAGATCGACGCAAATGAAAGTCCATGATATCGCGTACGACTTGCGGATTCGTCAAGACCTCTGTGCGACTGATACCGTTGCCAACGAGTAGGTGCTCCCACTCGCGTGGGAGGCCAGAAAATCCCGTCTCAGAGGTGAGGTCGCGGCGCACAGTCACTTTCTTGCGAACCTTGATCGGTGTCCCTATCTGGGGTGTTTCCTCAGTACTGTCGGATACATCGTTTTGTTTCGGTGCTGTGGGCTTCATATTCGGCTTTCTGGTGCTGGCCGTCCCCGGATCCGTCGCGTTGTCTGGCGCGTGGCGTGCACAAGACGGCTTGCGCTTCACTCCAGTCGAGGCGTGCGTCGGGGTTCTCGTCAACGCGCTCAAGGCAGCGAGACCCGCTAACGCGCGCAGTGCGCCTTCAGGTTCAGCAGAGGTCTCCGGGCTCTTGGAGCTGCGCTTCACTCGTGTCTTCATCCGCAGTCACCGAAAGCCTTTACAAACGCAAGCACAATGCGGGCGCTGGAACGCACCACCGGAGGTGCTCAGCTTCCGGAGGATCCCGATACACGTCGCGATGGCGGACACGCGGGCATTCGAACAGCGGCCGCCGTCGGCATCGCGCACACCCAGCGCACACACTGCAACGGCCGGGGTGCGGCGGCGCTCATCAGGGACGGATCAGCGCCGGCGTGCTGTCCTCCGGCGCGGGGCTGTCGACAGCCGTAGAGCGCCCGCCGTTCCCGCGGCTGGAGAGGCGGCGGCGCTCGCAGTTCCCGCTGCACCCTGGTGCGAGTCCGGGAGCCTGCACCTTCAGGTTGCAGCACTGAGGGCGGTGGGGATCGGCGTGGGCGCGCCCAACTCCACAGCATGGCAGGTCTCTGCTTGGAGTGCATTTGCACAAGAAAGTCGCATCGAGGACTCTGTGTATCTGGACTGCATGTGCGCTTTGCCGATACACGTATACCAGAATAAGACGGAACAGGTCCACGCAGCGAACACGGGCGTGCCTAATAAAGTTTTGATCGCTTCTCGTAACAGTCAACACAAGATTTTGTGCGTATTTTTGTGACTTGTTATTTTTATCGCTCTTTTTTTGCTGACTTTCAATGTGCTGCTCTCTAATGTGCCTGCAGCTCCGTTTGTCAGCAGTCGAAGAATGCTGATGGCAGCGTTCTCCTCCCGAGTTCGCAGCATTCGATTCTCATTCACGCATTTCGAACAGGCAGGCTGAAGTTGCGATCTCGGCTGCGCTTGTCATGATCATATCCTTTGTAGACAGCCTCAGTGCGCCCTTTGCAGCATGAACCTTGGCCACGGTCAGTGATTACCGTATGTGCACGACACGACACCTCTTCCGAAAAATGCCCTGTGCCGCACCAAGGAATGCTTCGCTGATCGGTGTGCGCGTTTGACTGGTACAGAGGGCCCGATGTGTTCCCTGTATTCGTTTTCGCGCCCGGTGCCGTGTTCTCCGATCATGGGCTTGCTCATGGCGATCCTTCCAGGGTGTACGCTATCCCCTGCACGCACACGCTGTAACATTGGATGGGCGATTTTTTTGGAACGCGATCTTGTTCATGATGGAGCGGTTGGCGGAAGGGAATTCCAGGATGGTGAGCAATAGAAAAAATTTAGAGTCGTTTATGTTCAGTTCCTAGAACGCAGTGACATACTCTCTACTCTGAGTAATCGCCGCAATGACTGGTGTGCAGCACGAGTCGTTGCTTCCGCTGTGAGCGGCGAGGCTGGATATCGGCGTCATGGCTGGTGCCTGCTCGCAGACGGGTGCTGCGATGGTCACCAGGCACCGCTTATGGCACCCAGAGAACCGCTTCTGCTGCAAGTTCGAACAGACGCTGGAGCCAGCGGACCTCTGTGACGACCTCGAAAGCTAGCCAGGTATTCCAGCTCCTTTGGCGGTGTTCCGCGACGGTTTCATCTCGGCAATGATGCAGCGGATGCACCTCGAGGACAATGGAAACCTACGCTTATCGAAGTCTGAGCGCGTCTTGTCGCAACGAACTCCAGAGTCTGGCATGTTTCGCGTCTCGCATAATACGCTGGCCTCGTTTTAATGTTGCACCTCATTTGTGTTCCGCTTGCAGGTGCGTGTCATCAAGTGCTTCCTCGCGGGTTATAGCGGACGTGTTCAAAGAGCGTCCATTTTCAAAAATAAACTATCCTAGGGAGATGTGTATGTATGAAAATCGGGGATCCTGATGTGCTAGTGTCGCCGGTTCCAACAGAAAGAACCAAAAATTCTCTTCTCACCGACCATCGAGCGAAGGAGAGCAAGTTTTATGAAAAAGTAGAAAAAGAGAGGAACGGCGTGTGAAAAGTTTCTGTATGCCTGATGTGACGATTACGAGACTGTAACGGGACAGAGGGCACACTGACGAAGGCGCCTTGCATTGATGAGTCCCATCAGAGGCAGCAAACGCATGGAATTCGTGAACAGAGACTTGAACTCCGCCATCAAAATCAGACCACTTGTGTTACAAAAGGCGAGGCGCGCGGAACTTACGTTAGCGAAAGGTTTGGGACAGCCTCTCAGGTTCGAAGTGTACACGGGACAAATTGAAACCGATATCTGGTTGCTGGTCAGAAAAAGGCCTCGAGGCGCCTGTGAGTGCGTATCACTTTCCCCTGTCGAGCCGACGCTCTCTGTGGTGCGGCATAGCCGTTCTGTCTCCGTGCAAGGACCGCATCGGCCCTGTAGACGCTATCGCCGACGCTCTGGGCATGCACTCGGCGCACGATAGAACGTACGGAACGACCATTATATCCGAGAGAAAGTATGGGTTACGGAACGTGGAAGTAAGGCATGGAATGAGGGATACTTTACAGCGCGCTGATGACGAGCGCAGAATCCGAGAACGCTCGCCACAGCAACCACTTTGGCATTTTTTCACTGACAAAACGTTTACTTAGGCCAGCGTTCTCCGATTATGCGCTTTTTTCTTTTCTTTCTTTTTTTTCAGTGCGAGGTGAGGTATCCATCAACCCCCTACCTCCATGTTACATTACCTATACTTCGTCTCGGATATTCTGGTCGTTTCATACGTCCTATCGTGTGTGCCTAGTACCTGCCGTTCCGTATTCGCCTCTGCGCTTGAACCGCTGGAGCAGATAGCTCATAGAGCTAAAACAGCTTTTCTATACCACAGAGGGCGTCGGCTCGAGGTGTGCTTCATCCGACGTAGAATCGGGTCTCGTCGTCAGTTCGTGCTCGTACAGTCTGCGGATGCAGGCTTGCCTTCGCTGCACGACACGCTGGAGAAACTTGGTTGTTAGGATGAATTCTGGGAGCCGCCTCTCTCCTTCGTGATCATGCATGGAATGCATTGTTGTCGGTTGGCTATGCGGGTTTGTGCTTGACACCCACCACAGTGGGTAGGCGTAGAGAGCGCACTGGGCCCGTGTGCGCATCCGATCCGCTGGACCTTCCGCCTAGAAGGTAGCATGTGAGTTTGTTCGCCACTCATGAGCGCTGAGGCTCCGTTACCGGACCATCAGTTGCCAGTGCTGCACTCAAAGTGAATGTCCGGCCTTCGACTATCACGGTGTTGCCGAGCTGCTGCTGTCCTTCGAGGAGCTCGCTGCGCTCCTGCTTCCAGCGCGGGCACTGTAACAGTAAATATGTCAGCGTCTCGGGGATTTCGTCTCGATAGCAGGGACAGTGTGACTCCCAGTGTGGTTCCAGTGTTCCTATCCGGCTTAGAGCCGGTGCTGGTAGCCAGGAGCCACCAACGCTGATTTTGGCGAGCCACTGGGTACCTCGAGCAAGTCCCGGGAATTCCAGCGCTTTCTACCAGTACTTGCGTGTGTATGTTAGGTTGTAGTTCCGGTATAGAGTCAAGCCGGCGTTACTAGCGCGACTGGTACCGTGTCTACGTTCCCATATTGGTGTTTGGACCGTTCGCTTGAGGCGGCGGGAGCCTTGTACATTCCTGGGGAACGATTGGGGAGCGTGTTTTCGCCCAAGAGGCGCTTCAGCCAAATATGCGTCGATTTCATCCAAGTGATCTTGCGGTGCGTTGGGGTTTGCATGAAACTCCGACTGAACCTGGTGCGCACAGTGGGCTTTTTGGCCCATACATGTGCCCGGCAGCCTGCTGCTATCGCCTCTGTCGAGGGTATTTGGAGTTCAAGTCCGAGTGCCAGGCAGGTTGGTTGCTCTGCTCTGTACTGAGCACCCAACAACAACGAGTCGCATTGCCCTGTTGGCGGCTGCCTGCAGACGCGAGGCATTTGGGTGCTTCATGCCGCACCATTCAGCACCCCAGGTCGCAGGCTGGATGATACACATCCTTAGTGCGCTGGTACGGATTGCTATGCAGGTAGAGGGGTCGGATAAGAATGGGCGTGCGATCGCTGTACGTCTATGCATCTTGGCGATCATCTCGTCGACGTGTGCCTTTTCGTCGAGCGTCGATGTGCGACAGACCCCCCAGGTAGCGATATTTTTCCACGATCGGAATTTCCTGATTCTGCAACCGCCACGAGCGATTGCGAATGCTCTGCGAGTCTCCATGAATGACCATGACGCCGCACTTCGATGCTCCTAT